>Ga0210384_10008181_pt1 | contig 10936 bp, 7 predicted proteins | sample IncBWH2MmetaG_FD_160574 | JGI IMG/M metagenome (GOLD analysis project Ga0210384, IMG submission 160574) | Forest soil microbial communities from Barre Woods Harvard Forest LTER site, Petersham, Massachusetts, United States - Inc-BW-H-2-M | ecosystem: Environmental > Terrestrial > Soil >...
ATTCCGCCGAGGATGAAGGCGCGATTGGCCCCCGTCTAAGCCGCAACGGGTACAGGCCGACCTTCAATTACGGATATGTCGCGAAAGGCTATGACATCGGTACCTGTACCGCGATTTCTGGAGCCGCGGCGAATCCGAATTGGGGCTACCATACCTCGGCTCCGGTGGCTTTTCTTCTGACAATCTTCGATGTTCGCCTAGGATGGTGGGTAGGTAATCCACGCCGTACTGAGGAAAGCAGGCGACCGGGCCCCCGTTTCTCGCCCTATCCGCTCCTTTCGGAGCTCTTTGCGCAAACCGATCCACGCGCGGCGTATCTCAACATTTCCGACGGAGGGCACTTCGAAAACCTGGGTATTTATGAACTGGTACGCCGCCGTTGCAGATTTATCATCGCCGGGGACGGCGAACAGGACAACGATCTTACCTTTGAGTCGCTTGGCGGCGCTATTCGCAAGTGCCGCGCCGATTTTGGAGTCGAAATTGATATTGATCCGCGACGCATAAAAAAGTCGGTCGCCGACGAGTTCAGCAAGGTTCATTGCGTAGTGGGACACATACGGTATCCGGGTGAAACCAGACCGAGCCTGCTCTTGTACCTAAAGGCCAGCCTAACGAACGATGAGCCTGAGGACGTGGCCCAGTATCAGGCCGTGCACAACGATTTCCCGCATGAGCCAACTCCCAACCAGTTTTTTACAGAATCACAGTTCGAGAGCTACCGCAAACTTGGGCTTCATGTGTTCGAAACGGCTTTCGAGGGGATCGACGTTAACCAGCCGATCGACAAGATGTTCGAATGTCTTCGAAAGAAATGGTATCCACCCACGGACGTCGCCGAGGGCGTTGGAACGCGCCACAGTCAAGTCTATTCGTCACTGATGCAACGGTTAGCGGACGACCCGGAACTTAGTTATCTAGACCAACAGATTTTTCCTTTCGGCGCTGCGAAGGGCTCTGCCCAGCCCGAAGACAATAGGACCGAACAGATCGAACGGAGGGCGCGTTTCTTCTGCCTGGGCCTGATTCAGCTAATGGAAAACGTGTGGGCGGACCTGCATTTAGGTAACCCAGATGATTACAGCAATCCGTTAAATCAAGGATGGATCGAGCTGTTCAAACTGTGGGTCCGCCAGGATATCTTCACGACTACGTGGGAGACGGCGTCCGGGACTTTCAATCCGGGATTCGTAGATTTTTTTGAACGTTTAAAGAATACTTAAAGGGATAACAAGTTTGGGGCATCGCATGGGTATACAGGGAAATACAGTACGATGCCAATGTGATGGCCGGGGCTTTTGATTACCGGTCAGACCAGTTTGTGTAAGAGTCCGGCCACGGGAGTGGTTTCGCTTGAGAGATAATCTCTTCGAGGTGCTGCATTTTACCCTACCTTTATGAGTGAACGCCGATGTCCGTGCGAAAGTCCTTAGTTTTGTATTGCCTGATGCGGTGAGAGCACCGGATCGCAGCCCCGCCGCCGATCAAGAAAACGATGATTTGGTGAAGTCGAAGTCGCTGCACGCTTCCGACGTGGGCCCGAATGTCAAATAACATTGAGAAGTTGCTTGGCCGCCGCTGAAATCTGAGTCACCGCTCAGGGCGGAAGACTTGTGGTCCGCAAAAATTCGGTCTGAACCCCAAAGCGGTTACCCAAGTTCCTGTAGAATACGGGGTTGCTGACGTTCATCCGTTTGCTCTTTTGCTCTCATGTCGCCCTGGTTGCCGAGAATCTGTTCCTCCGAAAACAGCTTGCCTTGTTTCAAGAACGCAAGACAAGACCACGCCGGACAACGGCCTCATTCCGTTTCGCGATGGTCGCGCTCGCGAGGGTCTTCGACTGGCGCGGCGCCCTGGTGATCGTAAAGCCAGAGACGTTCGTCAGATGGCATCGGACTGCCTTCAAAATGTTCTGGCGATGTAGGTCGCGCAAGCGAGGCCGTCCGGCGCTGCCGACGGACATCCGCGAACTGGTCCGCCAGATGGCTCGCGAAAACCCGACGTGGGGTGAGGACAGGATCGCAAACGAGCTATCACTGAAATTGGGAATCCGAGTTTCGCCGCGTACTGTTGGCAAGTATCCGGGGCGCGGCAATCCACGTGGAAGCTCCGGCCAGCGCTGGGAAACCTTTGTGCGGAATCATGCGAAGGCTATTGTCGCCTGTGACTTTCTTGTTTCGGTGACCGCCTCGTTTCGTATCCTATATGTATTCGTTTGCGATGGAAATCAGCTCGCGGCGTATTCTCCACGCGAACGTGACGGCGCATCCCACTGCCGAGTGGACAACTCAGCAGTTCCGTGAGTTTCTGGCGTTCGATCATCCGTACCGATTCGTCGTCCACGACCGCGACACCATCTTCTCGTCGGGTTTGGACGCGGCGCTGAAGGGCTTCGGTATCAGCGTTCTGCGAACCCCCGTTCGAGCACCCAAGGCGAATGCCTACTGCGAACGGCTCGTTGGAACCATCCGGCGGGAGTGTCTCGACTTCCTCATCCCTCTGTCGGAAGGCCACCTGAAGCGGATCCTCCGCGAGTACGTTCGCCACTACAATCGGGGACGCCCACACTCCGCTTTAGGGCCTGGAATTCCGGAGCCACCCAAGCCACGGCTCCGGCCGGTCCACACAGACACAAGCTGCCGGCACGTTGCCGCGTTACGTCAACGCCGGTTCTCGGCGGTTTGCACTATGAATACGGCTTGGAAAAGGAGGTCGCGTGATGGTGGATTGAATTTTTGCGGACTACAGGGTGTGGGCTCAGGGTTTTCTTATGGAAGATCACGGGGCGGCATATCTCTCCCTCGGCGTCCATTATGGCGTTCGCTCTCATATGACGTAGGCTCGCGAATGAAAGGCTTCGCCAACTTCGGCGCACTTCGTTGTGGACAAGGCGACAGCCTCAGAGACGATTGAGAAAGTATTAAAGTAGAAGGCACGCCGTTTTCGTGGCGAAGGGCTAATCGCGCGAGCCGAATCGGGTCGGGAGGTCAAACATGCCTTCGAAATATAAGTGGTCGTTGACGCAACTTCTAGCGATCGGCTTGTTGCTCTTAGGAGCGCTTGCCGCAATCGCGCAAGGTGACTGGAGCCTCGGTCCTTATACTTTCACGTCGGGGGGGCCTAGCGCCCCGCTTCAGTATAGCCTCGCTGGCGGAGGGGGCTTGGGATCCTACGACTTTGTCTCTGGGGTCGGCGGGGTCGCCTTCAGTGCGGTTGCGAAACCAGACACGGCCGTGAAGGACAAGCCAATCGTTCTGCACTACGATCGAACAACAATGGACGGGCACCGTCTCCAAATAGTGGCGGAAGGGACGACTGCTACCGCGGATCTTCCAGACTGGATGCTAATCCCAATTGCACGGTTTGCTGACTCCGACTATGACGCTTGCGTGTCCTTATTCGGTCCCAACACGACAGCAAGTGCCTACGACATCGTCTATCATGCAAGCTTTCAAAATACACTGCTCGGATTGCGGCTCCTGCAAGCCGACATGATACTGTTCGACATCGGCGAGACCTGGCGTTTGCCCCAACGTGGCGGTGTTGTCTCACTTGGCGTGGGCGAGACCGCCCCTAGACAAATGGATGAAGCGAGCGCACGCACTATTGAGGCGGCTCTTCAGGGTGGCAGCTTCCAATCTTGGGTCATGACCGATCAAGATGAGGACGTAATCTTCGGCTTGCAAGATCGTCGCTTGGAATTCACGGGGGAGCCGTATTACTATTTCTGGACTTCCAACGTTGAGGACATCCAGGCAGCGCAGCAAGGCCTGGAATCGCAGGTACGGGCGCTCCGCGCGGCCGGTCGTATCGCGGAATCGAACCGGATCGTTGAGCAAATCAATGCGATGACACCTACTGTTACAGAGGTCACGAATCTAACGCGACGTCTGAAACAGGAGCGAGGAGCATTGAGACGTTTTAATGCGCCGGTCTACAATGCTGCAACCCAGACCATGCGTTATAGTGCATTCTTCCGGTACGTGAAGAAGCAGAATCAGAGCGGATGGCGGGACTTCTTGCGGGAGACGGCATCAGTGGCAATTCAACCCGAGCTGGTGACACCAACGCGATGGGCGCGGTAAACGAAGCAGCATTTCTCAGTTACGCGGAAGAGGACGCCGTCATTGCGCTTAGAATTCATCAGGCTCTGACGCGGTCCGGAATGCCCGTTTGGGGCTACAAGGAGAACGGCCGGATCGGGGTGGACTTTCGCGAAGAGTTTCGCGAGCGCATTCGCGCTTCTCGCTACTTTTGTCTGCTGGATAGCCAGTTTTCGCGTTTATCTCCGTGGATCAAGGACGAATGGGAACTCGCCCGCGAAGCTGGCGGTATAAAGATCATCTGCCGCGTCGAGACCCGCCTTGACGGAAAGGAATGGAGACGGGTCGAACTCTTCGAGGGTCAAAACTTTACTGCCGCTATTGATTTCAAGATTTTTGAAGTCGGGATTCACCGCCTTTGCAGGCATTTGGGGATCGCATACACACCGGCTTTCAGTCTCCCGCGTGATCAGGACTTCGCGAAGGAGGTATTCGAAGCAGGGTTGAAAGACCGCGATCGTGTACAGGAGGTTCATGACTTGTATCACGAATTTCGCGAGCAGTTTGCAGACGCGGAATTCGCCGAAGCACAACTACGAATCGTTATTAGAAAATGTGAGCGGTACGGCGCGATCAACGTTGTCTCCCCGCGACTGGCGCTCGGAGTCCTCCTCGGTGAGGCAGGCCGACATCGCGAAGCACTGAAAACCTTCGAATCTCTTACGCAGTCTCATCCTCACGACCCGAGAGGATGGGCAGGAGCAGGCGGTGCGTATTTTCAACTGGGAATGCATGAGCAATCGTTAACAGCGTTGAAACGCGCAGCTGACGCGATTCGCAAGTTTTACCCGCTAGAATCGGCAGATCGCCTTCCGGAAGTGCTACACAATATCGGCTCTGTTTTGTTATTGCTAGGTCGGGCGACGGAGGCGTGGGACGTCCTGAACCAGCTCTCTGGTGAACAGCGCAATCTTCCTTATATTCGAGAACTTGACGGTCGCCTGCTGTTGGCAGAAGGTAAACCAAACGCTGCGATCCCACATCTGGAATCCGCCTACGAAGCATTTCATCAGCAATACCATGTCCCGACGTCGCTGATTGTGAGCTTGGCGGACTGCTATCGGGATCTCGGTCGAGAAGCCGAAGAAATCAGACTCATGAGGTCGGGGCTGGATATTGTGCCCTTCCGACCAGAGTTGTGTCATCGCGCTGCGGATTGTTTTCTGCGCTACAACAGAACCGACGAGGCGATTACAGCCATGCGAGAAGCTACTAAGGGCCTCCCTGAGTCCCCTCTCTACCGTTCGCAACTGGCTGCCCTACTCCATCAAAGCGGTAGAGTTGATGAAGGACTCGCGCATGCGCGAGAATGCGCTCGTTCAGGCCTTACGGCCCCCGAACGGTATTATCGGGGACTCGCTTACTATCTGTTAGACCAAGCTGAGAGCGCCGAATTTGACCTCGCTGAGTCTCGCAAGGATCATCCACTCACTGCTCAATGGCCACATTACAGAGAACTCTTGCGAATGACGGGAAGACAGAAACGTGAGTTTCAGGAGCCTCCAGGCTCGCATTGGGCCGCACAAACTCGTTTTTCGAAGCGGAGTGCCAAACCTTAGATGGACGTATTCTCGGATTTCCAACCCGTCGCATATCGCATTCGCATTGGCGTCACGGGGCACCGCCAGCTTCCAGATCCAGCTGGCCTCGAATCGCGTGTAAAGCAGGCTATCGAACCGCAGGTGATGGAGCTGTTTTCCGAGCAATCGAAGTCTGTCATCGGCGAAGTGAAGACAAAGATCCGATATACGGTAGTCAGCCCCTTGGCCGAGGGTGCCGACCGTGTTGTCGCCCGTGCAGTGTTGGCTTATAAAGATGCGCGCCTCGAAGCCGTCCTGCCACTCACACTGGACGATTATCTCGAGACCTTCGAAACAGAGTCTTCGAGGCACGAATTCCGCTCGATGCTTCAACGATGCCGGCGGCCCACGTTCCTTCGGTCGGTTCGAATTGCGTGCCAGGCAAAAAACGAGTATGAAGCGAAGCTCTTGCGGAAAGCAGCATACGAAGCTGTAGGCCATTATGTGGTTGATCACAGCGATGTACTCATCGCAATCTGGGACGGGCTAGAATCTCGCGGTCGCGGAGGCACCAAAGAGATCGTCGACTACGCGATCGCACAGCGGCGGCCAGTCCTCCGGATCTGGCATGGGTGCGTTGAATCGCTGGAGCGAGGGGACGGACTTGATGCGTCGGCATTAAGAGCTATGGACCGATTCAACTGTCTCTCAACGGGCGAGGACGATCGGAAGCAATCCCTGCGGGGTCTGGAGCAGCGCCTGTTCAAGTCGCCGAAATCTGCCTCCGACCTTTCGGAAGACGCTAAGGCTCTGGTGTACTCGTATCTCTTTCCTTATTACGTGCAGGCGTCCTCAGAGGACAAGGAGAACCAATCGAAGTACTATCGGGCGGGTTGGACCGTGTACCTGGCTTCGGCTCTGGCAGTTGCCTCAGTAACTGTGGCAGTCTTGGTTCCCTTTATCGCGCCGTTCTGTTTCGGGCTTGAATTGGTATTGCTTTGCGCCATCGGGTACGTGCATGATCGTTCGCACCTATGGCACCAGAGGTGGATGGAAAGCCGATTTCTGGCCGAGCGAATCCGCGCTGGTATCTTCATGGCTGTTTGCGGTGTTGATACGATGCCCATAGAAGTGCTGCCGTTTATGGGACAGGCGCACACCATCAATGACTGGATGGTAAGGGTGTTCGATGAAGTCTGGAATCGCTTACCTCCGCTGCCGGGCTGCACGGACGACAATTGCTTAGTGCTGAATCGCTACGTCCGTGAGGCGTGGCTGGAGGATCAAATCGGCTTTCACAAGCGGAAGGCAGCAAGGGAGGGGAGGGCGTGGAAGCGCCTCGAGATTTTAACGAAAGTAATCTTGCCGACGACGATTGCTGCGGCAGTGATGCATCTCGTATTCGGAATTCTGCCAGAGGGCAATAATGTTCCAGAGTGGGCCGAACATATTTTGACTTTTGTGGCGCTTGTGTTTCCGGCCGTCGCTGCGTCGATTTATGGTCTTGATGCACAACGCCAACACCTGCGATTGGAAAAGCGCAGCCTAAGCCTGATTCCGCAGTTGGAGAACCTAAAGCGGCTGATGACCTCAGCCAGTGAGCCGACGCGATTCGAGGATTTGCTGCACCGCGTGGACGATGTGATGCTGCGGGAGACCCAAGACTGGCTTATGCTGGTGCGATATTCATCGGTAAAGGCTGGGTAACCGAGGGGGCTACCGGGCAGATTATCTAAGCGCACTCTTACATCTTCGAGGGGCGTTGCTCCCCAAATCCTTCTCCAGACTGACTGTCGGCGTACGGAGCGTGAGTGACACAGAGGAAATCCATCGGGGACCTCATTCGCGCCAGATTCATTCGGCTACTGGGCGAAGTGTATTCGGCAACCATACCGTTCACCCAATTGATTTATCCGATCTCTGGCATCGTGAGGCGGCACTCCTAACATCGCTAGCACCTCCGCGTATCGTTCCAGTACGGCTTGCCATTTGGGATGGGGCTGCTCGTTACTTTGCTGAAAACGAAGAACGATCTCCGCGGCTCGCTGCATTAACGGTTGCGCTTCCGTTGGGCGACCTGTCGAAGCGAGCAATCCCGCCAAATTGTACAGATAGCCACACGTTATGAAGTGATCGGCTCCGTGCACTTCTTCAGCCAAGGTCAAAGCGCTTCGCATTAATAGTTCAGCGTCTTCAACACGACCTTTCTTTCCGAGCAACAGTGCCAACCAGCCACTGCTTCTGATATGTTCCGGGTGCTTGGCGCCGAAGTTTTTCTGCGTGGTCGCAGCAGCACGACGCAATACTACCTCAGCTTCTTTGAGTGAGCCTGATTCTATTAACAGCGTTCCGAGAGTTTGAAGATCGATGCCAACCTTAGGGTGCTCCGGCCCAAAGGTCTGCTCATGAATCGCAAGAGCGCGCCTAGCGAGTGACTCGGCCTCTAGAGTAGAATGATCCGTCTCCTTCAGCATTTTAGCTAAGTTGCTGTAATAGGTCGCGGTGATCGGGTGGCCAGCACCGAAAACGTTCTCCGCAATCGTAACAGCCAGTCGAAAATGCGGCTCGGCTTCTTCACGTCGGTCAGTTCGGCTCAGCAACTCTGCAAGGTTGTTCCGCGCTGCTGCGACATTGGGATGTTCTTTCCCATAGTATTGTTCATCAATAGCCAGCACACGGCGAAGCAGTGGTTCAGCTTCAGCTACGCGCTCCTCCTCTAGGAGGACGCATGCCTGCACTCCTACAGCTGAGGCAAGCCCGCCAGCATTGGGGGACTTCTGGTTTGCAAAAATGCGTTCCGCTCGCGTCGCTACGCTCCTGGCGCCAGGAAATTTGGCCTGGGCATAGAGCAGCTTCGCCCAAAGCAGTAGCGTCACCGCCAAATCGATATCATTGGCGCCTTGGTGCTCTTCCCGGATGTCAACGATGTCACTGATGATCTCTTCGGCGCGCCCGTACTGTGCGTGGTCCAATAGAAATTCAGCAAGAGGCTCATGCACTTCTGCCCAGAGGAGCGGCTGCCTTTCCTTATCAACCAGGCCACCGGCTTCTTCAAGGGCAGTCACAGCAGCAGTCACAGCATGCGCGGCCACGGCGGCGTCGTGAACCAAGAGCAAGGCATTAATTGCATCCTGCCGATGCAAATCCGAATTGTGCGGCTCCTCTCCGAGCAGACGCACGGCATTATGAGCTGCTCGTCGCGCGCTCTGTTGAGCGGCGGTGAAGTCGCCAAGTGCCAACTCCGCGAGGGCCTGTTCGTAGAACGCTTGAGACGAAGGCTGTTCCTCGGCCACCGCACGTACTTCCTTTTCATGCTGGGCGGCAATAGTGATAATCGTGGCTAGGTCTACAGTCCAGCGTTCGGCAGAGGTTCGCACGGCAGCGATAAAGGCTGCAGCGTTTGCAGGATCAGAAACAGGAACCCTGCGAGGGTCTGGCTTTCGAATCGCTCGAACGACTTCCTGTATGATCGTCTGCCGGTTCGACCAAGCCTCCGCGACCGCCTCATCCGTAGGTTCGACAGGGTCCACTCTTGGATCGACGCGGAAGTGAAGAAACGAGCGAATCGTCTTACGCGCTAGATCGCCCTGGTCCGCGATTTTTGCGCGATGTGCGCCGCTCAGGTCGAGTCGATGCCGATGCAGGTTCTGCGATTCTCGATCCACTCGGGTAGGTGTAGATTGCTGAGCACGCGGGGCGGATGGTAGAGCCTCGAAGATCAGGCGGTATTTCTGGTGGTGAAACGCGAGGTAAAGTTCCCATTGAGTGTAACTGATCCTGCCCTCATCTCCCAAGGCGTCGCGTAGTTCAGGCGCTGCGAACAGGAAATTTGGATGCCGCACGTGAAGGTTACTCACGCACGCCGGTCTCGCTATCGCGCCAGCCAGATCTCCTACTAGATGCACAACGATCAAGCTGCGTGCCACTTCACAATCCAGAGTCTCCAAAAGATCGTCGAACCCCTGGACGAGATCCTCCTGTACGATGATTTCATAGTGCGGGGCTAGCGTTCGAAAAGCGTGCTTCAGCACGTCACGGTAGGAAGAGAACGTGTGGCGACAGTCGGATGACACCCGATGGAATTCATCGCTTACTGCTGATACGAAGATAACGCTTCGATTTCCCATCAGGCAGTGCTGATCCCCTGGCTTCCTTTGCGTCAACCAGGAATCATAATCATAACCCGCCTGACGGTGGGGCTACGATCTCCCTAGAAACTCCGCGATCTGAAGTAGATTTCTAGACTCAAGGCCGGACCCGTCCTCGTTTACCTCTTCGAAAACATCACAATCGGCTTCGGCGCCTGACTCATAGTCGCAAGACCCAACGTGAGATCATGTAGTTGCGCTGACATCGCGTCGGCAATCGCAGCATCATCCCATGCAAGCAGGTAGAACTGCATGTTTTCGAGTGTGACAAAGAAGGTGTTGTCATTCTGGAAGCGAAGAAGAGTCAGGTATGCTGACGTTGCTTGATACGAATCTTTGTTTAGGAGCAGAATGCGCAAAAGATCGCGCGCATCGACACCTCCATCCGTGTCCAAATACCCACACAGATGTCGAATTTGGACTCGTACGATGTCACTCGGCAGGCCAATTTTTCCGAGTAACAAATCCTTTGCTTCCAATTCTTTGGGGGGATCATCTACACCCCGAAACTCGGCGCATAGTCAATATTGTAGCTGTTGCTTTCCTCAAGTTGCAACAACGGTTTCATCTGCACTTCCGGGGAGTGCCCTTGGTCACAAATTCTGGTCAGACAGATCGCAGCCCGCGTTCCGAAGGCATTATAACGTTCCGCTGGGACAAAAAAAAGACAAACTTTTCTCAAATCAGTTAACAGTGAACGTTATGCTCACGGAAACGCCGCTTGGCGTGGAGAACGTGACTGTGTAAACACCAGAATTGGGCTCCCATGGCCCCCCTGGAACGAGACTGCCGGCCCAGAACACACTTCCTACGGGGTAAAGCGTGTCGGTAGCCTTGAAGTTGCCCTTGCTATCCGTGGTTACAAAACCACCGTAAGTGCCCAGCTTCCCGGCATTCTGGTTGGCGATCACGTAGGTCAGCGGCGTGTTCGCCGGGAATGCCGAACCGGTGTAGTCCACGGTTTCGGTCCCGTTAGCCAATAGGGTGTGGATCGTCGTTTCCATGACTGATGCCGAGGTCGTGACCGGCGGTGGCGGCGGCGGAGGCGGGGGCGGAGGGGCCGGCGCGGGCAAGGATTTGATGTAGGCAAACTCCGCCGCGGAGTTGATCTGATAAAGGTTCGAATCGGAGCCCACATAGATTCCAGGCCCAGAGTAAATTGCTA
>Ga0210384_10008183_pt1 | contig 10934 bp, 12 predicted proteins | sample IncBWH2MmetaG_FD_160574 | JGI IMG/M metagenome (GOLD analysis project Ga0210384, IMG submission 160574) | Forest soil microbial communities from Barre Woods Harvard Forest LTER site, Petersham, Massachusetts, United States - Inc-BW-H-2-M | ecosystem: Environmental > Terrestrial > Soil >...
CTCCAGATTTTGCAACCGCAATGGGAGTGCTAACCCAATGGCGCCGGCAGCGCCAATATCCGCAGCAGCATCTGGCCAAACAGCCGCCGATGCAGATGTCTCTCGGTGAGCAACAGCCAGTAGTACCTGGCGTGCTGGAAAGCGGCACTACATCGAATCAGACCTCCACGTTTCCCGATGCACGATGCCGAAGGCTACTTGACTACGAACTTAAACACACTGCTAAGTCGGGACTCCACGTTAGCGTTACCAGGCCTGAACTGCAGCAACGTGAGGAGGGCCAGAGCGGGTTTCAATCACTTGGGTTTCGACGACAAGTTCCAAATTCTTTTTCTTCCAGTCGCTTGGGAGCTGGCGTTATCGCCGTGTGCCCTTGCAGAAAAGAAAAGGCAGTAGACAGCAGATTCCGATCGATTCCGCTTCATCGGCGGGAATACGCAGAGGTTCTATCCAGTCTTACTCAAGGAGACGGGGAAATGCCAGCTCCCACGTTTCATGTAACGCCTGACGGGTCTTCTCGCCTCCTTTGTAAGGAGACTGAGAGACCAAGAAGGGCAACATGGAGATGTCGGTTTTCGTCGGATTTTTTAGAGATTTCCTTTCAAACCATAAAGAGGTTTGGAAATGAGAATTGTTGCGGATGAGGCCTGCAAATATCGGAGGACGTACTTTCCTGTTCTGTATTTGGTATTTTTAACTGCGCTCGGCGCGTTTTGCGGGTCGACAGTGTCTGTCCAGGACGCCACGGGATGGGTCACAGATGTTATCTATCAGGTTCTGAACCGTGAGAGATGGATTCGGTCTCGCTGAATCGCAATACCGGCGGCGCCTAGTTTTTGCGAAGGCGGATTCCATGGAAAACCTCTGGCAAGATATTCGATACGGTACGCGGACGCTGAGGAAGAATCCTGGATTCGCAACGGTCGCGATTGTGACCCTGGCGCTGGGAATAGGCGCGAACACCGCGATCTTCAGCGTAGTTCAGAACCTGTTACTGCGCCCCCTCCCGTACCCAAATCCCGAGCAACTGGTGGAGATCGCCAACACCTACTTTCCGCAGGTCCCCAAGGCCGACCTGACTCCAGGCGACTATTCGGATTGGCGGCGGCAAAACACCAGCTTTTCTGAGATGGGTGCCTACACGAAGATTGTGCAAGGGTTCAACCTTTCTGGTGATGGCGAGCCACAGCGCATTCAGGTCGCCTACGCCGATTCAGGACTTTTCCCGATGCTGGGGGTTCGCCCAGCCGTGGGGCGCGGCTTTTTCCCAGACGAAGACCGCGCCGAAAATGCGCCTGTGGTCATTCTGGGGCACCGATTGTGGCTCAGCCGCTATGGCGGCGACGCGAACGTGGTCGGCCGGACAATCACGCTTGACAAGCAGCGCTACACGATTGTGGGGGTGCTGTCCGGTGGAGTTCCGCTGGTGCGCGCCGCTGACTTGTGGATGCCTATCGGCCAGTTCAGTGACGACCTGACGGAGCATGTCCACCACAATTTCGATGCCATCGCGCGGCTGAAGCCGGGAGTCAGCATCATTCAAGCTCGCGAGGAGATTGGCCGCCTTCATCAGCAAGAAGCCATTGCGTATCCGGATGCGCACAGAAATTTTGGCGTATTGGTCGAGCCGCTGCAGGACCCGTCGGCTGCTTCTCTGCGCACAACACTCCTGGTGATGTTTGGGGCCGTAGGCCTCGTGCTGCTGATTGCCTGCGCGAATATTGTGAGTCTACTGGTGGTTCGAAACGCCGCGCGGGGGCGGGAAGTCTCGGTTCGAACGGCGATCGGTGCGAGCCCGTGGCGTTTGATGCGGCAACTCCTGACGGAGAGCACGCTCTTGGCGTTGTGCGGCGGCGCGATGGGATTGCTGCTCGCATTTGCCGGGTTGAAAATGTTGCTGGCGTTTGTTCCCGTTGAGCTCGACGTGCTGCGCGAGGCTGGCTTAAACGGCTGGGTGCTCATCTTCACGATTGGCGTTTGTTTCTCCGTGGGAATCGGGTGTGGCATCTTGCCGGCCTTTCGAATGCTGCGAAGCGACTTGGCCGGTGTCCTGAAACAAGGAAGTAAAGGCACCGGCGCCTCCGGCCATCACCGCGCGCACAACCTGCTGGTCGTTTCGGAAATTGCCATGGCCCTCGTGCCGCTTATAGGTGCGGGGCTGCTGCTGCGTAGCTTCCGGCACATGCTCGAAGTGGATCCGGGTTTCCGTCCGGACCACGTCTTGACGATGGAGATCGAGCGGCCGAGCCTTTCCTTCGCGGACTACAACAGGATGTCCCCTGAGGAACAACTCGCCTACGGGCGCAAACAGGCCGTTCAGTTTGAGCAAATCGCCGGACAGATTCGAGCGCTACCGGGCATAAAAGAGGTCGGCGGTATCGACGACTTGCCGCTGGGAACATCCTTGCGCCAGGCCACGCGGTTCGTCATCGAAGGCCAGCCGATTCCGGAAAGCGGGGGTCGCCCTATCGTTGAATTTCGCACCGTCAGTCTGGGTTATTTCTCAACGGCAGGCATTCCGCTGCGCGCGGGACGGTTCTTTGGTGAGCAGGATCTCAAGCTGCAAAGCACGGTCATCAACGAAACGCTGGCGAAGCGTTTTTTCCCTAGAGGCGACGCGCTCGGAAAGCGTATCAACTTCTGCTCGCTCGATCCTCATCCCTGCTGGAACACCATCATCGGCGTCGCCGGAAATGTGCATCAGTACGGACTCGACCACGCGCCTACCTACGACGCCTATTTCTTTGGAGGATGGACACCTTATTTCATTGTACGCACGACTTCCGACCCGCTGAGTATTACCGGCGCGGTTGCCGAAGTGGTGCGCCGGTTCGAACCGAATCTGCCCGTAACCCGGGTGATGACCATGGACAATTTAATCTCGCATTCCGTTTCGCCCCGCCGGTTTTCCTCGGTGCTCGTGGCCATCTTCGCGGGATTAGCGCTGCTGCTCGCAGCCGTTGGCATTTATGGCGTGACGAGCTACACCGTCAGCCAGCGCACACAAGAGATCGGATTGCGCATGGCCCTTGGCGCACAAACGTATGCGGTGCGCCGGATGATTCTCGGCCAAACGCTAAAGTTGACCCTCATCGGTGTGACCGTCGGCTTGGTGGGCTCGTATCTTCTGGCGCAATTTCTCGCGAGTCTGCTCTTCGGCGTAGGCACTCACGATCCGCAGACGTTTCTGGGTGTAGCGGTGTTACTGATTGCCGTGGCTTTGACGGCTTCCTACATTCCCGCGCGGCATGCCATGCGCGTCGATCCCATGGTCGCCCTGCGCTACGAATAGAATCTAGATCAAAGTGGATGGGTCTAGCATTACTGTAGTCGGCGCACCAACGAGCCCAGAAGGGCAGGATACATGGGAGGTACACGGGAAAACATACGTCAAACAAGCCCATGCCTTTTCAATCTATTAGATTGGTAGCGGCGGTGGGGATCGAAACCCAACGCCGGGAGAAACCCACGAATCGGCGTAATGGTTTGCCGACAAACCGCCCGCCGGTCAGAAATGCTGTTTCGGTGCGGCATTCGCTAAGAACACCCGCCATAGGCACGTTGAAACTACTCTGGCACAGACACGTCTAATGTCGAGTCCGTTCCAATGCGGTTTACTTCAATGTTGCTATTTTGCAGCGCGAGTAGGAAGCTGATCTGGAAAAGCAGCGTCTTCTCCCCAGAAAGTTTGTACCTCAGAGGGAGCATGAAATGAAATTACGGAAATCCCTGCTCGCTTTTGGTTTGCTCGGTGTGCTGCTTGTTTTCCCAACGGAAAGAGTGCCGGCACAGAATGGTGCGGGTGGTACTCAGCAGGCTGCGTCCGACAAACGAGATGGGCAACACGATTTTGACTTCCTCGTTGGCACTTGGAAATTCCACCTGAAACGATTGAAACGACGGTTAGTTGGTTCCACAGAATGGGTGGAATTCGACGGGACCACGGTCTGTCGGAAGGTCTTGGACGGCCGCGCGGAAGTAGAAGAAATGAAAGTCGAAAGCGCGGACAAACATACACATATCCAAGGATTAGCGATGCGTCTTTACAACCCGGAGGCCCATCAGTGGAGCATTTACTGGGTCAACGGAGCCGATGGAGTCCTAGAACCAAATCCCATGGTCGGGGAGTTTAACAACGGCCGAGGTGAATTTTATAACCAACAAGTGTATGAGGGCAGAGCGGTCTATGCCAGATTCGTTTGGACAGGCGTCAACTCGAAATCGCCCCACTTCGAGCAGGCGTTTTCTGCCGATGGGGGAAAAACGTGGGAAACGAACTGGATCACCGACCAGACTAAAGAAAACCCGTAAACGCTTAGAGCAGGGGGCTGCGAACGCTGATGCCGCTTTGCGTTGGCAGGCGTCAATGATCGCCGTCTTATAGCAGAATCTGAAGGAAGATTCGAAGATTCTCAGCTCCTTTGTAATCTGGTAATCGGACAATTACCCGTCGCAGGCCAGACAGGGTTTTAGAAAGCCTGGTGGTCGGTGGCAGCGCACCGCTGGCGAAGCACATTTGCGGCAAACATGTGCTTGTGGGCAGCGATATCCCCGCACTGCGCCCGTCGCGGCTTCGCTGCGGAGGGTGTTCTGCTTCTAATGGTCACGTGGGCGTGACTTTCCACCGCGTTGCGCAATTTCATCTCAGTAGGACTGTTCCTTGGGCGTCGCTGCGGGCCTGCCATGTTCTAGGCTGCTGGAAAGCAGACGCCAAAGCCAGAATGTATAAATCAAATTGAGGTGGGATTTTCTGGGTATCGAATAGGGCCTGAAAAAAAGGAGAAAAACCGACGTAAAGGAGCTTCCCTAGGATAGTATAACACGCCGCCTTCGGATTCCTGGCCGGATTTATTTCGTGGCGCGATGCGCGAAGTGCTGGACGCCGCCGCGGAAATTTGGCTCAATATTTTCTTGCTGAATACTTGGTAGCGCCTGCGTTCGACGGGCGCAGCGCCAATAAGCAGCAGCGAACTTCGGCAAGAACAGGCGGCATCCTGAAGCTACCTACATTCCGGGTTGGCCATGAGGTGAGCGACCGAGTTACGGTTTGCCGGGGCACACTTGCGAGCCGCGGGGCAGCAAGTGCCAAGCGCTTGTACAGAGCGCGTAGAGATTAACGAACTAAACTAAACCGTTTAGTATGCGGCATCGAGCAAAATAGCGGCGGGGGAGGCGGAAGTGGGCGCAATGATTCGCGTGGAAGGCCTAGTCAAGAAGTTCGGAGACTTTACGGCGGTGGACAATATTTCGTTCGAGGTGCCCAAGGGCGAGATTTTTGCGTTTCTCGGGCCAAACGGGGCGGGCAAAACGACCACCATCAAGATACTCACCACGCTACTGAAGTCCACAAGCGGAACCGTCGAGGTGGATGGGCGCAACCCAACGACGCACGAGAACGAAGTGCGGCAGAGCTTTGGAATCGTGTTTCAGGATCCCAGCCTGGACCAGGATTTGACGGCCTGGGAGAACATGGACTTGCACGGCGTGCTGTATCGCGTGCCGGGCAAAGTGCGGCGTGAACGCGCCGAAACGCTGCTGAAACTCTTCGAGCTGTGGGAGCGAAAAGACGCGCTGGTAAAGACATTTTCGGGCGGAATGCGGCGGCGGCTCGAAATTGCGCGCGGATTCTTGCACACGCCGAAGATTTTGTTTCTTGACGAGCCGACGCTGGGGCTGGATCCGCAAAGCCGCAACCAGTTGTGGACGCACGTGAAGCGGCAGAATGAAGCGGACCACGTGACGGTGTTTCTGACCACGCACTACATGGACGAGGCCGAACGCGTGGCCGACCGCATCGCGGTGATCGACCACGGAAAAATCGTGGCGATTGGAACCGCCGACGAATTGAAGCAAAGAAAGAACGCCACATCGCTGGAAGAGGCGTTTCTGGCGCTGACCGGATCAACGATCCGGGACGAGTCCGCAACTTCAAAAGATCAGTTGCGGCAAGTGGCGCAAATGTTTCGCGGGGGAGGCCGGCGATGAGCGCGATTTATATCTTGTGGCTGCGCGAAGTTAAAAAATACAGCCGATCGCGAGTGCAGATTATTGCGTCGCTGGGTCAGCCGCTGTTGTATTTGCTGGTGCTGGGTTTTGGGCTCGGGCCGGTGTTCCAGAAAGCCGGCGGCGGAAGCTATTTGCAATTTATGGCGCCGGGAATTGTCGGAATGGCGGTGCTGTTTACGTCGGTGTTTTCCGGGATCGCGCTGCTGTGGGACCGGCAGTTTGGATTTTTGAAAGAGACGCTGGTGGCGCCGGTGCCGCGGATTTACGTGATGATAGGGCGCACGCTGGGCGGTGCGACAGTGGCGATGCTGCAAGGCACGCTGATCGTGGTGGTCTGCCTGATTGCAGGATTCCGGCCGGTGAGCTTGATCGGGATACCTTTGGGATTTGCGTTCATGGCGCTGATCGCAATCGTGTTCGCGGCGCTGGGGACGTCGATTGGTTCGAGCTTGCAGGACATGCAAGGGTTTCAGCTGATCATGAATTTTCTGGTGTTGCCGATTTTCTTTTTGTCGGGAGCGCTTTTTCCGCTGAATAACTTGCCGAAGGCGCTCGGATTTGTTACGACGCTCGATCCGCTTTCGTATGGTGTGGACGGGCTGCGCGCGGCGCTGATTGGCACGTCACACTTTGGCGCGATCGTGGATGCCGTCGTGCTCGCAGTGGTCGCCGTGGGGCTGCTGTGTCTCGGGGCGTGGCGCTTCTCGAAGATCGAGATTTAGAAGATGGCCCGCGGATTGAGCGCGCGCGTACGAGTCTGAAAACGCTGTTGCGGCGCGGAGTGAATCGAGGCATATTCCCGACCGCGCTGGACGAAGACTTAGGCGTGGTGCTGCTGCTGCGGCCGATGCTGTACCGACACATTTTCGGCTCGAGCGTGAGCCTGGATTGGCTGGCGGAAGGCGCGGTGGATTCGTTCTGGAAGGCGCATGTGCGTCCCAGCGAGAAAACAAAACCCAGCCAGCCTAAGAAAAAGTTGCCGAAGTGACGATCATTCTATGGGGCGTATCGTCAAAAATCTTAAGCGCGTTGAAAAGGCTTGAGATCTCAGGCGAATAGCGGTTGCGGTCTGCGCAAGAAAAATGAGCGGTAGAAAAAGGCTGGCCTACTGGACTGGGAAGGTCGGCGCGGTATCGGCCGAGCTATGTGAGCTGGTAAGGCGGAACAGAAAAAAAATCAGTCGCGTCACGATCGCCACAGGTTTCACAATGGTGCCGGATTCGAGTGGCACCTGCGGCGGTGAGCCCGGGTATGGCTGTGGAAATGCGCTCGGCGACTTTGGCTAGAGTGCGTGACCGCAACCCGATGCAAATTGCCGATGACTCAGGGCACCCTTTTTGGCGATTACTTCCCTATGGCCGACGATACGCTATGGATCTGATGATTGACGCTATGATTTTTCGCCAGCAAGCCCGCCAGCTTGACCAGCAGCAACACGGGAGTGATCGCGAAAGACCTATTTGTCGCCGGGCCGCTCACACGCTCTGCCCTGCGCTTATCGGGCATCGAGAGAGCAACTAGGATTGTTTGCACTTGCACCAGGGGGCGCTCTTCGACTCCCACAATTGGGCTGTCTTGTACAGACCGTTGATGAAGAGGCACAGCTCTCTTGTCTTGAAATCAGAAAAGCGAAACCTGAAGGATTTTTGTGGCTTCCCATCGCAAAAGATCACGACGCGATGAATTTCCGTCGCGTGCAGAGCGACAATCTTCACGCTTTCTTTAATTGGCCAAACCACGGGCTTCAGCGCATCGATTTTTAGCCAACGGTTTCGCAGGAGCTGGAGCAACGCAAACCGACGCCATTTCGTCTTCAGCAGACGTCCTTGGACCCAGCCACATTACTAGCAGTAGGACAGCCCCGATTATTCTCATGCGTCCTCAGAAGGATTATGAGTGATTCAACTGGTCGATCCTCAGCTTACGGCAGATCTTGGCTGAAAATCGAACTGATATTTTATTTTAGCTTCGAAAGTTGGATAATAGTCTCTCCAGCGTTTTTTTTCATGATGTCGTCGGTAAGCTTATTGCGTTCCGACTCTGCATAGTGCATTGCAGTATCGATTGTCACCATTAAAACGTCGTTAGGGCCGTCGATCCTCCAATGTTTGTGATCGGCAACCTCTTTGTCTGATTTACATGCGTCGGCTCGTGACTCCAGGTCAGCAAAAACCAAACTGTACAGTGCGCTGTTCTTCATGAACTGCTGCCCGAGCGGAGTGAACTTTAGCTTGGCATCAATAAACCCTTTCGGGTCAATTTCCACATCGATTTGAGTCTTTCCATTCGATACCGGAACCACTGGATCCCAAACTAAATAGTTGGGCCCCACCACAAGTATCCTTGGATGTGCTTGGAATGGGCTTGCTCGAACGAAGAAATTACAGGTTTTGAGCCGACCATCGGTTGTTAGTCGACCACCTGCCGCCTCGATCTTTACAAATTCCTGGATGAGCTGTTTGGGTGATGTCGTTTCGCGCTGCGCGGTCTGCGCAGGCGATGTCTCCGGGTTTGCTTGCAGAACCAATAGAATGATCAAAATTCGGCGGATAACGAGCATCTTAGCGAGAATTTCCTTTTTGACTTCGAAAACTGCAAAAGATTGTACATTAAGGCTCCGTCCTTGATATCGATGAATAAAAACTGCCATCTCAGTTCTCCCCCAAGCTCTGCAAACCGAGGCCATTCTCGGAGATCGCCCGCTCCGTAGCCCGGTTTGGCAACATTCCAGACACAGTGGACATTGCCGCTGAACCAGATTTGACTGCTAGACTATGCGTCATCCCTTGCCTTTATCCGGACGGCGCTGGCGATCGGGCCATGCAACCCAGCATGATCCCGGACCGCCACCGGTTCCGATGCTCTTCCGCCAGCATCGGCCAGAAGTGCCGGGCATGCCTCGCCAGCTAGCATGCCAGCGATCCGCCAAAGGCCACACGCCCGTACCCGCCTAATACCCCGCGCACAAACCATGCTCTAATCACTCAACCGTCGACGAGCGGATCAGCTCGAAAACCTTAGTTTTTGCTTGACGCGCATGACGAAACGTTCTACTACTCCTCCGATGAAAAGCACCCCCAAAAACCGACCCATCAACGTCGCGATCCTGGCGTTTGAGACGTGGGCGGCGATTCCGATCATCGGCCCCATGGACATCCTGAACAACTCGTGTGCCTTGTGGCGGGAAAAACGCGGTAAAGGTTCACATGATGCCACATTCGACATCCAACTAGTATCGCTGAAAAAAGGAGACATACGATTCGGAGATGCTGTAACCGTGCACCCGCACGCTTCGATCTCGACTGCCAAGAATCCCGATATGGTTCTGGTTCCCTCGCTTGGAGACGATGTTCTCGAATCGCTCGCGCTTCAGCGCGGGTTCATACCCTGGATCAAAACTTGTTCAGCTGCTGGGGCCCGGCTCGTCTCGATGTGCACGGGCAGCTTTTTATTGGCGGAGAGCGGCGTGCTTGATGGGCGTTCCGCCACAACCCACTGGTTTTACGCAGATCTCTTCCGACGAAGTTTTCCCAAAGTGAACCTGTGTCCTGAGCGGATGATCGTTGACGAAGGAAGCGTGATTACAGCGGGCGCTGCCACATCATTTCTCGACTTGATTCTTTATCTGATGGAATTGTACTGCGGGCGCGAGGCCGCAATTCTAACCGCCAAAGTGCTCCTCATCGAAATGGGGCGTCACACGCAACTACCCTACACAATTTTCTCCGGCCGCAAGATGCACGATGACAAACCAATTTTGCGAGCGCAGCAGTTTATGGAAACGAATCTTTCTCGCGAGATTGCAATTGAGGTGTTGGCCAAACTGGTAGGGATGAGCGTCCGCAATTTTGACCGTCGCTTTCGTGCCGCCGTGGACGAGGCGCCGTCCTCATACGTACAGAAGCTTCGGATTGAGAAGGCGAAGCGCCTTCTCGAAACCACCAACGCCGGTATCGCTGAAATCATGCTACAAGTCGGTTATGAGGACGAGCGCTCATTCCGCCGCCTCTTTCATGTTTTGACCCAGCTATCGCCCAAAGGCTATCGTCGAAGATATGGCGCGAGGGCTGTTGAGACCACCCCCTCGGCGGGCCGCTTTCTGATGCGGCCACGACCCACTGGTTCCGTGCTGACCTATTCCGTAAGACCTATCCAAAAGTAAGAGTTCATCCCGAGCGGTTGATTTTTGACGAGGGGCGCGTGATCACTTCTGGCGCCGCGACGTCATTTCTTGACTTGATGCTTTACCTCATTGGGCTTTACGACCGTCAGGAAGCCGCGATTCTTGGCGCCAAGGCTTTTCTCATCGAAATCCTGGCACAAGGAGCCGATATGAGGTTCGCGATTTTGACCGTGGTTTTCGCTACGCAGTAGGCGAGGTCCCGTCCAATTGCTTTCAGAAGCTAAGTGTCGAATAACATCACTTCTATTTATTCGTAAAAACTCCTACTTTTGGCCAACTAAGCCCCCTCGTTGTCCAACGTCACCCTGTACCTCTTGCCGTGAATTGCTATCGTCGAGCGCGCACCACAGAAGAATCGCTCACGCAGCTTAAGGACATTATCGCGGCCATGCACGTTCCTTATCGCAGCGGTCTGCTGTGGAAGGGATGCATTCGTCCTCCAGCTCTCGATGAGTTGTACCAAGTTGTACAAGTGGGGCGAATCGCGCAAGCAGCTAGCGTGGAACCGACTCTCGTCTGCTTGTACTTGTAATGTGCATCACGATGCACGAGCATCTACCCCTCGCTGCATGGGCGCTGATGAACTCGAGGCAGACCTCATGCGCAGTCAGGAGCTCACAATGGCAAAGCCGATGATCGCAGTGTTCGGTGGTACCGGGCAACAGGGTGGTGGCGTGATCGACGCACTGCTCGCGTCGGGCCAATTCTCGGTACGTACCGCCAGTCGCAACCCCGGGAGCGATGC
>Ga0210384_10008185_pt1 | contig 10933 bp, 6 predicted proteins | sample IncBWH2MmetaG_FD_160574 | JGI IMG/M metagenome (GOLD analysis project Ga0210384, IMG submission 160574) | Forest soil microbial communities from Barre Woods Harvard Forest LTER site, Petersham, Massachusetts, United States - Inc-BW-H-2-M | ecosystem: Environmental > Terrestrial > Soil >...
ATTTATCAGGCTTGCCTGCTGCGGTTCCGGCCGATCATGATGACGACGATGGCGGCGCTGCTGGGCGGGTTGCCGCTGGCGCTGGGGACGGGTACGGGCAGCGAGTTGCGACGGCCACTGGGCATCACGATCGTGGGCGGCTTGATTGTGTCGCAGGTGTTGACGCTGTTTACGACGCCGGTGGTTTATCTGTTCTTTGATCGGCTTGGACGCAAGTCGAGGCATGTTGACGTGGAGTCGCATGCGCACGTATTTTCTGCGGATTGAAAAGTGCAGGGAGTAGGGAGTAGAAGGCGAGTATGCATTTTTCAGCTCCATTTATTCGGCGGCCGGTAGCGACATTCCTGATGTCGGTGGCGGTGATTCTGGCGGGTGCGGTGGCGTATACGCTGCTGCCGGTGGCCAGTCTGCCACAGGTGGAGTTTCCGGTGATCTCGGTGGGAGCGAGTCTGCCGGGGGCTGATCCGGAGACGATGGCTTCGTCGGTGGCGACGCCGCTGGAGCGGCAGTTTTCGAAGATCGCTGGAATTAACGAGATGACCTCTTACTCGTCGACGGGGTCGACCGGGATTGTGTTGCAGTTCGACCTGAGCAGGGATGTAAATGGTGCGGCCCGGGATGTGCAGGCGGCAATCAATGCGGCGCGGAGTCAGTTGCCGGCCAACTTGCCAAGCAATCCAGGGTATTACAAGGTGAATCCTGGCGACTCGCCGATTATGATTATTGCGCTGACTTCGGACACGATGAACGTTCCGCAGTTGTACGACGCGTGCGACAGCATTCTCGCGCAAAAGATTGCGCAGGTTCCGGGGGTGGGACAGACGTTTTGTGGAGGAAGCGCGAAGCCGGGTGTGCGGATTGAGGCGAACCCGATGCAACTAGCACATTACGGCATTGGGCTGGAGGCGCTGCGGGCGGCGATCGGCACAGTGAATGTGAACCAGCCGAAGGGATATCTGCAGGACGATGAGCGGCGATGGAGCATCAGCGCGACGGACCAGCTTTTTGGGGCGGCGGCGTATGCTCCGCTGATTGTGGCGACGGATCGGGGGCCGGTGAGTTCGGCGCCAGCGCGTTCGGGGCTGCCTGCCTCGGTGGCGAGTGCGTTGACGAATATTCCTGCGGTGAATGCAGGTAGCGGAAATTCGTCGTCCGCGACATCGGTTACGGGTAGCGGCTCTGCAACGGCGAACACTGGTACCGGGCACGGCATTGTGCGAATCCGGGATGTGGCGAAAGTTGTCGACAGCGTGGAGAACGTTCAGGCGGCAGGTGTCTTCAACGGCAAGCCGGCGATTGTTGTGCTGGTGTTCAAGACTTCGACGGCGAATGTTATTGAGACGGTAGACAACGTAAAGAAGATGTTGCCGATGCTTCAGGCATCGATACCACCGGCCATTCAGGTACACGTGGCAATGGACAGAACGACGACGATTCGCGCATCGGTGAGGGACGTGACGCGAACGCTGGTGATCTCGATTCTGCTGGTGATCATGGTGGTGTTTCTGTTCTTGCGCGAGGTGCGGTCGACCCTGATTCCGACCGTCGCCGTGCCGTTGAGCCTGTTGGGCACGTTCGCGGTGATGTATCTGCTGGGGTATACGCTGGATAACTTGTCGCTGATGGCGTTGACGATCTCGACGGGATTCGTGGTGGATGACGCGATTGTGGTGATCGAGAACATCAGCAGGCACTTGGAAGATGGGATGTCGCCGTTTGAGGCGGCGATGCTGGGGTCTAAGGAGATTGGGTTTACTGTGTTGTCGATGAGCACTTCGCTGATTGCGGTGTTCATTCCGATTCTGCTGATGGGCGGGATTGTGGGCAGACTGTTTCGGGAGTTTGCCGTGACGCTGTCGGTGGCGATCATGGTTTCGCTTGTGGTTTCGCTGACGACGACGCCGATGTTGAGTGCGAAGTTTCTGGAGGCGCATAACAAGCGGCGGCATGGGTGGTTTTATCGTCTGGGAGAGCGCGGACTGAAGTGGCTGGCGTCGGAGTATGAACGTGGGCTGAGGTGGGTGTTGCAGCACCAGAGGCTTGTGCTCACGATTACGGTGCTGACCTTCTTTCTGAATGTTTATCTGTACATTCTGGTGCCGAAGGGATTCTTTCCGGAGCAGGACACGGGGCGCATTGGCGGGCAGGTACAGGGACAGCAGGATGTTTCGTTTCCTGAGATGAAGAAGAAAGTGCTGGCGCTGGCGGCTATTGTTGGGCAAGATCCAGCGGTGCAGGACGTGACGGCGTTTGCAGGTGGGCGCGGCAACACCAACGCCGGATTCATGTTCATGTCGCTGAAGCCGGATGCGGAGCGGCAGAAGAACGGAGATACTGCGCAGGTGATTGTGAATCGGCTGCGGCCGAAGGTGAGCAATATACCTGGCGCGATTCTCTATCTGCAGGCGTTTCAGGATCTGCGAATCGGCGGGCGGAATTCGGCGACGGAGTATCAGTACACGCTGACCGCCGATAGCCTGAAGGATTTGAACGAATGGGGATCGAAGCTGAAGGACGCGATGGACCAGCTGCCGCAGATCAAAGATGTTGCGACGGATCAGCAGCAGATGGGTCTGCGAGGGCAGTTGGTGATCGATCGGGCGACGGCGAGCCGGCTTGGGGTTTCGCCGCTGACGATTGATGCGACGTTGTCGGATGCGTTTGCGCAGACGCAGGTGTCGACGACATATATGCCGCTGAACCAGTATCACGTGGTGATGGAGGTCGCCGACGAGTTTCAGCGGGACCCGGATGCCTTGAAGAATATTTATGTGAAGAGCACGACCGGGGCGATGGTTCCGCTGTCGGCGGTGACGCACTTCGAGACGCAGCGGATACCGCTGGCGGTGAATCACCAGGCGCAGTCTCCGGCGACGACGCTGTCGTTCAATCTGGCACCGGGCGCTTCCTTGAGTGATGCGACGAAGGCGATTCAGCAGGCGCGGGTTGATATCGGGATGCCGTCGACGATTCATGGCGGGTTTGCCGGGTCGGCGCAGGCGTTCAAGGATTCGCTTTCGAGTGAGCCGTGGCTGATTCTGCTCGCACTGATTGCGGTGTATATCGTGCTGGGGATTTTGTATGAGAGCTTTATCCATCCGCTGACGATTTTGTCGACGCTGCCTTCGGCGGGCGTGGGCGCTATTGTGGCTCTGCTGCTGTTCAAGGTGGACTTGAGCGTGATCGCGATGATCGGAATTATTTTGTTGATCGGCATTGTGAAGAAGAACGCGATTATGATGATCGACTTTGCGCTGGTGGCAGAGCGGCAGCATGGGAAGACACCGCAAGAGGCGATCTACGAGGCATGCGTGCTTCGGTTTCGGCCGATCATGATGACGACGATGGCGGCGCTGCTGGGTGGGCTGCCGCTGGCGTTGGGGCATGGCGCCGGGGCTGAGATGCGGCGGCCGCTGGGGATCACGATTGTGGGCGGGTTGATTGTGTCGCAGGCGCTTACGTTGTTTACTACGCCGGTGGTTTATTTGTTCTTTGATCGGGTGCGTGGCCGGTTTGCCCGCGCGGCGTTGCGGCGGAAGGCGGGGCGGGGTGTGGCGCAGACTGTGGCTGGGGATTAGAGTTTCTCATTCTCATCCCTTAATGGAGACGTGAAAGTCTTTTGACCGGACGAGAAGGCATACCTCAGGGGCTAAAGCCAGTTTCGTTTGCATGTAGGAGGCCCAAGGCTGGCGAACGCAGACGCCGGGAGAATTGCAAAAGCAAAAGCTCGCGGGGTTGAAGGTTTACATTCCCACCCATCGCAAAGTACGCAATGGATGGGGCACCCGTTTCATTTTTGACTGGGCAAAGAAAACAGGCAACGACTGGAGTTCGGTCGTTGCCTGCGATGAATTTTATGAGCGAACGTTAGACGAGGGCGGGCTCGGGGAGGAGAGCGTCGCTGGAGCGACGGCGTTCGAGCGGGCTACCGGGAGTCTTGCCGACCTGTGTGTGGGGGAAGTAGGAGTTTTCGAAGTACTGCGCCAGCATGCGGTGAGTGTTGAAGAAGCTGCCGTTGATGGCGATGCAGTGCTGCTGCATGCGCGACCAGGCATGGGGGTTGGCGTACATGGGGGCGATGGAGTGCTCGAGCTTTTCGTAAAGGTGGGCGGCCTCGGCAGCTTCGTTTTCGCCGTTTCCGATGGCCCAGCCAGTGGTGTTTTCGGCGCAGCCTTCGATCCACCAGCCGTCGAGGATGGAGAGCGAGGGAACGCCGTTGAGCGCGGCCTTCATGCCGGAGGTGCCGGAGGCCTCGTAGGGGCGGCGCGGAGTATTGACCCAGACGTCGACACCCTGGGTGAGGAGAGCGCCTAGCTCCCAGTCGTAGTTTTCGATGTAGTAGATCTTGAGGGCGGAGGAGTTGAGCTTGGCGGCTGCGGAGTAGACGTCGCGGATGAGGCCTTTGCCGGCGTTGTCGGCGGGGTGGGCCTTGCCGGCGTAAAGGATTTGGAGGCCGCCAATTTTTTCGGCAATGGCGACCAGGCGGGCTGGGTCCTGGAGGAGAAGACTGGCGCGCTTGTACGTGGCGACGCGGCGGGCGAAGCCGAGGGTGAGAACGTTGGGGTTGAAGTGGAGGCCAGTACGTTTGGCGATGGTGGCGAAGAGACGAAGCTTGCCCTTGTTGTGGGCTGCGGCGATGCGCGCAGGGTCGATGCCGTAGACGGAGCGGAAGTAATGGTTGTCGGTGCGCCAGTTCGGGATTTCGCCATCAAGCAGGTCCTGAAATTGCGGGGAGAGCCAGGTAGCGGCGTGGACACCGTTGGTGATGGAGTAGACCTTGTAGCCGGGGAACATCTGCTGCGAGACCTTGCCGTGCTGCATGGCGACGCCGTTGACGAAGCGCGAGAAGCGCAGGGCGATGTAGGTCATATTCATGAGGCCGTTGTGGAGGCATCCGAACTGGTCGATGGCGGCGGCGCGATCGTGGCCGAGGACCTGGTACATCTGGTCGATACCGAACTGGTCGTGGCCGGCAGGAACGGGCGTGTGGGTGGTGAAGACGCACTGTTGGCGAACAAAGTCGAGGTCGGCTTCGGTCGCGTCCCTGAGCGGCTTGCCGGCGAGGTGATCTTCTAGCAGGCCGATGGCCAGGAGGGCGGCGTGGCCCTCATTCATGTGATAGACCTTGGGCTTACAGGCGAGGGCATTGAGCAGGGCGACGCCGCCGAGGCCGAGGACCGTCTCCTGACAGAGACGGTAGTAGGTGTCGCCGCCGTAGAGGTGGTCGGTGAGGCGGCGGTCCCATGGGTCGTTGCCTTCGACGTCGGTGTCGAGCAGGAAGACTGGAATAACGTGGCCGGTAATGCCGACGACGTCGAAGCGCCAGGCGCGGACCAGGATCTGCCGGCCCTGCATGGTCAAGGCGATGAGCTGATTGGCGCTGGGAAGCGTTGTCTCGGGCGACCAAGGGACGTCGCTCTCTGTCTGCTGTCCGACATCGGAGAGCTTCTGGCGGAAGTAGCCGCGGCGATGGACGAGGGAGATCGCGACCATGGGGGCGGAGGTGTCGGCTGCGGAACGAAGGGTGTCGCCGGCGAGCATGCCCAAGCCACCGGAGTAAGTTGGCAACGCGGGGGAGAGGGCGATCTCCATGGAGAAATAAGCAACGGTTCGGTTGGCAAGATCGGGGGTTGACGGGGTGAGAGTGGAGGCGAGAGTCATGCGGTGATTGGTCCTTTTCTCATCCGAGCCAGTGCTGCTTGAAGAGCGTGATGTCGAAACGATGTTGGAACTCTCTATCGGCTGAGGAGATGCATTGAGTGAGAGCCGGCGATGAGAGGCGATACAGCATCGAATGCTGATGATTTTAGCAAACCGTTTAAACGATTTAGATGGAACGTATGGTACCCGCGTTGGTTCTATCGGGGGATTGACCCTACAGCTGCAACCGCTGCGGCGTCAAGGCGTTGGGATATCTGGTCCAACCAAAGGAGATGTTCCGGTTTCATCAGGACCGACCGAAGGCAGGTCACCTTGGCTTGCGGGTCGATTTGGGGGAAGTTTTTCCAGGAATTTTGTGGAAAAAAACGCACAGGGAGCTTTGCGAGGGCGAGGTGGAGGTCCCGTCTGGCGGCCTCGTCGAAGATGAGCTGGGCGAGGGTGGAGGAGGCGTCCGGGGTGGCCGCGCGGACTGCCCAGAAGACGATGTCCAGTTGAGGAGGAGATGCCGGGGGGATGAAGAGCGGAGATTCTTTGAGTCGTTGGTGAAGTTTGATGGCGGCGGTGTGGCCGGCTTCGAGTCCCAGCGCGAAGGCTCCGCCGGGGATGTAGGGGAGCAGTTTTTGCGTGGCCCAGAGAGCGACCGCGGAGGCGCCGGCGCGAGAGCACTCGAGGGAGATCTCGCCGAGGTGGAGATCCTTCGAGGAGAAGTAGGTGTAAGGGGAGTCGTGTTTGTAGAGGCGGCCGACGGCGGGGTCGCGGAAGAGGATGCAGCCACAGCCGTAGGGCTGGAGACCGTGCTTGTGCGGGTCGATGACGATGGAGTCGGCGTGTGGGATGGCGTCGAAGGCGGCGCGGGTTTCGGGGGAGAGGTTTGCAGTCAGGGTGAAGTAGCCACCGTAAGCGGCATCGACGTGGACGCGGAATTTGTATTTTTTCTTGAGGGCGACGATCTGGTCGAGCGGATCGACGGAGCCGATGGCGGTTGTGCCTAATGTAACTACTACTGTTCCAATTACACCGGTTGCCAGGAGTGCTTCGAGGACGGGGAGATCCATGCGGCCGTGCTCGTCGGAGGGAATCGAGATGAAAGGAAGACCGAGAACGCTGCTGATACGGCTGTGGGTGTAGTGGGCTTGATCGGAGGCGGCAATCGCCTTGGGCAATCCGTCTTCTGTGCAGATCAGCTGGCCGGCGACCCAGAGGGCTTCGAGGTTGGCGAAGGTTCCTCCGCTGCTGAGATGGCCGAGATGGCCCCCATTCTCTTCCGTCCAATGGAACATCTTCGCAAGTTCGGCGATCGCTTCGATCTCCATGGCGGAGCTGGCGCGGCCGCCATCGAGCGCGTGGTTGTTGGGATTGACTGACATTGCCAACGCGTAGGCGGCGCGGGCGATGGGATGGGGCGGCTTCAACATCTGCCCTGCGTAAAGAGGGTGGGCGTAGGGGTAGTTGTCGTGGAGACGAGTTGCAACCTGCTGCAGGATGGTGGACGCTGCTTCGCCCAGAGGAACTGCGGGGTTGGGTGGGAGGTTAGCGAAACCCTCGTCCAGAGTGCGTTGAGATTCGGCGAGTAGTTTGAGGAATTCGTCTGACATGGTTGCTCTAGAACGCCGACAGCGTCTTGAAGCCGAACTTCATCATAAGCCCGAAAACGGCAGCGAGGATAACGGCGAGGGTGGTCCACGGTGCTGCGGTGCGCAGGCGCTTCCTCATGACTTCGACGAGGACGATAAGGACGTAGAGAGCGAACATCAGCAGAAGACCGTCCGCAACGAAGATGCGGGTGACGCCGGGAGTGGCAATGAGGACGTGCTCGAAGTGGAAGGGTGGGAAGAGAGAGCCGGCTCCGAAGACGATGAGAAAGAGGAGCAACTGGAGAATCGTGAGGATGACTTTCTTCATGGATGGGCACTCGAGATGAGTTTAGCGCGGCCCCTGGAGATGAGGCAGTAGTTTTGCAGCTACGTTTGCTTCAGGGGAGGCTGGACTCGAAGAGGTCATAGCGATGCTCTAACTGCCACTGCTCTGCAGCCTTTTCGCTGGACTGCAGGAAGCTGAGGCATTTGGGAGTGGGATTGGCCGCGCCTAACGGCTGACTGGCGCAGGCGGGAACGGTTTTGGTGAAGATATCGGGTTGCTGCCAGAGGCTGGCGCCGGGGAGGAAGCTGTGCTCGAGGCTGGTGCGAGCCGAAGTTTTGAGGTCGAGATAGGAGAGATTGAATTCTATAGCGGCGCGCGTGTACTCGTGAGTGAGGTCGATACGGGATACGCCTTCGTCGTCGGTGGAGAGAGCGATGGGGACACCTGTGGCGCGATAGGTGGGGAGCGGATGCCACGGTGCGTTGACGCCGAGGATGACATCGTTCGAGGTGAGATTGATCTCGACCATGATGTGACGGGCAGCCATCTCCTTTAGTAGAGCCTGCGCTTCGTTCTCGTACATGACATCGACGCCGTGACCGATGCGTTCGGCGTGCCCAAGATCAATTGCTTCGCGGATGTGGAAGCGGAGGCCGTCGGGAGGCACGAGGCCGGGAGCGAGTTCGCCGGCGTGCAGGCTGATGTGCACTGATGGATAGACGCTATGGAGATAGTCGAGCATAAGCATTTGCCGGTGATACTCAGACATGGACATGTAGGCGTCTTCGGGCTGAACGAAGTTGAGGCCGACGACACGCGGGTCCTGCGAGGCGACCTCGAATGCGAGAAGGGTCTGGGCGAAAACTTGTTGCGGAGGAAATGCCCGAAGGACCTGGTACAGGAAACGGATCTTCACCGAGCAGGCGGTGCGGGCGCTGGGCTGGCCGCAGTTTTCAATTTGGTTGCGGGCGTCGAGGGCGTCATCCAACTGCCTGCGATCAATAGCGACTTCGTCGCGGAGGCCAGCGGCTAGCAGGGTGTCGCGCAGATGGCTGAGGTCCTTGCGGGTGGTTCCGGTGGCGTCTCCGGTACGGTTTTGGGCAGGGTCGGCAGCCGTAGAGGGCCAGTCGATGCGTGAAGCAATTTTAGCGACATCACTGAAGACTGGGGTTTCCATGATTTCGAGGTACTGCTCGTTCTGGGCAGCGGCGCGGGTTGCGAGTTCGTCGAGCCATTCGCCGGTATGGGATTTATCGACGACGCCGAAACGGCTGAAGGTGGCGAAGAACTGGTCGTGGCCACTAATGCCGGCACTGGGCACGAAGCTGCGCATGGAGAAGGAGTCGACGAGAGCATCGTAGAGTTTCTGATCCTTGAACGCGTTCTCGGCGCGGACGTTGCCTTCGCCACAGACTGGTTGCGGCGGAAGACTCCTGGTGGTGGCGGCAGGTTTGAAGAAACTCATCGTGGCGGGGTTGACGCAGAGGAGATCGGCTGCGGCATCCTTGATGAAGGTTTCGGCATACACAGCACCGGCAAGGTGGGTGTGAAGGTCGGCACCTTTGGGCATGCGGGCGAGGAAAGCAGAGAGTTCGAGTGGGCTCTGTCTCGCGGCGTTGAAGGCACGGATGGCGCGCTGCTCGCGTGGGGTCGCGGTCGATGTCCTTGTCACAGGCTGAGCGGTGGAGGGGGTTGCTAGGCGTGGAGGAGTCTGCGCGAGCGCGATGGTCGTGAAAATGAGCAGGAGAGGCGCAGATGCGGAGAATGGGATGCGACGCAGCATGGGTGTCCTTGAGCGCGGGCGATGAGAAAGGATAGCGCGAGAGGGATGAGTTGGCGGTATGGCGTGGGATTGCTATACTTAGAATGCGTTTGCGTTGCTGGTTCCCCGCCAGCGGCAAGCTCCCCTGAAAAGGCCGGGGCAACAGATGAAACTAAACGCGCGGTGGTTCTTGGCGATCCCCGACAACAAGCGTTATGCCAAGGCCAGATAGCTCAGTGGTAGAGCGCGGCCCTGAAAAGGCCGGCGTCGGCGGTTCGATCCCGTCTCTGGCCACCACATTCTAAACAACTTAGCGGCAAACACAGAGTTGGTATTTTATTCGCGCGAACAATACGCGAACATCCCTTGGGCGGTGTTCGCTTTGTCGCCTTCTTCCTGCTCTGCCTTCTCCTTGTCCATCATGTTCCAGATCACCTTGGCTGTGGTTCCAGTCTTGGTGATGTGAGCGCGTCCCAGCTTGGCGTAGCGCTCGGTCATCTTGATATTCGCGTGGCCGAGTAGCTTTGCCAGTTCGTACAGATCGCCGCCGTTCATCATGTACCAGGATGCAAAGGTGTGGCGCAGATCGTGGAACCAGAAGTCATGGATATTTGCTCTCTCGAGCAAATCCTCAAAACTTCCTTCCAGTCTCTGACGCTTGCTGGACGGCCCACCCTTCGGCGGAAAGATTCCGTCCTGTCCGATCACTGTCGGGTACCGCCGAATCTCTTCGGCCAGCTCCGACGCCATAGGGACAAAACGCTCCTTGCCCTTCTTTAGCTTTGCCCGAACCGCCAGCAACCCTTCGCTATACCTTACGTCAGACCAACGGAGCCGGTGAATCTCGGCCGAGCGCATCCCGGTCGAGACGGCGATCAACACAATGAGTCTCATCCTGCGATTCGTCTGATTGAGGTCTTTCGTTCCCTTCCGGAAGATCCGATCATCCAGAGCCGTCTTCAGCCGCCGGAGTTCGTCTTCCGACAGGTAGCGCTCCCTTGAATCGTCTGGACGTCGCACCTCGATCAGACTGGCGGGATTCCGATCGATACCGGTTTCACGGGACCAGATGGTCGAAGCCTTCTCCATCATGTGGTGCATGACGTTGAAGTGACGCACTGCAGTGTTATCCGCCAGGGCGCGTTTGCCGGTGAGGTTTTCGTACCAGTGTTGAACGGCAACACCGTCAACCTCGCGTACGAACTTCCGACCCAGTTCGGATCGAATCCCCTCCACAATGCTCTTCTCGCGATCTGCCGAACCTTTTTTGCTTCCGTAGTGTGTCCAGTAACGATCAATCAAGTTAGACATCTTGTAGTTGATCTCCTTCTTTACGTCGAGATGTCTGTTTTCATCCCGGTTGGTAAGCTTCTTGTGCTGCACCTTCTTCGCGACGTCGAACCCGCGAATTCTTACGCTCTTCTGTCGACCTCCCTCTCTCCAACGAACTTCAAATAAACCGTCTGCTTTTTTGTGAACTGACATATGCGTCTCCTTAGTAGTCAATGGTTTTGGTTGAGTGTTGTTCGATGAATCGATCAAGTACATTCACATCGAACCGCAACGCACCACCGAGCTTGACCTTGGAAAGCACCCCCATCCTGGACCATTTGTAGACGGTGTCTACCTTTACTCCCAGATATAAGGCTG
>Ga0210384_10008186_pt1 | contig 10930 bp, 9 predicted proteins | sample IncBWH2MmetaG_FD_160574 | JGI IMG/M metagenome (GOLD analysis project Ga0210384, IMG submission 160574) | Forest soil microbial communities from Barre Woods Harvard Forest LTER site, Petersham, Massachusetts, United States - Inc-BW-H-2-M | ecosystem: Environmental > Terrestrial > Soil >...
CGACGACTGCGGCCGTTTCCAGTTCCAGGGTAAGCGCGCGCCCTGACGCCTTGGCCCGGCGGAGCGCAGCGCGAACACGCGGGATCTGGGCGCGGAGCGGCTCCTCGACCCAGTCGAATGCAACCACCCGTTCGTTGATCTCCCAGAACAGCCCGGTCTGCATCGTCTCCATCCGGTCCAGGGCCGCATCGACGAAATCGGGAGGTGCGGCCGCGATCCCCTCGATGAGGACATGGGCGATGTCCATCTCCTCGGCGGCCATGGCCCAGAACGTGAGCTTGGCCACTGCCTTGAACAGTCCGTTCAAACCGATCGGCCGCGCGTTTGGGATCAGGTCGAGTAGGTTCTTGACGAGGAGCACGGCCAGCCGGCGCGTGACCTGAGGGTCGCGTGCCCGGGCCTCGATCGCGAGGTCGGCCACGTCTTCCGCAGCCGCGCCGAAGATGGCCGGCATCCCCGCCGCATCGAAGTGCCGTCCATAGCGCAGCAGGTGCGCCGCCGCCTCGACCGCCAGGTCGGGCCGCCACTCCAGCGCGCCGATGGCGAGGCGCCGGTACTCGTTCATCGTCGATGAGGCGAAGGTGGGGGCGGATTGGTTGAGCGCAGCGCGCAGGTAGGTGTTGAAGAAACGAACGCACAGCTCCGCCACCTCGGGATCGCCAACCTCTATCGCCGCGAGCCCGAGGTCGCGCGTCGCCTGCGCCATCGCATGGACCGCTTCTTTGCGGTGGACCGGGGTCAGGCCAACCAGGTGGACGAAGCTCGACAGGATCGTGTACTCGACCCATGTGTGGGCGCGGTTGACCTCGGCGACGATCTGGTCCGAGTCGCCCGGAAGATCGGTGTGGCCCACCTGGAACCAGTCGAGCCCGAAGCCTTTCTTGACTTTCATGTAGTCGTCTGACAAGAACTGGCCGAGGACTTCGATGCTCAGCAGGCAGACCGGCATATCACCGAGCTGCATCGACCCAAGGGCGATGTCGGTGACCTGGTTGATGCTGGTGAGGAGCTCGCGGCGATGACGGTGGAGGGCCCGTCCCGCGGCCGCCCGCTTCAGGTCGTACCGCGCGCGCCTTCGGATGCTGCCGACCAGCGTCTCTGCGCGCATGACCTCGAAGATGTACCCGACGTATGGGAGGAGGATCGCGAAGTTGATCAGCGCCAGGATCACGGCCGCGTAGTAGCTCCCCATCGGAACGAAGTTGGGCTTGATCTCCGACCGGACGAGGAGCGTGTAAAGGATCGAGGTCAGCGAGATACCGAGCACGAGCGTGTTCCACAGGTTCCGCGTGAACAGGCCGATGATCCGAGGCGAATAACGCGACGCCGTCATCTGGATGCCGAAGATGACCGCGACGATGACGATGCTGATCGTGACGCCCTCGGCACCACTCGCAAGCGCGAGGGCGCCGGCCGCTGCGATCGGGTCCGGGGTGAACAGGTCCTGGAGGGTGCGGATGTGACTTGCGTCGAGGAAGCCGAAGAGCACGACCAACATGACGGCCACGGCCACGAGTGCGGCCCCGGAGATCGCGGCCCCGATCCAGCCCTGCGCGGGCTCGTTGCGCGAGCGCTGCGGGGCCAACTTCTTATCCTCTTTAGTCACTTACCGGCCACGGCGATCCTAAGCGATTGGCGGCTACAGTTTGGAGCCGATGTCATTCCGGGCCGTGATCTTCGACTTCGACGGGCTGATCCTGGACACCGAGGGGCCGGTCTACCACTCATGGCTCGAGGTGTACGAGGCACACGGCGAACCGCTTCCGTTCGAGCTGTGGGTGCAGATCGTCGGCGCGACGACCGCCAGCTTTCACCCGCAGCACCACCTCGAGGAGCGCCTGGGACGTCCACTCAGTCAGGAGGCGCTCGACGGCCGTATCAGGCGCCGGACGGAGATGATCCTGGCCGAGCCGATTCTGCCGGGGATCGTCGAGCACGTCGACGAGGCCAAGTCTCTCGGGCTGCTGCTCGGGTTGGCGTCGAGCTCGACCAGGGACTGGGTCTCGGGTCACCTCGCGCGGCTGGGCATCCTGGATCGATTCGACTGCATGCGCTGCCGGGATGACGTCGCCCACGCGAAACCGGAGCCAGATCTGTACATCGCGGTGCTCGAGTGCCTCGGCGTCGATGCCGCAGGCGCATTCGCCATCGAGGACTCGCCAAACGGGGTGTTGGCGGCCAAGCGAGCCGGACTTCGATGCGTCGCCATCCCGAATCCGATCACGGCTCGCCTCGACCTCAGCCAGGCGGACCTGCTCCTGGATTCGCTGGCCGACGTCACGCTGCCAGATCTATTGGAACGAATGTCGAGGCTCTAACCTATCCGGGTGCGGATCGGAATCCTGACCGGTGGTGGAGACGCGCCCGGCCTCAACGCCGCGATTCGCGCGGTCGCCCGGCGCGCGTTTCAGCTTGGACATCACGTAAGCGGCGTCCAGAACGGCTGGGCGGGCTGCCTCGAGGAAGGCATGATCGACGAGCTGACTCCGGACGGGGTTCGCGGCATCCTGCCGATGGGCGGGACCATCCTGGGTACGTCGCGCACCAATCCACTGAAAGAGAAGGACGGCGTGGCGAAGGCAATCAGGACGCTGCGTCACAACGGGATCGACGGAATCGTCCCGATCGGCGGGGACGACACGCTCAGCGTCGCCAGCGCGCTGCACGACGCGGGCTTCCCCACCGTTGGCGTCCCCAAGACCATCGACAACGATCTGTCCGTGACTGAGTTCTGCATCGGCTTCGATACCGCCGTTGGCGTCGTCACCGAAGCGCTGGACCGACTCCACACGACTGCATCGGCGCACCACCGGGTGATGGTCGTGGAGGTGATGGGGCGCGACACAGGTTGGGTGGCGCTCGCGGGTGGCTTGGCAGGTGGGGCCGACCTCATCATCATTCCCGAGTTCCCCTTGGGTCTCCCAGAGGTGGTCGGACACCTGTACCGGCGCCGCGGCGCGGGCAAGCTCTTCAGCATCATCGTGGTCGCGGAAGGAGCGCACATCCCGGAGCTGCACTCTGGCGACGGTGACGGCGCGGCGAAGGATGCATTCGGTCACGTGCAGCTCGCCAAACGCGGCATCGGCGAAGCCCTGGCCGGCCGCATCGAAAGCGAGACCGGGTTCGAGACCCGGGTGACTGTCCTCGGGCATCTTCAGCGCGGGGGCTCGCCGTCGCCGACCGATCGTATCTGGGCCACCCGTCTCGGCGTGAGGGCGGCGGAGCTGATCAGCGAGCGGCAGAGCGGAGTGATCCCCATCCGGCGCAATGGCGAGGTCGAGGTCGTCACCCTTGCCGAAGTCGTCAAGGAAACCCGCCGCGTGCCCAAGGAGATGTACGACCTGAGCCGGGTTTTCGAGTGATGCGCGCGCGGGCTAAGCTTCGAGACGGATGCCGACCGTAATCGAAGGCGCCGCGGACGCTGCTGCCGCCGACTTGGGCTACATCGTGGTGGCCGCCGCCCTCCTTCTCCTGGCCTACATCGCCGCTTCATACGTTGTCTATCGGCGCGCGTTCGTGCCTCTCAAGCCGTCGATCCTCGACGATTTCGCCTTCACGCCCTTCGAGTTCCAGGCCGATTCGGAGGAGGTCGAGCTGGTCACCGCGGATAAGATCAACTTCGGCGCCTGGCACTTTCGCCAGCCCGGCTCACCTCAGACCGTGATCGTCTCAGGCGGGCACAAGGGCCAACGCGCAAGCACGCTTGGAATCGCGGCCGCGCTGTGGCGCAAGGGCTTCAACGTCATCCTCTACTCGTATCGCGGCATGGCCGGCAGCGATCGCTCGACCGTCACGTTCGGCATCAAGGAGGTCCTCGAGCTGCAGGCGGTCATCGCGTTCGCGCGCAAGCGCATCCCGAATGCGAGGATCGGGCTCCTCGGCTATTCGATGGGCGCGGTTGTGTCACTGCTCGGCGCAGCCGGAGAGCCAGGCGTGGAGGCGCTCGTGCTCGACAGCCCTTTCAGCGACCTTCGCGCGATCATGGTCGAGAACGTCCGGAAGGCGGTGAGGCTGCCGGGATCGCCATTCGTGTGGCTGGCGGGCCTGATGCTGCGAGTGCGGAGCGGGTGCCGACTGTCGGACTGCAGCCCCATGGCGGTGCTCAGCTCGCTCGAGCCGCGCCCTCTCTTCTTCATCCACGGTGGCGCGGACGGCATGACCTCGGTCAACCACAGCCGGCGTCTTTACGATGCGTATCGCGGACCGCGGGAGATATGGATCGTGCAGGGCGCGCCACACGCCGGCGCCTACTTCGCGGACCGCCCCCTCTATGTCGAGCGGGTGGCCGGCTTCTTCGCGCGCCACCTGGGCCTCGACATCAGCGGACACCTGCGCCTCGTGGAGGACGAGGAAGTCTCCTAGCGGCCGGCAGCGAGCGTGCTCGCGAGCGGTATGCCGTCTGCCCAGTAGGTCGCTGTCGGTCCAGCGGGCAGCACGTCGTACGTCCTGTCGCCCTTGTACGGGACCAGCTCCCACACCTCGACCGTCGAACCGTCGAGCGGATCCCCTGCCGCCAGCGCGCCGACCGGCCGCCCGTCTGCAGTGCGGTGGCCCGGCGAGGCCAGCAGCTCGCGGCCGTCCGCAAGGACGAGGTGCACCATCATGTGACCGGCAGGCACCGGTGTGCTCCCGACCTCGAGGACGGGCGATGCCACGCGGCTGCCGTCAGGCGACGCCGTCCAGACCAGCATGCCCGGCTTCACATCAGTCACGCGCACGGCGCCATTGGGAGTCGCGATGAGCGTGGCGGCCGCGAGGCAGATCGGACAGGGAGCAGGGCCGGACGGCGTCTGGGATGTGATGGTCACGACACCGTCTGGCGTCGTGCTGCCGCTGACCATCTGGATCGAGTCGCCCACCGTCGCGCGGTACTTGAACGCGAAAACGCCGGCGCTTGTCAGCGTCAGATTCATCGCACGAAGCAGCTTGTAGGCCCGGTAGACCGTCAGCTTCTGCGCGTCGGTGAGATCGCCGGCCGGCAGGCGTTCGTGCACGAGGATGGCTGCGTAGAGCTCGCTGTTCGCCTGTATCTGCGGGTAGGCGGCGATGGCGTTCGCCTGCTCGCCTCCTTCCCGAGCGATGGGATAGACGTCCGGATCGCAGTAATTGGGGGGCCCGGCCCTGTCCATGACGCGGAACTTGAGCTGATCGATGGTCAACGCAGGGGCGCCGCCAGTCAGGGGGACGTGCGAGCAGGCGGTCACAGTCAGAACGACTAGCAACGCAACCGCGCCTATGCGCCCGAGCGCGGGCAGGCTGGGCATCTGCACTGCTCAACACACGTTCCGGCGCCTTCTTGCGTAACGAGCGGAACCAAAAGGCCCCCTCATCCGTATTCAGCTGGGATGGGTTACGGGCAGGGCGAACCTATAATTCGCGGGGATGGTGGGTCGGTAGCCGGCATGGGGACAGACGTCGTAACCCGGGTGGCCGACGCGGTCATGTCGAACGTGGGGCGGGCCATCGTCAACAAGGAGGACGAGGTGCGGTTCTGCCTCGTCACGCTCCTGTGCGAAGGCCACCTCCTGATCGAAGACGTCCCTGGCGTCGGCAAGACGATGCTCGCCAAGTCGCTCGCGCGCTCGCTGGATTGCACGTTCCGCCGCATCCAGTTCACACCCGACCTGCTGCCCTCCGACGTGACCGGCGTGCGGGCCTTCAACCAGAAGCTCAGCGACTTCGAGTTCCGTCCGGGCCCGGTGTTTGCCCAGATCCTCCTTGCCGACGAGATCAACCGCGCCAGCCCAAAGACGCAGGCGGCACTCCTCGAAGCCATGGAGGAGCGCCAGGTCACGATCGATGGCGACACGCATCCGCTGCCAAGTCCCTTCATGGTCATGGCAACCCAGAACCCGGTCGAATACTCAGGTACGTTCCCGCTGCCGGAAGCCCAGCTGGATCGCTTCCTGATGAAGGTGAGGCTCGGTTACCTGTCGGAGAAGGAAGAGGCCCGTTTGCTCGGCCAGCACAAAGTCGAGTCGCCGATGCTCGAGCTGCAGCCGGTGGTCTCGCCCAACGAGCTTCGGAGTGCGCAGGCCGCTGTTCGCGAGGTGTTCGTGAAGCCCGAGCTTCGCGAGTACATCGCACGGCTGGTTGGGCGAACTCGAGGCAACCCCGAGGTAGCCCTCGGAGCCAGCACGCGCGGAACGCTCAACCTGTACCACGCAAGCCAGGCGCTGGCTGCGGTCCTGGGTCGTACTTACGTCATTCCCGACGACATCAAGGCGCTTGCCGAGCCCGTGCTCGCGCATCGCATCATCCTGCGGCCCAACGCCGAGATGCAGGGGCAGAGCGCAGGCAAGCTGGTCGCGGGGCTGCTCGAGCGCGAGCATGTTCCCCAGATGGCGTACGACGGCTGAGGTAGCGCTCGGGGTCCCACGATGAGCAAAGTCGCCCTCGGTGCGGCGATCGCCCTGCTTCTCTTCTTTACGTATCTCACCGCGGTCCGGCCTGCTTACGCATTCGCGTATGCCCTTTGTCTTCTCTTTGTGGTGTCCTGGGCCTGGCCGCGGCTCGCCATCCGCCGGATGACTGTCACGCGCAAGCTCGATCCCGGCATGCCGACAGTGGGCGAGCCGTACGAAGAGGTGATCGAGGTCCGCAGGACGGGGTGGGTGCCTGCCCCATGGGTCGAGATCCGCGACCTGAGCAAGATTCCCGACTACCAGCCCGGGCGCGTGATCTCAGTCGGCGCAGAGGTTGTCCGGTGGAAAGCGCGCGGGACCTATCGACGCCGAGGCTGGTTGTCGTTCGGGCCCACTTCGCTCACCATCCGCGAGCCGTTCGGCCTGTTCAGCCAGGAGGTCAGGCTCAGCCAGCGTACCCCGGTTCTCGTGTATCCGCGAGTGAGGCCGATTCCGGACCTGCTCACGGCGAGCGCACAGCAGATCGGAACTTCGCCCAGCTTCGGAGCGTGGGCCGACTACCCACCTGAGACCGGCGGCGTTCGCGACTACACCACCGGCGACAGCTTCGGCCGCATCCACTGGGGCCTTTCCGCCCGGCACGGCCGCCTGATGTCGAAGACGTTCGAGCAGCCACTGACGACCGACCTCTGGATCCTTCTCGACCTGGACAGGAACGTGCATTTCGGCGAGGGCGAGGAATCGACGATTGAGTACGCGGTGAGCCTCGCCGCCTCGATGGCGGCACAGGTTCATAGCCGCGGCCGCCAGGTCGGCCTGATCACGAACGACAGCAAGGGCACGCTCCTCGAACCACATCGCGCGGTTCGAACGGACCGGCTCATCCTCGACTACCTGGCGGTCGCACAGGCCGACGGGCGCACGTCCTTGACTCAGACCCTTGCATGGGATCGGATCCGGAGGCTGCCGAGGCGCGCAATCGCAGTCATCACGCCGAGCGCGGACCCCGCCTGGGTGCAGCTCATGCAGGCGGTGCGGGGCCGCCGTACGACCCTGATCGTCTTCTATCTCGACGCGGGCAGCTTCGGCGGCTCGGACCAGAACCCGAGCTTTGACCTCGGCCAGGACGTCGACCTTTACGTCGTCCGAAAGGGCGACGACTTCGCACGGCTCGTGAGGACGCGGGATGCAATTCGTATCGCCTAGCCGGCTGCAGCACGTCCCGGGCGTCGTGTGGGGCCGCACCCGCTCCGCCATGACCGGCGCGGTGGTGTGGTCTGCGGTCCTTGTCTTCCTGCTCACCTACGCCGTAGCGGGTTCCACGACGTCGGCCGGCTGGGGGGTCCCGGGCATCGACATCGTGACCATCGTCGGGCTGAGCGGCGCGCTCTTGCTTGGCGTGCTGGCGGTGCTTCCGGTGCCCTGGGCCGTGGCGCTCGGCGCAGGCCTGGTCCTGGGTCCGGTAGTCGCCGCCGTCGCGGCCGAACCCACCCTCCACGCCCTGATTCCATCGGACCCCGTGGGCTTGGGCATGCTCACCAGGTGGTGGGGCCGGATCGCCAACGGATCCGCCGCAGACCAACCTGGCTTCTACCTCTATGTCATCTGCTGGCTCATGTGGATCACGGGAGCCTGGCTGAGCTGGTGCGTGCTCCGCTGGCGACGTCCGCTCCTCGGCCTCATCCCGGGTGCAGCTGCGTTTGCCACCAACCTGCTCAACGCGCCGACGGACCAGAACGGCTACACGCTCCTGTTCCTTGTGCTCACGCTGGCGCTCCTTCTGTGGTCCAACTACACCGTATCGGTCTCCAGCGCGAGCCGCGCCCACGTCAAGTTGACCGGGGATGCGCGCTGGGACTTTTGGGAGAGCGGGTTGGTGGCGATGGCGGCGCTGATTGTGCTGGCGATCATGCTGCCGCCGCTGTCCACCGTCGACCGAACCGTGGACATGGAGCACAGCGCCTTCTCGAACTGGGCGCAGTTCTATCAGCGCTTGAGCCACGGTGACTTCGGTAGGGGTCACGTGGGGATTGGAACCGTCGGTTTCACGACAGAGGTCTTGCTGACCAACTCGCTGAGCCGCACTCGGGACCCCGTCTTCACTTACAAGTTCGCGAGCTCGGACTACGTCGGCACTCCCTACTTCCGCGGTGTCGACATCACCGCGACGTCGTTGGGCGAGTGGAGATACCAGGACTCACCGAACACGGTCAAGGACCACCTGCAGAAGAACGCCGTCATCCCCTACACGGAGAACTACTTGAAGCTGTCCGTAGCCAAATTCGACATCAAGATGATCGCTCCTCCGAATGGCGGTGCTGACATCCTTTTCTATCCGAACCAGATTTATTCGACGGATCGGAGGGCGATCGCCGTCGAGACTCTGCCGCCGTTCCTCCCTACCGACACTCTGACCACCGTCGACCGCTTGCAGAACGACCCGCCCGCGCTGGCGGCGGGCGCCTACACGGTGACCATCGACCAATCGACTGCGACCGCGTCAGACCTCCAGGGCGCGGGCACCAACTATCCCGGCTGGCTGACGCCGTACATGAGCCTGCCCGACTCCGGCTACCGCGGCTCGGACGTGCAGAACCGCATTCGCCAGAAGGCCCTACAGATCGTCCATGATGCCAACGCGACAACACCGTATGACCAGGCCGCGGCGATTGAGGCATACCTTCGCGGCCCCGAGTTCACGTACGACCTGAACACGCCGGCCCCGCCACCTGGCACCGATCCTATCGACTACTTTCTCTTCACGTCCAAGCGAGGCTACTGCGCGTATTTCGCTTCGGCAATGGGGGATATGCTGCGCGCACTCGGTATCCCGACCCGGCTGGTCAACGGCTTTGGTCCCGGAACCTTCGACACCACCCTCAACACCATGGTGGTGCGCAATCTCGACGCCCACTCCTGGGTCGAGGTCTACTTTCCGAACTTCGGGTGGATCCCCTTCGAGCCGACCAACGACGGCGCTTATGGCTTGATCCCCCGCGGAAACCCAACCGGCGCGAATGTCTGCATTCGTGAAAACGGCTGCGTGAACCCGCCCAACATTCCAGTCAATCCGGGGGACGTGCCGCCTCCGATCGCTCCACTACAGGGACCGCATGGAAACAGCTCTGCAGGGCCGGCGGGGTTCAGGTTGTCCATCCCGGACGCCGGGACGCTGACCAAGTTCGCCGGTGTCCTGCTGGCGCTCATTCTCGTGCTGCTTGCCGCAGCGGCAAGGTACCTGCGGCCTCGGACTGTGATGACGGTATGGACCCGGCTGCTCGTGCTCTCGCGCCTGGCCGGCGCTGAACGCCGGCCGGGCGAGACTCCACTGGAGCTCGGCCGGCGGTTGGCGCAGACGTTCCCCGAAGCGTCGGATCCGGTGCGCAGTCTGGCCGGCGGCTTCGTCGTGGCGGCCTACGCTCCGCCGGAAGTCGCGGAAACAGGCCGCACAACCGTGATGGAGGCCTGGTCAGCTCTTCGGCCTGCCTTGCTTCGGCGTATCGCCGCTCGTCTGCGCCTGATCAGGGCCTAACCTGTACCGCCGTGACTGATGGCACCGGTGTGGCCGGCCGCCCGCCTGCCGGAGTGGCGGGGCGGACCTACCCGCCCGTTACTTTCGAGATTGAACCGGAGCGGGTGGCCGCGTTCGCGCGCGCGATCGGCGCCGATCCTAACGCCGGCGTGCCACCGACCTTCGCCGCCGTCTACGCGCTGGGGGTCACCGCTCCCCAGCTGTTCGGCGATGCGGAGGCGGCGGTCGATTTTGCGAGGCTGCTTCACGCTGAGCAGGAGTTCGCTTGGGACCGCCACCCGAGGGTGGGGGAGACAGTCGTTTCCAGGGGCCGGGTTGCCTCTGATGTCAGTCGGCGAGGCATGCGGTTCGTCTCCTTCGAAACCGAGACGACCGGTGCGGCCGGCGAATCGATCTGTCGATCGCGTGCGCTGTTCGTGATTCGATCGTGAGCGAGCGCGTGGTCACGTTCGACAGAGGACAGGTCGCCGCCTACGCAGATGCATCGGGTGACCACAATCCCATCCACCTCGACGACGACTTTGCGCGATCGGTCGGCCTTCCGGGCGTGATCGCGCACGGCCTGCTGCAGATGGGCATCCTGGCTGTGGTCGCGGAGGAAGCCGCCGGTGGGCGCCCGCTGCGACGGCTCGCGTGCCGGTTCGCGGGCGTTGTCGTCCCGGGCGACACGGTCACGTTCACGGCTCAGGCCGCCGGGCCGGGCAAGCTCGACCTGCGCGCGGTCAACCAGCGCGACGAGCCGGTCCTGACCAAAGCCGTCGCAGAGTACAGTCCCTAAATGCCGCTCGACTTCTCCTTGGCACCGGAGCAGGAAGCGATCCGCCAGCTCGCCCATGAGTTCGCGGAGAAAGAGATCCGCCCCGTCGCCGCCCACCACGACGAAACCGAGGAGTTTCCTTGGGAGGTGGTCAAGAAGGCGCAGAAGCTCGGCCTCACGCCGGCGGCTTTTCTCCCCGCGGAGTACGGCGGGCAGGACCTCGATTTCCTGACCGAGCTCATCATCAACGAAGAGCTGCATTGGGGCTGCGCCGGC
>Ga0210384_10008187_pt1 | contig 10930 bp, 9 predicted proteins | sample IncBWH2MmetaG_FD_160574 | JGI IMG/M metagenome (GOLD analysis project Ga0210384, IMG submission 160574) | Forest soil microbial communities from Barre Woods Harvard Forest LTER site, Petersham, Massachusetts, United States - Inc-BW-H-2-M | ecosystem: Environmental > Terrestrial > Soil >...
ACAATCGCTCGACACTATCAAACGCTCTGCCGGAATGTACTTCAGAGCCTTGCGGATCTCACCTGCCACGTCTTCCGGCCGATCCGCCTGCAGCGTGCGATGACTGACGGCGCCCACAGCGATTTTCTTTTTCAGGTCGTGCTTGAACGGCTCAAATAGTTCGAGATCCTTCTGGCTGCGATCCTTCATTTCAAGCGTCCACACGTCGCCCCGGCACCGCTCCAGATAGATTTCGATGGACTTGGCGTAGCTCGTATCTTCCATCACGCGCTGCATGTTTGGATTTCCCCAACAGGTGTGAATCCATAGCTCGACGTCATCGAGTCCCTGGACCTCGCGGTTGAACGCGTCGACCATGAACTGTACCTCTTCGTGGTCTTTGCCGTAGGTGTTCGCCATGAAGTGAAACGTCGGCTCCTCGATCTGGATGCACCGGCAACCAGCATCGCGTAGCGCGAGCAATTCCTTATTCATCGCTTCTGCCATATCCCAGATCACTTGCCGCTTGTCCTTGTATTTGGGAGTGTGGATGTCCAGGAAAAGTGCCATGACCTGCGAGCAGCAGGTGCCAAACTTGACCGGCTTCGAAGTCTTGCCCTGAGCCATCCGCCACAATTTTGGATAGTCGAGCGGCCGGTGCTCGATCTTGTCAACAACGTGCGGCCATCTCCAGCCGGTATAAATCTCGTTCAGGAGCGTGCCAGGCGGATAGTGAAGCCAGGGAGCCGTTGTCTTCTCAGGCTGCAAATAGTCTCCTTCGAAGCCGGCCCACCGCTGAAGGGGGTAGTGATGCCACGCGCGGCCTGCCATATCCTCATCGAGATGAAAATCTCCATGCGTAAGGATGTCGAGTCCAGTGCGCTCCTGGTCGTTGATCACAACCGCCAGCGCGTCCTGAAACTTCTCGCGAAAGCGCACATCGAGCATGCAGGTATCGAGCGGGCGCCCCCACATGTTCGTGTCGAACCAGCGCGGTCGGGGAAACGACCCCGTGGTGGTGCTCGGAAGAATCAGATTGGCAGTGGCGGTTAGCATGGGTTCCTCCGGCCGGCATTGTACATCCAGTTGTCTGACCCGCTCTCGGAGAAGTCAAGCAATCTTGCCTCTTGCCCGCCAGTGGGTTCCAATAGAATACTCAGTGCACTTCATTTTGGAATGCGTGGCAAAGACGAGATTCATGCCCGGACTGGGGTGTGACAGAATGCCTATCGAAAATGCGCTGGTGAGCCTCATTGGGCATTTGGAACAAGATCGCTCGCTGGACGAACCGCGACGTCTGCGTCAACGTGTCGAGGCCCTCGATGACCTTGATGCCTGCTTCCTGGACGGGCAACCGATCGGAACGGCAATTCTTCACCGGGCGAGGGCCGTTTACGCTGAGTTGGAGTCTGTTAATTTCAGACTTTACGAGGGCATCCGTCAAGATATTCAGCGGGGAGCTGGCGGAGGTAGGCTGCTTGAGTGGATGCCCGATTGGAATGGCGCAGCTCGTCTCATGAATTGCGGAGGCTATGACTATCTGGATGAATTGATGAGCGGAGTCTTGCAGTTTGAAGAGCCGTCTGCTGAGGTGGTCCAGTTAGAGTCCGAAATGGTGTCTTATCAGCCAACGCCTGGGCGCCATATCTTTGATCTCATCGGGCGAACAGCACTCGTTGAACGGGACTTGCTGATCGATCTCGGCTCCGGGCTGGGTCACGTTGCATTGATGGCTTCCATTTGCACCAGTGCTAGCTGCACCGGGATCGAACTTGAGCCATCCTATGTCGATTGTGCCCGGAAGAGCGCTCGGTCGCTAAACCTGAACAACGTGAGGTTTATCCAGGGCGATGCCCGCGCTGCGGACTTGTCCGACGGCACCGTCTTCTATTTGTATACGCCCTTTATAGGCACCATCTTACGAGATGTGCTGAACTCGCTGCGACAGGAAGCCGTTAAGCGGGACATTCGAATCTGCACGTTTGGCCCGTGCACGCAGGTTGTCGCCGAAGAGCGGTGGTTAAGCGTCATTGGAGCGCTGGAAGCAGACAGAATCGCTATGTTCCGCTCTCGCGATTAAACATCTGGACCCAAGGCCAAGTCACGACACAGCGCGGACAAAAAAAACACCACGGCATGCTCACCGAATCTCAGGTCCGACAATTTGCGGGCTACAGGTCTCGCGCATAGAATGCGCACCAGCGAGATTCTGGTTGATCTGATAAGGAGGACCTGTGGACTGGATCGGACGCCGCTTTGGCTTTGCTGCAGATGGCGGTAACGGCTCGCGGGTGAGTTTCCTTCCCCTCGCAATTCCTTCCCATTTCGATGGCACTGTGTTTTCGCGAACTGCGCCGCTTCGCGCAGCATTTCGACCTGATAGCGCTTGAGGTTCGACTTGATTTCGTAGAACAAGGACACACCCGGATTGCGCTCCTTCAGCATGGGAATTAGATCGCGAAAGTATTGGTACGACATGATGTTGTCCACTGCCAGAAACCGGCCCACGCCATAACGCGCCTTTTGCCGTTCCAACTCGGAGTAGACCCGGCTGGCACTTTTGGCCCGGAAGGCCATGGTCGACCCGTTCAGACCGCAAAAGGTGCAATGCGATTTTGCGCCCCACCAGCAACCTCTCGCGCTCTCGATCAGCAATGCCGGTCTTATGCGCTGAGCGAGGGTGCTCTCGGCAAGTGCGTTGAAATAATCGCCGTAGTCCGGATCGGGTAGACGGTCCATATCCTGGATACGATCGGGCGGTGCCGCAAGGCGAGACTCTCCGGAACTGCGATGAATCACCCCCGAAACGCCGTCGGGAGGCTCGCCGGCTGCAAGCCGTTTCACTAGAGCAGGGAGACTGCTGTCCGACTCGCCGGAACAAACATAATCGATCCAGGGAAATTGGCGGTGAAGCTCCAGCCCCATGACGCCTTCGCAATTGCCGCCTCCAAACACAACTGTCTTCTCCGGGTATCGGCCCTTGATCAGCCGGGCCAGCGCCAGTGACGCCAGATTCTGCTCAAACGTCGTCGTAAAGCCTATGATGTCAAACCTGGCGATTTCGAAGCGGTCGAGACAGGCTTCCAGGAACGAGTCGATTTTCTCGGTCATGGCCATCGTTGCTGCGAAATGGGCCGTGTCTCCGCCCAGATGCTGGCGCAGCGTAGCCAGATATACGGAATGATCGCGGCCGGGAAACAGCCATCTCGAAAACAGCCAATCGCCGGTGAACATCGCCGCACTGATGCGGTCGAGAATGATTTCGTAGGACCAGCAGCCGACCCACTCCGCAAAGAAGAGTGATCCATATCCAACCGAACACTCCAGCCCTTCCTCGGCCATGCGAGCTTTGAGCAGGCTGATGCCTATCGCCGGGCGTGCTAGCGACACAAACGGCATGTTGAGCAGCAGGACTTTCGCCACGGGCGACTCTTTCCCGCGACTATTTTGGCTTGAGCGGTTTGGCCGGCTCGATGGGCTCGACGGGCACCACTGGCTGGACCGGCCCGACTGTTTTAATTGGCTCTATGGATCTGATCGGCTCGATCACTTTAATCGGCTCAATCACTTTAATCGGTTGGACTGTGATTGGTCTGATCGGCGGAAAAACCGTTTCGGCAATGCTGAAGAAAAAAGGATCAATCGAAACCGCTACAGGAGTTTTATTGTCGACATTGAGCAGCGTCTGGGTCGTGAAATTGGCATTGCGCAGGTATGTGACTCCGTTAGGAAAATGCGCCATGTTCGGCGTATTGTTGGCCGAAAACACGCCATAGAAGGTTTCCCCAATTGCCGTGAGGTAGATATAGTCGCCCAAATAGGGCAGGAATGTGGCCACTGGTGTACCTGATGGAACGGTTGCCAGCACGATGGGCGTCGGTGCGCTGGTAAATCCGTTGCCCGAGATCTCGATGTGAGTTTCCCAAGTGCTTCCGCCTCCCGTCAGCGTCTGGTATAGAAATCCCACATTGCCGATAGCATCTATGGCCAGCGCTGGGCAGATTCCGTTCGCAACCGTGCGTAGATCGCCCGACCACGTCGCGCCACCGTCCACCGAACTCCTGAGATGTATCGTGTACGGCGCTTTGCCGCCCGGGAAATCGGCCCACGCCAGAAAAACTCGGCTACTGTTGTTCGGATCGACCGCAATCGAAAGATGCGAACCTACGCGCTCCTGCCCGAGGAAGTTGCTGTTTTCCCATGGGATGCTGGTGCTTCTCACCACACGCACACCCGCCGATCCATCGCCGACAGGTGGGGCGGGATCGAGCAGCGAAGTGTAGGGAGTCCCGCCCGAACCCCAATTGTCGTCGCGGCACACCACCACATCCGCTGTGACCATGTTAGCCAAAGAAAATGCGGTCCAATTGAAATACGCGGCGTAGATCTTGCCGCTCGGGTGGATCACTGGCCGAATAGATGGGGCGTTCTGACCCTGCGCGAAGGCGGGCGCGGCGCTCGGGGTTCTGCTGGCGATGGTAATCGGCCCAAATCCCGAGGGCGCCGCCCCCGTCGCCGCGTTGAGTGACTGATCGATCGTCGCCGTTTTCGGCGCTGTGTTGAAATCATTGTTGCCGATGTATACCCGATCTGGGCTGCCAGAGACTCCCGTAGCCGTGGTCGCCTGAACCCACGGTTGATCCTCGCTTCCGCGGGTCTCGAGAATCGTCATCGGCGTAGCGCTGGCATAATTGCTCGTCCGCAAGACGTTCAAATCGAGATTGTCGGCGCGCATGATCCCGCCATACAGGACATTGGAAGTGCCTCCGAATTTGGTGGTGATGTCCGCCGTCGAAGCACCTGCTACCGCGCCGGGCACGATGGCGTTCAGCGCCCACGTCAGACCGCCGTCACTCGAGATGAAGATCGGGGCAAAAGCGCCGCCCGTGGGATTGGGCGTGAACGCCGTCGCCGCAATCTGCAGCGGATTGTTGGGGTTTACCGCCAGATTCGGTTCGCTGTCCTGGTTCGTCTCACCGCTCATGGATTTCGGAATCATATTGACGACGGTAATCTTCATAGCGGCTCCTTTTTTTGCTTTTGTCGGAATGTTGCCCGCTGTTGTTTTCCCGTCGGATGAAAACAAACCGGCGACGGCCGGCCCTGATCCCCGTTGCTACTGGCCGCTCTTGAGCAGTGCACGGACGCGTTCCAGTTGCGCCATGGGTTGAAAATCCAGTGGGTGGACCACTGCGTGAGAGGGCACTGATTTGCTGTACTGATCGCGATTGTGGAGAAGCCAAGTACCCCGGTCGCCCTCTTTCACCTTGGGCGAGCGATGCCATGCGATGTCCATACTGTGCGGAAACAGGATGTCTTTTGTCGCGCCAGAGTGGACGCCTTTTTCTACGCTGTCGACCTTGATCGTGGATACCCACCAATCTGGATCGTGCTCTGAAATTCGCCTTGGGCCTGCGGTAGGGTCGGCCACGTATTTCTTGGGAGCGCCGGCAACGCCGGTGACGACCAGGTCTGCCTGGGCCAGGCGTTGCGTCAAGTCGTTGTCGCTTCCCGCTTGGGCCGCGCTGTTCACCTGGGAGTCCATGGTCGCCTCCGGGGGGACGTTGCCTACCTCGCGCACGACCAAGCCTTCCCCATAGTGCAGCCCGTGCGTGAAAAAGGACGCCGACTGTCCTGCTTTCAAACTCACAGGGCTCTGCAGAACAACTGTCACGCGCTGCCCGGCAAACTGCGCGAGAGACGCTGGCCCTTTAAAAATTTTTGTAACGCGGACTACCGCCGTTTCGGATGTGGCCGGGAATCCGGAAGCCGTGGAGGCTCCCAATTGTTCCACTTCGGCTTCGAACACAAAGCCAGCCTGCTGGGTAAGATCGTGAACGGAGGGCATCACCGCACCCCGCTTTCAAGAGGAAGACCCTGTTCCTGGGGTCCGACGGGCACGTAGCATAGTGCGGAAGTATTTAGAGGTCAATACGATTGTAGTCTCATATCGTTAGGACGCGATAGGTACGTCCTGTTGAATTAGCACATGAAATGTCCGCTTTTTGCGATCCGCTAAAAATACCTTCTTTCGGAAACCCATGTTCTTCATCGCGCGGAATACCTCCATCGCAAGAGGACCAAAGTGTCCTGCCCTGTAGCGCCGGAGAAACGGGATTAAATTTGCCACGGGCAAGCCCGGATCCGTCAGACTCATTTCGCCGCGAGAGCAAGCTTTGCGCGTTTCCGGTCGTACATGATTCCATCCGCATTGCCTAGCAGTTCCTCGATGGAGAGCTGGTGCCTCGAGTCTACATGGACGGCCCCAACGCTAATGGATAGCGTCCAGGGCTTTTCAACATCGTTGATCGCACGAAGCAGTTTGTCGAAGTGAGCATTAATTCTTACCAAGCCCGCTGGAGAGCAATCCAGCGCCAGGACAGCAAACTCATCCCCTCCCAGCCGCGCAACCAGGTCCGTTTCGCGAAAGACGGCGAGAAGCACCTCGGCAGCTTTTTGCAAGGCGCGATCTCCCTCAGAATGACCGTATCGGTCATTGATTGCCTTCAGGCCGTCCACGTCGGCAAAAACCACCAGGAGTTCTCTACGGCCCGAGCAGGCAATCTTGATTTGTTCTTCGGCGAAGGTAAGAAAACCTCGACGGTTATACAAGCCGGTAAGTTCATCCTTCACCGAAGCGTCGTAAAGGATCTTTTTCGCTTCTCGAACTTCCTCGAGAGACTCTTCTGTCTTGTTCAATAGTCGGGCGTTTAACCACACCAGGAAGGACAACGTCACCACGTTTGTAGTGACATTCAACGCGAGGCCTAATTCTGTACCAAACAGGCCAGCTCGCTGCCCTCGTATCCGGATCCAGGCCGCAAGAAACGGAACGACGATCACGGTGGGGAGGAATCGTCGCGCGCTCGCACTTCCCGAGAATCTTCCCGTCAAATCGCTTGCGATTCCCACCCGGGGGCGCGCGAAGAAAACGGCGGCGCTCATGGTAAACAAGACCAGGGCTATGAATACCGCGGCTTGCGTGTACGAGAAGATCCGGTAAGTGGCCGTAGCACCATTAACGTAGCCGCTCAAGGTCATGATGGCTGCGAACGCGCCCCAGAGACTCAGGATCTGCGATGGCTGCCATCGCGAGTGTTTCTCATGATCGAGCAGGAGCAAGGCCAGGCCAAGCGCCAAAAAGGTCGTAGCTGTGATTGGCGACATGCGCCCTGCGGAAGAAGACGCGACGGCGCTAATGTCCTGACTAAAAAGAAGTCGATCAATACGCGGGTCCCTCCCAAAGATGTACTCGGTCAGCGTCATTGCGCCAATGAAAGCTGCGAGGGCAGCAAAAAACAGACCCCCATAGCGGTACGCCCGGCGAGGCGGATCCGGCAGGAGCAACCATAGCGACATCCCCAAGAGGATTAGGGCTAAAGCCGTGCTTACCTCTATGCTCACCGAGCCCACAAGCGCCGACCGTAGACGTTCGATGCGAAAAACCCAGCCGCAAAGAACGAGGCAGCCCACAACGATGGCCGCAAGACACGACGCATTGCAATACAACCGCACGCGCGCCAGCCGGCGCCATCTGGGATCAAGCATGGAAGATCTGGGCATCACAAATAGATCCGGGAACGAAGCATGAAATGGAGCAATCTGACAGCGGCAAACGCCCACCGGGAAGGATACTGCAGTATCCACACGTTCAATTCTGAATGTTGGCGTCGCTGTAGCGCATTGTGCATCGGCGGCCAACTCTGACAAACGCCGAAACCGTCCAACTGAAGTACCGGAACTGGGCTTTTCGGCTACGCGGCTTTACCGGAACGTGGGGCCACCAAGGGCCAATAAAGATTCCTTTGCATTTCCGCAAATAAAGACGTGCTGAAATCAAACGAGTTAACGTCATGCTTAAGTCCCGTTCCCGGAAGGGATCGGGGTAGGGCGGAAGATGCAGAAGCCGCCTTACCTTGTCCTGCCATTTTGCTGCTTAATTCGAATTCGACAAGCGCAGTGAATGTCGTACTCTTAGTTGGTTCAGTCGGGACCAGATGAGCGAATCTCTACATCAGGATGACCAGCGCAGGAATGGCCTCTTGCGCGGCGCAAAACGCGTGGTCATTAAATTGGGTACCAGCACGGTCACGGGCACCCAGGGCGAACTCTCCTTGGAGCGGATCGAGCCGATAGTGCGCGAAATCGCGACTCTCCAAACGAACCGCCGCCAAGTCGTCTTGGTTTCTTCCGGCGCCGTGGGACTCGGCCGGGGATGGCTCGGACTCCATCCCTCTCGCCTGAAAGATATGGTAACCAAGCAGGCTTGCGCCGCCGTTGGTCAGAGCTTGTTGATGGAAGCCTATAAGAGGCTGTTTGGTGCGTACGACGTGAAGATTGCTCAGGTGCTGCTGACCGAAGAGGACTTCAGCAACTGGCAGCGCTACTCCAACCTGCGCCGAACGATGGAAAAACTGATTGGATTTGGTGTTTTGCCCATCGTCAACGAAAACGATACGGTTTCGACAGCGGAACTCGAGACCGTTGGCGACAGTCCTCGCTCCCTAGCCTTTAGTGATAATGACCGGCTTGCCGCGCTTGTCATGAGCGGTCTGGAAGCAGACGCGCTCATTCTTCTCACGAATGTCGATGGTCTCTTGAATACAGATACTTCCACGAAGCACAAACGCACAGGATCAGGAAGCCGCTCGCAAGTGATCCCGCTGATTTCGAAGGTGACACCCGAGTTCAGAGCTCTCGCGAGCGGGCCTTCGCAATCCGGGCGTGGCGGCATGGTGACGAAGCTTGAAGCAGCCGAAATTGCCATGAATTGCGGTGGCGTGGCCGTGATCGCTAATGGAAGTCGGGCTGAAACACTTTCGCGCATTTTTGGGGGAGAATCCGAAGGGACTGTTTTCCTGCCCTCTGACCGAATGAAGGGCAAACGCCGCTGGCTTGCCTACGCGGCTGGGGTTCGTGGCCGCGTCGTCGTTGACGCGGGCGCGCAGCGTGCCATAACGTGCGGGAAGGCCAGTTTGCTCTCATCGGGCGTCGTTCGCATTGAAAAACCATTTGGTCTGATGGACGTTGTAAGCATTGCGAACGTCGAGGGCAACGAATTTGCAAGAGGGATTGCCAACTGCGCTAGCGAGGCAGCCGCGACCGCTCGTGTACTGTTTACTCGCGACAACATTGTTCTCCTGGACCGCAAGGCTTGACCAATATGTCTGCCACTAGACCACTCGCTGATGTCACTTCCATTGCGCACTCTGCGCGGGAGGCGTCCCGAGAACTCGCACTGGTTTCCGGCGAAACACGCAAAGCCAGTCTCCTGGCAATTGCGGACGCGCTCGAAGAAAATGGCGAGCGGATTCTGGCTGCTAATGCACAGGACTGCGCCGCCGCGGAGAAGCTCTTATCTGCCGGAGAGATGACCCCAGCCCTGCTTTCACGGCTACGGATCAAAGAGAGTGGCATCGCCGAGATGGCCGCCCGCGTCCGGGAAGTCGCGAACCTACCCGATCCCGTGGGAAAACGGCTGGCAGCCACCGAGCTCGACGAAGGCTTGATTTTGTACAAAGAATCCTGTGCTCTAGGCGTGATTGCAGTGGTATTTGAATCCCGGCCCGATGTCGTTCCGCAGATCGCTTCGCTGGCACTCAAGTCCGGCAACGCGGTTCTGCTCAAAGGTGGCGCCGAAGCCGCAAATAGCAACGAAAGCCTTGTGGCCGTCTGGCGAGAAACGCTCTGCAGGTTCCCCGATGTTCCTCAGGAGTCCATCCACCTACTGCAATCTCGTTCGGATGTGATGGAGCTCTTGCGTCTCCATGGCGAAGTCGACCTGTTGATCCCGCGCGGTTCGAAGGGGTTTGTGGCGTTCTTGGAGCAGAACAGTCGCATCCCTATCCTGAGCCACGGCGAGGGAATCTGTCATGTGTTTGTCGATCGCGCTGCGGATCTGAGCAGAGCCGTAAAAGTCACCCTAGACTCTAAAGTTCAATACCCTGCGGCCTGCAATTCCGTCGAGACACTGCTGGTGCATAAAGATATTGCGGAGGCATTTCTGCCAAGGGTCGTCGCAGAATTAAGAAGAGCAAATGTAGAAGTTCGTGGCTGTCCCCGCGTTCTGGCTCTGCTTCCTGAGGCAAAACTGGTCCCCGCGATCGACGAGGATTGGTCGACCGAATACTCCGACCTTATCCTTTCGGTGAGAATTGTGGATACATTGGAGCAGGGCCTGGAGCACATTCACCGCTACGGTTCGAGGCACACCGAATGCATTGTTACGGAAGATCAAGCGGTCGCCGAACGCTTTTTGCAGGAAGTCGATGCCGCCGGCGTATTCCACAATGCTTCGACACGCTTTGCGGATGGCTACCGTTACGGCCTTGGCGCAGAGGTGGGGATAAGCAACGGCAAACTACATGCACGAGGTCCGATGGGCATCGAAGGACTAACGACCTACAAGTACAAGCTCCGCGGAAACGGCCACACCGTCGCCGAATACAGCAGCGGCGTCCGCCATTTTAAGCACAAACCTCTCGGATAGGTCCGTAAATGCGCCACACGCATACATGAATCCCACGAAACGAGCCAGAAGTCCGGTTGTAGCGAATCTCAAATCGAGGCCACTTCCATGACAGACCGAGTGGCAGTTCGCTTAGGGATACGTAACGGTGCTGACGGCCCGTTGGCTGGCACTTCCATTTCTGGTTTAGAGAGTACCGCTATTTATCCTTGCGGTTGTGAACTCATGACATCTGTCTGGCGACCGGTCATTCCTGTCGGGACATTTCATCAGCCGAACGCTGATAGCGCGAGTTCGTGAAGCGCACTAGGGGGCATAAGTTCAGTACGACATAAATGCATTTTGTTGGTAGAGCACCATTCGACTCAAAAGGTCGCATTCCGCAGGGTCGGGAAGTGGACGTGCCAATACGGATGATATTTGGGCCCGGGAAAGCGAGGCTTCGGCAAAGGTCCACTTCGGAGTTCTTCGTGCGGTTTTTTG
>Ga0210384_10008188_pt1 | contig 10929 bp, 9 predicted proteins | sample IncBWH2MmetaG_FD_160574 | JGI IMG/M metagenome (GOLD analysis project Ga0210384, IMG submission 160574) | Forest soil microbial communities from Barre Woods Harvard Forest LTER site, Petersham, Massachusetts, United States - Inc-BW-H-2-M | ecosystem: Environmental > Terrestrial > Soil >...
GGGGACATGGATCGGCGGCTTGATTGTCGGCGGCGGCATTGCCGTGATGCACTACACCGGAATGGCCGCTTTTGAAATTGCCGGGCGACTGCTCTGGGACGCGCCGTTGGTGGTGGCCTCGATTGCGCTCGGCGCGGCTCTGGGCGCACCGGCCATGGACTTAGGTCTGCGCGGCGCCGCGATGAAATGGCGGATCAGCGGTGCGCTGCTGCTGACCGCCGCGATTTGCAGCCATCATTTCACGGCCATGGGCGCGGTCACGATCATTCCCGATCCGACCATTGCAATATCGGCATCGGCATTGCCGACGAGCTGGCTGGCCCTGGCCGTTGCGTTCGCGAGCTTCGCGATCATCCTGCTTTGCTTTGCGGGCCTGGCTCTCGATCTCCGCGACCAGCGCCGTTCGGAGCTCGAAGCCGACCGCATGCGCGGCCTCGCCAACGCCGCCGTCGAGGGGCTCATCGTATGCGAGCAGGAGGTCATCACGACGGCGAATAATAGCTTCACCCTGCTCGCCGGGACGCGCGAGGAGGACGTCATCGGAGACGAATTCGCGACCTATTTCCCGGCAAGAGACCTGCGTGCAAAGCTCCTTGCTCGGCCCAATCAGCCGGTGGAAACCGCGTTGCGCCACCGCGACGGTGCAACGATCCCGGTCGAACTGATCCTGCGCTTCATCGATTTCGCGGGCAAGCCGCATCAGGCCGTTGCGGTGCGCGATTTGAGGGCGCGCCAGCACGCCGAGCAGCATATCAGATTTCTGGCGCACCATGACGTGCTGACCGGACTCCCGAACCGCTCCAGGTTCAACCAGAAGCTCGATCAGGACATCGAAGCCGCGATCGACGCGGGCCATCGCCTGGCTGTGCTTTGCCTCGATCTCGATCGCTTCAAAGAGATCAACGATCTCTTCGGACACGCCACCGGCGATATGGTGCTCCAGCGGGTCAGCAAGGCCGTGAGCGGCCTGCTCGACCCGAGCCATATGATGGCGAGGCTGGGCGGCGATGAATTCGCAATCGTCCTGCCGGCAATCTCGAGTCCGAGCGCAGCCGGCCGACTGGCGGAGAACATATTCGAAGCATTACGGACCGAGAATGAAAGCCCCGGCACCACGGCGCTCATGTCGACCAGCATCGGCATCGCGATATGTCCAAATGATGCGGCCGATCGCCAATCGCTTCTCAGTCAGGCGGACACGGCACTCTATCGCGCGAAAATGGAAGGGCGCGGCACCTATCGATTTTTCGAAGCGACCATGGGTGCGGAAGTCCGCGATCGCCGGCTCATGGAGCATGACCTGCGTCATGCCATTTCACGCGGCGAACTCAGTCTGATGTATCAGCCGCAGAAAAAGATCTCGACCGGCGAAATCATCGGCTTCGAGGCGTTGCTGCGCTGGCAGCACAACACACGTGGCCAGATACCGCCAAATCTCTTCATCCCGGTGGCCGAGGAGAGCGGCACCATTTTCCAGATAGGCGAATGGGTTCTGCGGCAGGCCTGCAACGAAGCTGCGCAGTGGAGCCGTCCGCTCACAGTCGCGGTCAACGTCTCGCCGGTCCAGCTCCACAACGAGAATTTCGCCCGTCTCGTGCACGAAATTCTTTTTCAGTCCGGAATGCCGCCGGCCCGCCTCGAGATCGAAATCACCGAGACCGCGCTCATCCACGATCTCAAGCGTGCGCTCGCAACACTTCGCCAGCTCAAGACGCTGGGCGTGCGGATCGCAATGGACGATTTCGGTACCGGATATTCCTCGTTGTCCAATCTGCGGGCTTTCCCGTTCGACAAGATCAAGATCGACGGATCCTTCATCAAGTCGATCGACGTGAACGGCCAGGCGGCAACCATCGTGCGCGCCGTGCTCGGGCTCGGACGCGGTCTCAGCTTGCCAGTGCTGGCGGAAGGCGTGGAGACGCCGGGCGAGCTCGATTTCCTGTCCAACGAGCTCTGCGACGAGGTCCAGGGTTATCTACTCGGCCGGCCGGCCAGTATCGAGGAGTTCCGGCAAATCACCAACGGCAGCTCCGATACCGACCTGCCGGTCCACGCCACAACGCGCCCGCCCAGAAAGGTCCGCGCGGGCGGCGAATGATGAGCCGCCCTTTCGGGCGGCCCTTCGCGCCTTGTTCGGGCAAGACTCAGATCGTCGGATTCCGCGCGGACGGGATCAGGCGGTAGCCATTGCCGTCCTTCTCGACATGACCGACCGCGGGGAAGGTGAAGTGAAAGTCGTCGCCTTCTCTGTCGTTCCGCGATCGTTGCGACGCGAAATGGCCTTCCACAACAAGCGGGCCGTCGGCCCGCTTGCGTGTCAACCCGTAAGGGGCCGGCTTCATCCCGCCTTGCTGGGATTGATCAGAAACTTCTCGCCGGTCGAGCGCTTGGCATAGACGGCGATGTTCGCCGGATCGAGCGCCTCCTGCAGCGACACGATCTTGGTGTAATGGCTGGCAAAGGTGGTCTTCAGTTCGTCGACCACGCGCTGCCTGAGCCGCGCTCCGTCCGCCTGCCCGATCTTCATCAGGAACGGAAGCAGCAGCCAGCCGCCGATGCCCCAAGCCATGCCGAACGAGCGCACCAGCTCGGTCGGACGGGTGTCGAGGCCGCCATAGATATAGACCTGCTTGTGCACGGCAGAGCCGTAGCGGCTGTAGACTTTTGCGGTCTTGTTGGCGGCGGTCTCCATGCCGGCGAGGATCTGGCCGGCGAGCCTGCCGCCGCCGATGGCATCGAACGCGATGGTCGCGCCGGTCTCGACCAGGGCGTTGGTCAGGTCGTCCATGAAGGTCGGCGAAGTGGAATCGACCACATATTTTGCGCCGATATTGCGCAAAATCTCGGCCTGCTCCTTGCTGCGCACGATGTTGACCAGGGCAATGCCGTCCTTCAGGCAGATCTTGTTGAGCATCTGCCCGAGATTGGAGGCGGCGGCGGTGTGAACCAGCGCCTTGTGGCCCTCGCGCCGCATCGTTTCGGTCATGCCGAGCGCGGTCAGCGGATTGACGAAGCAGGAGGCGCCCTCCGCGGGCGTCGTGCCGGATGGCAACGGCAGACACTCAGCGACCCTCAGACAACGATACTGCGCGTACATGGCGCCACCGATCATCGCAACCGTCCGGCCCATCAACGCCTTGGCGGCCTCCGAGGACCCCGTGGCAATGACCACGCCCGCGCCCTCATTGCCGACCGGGAGGGATTCATCAAGCCGACCCGCCATCGCCCGCATGCCGGCCTCGGGAACTTGCGCCGTGACAACAGGTGCATCCTTCGTGCCCGACGCTTTCGCGGTCGTCATATCGGCCGCGCCGGTGAGAAGGCCGAGATCGGACGGATTGATCGGCGTCGCCTCGACCCGCACCACGACCTCGTCGGGCCCTGGCTCGGGGGTCGCCACACTGACCAGCGAGATTTCCAGTTCGCCGCTTGTCTTGATCAACGAACGCAGTTGCAGTCCGCTCTTGCCGTCACTCATCGAACCCTCCCGTTACGTTTTTCTTGATCGCCTCAGGCCAGCGCCTTCAGCGCTGCCTTGCCGGCATATTTCGCCTGCTTGCCGAGCTGCTCCTCGATGCGCAAGAGCTGGTTGTACTTGGCAGTGCGGTCGGAGCGCGCCAGCGAGCCGGTCTTGATCTGCCCGCAATTGGTCGCGACCGCGAGATCGGAGATGGTGGAATCCTCGGTCTCGCCGGAACGGTGCGACATCACGGCGGTGTAGCCGGCCTTGTAGGCCATCTCGACGGCGGCCAGCGTCTCGGTCAGCGTGCCGATCTGGTTGACCTTGATCAGGATCGAGTTGGCGCGGCCATTCCTGATGCCGTCGGCGAGCCGCGTCACATTGGTGACGAAGAGGTCGTCGCCGACGAGCTGGCACTTCTTGCCGACGATGTCAGTGAGCTCCTTCCAGCCGTCCATGTCGTCCTCGGCCATGCCGTCCTCGATCGAGACGATCGGATAGCGCGCGGCGAGGTCGGCGAGGTATTTGGCCTGCTCGGAGCGCGAGCGGGTCTTGCCCTCGCCGCCATAGACGTAATTGCCGTCCTTGAAGAACTCGGTGGCGGCGCAATCCAGCGCCAGCATCACGTTGTCGCCGGCCTTGTAACCGGCCTTGCCGATCGCGCTCATGACGAAGTCGAGCGCGGCATCCGCTGACGGCAGGTTCGGCGCAAAGCCGCCCTCGTCGCCGACATTGGTGTTGTGGCCGGCTTTCTTCAATTCGCCGCGCAGCGTGTGGAAGATTTCCGAACCGCAGCGCAGCGCCTCGGCGAAGGTTGCCGCCCCCACCGGCATGATCATGAACTCCTGGAAGTCGATCGGGTTGTCGGCATGCACGCCGCCATTGACGATGTTCATCATCGGCACCGGTAATGTGCGCGCCGAGGTGCCGCCGACATAACGGTAGAGCGGCATATCGAAGGAGGCGGCGGCAGCCTTGGCGCAGGCCAGTGACACACCCAGAATCGCATTGGCCCCGAGCCTGTTCTTGTTCGGCGTGCCGTCGAGCTCGATCAAGGTCTGGTCGATCTGCACCTGGTCCTCGACCGAGCGGTCCGTCAGGGCCTCAAAAATCTCGCCGTTGACGGCGTCGATCGCCTTGCGCACGCCCTTGCCGAGATAGCGCGACTTGTCGTTGTCGCGGAGCTCGACGGCCTCATGCGCGCCGGTCGAGGCGCCTGACGGCACCGCCGCCCGCCCCATCGCGCCATCCTCCAGCACGACGTCGACCTCGACGGTGGGATTGCCGCGGCTGTCCAGGATTTCGCGGCCGATGATGTCGACGATGGCGGTCATGATTGCCTCTTTGGGATGCCTGAAGGGGTACGAATTGAGCCGCTTCTACCGCAACGTAACCGAGGCGAAAAGGCCGGGTGACGCGAGGCGGACGATTGGGATAAGACCCGGGGCCGGAGACCCACAATGCCCAAAAAGACCGCAAAGACAGCCCACCCCGACGGCCTGCAGCTCGGCCGCGCCGTCGAATGGCCCAAAACCCCCGAGGAGGCAAAACTCGACGGTGTGCCCAATCCGCAAGCCGACACGGACTATCTGGTGCGCTTCACGGTGCCGGAATTCACCTCGATCTGCCCGGTCACCGGCCAGCCTGACTTTGCGCATCTGGTCGTCGACTATGCGCCGGGGCGGTTTCTGCTGGAGTCGAAATCCCTAAAGCTGTTCGTCGCGAGTTTTCGCAATCACGGCGCCTTCCACGAGGACTGCACCGTGATGATCGGCAAGCGGATCACCACCGAGATCAAGCCAAAGTGGCTCCGCATCGGCGGCTACTGGTATCCGCGCGGCGGCATCCCGATCGACGTGTTCTGGCAGACCGGCAAGGTGCCAAAGGGCCTGTGGGTGCCCGACCAGGGCGTCGCGCCGTACCGCGGGCGGGGCTAGCTATAGCTAGGGCGCCATGTCAAGGCGTTTCGCCGCATCCGCCGGTACGCGCTGGCGCAGCAACCGCGCGCAGACGAGGCCGAGTACGATGATGATGGTCGCGGTCGTGAGCAGGGTCGCGAGCTTACCGATTGTGTGCAGGCCCAGGCCATAGGCGATCGGGCCGACGGTCTGGCCCATGAAGAAGAAGAACGAATGCAGCGACAGCGCGGTCGCGCGCGCCTCCACACTGAGCTCGCTGGCGAACACCTGCAGGCAGCCGTGGATCATGTAGAAGCCCCAGCCCATCACCAGCATGTTGACGAATTGCAGCTTCCATCCCGGACCGAAGGCAATTGCGGCAAGCTGAAAGCCGACCAGCGTCGCGCCCGCGATCATCATGCCCTTGACGCCGAGCCGCGGCAGGAAACGCGACACGGTGAGCGTGTAGAACAATCCGCCGATCGCAAAGCCTGCGATCACGATGCCGGCGATCGACAGCGAGGGCTCACCGAGCTCAACCAGGAACGCGGCGATATAGGGAAACAGCCCGAGCACGCAACAGCCTTCGACGAACACGGCCGAATAGCAGATCGCCGCGTTCGGATTGCTGAAGATCGTGCGGTAGCCCTGCTTCAAGGCCGAAAGACTGGTCCTCGGCGGGCGCGTCAGCGCAGCACCGCGAAAGCCCAGGGCGACCGCGATCGAGGCCACGAGCACCAGACCGCCGAGCACCGCGAGCACGCCGCGCCAGCCGAGCATATCGCCGATCAGGCCGGAGACGGAGGCGCCGAGCAGATTGCCGGTCATCGAGCCCGCCAGTGTGCGGCCGATCGCGATCTGGCGCTTCTCGGGTCCGACCAGGTCGCTGGTCAGCCCGAGCGCCACCGGAAACACGCCGCCGGCGCCGATGCCGGCGAGAATGCGGGTCGCAAACAACAGCGAGAATGAGCCTGACAATGCGCCCAGCACATTGGCCAGGCCGAGCAGCCCCAGGCAGACGATGATGAGCCGCGCCTTGCCAAAGAGGTCGGCGGCGGCGCCGACCAGTGGCTGGATGATCGCGAAGGTGAAGGCGAACACGGCGGAAAAACCCGCGGCCGTGGCGATGCTGATGCCGAAATCACCGGCGACATGCGGCAAGACCGGATCGAGCGCACGGATCGAAAGACTGGCGGCGAAGCTTGCGAGCGCGATGATGTTGAGCGCCGGCGGCAGGCGTTGTGTCTGCGCGCGCGCGACGGCCCGATGCATCAGCCCGCTTGGCTCTTGGCGAGCGCGTCGAAGGCCTGAAGGGTGCGGATCAGCCTCTCGAACTCGCGCAGCGGCACCATGTTCGGGCCATCGGACGGCGCGCGATCGGGATCGGGATGCGTTTCGATGAAGACGCCGGCGACGCCGACCGCGACCGCGGCACGCGCCAGCACGGGCACGAATTCGCGCTCGCCGCCCGACGAGGTCCCCTTCCCGCCCGGCTGCTGCACCGAATGGGTGGCGTCGAAAATCACCGGCGCGCCGGTCGTGCGCGCCAAAATCGGCAGCGCGCGCATGTCGGAGACCAGCGTGTTGTAGCCGAACGAGGCGCCGCGCTCGGTGACCAGCACATTGCGGTTGCCCGCTGCCGTGATCTTAGTCACGACATTGGCCATGTCCCAGGGCGCCAGAAACTGCCCCTTTTTGACGTTGACGACCTTGCCGGTTGCAGCCGCAGCCAGCAAGAGGTCGGTCTGTCGGCACAGGAACGCGGGGATCTGCAAGATGTCGACGGCCTGTGCGACCTCGGCGCACTGCGTGGCTTCATGGATGTCGGTCAAGACCGGCAAGCCGAGCGAGGATCTGATCTCGGCAAAGATCGGCAGCGATTGTTCCAGGCCAAGGCCGCGCGCCGCGCTCGCGCTGGTGCGGTTGGCCTTGTCGAACGAGGTCTTGTAGACGAGCCCTATGTTCAGCCGGCTCGCGATCTCCTTCAACGCCGTGGCCACTTCGAGCGCATGGATGCGGCTTTCGAGCTGACAGGGCCCGGCGATCACCGAAAGCGGCAGATCGTTGCCAAAGCGGACGGAGCCGACGGTAACCACAGGTGCAGCGGAATTTATCGCGTCCAAGTGCTTGTTCCTTGAAGGTCCGCGGCGACCATATGGCCTCGCGGCCACCGATCAAGCGTGATTATCGCCAGGGGCGTCGGCGCTGCCTGAATATCAGGGTTGCGCCGGACGCCTTCGTCGACCGTGATCAGCGGCCCGCCTACTTCATCGCTGAAAAGGCGGTCGGCACCAAAAGCTGGCTGACGATGTTCTGGATGATCTGGCCGTCCTCCTCGGTTTTGGCGCGCGCGGAAATCCAATCGGGATCGGATTGGAACGCGGCCCATTTCGTCTCGCGCTCGGCCAGCGACTCCCAGGCCAGGAAATAGGTCAGTTCCTGGTTGGATTCGCCGATCAGCGTCGTGAAGAAGCCGACCGGGCGGATGGCGTGCTTCTCCCAGAGTTTTAGGGTGACGTTCTCAAAACGCTTCAGAAGCGCCGGCAGGCGGCCGGGAATGCAGCGATAGACGCGGCTCTCGTAGATCATTGGTTGGTTCCTCCCTGGTGGCCGGCCGCTTATAGCGGCTGGCCGGGAGGCACCTCAATGGCCGCAAGGGCATTGCCGCAATGCTGCGACGCCTCGGGCTAGATGTCGGACGCGTTCGACAAGCGGTTTTGCAGGGCAGGATCGTCCGGGCAGCGGTGACAAAAAAAGAACGATTTCGAATCGCCCTTCCGAATTCCGAGTTCGTCGCGAGACATAATCTTGTACTTGGGATCGCCCTGATCTTCGTGTTTGGCGTCCACGACCGGGAGCAGGCCCGCGACGACGATTCTGGTTCATCCCAAGCGGTTTCGCGGGCGGTCTCGACCTCGCGCCTGATCGCGATAATCGGCATGACCGCAGCGCGTTCGTAGAACAAAAAGGCTGTAATTCCCACTAATTTGATTCCCCAAGATCGCTCATTAGACCTCAACGTCCGAAACCATCGGGGGACCAAATGGTTCGTTGATACGCTCCTGGCCCGACGATGCTGACCGAACCTTGCAGCATATGTGGGGGCTTCCTCAATTCTAGAAACGATTCCGCTGGATGGACTGATCACCGATGATTGACACGTCGGTACGGCGTCAAGCTTCGCTGATCCGCCCTACAGGCTCGCTATCTTGGTGCTTTGCGCTGGTATCAGATAGTTGCAGCGAGCCCGGAGGTCCGGCCCCGGGGTCGGCACACAGACCTTCAATTTCTCCAATGCCGCTGCAATTGCGTCGGCAGACGTCGAACTCCCACTGCGATTGACCGAACCGCCGAATTCCGCCTCCTTTAAGGCGGCCCGAAGCCTTGGGACAGTGCGCACGGCGGCCGGGCCGCAAGATCCCAAGGCCGTCACGATTCCAAATCGAACTGAGTCTTCTCGATCGTCCAGGAGGCGTGACAAACGCTCGATGGTGTCAACCTCAATCGCCTCGTGGTCGCGCTCTACCGCACGTTGGATGATTAGAGCCAATTGCATTGCCAACTCCGTCCGCATCGAAACCGAGCGGTCATTTTCTATGTGGTCAATCACGGAATTGATTTCGGCGTTTGCAACAGGTTGTTGTTCGGCGTGGCAAGGGCCCAGGCATAGAGCAGCCAAGCACATGCAAAGCAACGCCCCTGTCAGTACGCGCTCCATGGCGGTCTCTCGCTCGCGGGCTCGGCCTCCAGACGCGGTGTCGATGACATCGCGCGCGCTGACTTGTCGGACCACCACTGGCGCCATGCAACGCCTTGCACCTGACGATTACACCAGCCGGCTCTGCACCATCGCGGCCTGGATAAAGGAGGCAAACAGCGGATGCGGCTCGAACGGCCGCGACTTCAATTCGGGATGGAACTGCACGCCGATGAACCAGGGGTGGTCCTCATATTCGACGATCTCCGGCAGGATGCCGTCGGGCGACAGGCCTGAGAACTTCAGGCCATGCTGCTCCAGGCGGTCCTTGTAGGCGGTGTTGACCTCGTAGCGATGCCGGTGGCGCTCCGAAATCTCGGTCGCGCCGCCATAGACATCCGAGACCCGGCTGCCGCGCTTGAGCATCGCGGGATAGGCGCCAAGCCGCATCGTACCGCCGAGATCGCCGCCCCCGGAGCGGCGTTCGAGCTCGTTGCCGCGCAGCCACTCCGTCATCAGCCCAACCACCGGCTCCGGCGTCGGACCGAATTCCGTGGAGTTGGCATCGGCTATCCCAATGAGATTGCGCGCCGCCTCGATCACCGCCATCTGCATGCCAAAGCAGATGCCGAAATACGGCACGTCGCGCTCCCTGGCGAACTGCGCCGCGCGAATCTTGCCTTCCGCGCCGCGCTGGCCGAAACCGCCGGGCACCAGGATGCCGTTGACATGCTCGAGGAACGGCGCCGGGTCCTCGTTCTCGAACACTTCGCTCTCGATCCAGTCGAGATTGACCTTGACCTTGTTGGCGACCCCGCCGTGCGACAGCGCCTCGATCAGCGACTTATAGGCATCTTTCATGCCGGTATATTTGCCGACGATCGCGATCGTGACGTCGCCTTCCGGATTGCGGATGCGCTCGTTGATCACGTGCCAACTCTTCAGCTCCGGCGCGGTTCGCTCCCGGATTCCGAACGCGGCGAGCACCTCGTCGTCGAGGCCGGCGGCGTGATAGGCCTCGGGCACGGCATAGATGCTGTCGGCGTCGCGCGCCTCGATCACGGCGCTTTCGCGCACGTTGCAGAACAGCCCGAGCTTGCGCCGCTCCTCCTTGGGGATCGGCCGGTCGGTGCGGCACAACAGGATGTCAGGCTGGATGCCGATCGAGCGCAATTCCTTCACCGAGTGCTGCGTCGGCTTGGTCTTCAATTCGCCGGCACTGGGGATATAGGGCAGCAGTGTCAGGTGAATGTAGATCGCATCGCCGTGCGGTAGGTCGTTCTTGATCTGGCGGATCGCCTCGAAGAACGGCAGGCCCTCGATGTCGCCGACGGTGCCGCCGATCTCGACCAGCACGAAGTCGTAAGCTTCGTTGCCCGCGAGGATGAACTCCTTGATCGCGTTGGTGACATGCGGGACCACCTGGATGGTGGCGCCGAGATAGTCGCCACGCCGTTCCTTGGTCAGGATGTCCTGATAGATGCGCCCCGTGGTGATGTTGTCGGCGCGCGTCGCCGGACGCCCGGTGAAGCGCTCATAGTGGCCGAGATCGAGATCGGTCTCCGCGCCGTCGTCGGTCACGAACACTTCGCCGTGCTGGTACGGCGACATCGTTCCGGGATCGAGATTGAGATAGGGATCGAGCTTCCGGAGCCGAACCCTGTAGCCACGGGCCTGCAGCAGCGCGCCTAACGCGGCCGATGCCAGACCTTTTCCGAGCGAGGAGACCACGCCGCCGGTGATGAAGATGTACCGCGCCATGGGGCTTCACCTTTAAGGCCGCCGATCCGATTCGCCAAAGCGAAAAGTCCGTCACCCCGAACTTTTCAGGCGGCTGTGGGTGGCGAAAAAATAAAAGTATCTTCAGTATGTTG
>Ga0210384_10008189_pt1 | contig 10928 bp, 7 predicted proteins | sample IncBWH2MmetaG_FD_160574 | JGI IMG/M metagenome (GOLD analysis project Ga0210384, IMG submission 160574) | Forest soil microbial communities from Barre Woods Harvard Forest LTER site, Petersham, Massachusetts, United States - Inc-BW-H-2-M | ecosystem: Environmental > Terrestrial > Soil >...
GTTGGGGCTCCATTCATCTTTCCGACCAGGTTCTGATCGGCTTACTTATTCTCCTGGCCCTGGTGTGCTATGGAAATACCCTCTTCAACGGCTTTGTGTATGACGACGAGCAACAAATCCTGCAAAACCCATACGTAAAAAGTTGGCATTACCTGCCGCAGATTTTCAGCACCACGGTGTGGTCATTTGTCGGCGCAGCGGGAACGACCAATTATTATCGTCCGTTGATGACCTTTACGTATCTTGCCCTCTGGCAGATTTTCAAAGACCTGCCCTTCGGCTTCCACCTGTTTAATGTCACGTTAAATGCGGCCGTGGTGGTGTTGGTCTTTGTCGCCGGGCGCCAGCTGTTTCGGGACCGGCGCGTGGCCTGGCTTGCCGCCGCGCTCTTTGCCATCCACCCAGTACACACTGAAGTGGTGGACTGGATTGCGGCCGTTCCGGAACTGGAAGTGACGCTGTTTGTTCTGCTGACATTTTGGTTGTTTACCGAATTACAGAGAGGTTCCTGGAAATTCCATCTGGCAACCGTAATGTCGTTCGCGCTCGCCTTGCTTTGCAAGGAACCAGCGCTGATGTTTGCGCCCTTGGCCATCGCTTTCGAACACTTCGTTCGACCGGGGAATCGCAACACTTCACTGGTTGCCAAAATAACGAGGTACGCTCCGCTTGGCCTTGTGGCGGCGGCGTACTTGCTGCTACGCGTCGCGCTCTTCGGGAAATTAGCTCCGGTGCTGCAGCATCCCAAGGTCACCTGGCCCGAAGCCGTTTACTCGGGTTCCGCGCTGGTGGCCGGATACACTAAATATCTCTTCTGGCCGGCGCCTCTGTCGGCCTTCCACGTTTTTCATCCAAGTGCCGGGCCGTGGCAACTGCCCGTCGTACTCGGTATTTTCGTGGTTTTAAGTGCCTGCATGCTTATTCTGTATCTGTCTAAACGCGCTCCCGAGGCGGCATTTTGCATATTCTGGATGGCGATCACCATAGCGCCGGTGCTCAATGCGCGCTGGATGGCCACCAACGTATTTGCGGAACGTTATTTGTATTTGCCGTCAGTGGGCTTCTGCTGGCTCGTGGCATGGTGCGCGGTGCGGCTCTGGGATCACGACAGTTCTTCATATGCCGCGTGGCCGCGCAGACTTCTGGTAGCGGCAGCAGTGGTCATCGCGCTGCTGTCGGTTTCGAGTGTGATGCGGCGCAATCGCATTTGGCGTGATGATATGAGCTTGTATTCCCGGACGCTGCAAACCAATCCGGATGCCGCCATCATTCGAAGCAACCTCGCAGGGATGTATTTCGCGAATGGCGATCTGAAGCGCGCCGATCAGGAATGGAGCGCAGCGCTGGCGGGAAAGCCCGATAATGTGGTGACTATGAACTCCCTGGGTGTCTTGTATACGCAGCAGGGACGCTACAGCGAAGCGGAAAACATCTTGAAACACGCCATCAACGATAAACCTCTCTGGGGTACGCCGCACTATAGCTATGGAATAGTGCTGCAGAAAACCGGGCGCATGCCCGAAGCGCTGAAGGAATTCGATCGCGCTGTAAATTTGTCGCCGTTGAATGGCGCCGCCAGGCGCTGCTACGGAGAAGCGCTGGAGCAAAACGGGCAACTCGATTTAGCCGAGAGTCAACTCCAGCAGTCGCTGCGGTTGGAAGGTTCGTTGAGCACCCTGCAGGATCTGGCGGGACTTTATCTGCGCATGGGGCGGATTACCGACGCCGAGCTAATCTTGCGCAGGCTGGTCTTCGAACATCCCTACGATAGCCAATCCCATTTTCAGCTTGGAAAAATCCTGGAGGATACGGGCAAAGGAGAAGAAGCTCAGCACGAATACCAGGCCGGCCTTACCACGGATCCCGAAAATGCCGAAGCCCGCCAAGCGTTGCAGCGTCTCAAACGTACGCCAGCCAGAAGAACGCCTTCCACTCCGCGCTAAGTAAACTTTCTGCATCGGGCTGGCCACAAAAAAAATGGGCGATCCAGGTGACCGTCCGATGATACCCCGAACGGTGTTTCTCTAAATTCGTTACAGCGGAGAGCTAGTGGTATCCGGCTGACTGGTCAAGCCATACCGAATCACATTTGTTTGATCAGTGAAAAAATAGCGACCACCAGTGACGCCAGGAATGGCCGGCGGTGCCTGCACCGTGTATGTTGTTCCGGCGTTCCCGGCGCCGGGGGCATACAGGAAGTAATAGCCGCTCTTCGCCGTACCCGCAGCACTAGCATGCGCCAGAACGTTGTCTATCAAGCAGGCGCCCGTTTGCGTCGCGCCGGTCCCGACCGCACAGGCGACAGGGGTTCCGCCGAGATCACTCAATGCCACGGAATAGCCTACGCTGGAATAGGCGGACGCATAGGTGATCTCCGCTGAGTTGATGACGCGGAGCGAGACTGCCGCCGAAGATTCATTAGCGGACATCTTGGAACGCATGAAATTTGGAATGGCGATGGCCGCGATGATGAGTATGATCGTCACTACGATTAGTAACTCAATTAGCGAGAACCCCTTTTGCCGCCTCATATTAGAACTCCTCAATACCTTTTGTGTACGTGATTTAGGCACAAAAAAGGGGAAGTCTTTTCGACTTCCCCGATTTGGCCTAAATCCGATCTTACAGCGGTGAGCTGGTCGGGTCAGGCTGGCTGTTCAAACCATAACGAATAACGCCAGTCTGGTCCGTAAAGAAGTAACGCTGACCGGTAGTGCCCGGGGTCGCAGGAATGCCCTGCACGGTGTAGGTCGTACCAACCACTCCGCCAGGCTGCAAGTTGAAGTAATAACCGCTCTTCGCGGTAGGTATGCCGACGGCAGTTGCCAATACGTTGTCGATCAAGCAAGCATTGGCCGGAGCCGCACCACCAGCAGCAGCGCAAGCAACCGCACCGCCGCCGAGTTGTTGCAGTGTCGAAGAATAGCCAACGTTAGGATATGCGGTAGCATAGGTAACTTCCGCAGTGTTGATCGTGCGCAGCGAGCCGACAGCAGAAGACTCGTTGGCTGCCATTTTGGAGCGCAGCAAGTTCGGGATGGCGATCGCCGCGATGATCAAAATGATGGCGACGACGATCAGCAACTCGATAAGAGAGAAACCCTTTTGCTTCTTCATGACTATTGTATCTCCTTCAGAGATGGTTGAGAGTTAGTATTATAGTGCCAGAGCACACCTAGACTTATGCATCGCAAGGGCCAATCTTAAACTAGTAGTGCTCGGTCGGCTTAAGAATGCTACTCTGTTTGTTATCATATACTTACAAATGAACCTCACCGGAAGTTTCTTTGATTCGCGGCTCAGAGCACGGATTCTGACTCTTTTTGTCACTGCAGATTGACCAAAACGGTCGTCAGAACACGTCATCCTCTTGCATTATCGTCGGGAGTTAGGGAATGTCTCACGGCTAGTCTCTGAAGCCCGACATAAAGGTTCTGTTATCATAGCGATTGGCCCTTGACCACGATAATGAAGAAGCTGCTGCTCGTCACAAATTGTGTTTCTTGGCATAGTGCCTGAATGACCGGTAACTGATGTTTAGAAGGCTGGCAGCCTCTGTGCGGATGCCCTTAGCGGACTCCAGGGCTGCCACCAGATAGCGACGCTCCGCGCCTGCTACTTCCTTTTCGAAGTCGACGCCGCCCTCCGGAAAGCTGACTGGCGAGCGGTCGTCCGTCTGGCTCGAAATGGCTGACGAGTATCCGGCGATGCGGTCCGGCAGTACCCGCAGAGTAATCTCGGAGGTGGTCTCCAGAGCAACAGCGCGCTCCATAGTATTCTCCAGCTCACGAACGTTGCCAGGCCAGTCGTAGGCCTCTAGTTTGCGCATCACCTCTGGAGAAAACCTCTCGATCGGTTTCTCCATGACTTTGCGAAACTTCTCGAGGAAGTGGCGGGCGAGTAGCGGGATGTCTTCCCTTCTTTCGCGCAATGAAGGCAGTTGAACGGGGATCACGCTCAGGCGGTAATAGAGGTCTTCGCGGAATCGGCCCGCGGCAATCTCCTCTTCGAAATCTTTGTTGGTGGCGGCAATAATGCGCACGTCCACGTCGCTTTCTTCGGTGCTGCCAACGGGCCGCACCTTACCTTCCTGCAAAACGCGATAGAGCCTGACCTGCATGGTCAGGCTCATATTGCCGATTTCGTCCATGAATAATGTTCCGCCATTGGCGGCCTGGAAAAGCCCATGGCGATTATCATTGGCGCCGGTAAAGGCGCCCTTCATGTATCCGAAGAGTTCGGATTCGAGCAGCGATTCCGGAAAGGCCCCGCAATTAATGGTGATGAAAGGGGCTTGGGCCCGGGCGCTGTTTTCATGAATCGCGCGGGCCACCAATTCTTTACCTGTGCCGCTTTCTCCGGTAATCAGCACGCGGCTGGTTTGCGGAGCGACGGTTTGAATCAGCTCAAAAATAGCGCGCATTTTCGGGCTTTGCCCGATGATATTGTCCAGACCCGTCAATCTCCGCAATTCACGGCGCAGGTAGCCGGCTTCTTTTTTCCACCTTAGATTTTCCGACACTTCGCGCACCGCGCGGCGCAGTTGATCGACTAACTCATGGTCTTTGATCACATAACGGTCGGCGCCGGAATTTATCGCGGCAATGGCCGTTTCCACCGTAGGTACGCCAGTAATCAGAAGAAAAAAGCAGTCCGGAGCAATCTCCTTCGAGAATTTTAGGAGGTCGACGCCGCCCTCTCCGGGCATGCGGATGTCGGAAATGATGATGTCAAAAATCTGGGATTCCAGTTTACGCTTGGCGCTTTCCACGTTGTGTGCGACTTCTACGCGATAGCCTTCCTTGCGAAAAGTAATCTCCAGCAGTTCGCAAATGGATTTTTCATCATCCACGACCAGGATATGCGGCATTTCCCGGGAAGTTTCTTTCACCGCTGTTTTAGCGCCTTGCATAAACCCTCACACGGCTTCTTTATGCGACTTCTTTACGCGCGGTATTCACACCACGCGTGGCAACTCCACGATAAATTCAGCACCGCGATTTTTTTCTGATATAACGCTGATTCTTCCACTGTGGGCCTGCACAATCTGGTAAACAATGGAAAGCCCCAGACCCGTGCCGCCTTCGAATTCGGACTGCAAGGGTTCGAAAATCTTGGCGCGCTGTTTGGCGTCCAGGCCTACACCGGTGTCGGAGAAAGCGATGCGCAGCCAGAATGGTTTTTCTTCGATGCGCACGGTCAGAGTCCCGCCGCCGGGCATAGCTCGCAAGGCGTTGTCGCAAAGATTCCAGAAAACCTGCTTGATCTTGCCGGCATCGACGCGGGCGCGCAGCTTCTGACCATTAAAGGATCGCACCACGTGAAAATTTGGACCGATCTCGGGTTTCTTTTCAATTAGTGTAAGAGTCTCATCCAGCAGCCAGCGCACGTCGGCGTCCTGAAACTCGTAGGTTTTCTCACGTGAATATTTCAAGAAATCGGTAATGATGTTATTCAGGCGTTCCGATTCCCTGCTGACAATATTGACCAGATGTCGTTCGTCCTCTTCGAGTGGCACCAGTCGAGCCAATTCCTTCACCGCCCCGGCCATGGCGGTCAGCGGTTGACGGATTTCATGAGCGATGGCAGCGGAAAGGCGGCCCAAGGCGGCCATGCGTTCCTTGGTGGCGACTTCCTGCTCCAGGCGCCGCAGCTCCGTCAAATCCTGGAAATTGAAAACGTAACCGCTACGACTGTTATCGCGAGAACGCAGTGGAGAAACGCTAATGCCGATGTAACGCTGCTGGCCATCGGGGGTGCGAAAGTCGATCTCTTTTCGGCGGGAAACATTTTCCAGGCCATGGTCCCCCGGTAGCCAGAAGTCCGGGTTGAGTTCCTGCAACAAACGGCCGCGAAGCCCCGCGAAGCGATGCCCCAGAATTTCTTCGCCGGTGCGATTGAGGAGCAGGATGCGGCCTTCCAGGTCGGTGGTTACCAGACCGCCGCGCATGGAATGAACGATGTCCTCGGTGAAGTCCTGCAGATCGCGCAGCTCTTCACGCTTTTCATCCAGCTCTGCACCCTTGCGGCGCAAAGACTGGGCCAGAAAGCTGGACAGGTAGGCCACCGCCAGAAAGCCGAACAGAGTGCTGAGGAGCCAGGTGCGCAGGCTTTCGGGAGATGGAACGCTTACGTACGTACGGGTGATCTTTTCGTTGTAAGCGAGAAGGGCCAGGCCGCCCAAGATCAACAGGCAAAAACTAGCGGTGGCAAAAGCCATGCCGCGTGAAAACAAAATGCTGGCCACGATAATTACGAGGAGATAGAGGGAGATGAAGTAGCTATCCTGCAGGCCGGTGACGTAGACCAGTGCGGAAATCATGACTACGTCGCAGGTAACCTCCAGTCCGCCGTGCCAGGGCGCTTGCGGAAGCCATCGTAAAAGAATGAGATGGAGAATGCCCAGCGTGATCCAGAAGATGATTAGCGGTAGGAAAAAACGGCTACCCGGGGAAGCGGGCACATATTTCGGCCACACCACACCCACGGCCAGAATCAGCGTGATCATTAACAGGCGAACACGCGTCAGCCATTCGAGCCATTCTTTCATACTGGCACTTTGCTGCATTTTTCGACCGCACCCTGATAATTGGCCCCAATGCTTACTATAAAAGAGAAAAAAGCCGGGCGGCAAATTCTGCCGCCCGGCCGGTGTTTTCAACGATACCTATCAGACGCGATGCGCTTAGTGCGCATCGGCCAGTTTTCCGATGAGCGAGAACAGCGGCAAATACATGGAGATGACCACGCCACCAACGACCACGCCGAGGAACACGATCATTACCGGTTCAAGGGCAGTCAAGAGGTCTTTGACCGCGGCATCGACTTCTTCCTCGTAGAAATCGGCGATTTTCTGCAGCATCGCGTCCATGGCGCCAGTCTGTTCGCCGACCGCGATCATTTGCGTGACCATGCCGGGAAATACATCGCACTCCTTCAAGGGTTCGGTCAGCGATTTGCCTTCCTCTAACGCTTTGCGCACCTTTTGCAAGGCGCGCTCGACTACCGCATTGCCGGAAGTCTTGGCGGTAATATCCAGACCTTCGAGAATGGGAACACCACTGGAAATCAGTGTGCCGAGGGTGCGGGTGAAGCGGGCCACGGCAATCTTCCTCATCAACATACCGATGACCGGAAGTTTCAAGACGATCGTATCCAGGATAAATTTTCCCGTGGGGTTGCCGTACCACACCTTTAGCCCGACAATGCTGCCGACGATGCCCACAAGAATTAACAAGCCAAAATAGCTGCCGATAAAATTACTGAGGGCGATAACAATTTTTGTCGGTAATGGAAGGGTGACGCCCAGGCCGGTGAACAGGGTTGAGAAAATCGGTACGACCTTCCACAGCAGCAAGGTGATAACGCCGCCTGCTACGGTGAGAACTCCGACGGGATAGACCAGGGCGGATTTTACGGCGCGCTGCAGCTTGACGTTCTTTTCGATGTAGGTGGACAGTCGCTGCAGAATGATGTCCAGAATACCGCCTGTTTCTCCGGCTTCCACCATGTTCACGTACAGACCGTCAAACACTTTTGGCGAGCTGCGCATGGCGGTGGAGAGGGTTGCGCCGCCTTCCACCATCGATCGCGTGTTGACTAGCACTTTCTGGAAGAACTTGTTTTCCTGTTGGCTGCCCAGGATTTCCAGGCACTGCACCAGCGGCAGACCGGCGTCGATCATGACCGAAAATTGGCGCGTGAAAATCGCCAGTTCTTTGGCGTTCACTCCGCCACCGAAGGTGGGCATGTTGAACTCTTTGCCCTTCTCCGACATCTTGGTGGGGGTGATCTGCTGACGCTTTAACAGATTTTGCAGCTCCGCCTTGCTGCCAGCGGTCATCACTCCGCTCACACTGGAGCCGGAGCGATTTGTTCCTTGATATTTAAAGTCCGGCATGTGATGCCCTCCTCATTGCCTGGATACTGCGAAAGTTGTTCGTATTCATTTATGCAATCTCCGCTTAACGCTTGCTCATCACCGGCGTCTTCACCGGCGATTTCATGCCGCCGCCGCCGGCAGATGGAGTGGAAACCACGCCACGATTAATCATGTCCTGGAGTTCGTCGGCATTCGACGAACGCGACAGCGCAATATCCAACGTGATGGCTTTGGACAGATAGGCATTACAGAGACCCTGGTTGAACGTTTGCATTCCCGTTTGGCCCGTGCCGGTTTGCATGGCGGAATAAATCTGGTGAATTTTGTCTTCACGGATCAGGTTGCGGATCGCCGCGGTGGGGACCAGCACTTCCATGATCATCGCCCGGCCGCGGCCGTCGGAACGCGGTAACAGTGCCTGGCACAAAATGCCTTCGAGCACCATGGAGAGTTGGGCCCTGATTTGCGGCTGCTGGTGCGCCGGAAACACGTCGATGATGCGGTTGATGGTGGAAGCCGCGGAGTTGGTGTGCAGAGTAGCGAACGTTAAGTGGCCGGTTTCCGCGATGCGCAATGCGGATTCAATGGTTTCCAGGTCGCGCATTTCGCCGATGAGCACCACATCAGGATCTTCACGCAGTGCGGCTCTGAGGGAGTTCGCAAAGGAATGTGTATCCGCATGCACTTCTCGCTGGTTCACCAAGCACTTTTTATGGTTGTGCAGAAACTCAATGGGATCCTCGATGGTGATCATGTGCTCTTCACGTTCCGCATTGATCTTGTCGAGCATGGCGGCCAGTGTGGTGGATTTGCCGGAGCCGGTGGGGCCGGTAACCAGCACCAGGCCGCGCGGCTTGTCGCACATGCCGCGCACTACGGCTGGCAGACCCAGGGCGTCGAAGCCTTTGATCTCCCACGGAATGGTGCGGAACACCGCGCCCACGGCGCCGCGTTGATTGAAGACATTGCCGCGGAAGCGCGCCAGATTCTTCAAGCCGAAGGAAAAGTCCAGCTCCAGGTTTTCTTCGAAGCGATGCTTCTGCGCGTCCGTCAGTACGCTATAGGCCAGCGACTTGGTGTCCGCCGCAGTGAGTGGCGGCAAGTCCAGGGGACGCAGATGCCCGTGTACGCGCACACGTGGCGCGCTGTTGGTCGTGATGTGCAGGTCGCTGCCGCCCATCTCGATCATCTTTTTAAGTAATTCGCTTAAGTTCGCTCCGGCCATGGTTCACTCTTATCCCTACAGTACAGTCTCGCGCACCACTTCTTCCATCGTCGTCTGGCCCAGTGCCACTTTGGTCAGTCCGCTACGTCGTAACGTAATCATTCCCTGCTCAACGGCCTTCTTTTTCAGTTCCAGCGCCGAAGCGCCGACAAGAATCAATTCGCGCAGTTCGTCATTGATTTCCATGACTTCATAAAGTCCGGTGCGTCCTTTGTAGCCACCTTTGTTGCAAATATTGCAGCCTTTACCGTGATAAATCTTTGTGGTCTTGGCTTCTTCGAGGGTGTAGCCGGCATCGATGAGGGCCTGCTCTGGAACTTCCAGTTCCACTTTGCAATTCTGGCAAATGCGCCGCACGAGTCTCTGCGCACAAATTAAGTTCACCGAAGTGGCTACCAGGAATGGCTCAATGCCCATGTTCATCAAACGACTGATCGTGGACGGGGCATCGTTGGTATGCAGCGTGGACAAGACCAAGTGGCCGGTCAGTGCGGCTTTGACGGCAATTTCGGCCGTTTCAAAGTCGCGGATTTCGCCAACCAAAATGATGTTGGGGTCCTGGCGCAGGAAGGCACGCAGAGCAGCGGCGAAGTTCAGACCGATCTGGTCTTTCATCTGCACCTGGTTGATTCCCGCCAACTGAAATTCGACCGGATCCTCGGCGGTCATAATATTGGTGTCCACTTTGTTCAATGTGGAGACTGAGGAATACAGCGTGTTGGTTTTTCCGGAACCGGTCGGACCGGTAACCAGCACCATGCCGTACGGCCTGAAAATATTGCGTTCGAATTTGGTTAGCGATTCTTGCTCAAAACCCAACTTAGTCATGTCCAGGCGCAGGTTTTCTTTGTCCAGCAAGCGCATGACGATTTTTTCGCCATACAACGTGGGCACGGTGGAGACGCGGAAATCCAATTCCTTTTTCTTGCCGTCGGCCCGGTACTTGATCATGATGCGGCCGTCTTGAGGCAACCGCTTTTCCGCGATGTCCAACTTGGCCATGATTTTGAGGCGGCTGGTGATCGCGTCCTTCAATCGCAACGGCGGACTCATCACCGTTTGCAGCTGGCCGTCTACGCGGAATCGCACGCGCATTTCCAATTCGTACGGCTCGATGTGAATATCGCTGGCGCCCCGCTTCACAGAATCGGTAAGAATCAGGTTCACCAGTTTGATGATGGGTGCTTCTTCGGCAGCCTTTTCAAGCGTCGCGGTGTCCATTTCCGCAACTTCCGCGGCGAGCTCCAACTCCTGGTCCTCGTCGACCAGGTCCTTCATGAGATTGCTGAGCTCTTCGTGATTGGTAGCTGAACCGCCGTAGAATCGCGAGATGGCGTCGCCAATCGCGGACTCCGAGGCCACTACCGGTTCGACGTTGAAGCCGGTCATGAACTTTATATCGTCCATGGCAAAAACGTTCGTGGGATCGGTCATCGCGATGGTGAGTACAGAGCCCACGCGAGAAAGCGGAATCACTTGATAACGCAACGCGGTGTCTTGCGGAATCAACTTAATGACGATGGGATCGATTTCGTAATATTTGAGATTTATGGAGGGGACGCCGTATTGTCTGGAAAGCACGCCGGTAATATCGTCGTCAGTAATGAAACCCATTTTGGTCAGGCAACTTCCCAGCTTGCCACCATTGGAGCGCTGAAATTCGAGCGCTTTGGAGAGCTGGTCCTGCGTAATCAAGCTCTCTTTAACTAAGATTTCACCTAACCGGACAGACATCCGCAGCACTCCTGGAGCGGTAAACAGCCAAGGCTCACATTAACAAATGCCAATGCACACCGTGGCGCGAATTTCGAACGTAGTTCT
>Ga0210384_10008190_pt1 | contig 10928 bp, 7 predicted proteins | sample IncBWH2MmetaG_FD_160574 | JGI IMG/M metagenome (GOLD analysis project Ga0210384, IMG submission 160574) | Forest soil microbial communities from Barre Woods Harvard Forest LTER site, Petersham, Massachusetts, United States - Inc-BW-H-2-M | ecosystem: Environmental > Terrestrial > Soil >...
GATTCGCGGGCTAGACGCTTTTGACAAAGTGTGCGAGGGAATACAGGCAGCGGCCACGGCGGGCGCTCGTGTGGGAGTGCGAGTTACAGTACAGCGGGCCAACTACCGACAGCTCCCGCAGTTCACGGATTTGGCGCGGCGGCTCGGGGCCCACGAGGTTTCCTTTCTCGCCGTTGATGTAGCTAACGCACACGCCTTTGCGCGGCTCGATGATTTCGCGGCGGATCTCGCGCTGCAGCCGCAGGATTTACCCATACTTGAACATACCCTGTGTGACATGGAGCGCGATCAGGCCGCGCATTTCCGCTCAGGTCTGATCGCCGACAGCCCCCGCAAGCTGCGCCGCATGCACCAGTATTTTGCCGCGATCTGTGGGCTCGCCCCGTATCCGCCGGTGCGCTGCAACGTATTCGAGTATTCCGCCGTGATTGGCGCCACGGGGCGTGTCAGCCCATGTTTCTTCATTCCCGGCGCTCCGCAGGCCTCGTGGCGGAAAGAGCTTACGGAGGCCCTCAACAGCGACTCGATGAGTGCGCTACGCGGAGACATTCGCTCGGGTGCCCGACCCGAGTGTGCCAGATGTGTGTGCGCACTGTGGCGCGAGCCCGAACATCGTAGGGTCGGGGATTTCCTGATGGGCGGGAGAGCCGATGCTTGATCTGACCCCCGAACGCCCCCTCCCGTCGCCCTGGGCCTTGCTTAAGCCCGCGCGTTTCGCGTTCCTGTCCACACTCATCGACAAGGCTCTCGCCCTGGGGTACACGCTCACCGGCAAGGACCGGTACGACGATTTTAGGCTCGAACGGGTGGAGGGCATGCCGGTTGTCGTCACGCCGAGCGTCTTCAATCCCAAGTCGCTGCGCACCGGCGCATTCTTCGCGGCGCACATCGACTCGCGGGTCGTGGGCGGCGATGCGCAAGTTCTTGACATGGGAACGGGCTCAGGCGTCTGCGCGCTGGCTGCCGCCCGGTTCGCGCGCCGCGTGGTGGCGGTGGACATCAACAGCGCCGCGGTGCGCTGTGCCGAAATGAACGCGCTGCTGAATCATCGCGAGCAGCGCATCGAGGTGCGGCACGGGGATCTATTCACGCCCGTGAGGGAGGAGCGCTTTGACCTGATCCTGTTCAATCCCCCCTTCCTGCGCGGCATTCCGCGCGACGACCGTGACCGCGCGTGGCGCTCGAACGACGTCGCCGAACGGTTCGCCGCCGGTCTAGGCGCGCACCTCAATCCAGGCGGCTTCGCGCTGGTGTTGCTGTCGAGCTTCGGCGCGGCGCGGATCTTTCTCGATGAATTCCGCAGGCACGGGTTTGCGCTCTCGGTGCTCGCCGAGCGCCGCTTCATCAACGAGCGGCTGGCAATTTTCAGGCTCCAGCCGCCCGAGCTGCGGGGTGCGGCATGAGTGATGCGCCGACCCGCAACAACGGCGGCAAGCCGACTACACCGGGAGCCGGACGCAGGGTCAAAGTCGTACTGTACAACCCGCGCGCCGTGTTCTTTACGATGCCTCTCGCGCTGCTCGCGATCGGCTCCGAGCTCGACCCTGACATCTATGAGGTCGTGATAGTAGATGGACGACTGGAGGCGGATGCGGAGCGCGCGGTGCTCTCACACCTCGACGGGGCACTGTGCCTGGGAGTCACGGTTCTCACAGGCGCGCCGATCTCGGATGCGTTGCGCATATCGCGTGTGGCAAAGCGCGCGCGCCCCGACCTGCCGGTAGTGTGGGGAGGCTGGCACCCCTCGATGTTCGCTCGTGAGTGCCTGCTCGAGCCTTCCGTTGACGTCACGGTGCGTGGCCAGGGCGAGGAGACTTTTTCCGAGATCGTCCGGCGGCTGACCGAGGGACAGTCGCTGCAGGGTTGCGCGGGCTGTACCGTGCGGCTCGCGGACGGCTCCATTCATGAAAATCCTCCGCGCCCCCTCGCGCCGCTCGACAAGTTCCGAGCGCATGACTATGCGCTGATCCCGGTGGAGCGTTACTTCAGGCTCAAGGGCAAACGGCAGCTGGACTACATCTCGTCACAAGGGTGCCACTTTCGCTGCGCTTTCTGCTCGGATCCGTTCGTCTATGGCCGCAAGTGGGTGGGACTCGAGCCGACGCGCATGGCGATGAGGCTGAAAGAGCTGTGGGATCGCTATCATTTCGACGACGTCAACTTCCAGGATGAAACGTTCTTCACGCGCGCACGTCGCGTCCAGGCGCTTGCCGACCAGATCGTCGATTCCGGGATGAAGATTACCTGGGCGGCCACCATGCGCGCCGATCAAGGCGTGCGGTTGCCGGACGAGGTCTGGGCGCGATGCAAGCAGTCGGGATTGCGCCGTCTGCTCGTCGGCGTCGAATCCGGCTCCAACGAGATGCTCAGGCGCATCCGCAAGGACATCAAGATCGAGCAGGTGTTTCACACGGTCGAAAAGATGCTCAAATACGGCATCGCTGGTCACTTCCCGTTCATCGTCGGCTTCCCGGAGGAGAGCGACGCGAGCATTCAGGCAACACTCGACTGCGCCAAGCGCTTGCGCTCGCTGAGCCCGGATTTTCTGACGCCGATCTTCTACTTCAAGCCTTATCCGGGCAGCGAGCTGGTCATCGAAGCCGTGGCCCGCGGTTTTCGCCTCCCCGAAACACTCGAGGCCTGGGCGGAATTTGACTACGTGGCGGGATTGCCGGGCCCCTGGGTGTCGCCGGAGAAGTTTCGGCTCATCGAGCGCTTCAAATTCTTCCAGGAGCTTGCCTGGAAGCGGGTGTCGCGCGGCAAGAGGCTGCTGCAGCAGCTCGCCCGCTATCGCTGCCGCAGGGACGAATATCGCTGGCCGGTGGAAATGGTGCTGAGACGCTGGGTGGAGCCGGCGGAGAGGCTTTCATGACAGCCTCGCAGCGGGTGCTGCTCATCAACCCGACCATCACCGGCAAGCGTAATGCGCGCTTCCCGCTCGCGATCCTGAGTCTGGCCTCCGCCCTGGAAGGCAAACACAGCGCGAGAATTCTCGACGGCAACATCGATCGCGACTTTGTCTCCACCGCCGCGCGCAGCGCCGCAGACGGCGGCGCGGACGCCGTCGGCATTACCGTCATGGGCGGGCCGCAGCTGACGTCGGCAATTGCCGTTTCCAAGGCGATCCGGGCGCAAGCGCCATCGGTACCGATCATCTGGGGGGGCGCTTTCCCCACGGTCTGCCCCGAAGCGACGCTCAACGTGCCCTACGTTGACTACGCCGTAAGAGGACAGGGAGAGGACACGCTTACTGAGCTGCTGGATACGCTCAGCGGGCGCCAGAGCACTGCGCTCGCGGCTGTCCGCGGTCTCACCTGGCGTCTCGACGGCCAGGTCCTGCATAACAAGGACCGGGCTTTCTCCGCGGCCAGCCTCGACCGGATGCTGCCCTACGAAACACTGGACAACCCCCAGCAATACCTCAAAAGGACCTATCTCGGCGAGCGCACCGCCGGTTACCAGGCGGCCCTGGGCTGCCGCTTTCGCTGTACGTTCTGCGGTGTGGCCACGATGTTCCGCGGCAAGATGGCCCTGCCGCCCGCGGCGCGGCTCGAGCAGGATCTGCGGTTCCTGCGCCACAAGCTCGGCGTGGACGGGATCCAGTTCTACGACCACAACTTCTTCGATCGCGAAGTTGACATGTTGCCGCTGCTCGAGGTGATGGCGAGATTCGACATGTCATGGTGGTGCTTCGCGCGCTCGGACGCGTTGGCGAATCTGTCCGAGCGCTCCTGGCTGCTGGTCAAGAAGAGTCGGCTGCGCATGGCCTATATCGGCGCGGAGTCTCCCAGTGACTGGCTGTTGCACGATATCCGCAAGGGCACGCGCTCCGACCAGACCCTCGCTGCGATAGAGCAATGCCGCAGTCACGGCGTGGTTCCGGAGCTGTCCTTCATGCTGGCGCCGCCCCAGGATCCGGAAGGAGAGACCGAGAAGACCTTCGAGTTCATCCGGCTGATCAAACGCCTGCATCCCGCCACGGAGGTCATGATCTACATCTATACCCCGCTGCCCATGCGCAGCGACAATACCAACCCAGCTGCCGCGCGCATGGCGGACACGCTGCGCGACCGCGCCGGCAATCCGGTCGCGTTTCCGCGCAGCGCGGACGAATGGGCGCAGCCGCACTGGCTGCGCTACTGGTGCCACAAGGACGCTCCGTGGCTGTCGGAACGGCTGCGGCGGCGAATTGTCGATTTCACCACGGTCCTGGGCTGCAGGTTTCCGACCATCATGGACATCCGCGCATCCGCCTGGGGCAAGACTGCGCTGCGCGGGCTGGCGTCCTGGCGCTATCGCTATGAACGCTACGATAACCCGTGGGAGCTGCGGGTCTCGAGCAAACTTATTCGTCAGTGGGACCCCCGCGCGATGAGCCTATGACGATCGACCCGCGCCCACTGTTGCACGTGGCACAGCTCGGCTTCTTCAAAGACCCGCAAGGACGCTCGCCGAGCGAGCTTCTGGATTTGTGGCCTACTCTGGTCGATGTCGCGGAAGCTGCCAGCAGTTCAGGTGTGCGGGTATCGGTGGTGCAGGCGTGCGCGCGTACCGAGCAGCTGACGCGAGGTGGCGTCCGCTACTATTTTCTTCCGTTTGGTGAATCACCAGGGAGTGGGGGCAACGCGCCTTTGGGCAAGCTGCTCCGCAGCCTGAGCCCGGACGTGTTGCACGTGCACGGGTTGTGTTTTCCTCGCGACGTCTTGTCCCTCGCGGCGCTCGCCCCGGACCGCCCCATCATCTTGCAGGACCATGCGAACGGACCGCCGCGGATCTGGCGCCGGGCGTCCTGGCGGCGCGGGCTGTCCGTCGCCGCCGCAATCGCATTTTGTGCGACGGAGCAAGCCAGGCCTTTTGCCAACGCCGGCCTCTTACCGAAACACGCGCCGCTGTACGAAATCCCGGAGTCCACCAGCCGCTTTACTCCTGGAGATCGCGAGGAGGCGCGTCGCAAAACCGCTCTCCACGGTGATCCCGCCGTTCTGTGGGTCGGCCACCTCGACGCGAACAAGGACCCGCTGACGGTCCTCAAAGGCATCGGCGCAGCGGCAGGAGCGTTGCCGGAGCTGCGGCTCTACTGCTGCTTCGGCGTAGCGCCGCTTCTGCGTCCGGTTCAGGAGCGCATCGCGAGTGATCCGAACCTGCGCGACCGGGTACAGCTTCTGGGACGGGTAACCCACGAACGAGTCGAGCAGCTGATGCGCGCGGCGGATTTGTTTGTGCTGGGAAGCCACCGCGAGGGCAGCGGCTATTCCTTGATCGAGGCTCTGGCTTGCGGATTGCCCCCGGTCGTCACCGACATCCCCTCCTTTCGCACCCTCACTGGCGCGGGCGCGGTGGGAGAGTTGTGGCCGTGCGGCGATTCGCACGCCTTGTGCGCGGCGTTGCTGTCGGTCGCCAAGCGCAGCGGGGGCGAGCTGCGCGCGGCGGTGCGCGCGCACTTCGACCGCGAGCTCTCGTTCGATGCGCTCGGCGCAAAACTCGCTGCGATGTACCAGGAGGTGAACGAGCGAGCGCGTCGCGCTGCGGTCCCGGCGCCGCCGTTCATCGGCATGGCGCGCTAGGTTTCGATTTACTGCCATGTCGCCGCTCGTTTCAGTCATCATGCCGACCTTCAACCGGCTCGAATATCTTCGACCGGCGGTCGAATCGGTATTCGCACAGACACTCACCCAGTGGGAACTGATCATCGCCGATGATGGCTCGAGCGCTGACACGAGAGCCTACCTGCAATCACTTGATGATCCGCGCGTCAAGGTGATCTGGCTTGCCCACACTGGAAGGCCTTCTGCAGTAACTAACGTCGCATTGCGCGCAGCGCGGGGCGAGTATGTCGCTTTTTTGGATTCCGATGATTTGTGGCTGCCGAAAAAGCTGGAAACGCAGATTGCATCGCTGCAACTTCATGAGCAGCGCGCCTGGAGTTATACGAGATTTTCCCTTGTTGATGGCTCGGGAAAGCCTCTTGCCGCTGCGCGCACGCGCGCCTGGCCAGCCCCTTCCGGTTGGATCCTGGAGAAGCTCCTGACAGGGGAAACCGTCATTGCTCAGCCGAGCGTCGTCGTAGCGCGGGTGCTCCTGGAGCACCTGGGATTGCTCGATGAGGATCTCATAATGTGCTACGACGATGAGCTGTGGTTCCGGCTGGCCGCCCACAGCGAAATCGATGGTATCGACGAGGCGCTCACTCTCGTGCGTCGCCACCACCAACATTCTGGAAGCGACATTATTGCCTGGCGCGACCGCAGACGCGTATTTGAGAAGATGTTGAGCAATAGCCCTGGGGGCCACATCGGCGAAATGCTGCGCCAACTGCGCGCTGAGATGGCTATAGGCCTTGCGAAAAGCGAAGCCTTGTTCGGAAAGGGCCTCAGTGCCCTGGGCACCATTCTCTCGAGCGCACGCTACTCCTGGCGGTATCGGCAATGGTGGCTGGGAACGCTGCAGGCGATGGTTCGGGCGTTTGCCCCCGCGGCGCTGCGCAATGTCGTTCGCAGGTATCGAAGCGGACGCCGCGCTCAAACGCAACCCGATCCGTGACCTCATGACGCGGCAGTCGCAGATGCGCCCAGGTCTTCAGGTAGCTGAACCATGACGCTGGTTGCCGAGCTCTGGGGTATGCTGACTCCGCCACAGCGGCGCCGCATCCTGGCGATGCAGCTTGTCTCGCTCGTTATGGCCTTCTCGACCTCCACCGGGATCGCGGCGATCGCGCCGTTCTTCGCGGTGCTCGGCGAGCCGAAGCTCATCGAGCACAATACGCTGCTGCACTGGCTGTATGTCCAGGGCGGCTTTACCAGCACCCGCGGCCTGATGCTGGCTCTCGGGATCGGTTTCATTGCCGTAGTGTTCATCGCAAATCTGATCAACGTACTAGGCTTCCTGGCGATGAATCGGCTGGCGCTGCAGATCGGCAACGAGCTGCAGACGACCCTGTTTGACGAGTACCTGTCACGACCGTACGCGTTCCACACTGCCACCAACAGCACCACGCTCTTCAACAACATCGTCTACGAGACGACCCGCGTCACCCACGGCATCCTGCAAAATGCCTTCGTACTGGTCACCAATCTGGTGACCGCCGCTTTGATCATCCTGGCGATCCTGCTGTTGAAGCCGGCGTTGGCGATCGCCATGATTGCGGGTCTGGCGGGAGGCTACATCCTGATCTACCTCGCCGTGCGCAACCGATTGCTGCGTATCGGCCGCACCCAGTCCGGCTTCGCGACCGAACAGGCGCAGATCGTCAACGAGAGTTTCGGCGCCATCAAGGAAATCATCGTCCTGCAGGTCGGGAGCTTCTTTCGCGACCGATTCAAGCACGCCAGTCACGGGTTTTTGCTGGCTGTCGCCCAGAGCCAGATCGTCGGGCAAAGTCCGCGGCACATCATGGAATGTGTTGCGGCAGCAAGCCTGGTGGGTGTTGCGCTAGTGCTGGGCGTTCGTGACGGTGGACTCGGCCCGTGGTTGGGAACGCTGACGTTTTTGGCGTTTGCCGCCTACCGCTTGCTGGCCACATTGCAGCAGGTCTTCGTGGCGATCGTGAGAATTCGCACCGACCGCACGGCGCTCGGCCGGCTGGCCCCCGATCTGCGGCGGGCACGCACTGCACAGCGGCCAGTGTCTTTGCTGGATCGCACCCGTGTGGATGCGTCCTGGCGCGAACGACCCTGTCGCGAGATCCGACTCAAGGAAGTGTCCTATCGGTATGCGACCGATCGGTCCTGGGCACTCCGCGATGCGTCCTTGCATATTCCGGCCCGAGCCGCAGTCGGAATCGTCGGTGCGAACGGCTCCGGCAAGAGCACGCTGGTAGATCTGCTCGCCGGTCTGCTGACACCCGCAGCCGGGGTGGTGGAAATCGACGGCTGCGCTCTTGACGACGACAATCGCGCGGCCTGGCAGAGGTGCATCGCCTACGTTCCACAGAACATCTTCCTGTTGGATTCGAGCGTCGCGCAGAACATCGCTCTGGGAATCCCCGCCGAGGCGATCCAACCCAAACGGCTGCGCCAGGCGGCCCAGCTGGCGCAACTCGAAGAGTTCGTCATGGGGTTACCCGACGGATACGGCCAGCGGATAGGCGAGCATGGCGTCGCGCTGAGCGGCGGCCAACGACAGAGGATCGGCATCGCCCGCGCACTGTACCGCGACGCCTCCGTGCTGCTGCTGGATGAAGCGACCAATGCTCTCGACGGCTTGACGGAACTTGAGCTGATGAGCACTCTGCGGCGGCTGCGCGGGCGCTACACGATTATCCTGATCGCGCACCGCATGAGTACGGTACGCGCCTGCGACGTGATCTTCCATCTCGAGCAGGGAAGAGTCATCGGTAGCGGAACCTACGAGGACCTGCTGAAGAGCTCGGAAGGATTCCGCCGGATGGCGGGCATTCGCTGACGTCCGTCGGCCGGCGAGTCCCCATGCGCAGAAAGCCTCGCCCGACATTCGCAGCACCGCCCCCGGATCCTTTCGGCGAGCACCGGCGCGCAGCCTGGCGCGAGCGTGTGCAGCTGCTGGGGGGTCAGTTCGACTTCGAGACCAACAGTCCGCGCCTGCTGCGCATAGTGCGGCGGGCGTACGCGCGCCTGCCGGCTCACAAGTTCGGTGACGTCGGACCGCGCTTCCGGGTGCGACTGATTCTCGCGCCGGGCCTGCGCACGGCGTCGCCAGCCGTTGACGAGCCGCCGCTGGTGCAGCCCCTCGCCGGGGGAGGAATTCTCTGCGGCGCCGTGGGCGGCGCAAGTTTCGTTGCGCTGACGCCGCAGCAGCGCTCGGGGGTGATCGTCGTCGCGCGCGATATGCTGCAGTACCCCTATCACATCCGCTATGAGCTACTCGAGTTCGCAGTCTATGTCCTCGCCGCACGGGTGCAGGGGCTGGTGCCGCTCCATGCCGCTTGTCTCGGCCAGGGCGGCCAGGGCGTTCTGTTGATGGGCCCGAGTGGCGCCGGGAAATCGACCGTGGTTGTGCACGGTGTGCTCGGCGGTCTCGATTTCCTCGCCGAGGATAGCGTGCTCCTCAAGCCGCAGGGTCTGCTCGCGACCGGAGTAGCAAACTTCGTGCACCTGCGCAAGGACTCCTTGCGGTTTCTCCCTGGCGCGGACCGCGCGACCCTGCTGCGGAACTCATCACTCATTCAGCGACGCAGCGGAGTGGAGAAGCTCGAGATCGATCTGCGGCGTCCCGGGTACCGCCTGGCGCCTGCGCCGCTGCGAATTCGAGCAGTGCTGTTCGTTTCCTCGAGAAGCGCAGGCCGTCGCCCGCTGTTGGTGCCTTTGAGCACCCGCCTGATGCTGGAGCGACTCGCAGCCAACCAGCGATACGCGGCGCAGCAGCCCGGCTGGAGCGCCTTTCGAGAGCAGGTCGCACTCTTGCCGGGACACGAGCTGCACAGGGGACGCGATCCGCGCGCAGCCGTGGAGGCAGTGCGCGAACTATTGGCGGGCAGTCAGGCGAGAACACGGCGAAAACCACCGCAGCGCTCCACATTGCGCCCGCCGTCCGGCGCGGCACGCGCACGCGCGCCGTGAGGCCACTTCCGGCTGATCCGGCAGCGGCGCAACGCACCGGTGGCTCTCGTGCGTCTGTCCGGCAGGCTGCGCCGGCATACCGCCCCGACATCGATGGGCTGCGAGCCGTCGCGGTCACACTGGTCATCGCCTATCACGCGTTGCCAAAGTTAGTTCTGGGTGGTTTCACCGGTGTTGACGTCTTTTTTGTCATCTCGGGCTACCTGATCACTCAACTGGTCCTGAGCGGGTTGCAGCAGGGGACCTTCAGTCTCGGATGGTTCTATCAACGCCGTGTGCGCCGCATCGTCCCGGCGCTGCTGGTCGTCCTGACGGTTTGTGTCGTGCTTGCATGGTTGACGCTGCTGCCTGGCGAGTTCCGCTGGCTTGGCCAATCGATCCTGTGGACTGCGCCATTCCTGGCCAACGTGTTCTTCGCGCACGTGAGCGGCTACTTTGATCCCGACAAGGACTCCAACCTGCTGTTGCATCTCTGGTCGCTCGGCGTCGAGGAGCAGTTCTATCTGGCCTGGCCGATCTTGCTGATGCTGGCGGTGAGGTTTGGCGTGACCGTGCCCGTGCTGTGGGCTGTGACCGCAACCTCTTTTGCGATAAGCCTGTGGGGCGCCCGCTATGCGCCGCTCGTTCACTTTTTCCTTCCGGGCTCGAGGGTCTGGGAACTGGCTGTCGGCGGTCTGCTCGCGGCGCGACAGTGCGCGGCACATCCTGTCTGTGCCACGCGCGCCTCGTCGCCCGAGAGCCGGCGTGGTTGGTCCGGCATGCAGCTGAACTCGGTCGCAGGCGCTGCGCTCATCGGCGCGGGCGCCCTGCTGTTGAGTGCAGACAATACCTTTCCCGGGGGTTGGGGCGCGATTCCTGTCGCCGGCGCCGCGTTGCTCATCGGTGCGGGACCCCAGGCATCTGTAAATCGCCAGTTTCTCGGCAGCCGGCCGCTGGTGTTTGTCGGACGGCTCAGCTACTCCCTGTATCTGTGGCACTGGCCTATGTTTGCATTCGCACGGCTCATCTGGGGACGCGAGCTGCCACCCGCAGCGCTCGCGCTGGTAGTTGCCCTCGCCTTTCTCGCCGCGTTTGCCACCTATCGCCTGGTGGAGCTGCCGCTGCGCTACTCCGTGATCGGCCGCCGCGCGGTACCGGCACTGCTCGGCGGGCTCATGGGTTTCACGCTACTGGGCGCCGCCATGGCGTGGGATCGGATCCCACCCCGGCTGTCTGGCCCGGAGTTCGTTCCCTGGGACAAGGCGGTCCGCGACTGGCAAGTGACCAACGTGGGCAGCGTCGATGAGGGAACCGGAGTCTGGACCCTCACGCTACGCAGTCACCGTGCCGCCACGGCGCTGTTCATCGGCGACTCGCACCTTCTACAGTACTGGCCCCGTGTCACCTACCTCATCG
>Ga0210384_10008191_pt1 | contig 10927 bp, 7 predicted proteins | sample IncBWH2MmetaG_FD_160574 | JGI IMG/M metagenome (GOLD analysis project Ga0210384, IMG submission 160574) | Forest soil microbial communities from Barre Woods Harvard Forest LTER site, Petersham, Massachusetts, United States - Inc-BW-H-2-M | ecosystem: Environmental > Terrestrial > Soil >...
CTTCACCGGCATCCCCGGCGCCTACGTCAAGGTCGCGGACACGGTCCGAAGCTTCAAGGAGATCATCGAAGGCAAGCACGACGACATTCCCGAGCAGGCCTTCTACCTGAAGGGCGGCATCGAAGACGTTCTCGCCGCCGCCGAGAAGATGAAGCAGACGGTATAACGTTTTGTTAAGGGCACGGCTTCAGCCGTGCCGCAAAGCACTGGCATAAAGGGGCTTTAGCCCCTGAGGTACTCATGGCAGATACACCACAATCCGGACTCTTAGCAGTCCGCCTCGTAACGCCGGATCGTATCCTCCTTGACGCGACAGCGGAGGCGGTCGAACTGCCGTCGATGTCAGGCTACCTGGAGGCGCTCTACGGCGCGGCGCCGCTGCTGGCAGAGCTCGGCGCAGGTGAGGTGCGGCTACATGGTGGCTCTTCCGGCGACCAGAAGTTCTTCGTCGCTTGGGGCTTTGTAGAGGTCCTTCCCGAACGCGTAACCATCCTGGCCGAGACCGCACTCCACCCCGAGGAGATCGACCGCGCTGAGGCCCAGCAGGAGCTTCAGGAGGGCGAGAAGCTCTGGCAGGAGGCCGGCGACGATGGCGAGAAGTACGACGAAGCCAACGCCCTGACGCGTCAGGCCCAGGAAAAGATCGCCTCGGCCGAAGGCAGAAGCACCTAACCTCGATTCACTAAACAAAATAAGCCGCCCACGAGGGCGGCTTCATCATCTCTGTGGAAAAAACTGAAAAAATAGTTGAAGAAAGTGGCACGTTTTTCGTTCTCGAAAAACGACCATCAACCTGCCACGTTTCACCAACCATTTCACCACGATCTCACCACAAAAACACCACGTTCTTCACCCGCTTTTTTCCCCCCCTCAAAATAGCAGCAAAAACAACAAAACCCCAGCTCACACCGGGGTCTCATTTTTTTTTCCAAAAACACAGCGATTATGAAGCTTTCTTGGCCTTGGCAGGAGTCGCCTTCTTCGCCTTGGAAGTAGGAGCCTTATCCGCTGCTGCCTGGGGTTCCGGTGCCGCGGCCTCAGCCTGCTGCCGCAGCGCATGAATGACCACACGCAGCATCTCTTCCTCCGGAGCAGGTTTGCCCGTAAAAATCTCAAACTGCCGCGCCCCCTGCTGCACAAACATCTCGATGCCCGTAACGATCGGAATGCCCTTCTGACGAGCCATTCGAAGCAGAGGCGTCTCCGGCGGGTTGTAGACAAGGTCGAAGACCAGCTTGGTGTTTAGATCTTTAGCTTCGAGAAGCTGCGGCGCCTTGATCCCTGCCATCCCGATTGGGGTTGCGTTGATGATGACGTCAAAGACCGTCTTCGCGACCGCATCCTTCTTGATGGTCTTGGATCCCGATTGGCGCGCGAGTTTCTGCCCAGTCTCGGCAGTGCGATTGAGGATAAAGACCTCAGCCCCCTTATCGCGCAGACCGAATACAGCAGCGCGCGCCGCTCCGCCTGCGCCAAGGACGAGCACCTTCGCCCCGCGCAACGACATACGCTTTTCGAGCGGGCCAGTGATGCCGGCGACGTCGGTGTTGAAGCCGTAGAGCTTGCCGTCCTGCGCGCGAAGAACCGTGTTGCAGGCGCCAATCTTGGCCGACAGCGGATCAGTCTTCTCAAGGTGCGTCATAATCTCCTGCTTGAGCGGCATGGTGACGCTGAGGCCCTGAATGGGGATCTCATCGACCAGTTTGAGCAGGTCGGAGAGTTTGTTGGCCTGTAGCGCGAGATAGACGGCGTTGACGGTCTCGCGACGGAAGGCCGTGTTCATCATGATCGGCGAAAGCGAGCTGCGGATCGGGTTGCCAGCCACACCGTAGACCTTTGTGGCCGCGTCGACCTGATCGATGCGGTAGGTCTCGATAAGGGTGCGGGCGGCGATCTGGCCGGGGCCGGTCTCTTCGCCCACAGTAGCCGCGGCAAAGGTGAAGGCGCTGCCAGCACGCACGCCAAGCACGCGAGAGATGATGCCCGCGTCTCCCATGCAGATGCCGATGATGTTGGAGTGATCTTCCATACGCTCGATAAAGCGCATGAGGGTGACGTTGTCTACGAGCGTTTTGGCCGTGGGCACGATCTTGATGAAGTCGGGCTGAAAGGGCACGATGCGCTTGTAGATGCCGTCTAGGTCTTTGGTGGCGGCAAAGTCGTGATGGCTGATGATAAGCGCGACGCCGGTATCGCGGAGATTCTGAAGCTCGCCCTTCTTCATGGCTTCGACGGACTCGAGCTCGACATCGACGATATGGAAGCCCGCTGATGCGGCCTTGGAAAGAACTTCGAGCTCCGCGGCCACGTTGCCGGAGAACTTGCCGCCATTGGCGGTGCGGCGACAAGTGGCGATGCCAGTGGCGGCGGTGTTGTCGGTGAAGAAATGTTTGAACTTCGGTAAGGCGAGAAGAGGCTTCTCGAGGTAGTCGAGTCGGAACTCGAGGAAGGGCGTCTCTTTGACGACGGCGCTGGCTTTTTCAAGCATCTCGGCGGCCGTGGAGCCGATGATGGCAACACAGACTTTACCGATACGGGAACGGAGAAACTGCGGGGCTACGCTGGGCACATTCACTCTCATGTCTACAATCGCGGTATATTACAGACCCGCGAGCAAGGATGCAAATTTTTGTTGCAATAAAAGGTGGTTAGCCGAACTGTGGCTTGGAAACCTAACCCAGTCATTGGATGCGGGAATCTTCCTTGAAGCACCAGAAGTAGACGCTACAGATCGCCGGATGTCACGGAGGTTGAAGGAATTTGCGGCCAGGACCCTCGAAAGGGTTAATGAGTCCACAAAAATGACAGAAGTTAGAATGAAACGGACCTTAGGCTACCACTCCAATCACATTGAGCATCCGTCCCGCAAATCCGCGTTCTGCACGGTGCGAAAAGTAGCGCATGGCGCCGCTTGGATTCCGTGCACAAGCCGTACACTCCCCCATCGTTGCAACACTGGCTTCCGCCACCCCGGCGTCCAACAACTGGCGCCGGTTGGCTTTCCAAAGATTCAAACGAATGTCTCCAGAATCGGTCGGGCGTATGAAAAGTTCCCTCGAGTACTTAAATTGCTTTCCAAACTCTGAGCACACCTCCTCGCCGACTGCGTAGCAGCATGGGCCGATACTTGGCCCGATGGCCGCCACCAAATCCCGGGCCGTAGATCCATATTCTTCCTGCATCGTCGCGACGCCCCGCTCCACGATCCGCGCAACAGTCCCTCTCCATCCGGCGTGAAACGCCGCCACGACTCTTTTGGCCACGTCGACCACGAGTACAGGGACGCAATCGGCCGTACCCACTCCCAGCAAAACTCCGGGCACGTCCGTGATTAGTCCATCTCCCTGCAATACTGCCTTACCTTCTTCGGTTTGCAGTCTCCCTTCCAGCACTCCATCTCCCTTCTTAACCACTCGCGCGATGTTGGAGTGAATCTGCTTCACCCCGACGAGAACGGAACCGGCACGTCCCTCACATACGGCGCCCAGGAACCGCCTTCGATTCTCAGCTACCGACATAGAATCATCTTCTTTCGTCCATCCGAGATTCAAGGTAGAACCCCCGTATACCTGGGAGATCCCACCTTCGCGCGCACTGAACCCGTGGAGCAGCCACTTGTACTGCTTCCATCCCTCCACTTTCAAAACCTCCAGCTCGTTACTACCGGTATTTTTTTGGTTTGGGATGCCCAAGTCGTATCCTTCTGATTCTCTTGTTGCTAATTCTTGCGCTTATCGGCTCGACGAACAGATTGTGGTTCGAAAGGCAGAATCGCCTCGGCCGGAGGCGATTCTGGCGTCTCTATTTGCGTCATTTGCCGGATCAATCCATCAGCTTGCGCGTCAGGTAGGTGTACTGTTCGGCCCAGGTCTTTGCCTGTTCTTTCAGGTTGGCGCCGGCGGCGTGGCCGCCTTCGACGATTTCATCGTAGTAGAAAGGCTTGTGGAACTCTTCCATTTTTGCTGCGAACTTTCGCGCGTGAACGGGGCCTACGCGGTCGTCCTTGGTAGTGGTGAAGATGAGGGGTTCGGGGTAGTTGCCGTCGGGCTTGAGCTGGTTGTAGGGGGAGATGTAGGCGAGGAACTTGCGCTCCTCGGGAATGGTGACGGTGCCATACTCGCCGACCCAGGAGGCTCCGGCGGCGATGTGCTCGAAACGAAGCATGTCGAGGAGGGGCACCTGGATGACGACGGCGTTCCACATCTCGGGGTGTTGCGTGAACTCGACGCCCATGAGGAGGCCGCCGTTCGAGCCGCCGACGATGCCGAGGCGGCGCGGTGACGTGATCTTGCGGGTGAACATGTCGTTGGCAACGGATGCGAAATCGTCGTAGATGATTTGGCGATGCGTCTTGAGGCCGGCTTCGTGCCATGCGGGGCCGAACTCGCCGCCGCCGCGAATGTTGGCGAGGACGAAGATGCCGCCGCGTTCGAGCCAGAGTTTGCCGACGATGCCGGAGTAGCGCGGCGTCTCAGATACCTGGAAGCCGCCGTAGGCTGTCATCAGTGTGGGGTTGGAGCCGTCGTACTTGATGTCCTTGCGATGGACGATGAAGTAGGGGACCTTGGCGCCGTCGGTTGAGGTTGCCTGGAGTTGATCGACAACGAGGTTGGAGGCGTCGAATTGTGGGGGCAGGGTCTTTGCGGGCTTGAGAGTGGTTGTGGCAGCGTCGCCGAGGAGAAGCGATGTGGGTGTGAGGAAGCCGGTGAGGCCGAGGAAAAACTGATCGTCGGAGGTGTTGGTGCTTTCGACGGAGACAGCGACGTTGTCGGGGATGTCGAGTTTTTTCGAGGTCCAGGGGTTCTTTGCGCTGTGAGTGTACACGTAGGCGCGGCCCTGGACATGATCGAGTGTGGTGAGGATGAGGTGGTTCTTGGTGACTGCGGCTTCCTGGGCGAACTCCTGGGCGGTGGGAGTGAAGATGACGGTGGGTTTGAGATGTGCCGGATCTTTTTTGACGGCTTCGAGATCAAGTGCGATGAACGAGCCTTGAGGGAAGGAAGTGGAGGGGCCCTCGGGCTTCCAGTTTTCGTTGAGCTCTACGATGAGTTGGCCGTTGAGCATGCCGTGTATTTCGGACTTGCCAGGGAGGGAGATTTTTTTGGGGCCCTCGGGTGTGTAGAGCGAGACTTCCCGCTCGAAGAAATTGACGCCGCGTTCGAGGATAACGGCGTGGTGGCCCTGGCTGTCGTGGAGGGAACCTGCGCCGGCGCTGACGTCGGAGGGGGTGCCGCGGTAGACCTCTTTGGCTTGGTCGAGAGGCGTGCCGCGCTTCCAGAGTTTCACGACGAAGGGATAGCCGGACTGGGTCATGGTGCCGGGGCCCCAGTTGCGAGCTACGAGGAGGGTGTCTTTGTCGACCCAGGTGGCGGACTGTTTGGAGCGGGAGAGGACGAAGCCGTTGTCGACGAACTTGCCGGTTTTGAGATCGAACTCGCGGAGGGTGTCGGCGTCTTCGCCGCCGGCGGAGAGGGCTACAAGGCAGAGGCCGTCGCCGGGGTAGAGGCAGTTGAGCCCCTTCTGGACCCACTTCTGGTTGTCCTGGGTGGCGAGGGCGTCGTAGTCGATGACGGTGTGCCAGTCGGGCTTATCGGTGAGATAGTTGTCGAGGGAGGTGCGGCGGAGGATGCCGCGAACGTGCTGGGCGTCCTGCCAGGTGTTGTAGATCTCGCCGACGCGAAATTGCGGGTTGGGCAGGCGGGTGGGGGATTCGAGGACCTTGAGGGCGGTTTCGGCCAGAGAGGTGTAGACGGGGCCGACGTCTAGCGCCTTGGCGGAGCGTTCGTTCTCCGCATTGACCCAGGCCATGGAGCGCTCGCCGGAGACGTCTTCGAGCCACTGATACTTGTCATCTTGTTCGGTGAGGTTTTGGGCGTGGGCGTTGAGGCAGGTCAAGGTTGATCCCATGAGTAAAGTGAGCAGGGCTGTGGTTTTGCGGCTTCGAGGCTGCATCTGTTTCCCCTTTGTCGATTCTGCGGAGGGTGCCAGTTTAGCGCAGAAGAATGTTGGTTGGACGTCCGGCGCTTGCGAGGGGTACCCCCGGTTCCCGGCAAATGTGTGCAAAGTCTTCGAAAGAAGGACTTTAGGTCTGGACTTGGAGGTGTCAGGGTGTCACGGATGGGCTTAGTGCCGGCTTTTCTGGGAGGTGCTTTTGTCAAGGCGAATCGGTTTCGAAAGACGAACGCAGAGGCCCGCAAAGGATTCGCCAAGGGGGCGCAGGGTGAGTTGCGTCAAGTGATTGAAGCGAGCAGAAGAGCTTGCCGTTTCGGCGATTGCAAGTGCTCTTGTTTATTGAACCGTGTTGGGTGCGGTCCGGAGGCTGCTGCCAAACGTCCAGCTTATTCCCGAGGTCGTGCCGTAGTCGCTGCCGGGTAAGTTGCCGGGCGGCTGGTTATCCCAGTTGCCGTAGAACGAGACATTCCACGAGAGACTGCCGGTGATCTTGATGTAGTAGGTCGCGTTCGTGGAAACAAATACGCGACCAGGGTCGGAGAGGGCCGGAAGCGCTAGGGCGCTGAGATCTAGATTGGTTTTGTTGAACCTGAACAGTTTCACATTTCCGCTAATCATGGCCGTAGCAACTTTTTGCGTGGCGACGGGGGCGACGGTTGGGCTGTAAACGGTGTTCTGCCACGCAACGCCTGCCAAGACGGAGATGACGTTACGGTTGGTGTTTGTTAAGTACCTTCCGATGCCTCCACCAATCGCATTCTGACTTGAGATGCCCTGCTCTGCACTTTGCAGGAAATTGTCGAATCCGCCGTAGAAGTAGTTTTTCATGGGTAAGAGATGAAACGCATTGAAGGTTAGTTGATTTCGCGTGGATGTGCTGGTGCCGGTGGCTGCGGACAGGTTTGAACTCAGGCCGGCCTGGGCCGCCCAACGTTCCCGGGGATACGCGACCAATCCGCTGATGTTGTATTGGATGGTTTGGTTTCCCTTTGAGTAGATGGATCCAAAGTTCAGACCGCCGGTGAATCGCTGAAGGAACTTCTCGGAAGTCTGGGCGACGTCCACGATTTGCGTGCTGTTGATTTTTACTTCCTTCTCCGGAGTTTCTGTGACGTCGACCTCGATGGGGCGGTTGCCGGCAGTTTCATTGCTGTTGAGGGTCCCGTTGTAGACCGATCCGTCCTCTGTCCTTACAAGAAACAACTGCTTGCTTTCGAGGTGAGCCACCTTCGACCAATCGACGGAAAGAGTCTGGACGACGTAAGGCAGGCCGACGTAGAGCACGCCACCATCCAGGGCCTTAATCTCGCCTGTCAGGTGATCGCCATTTCTCATGACAATCACATCGGTGCTTTCTCGCGCGAACAAGGGAAGAGCGAGCAGTAGATGAGAGCACAGGATTGCGGCACGGATGTTCATGGCGACTCCTCTTCAGCAAATGATTCTCAGAGTCTCGCATGATATAGACAGCCGCATCCTACTTGCACTCGTCTTAGCCGGGCGAACTGGCTCACGAAGAATTTGTTTGAATCCAGGGCTATCGCGACGCGGGGTGCTGTTCAGTCTTTGCGGGTCAGGCTTTGCAGAGTTCTTCGGCGAGAGCTTCTCGGTGGTTGAGGGCAATGGTGTCGAGGCGGTTGAGAACTACGACGTAGAAGGTGAAGGCGGCGATGGCGAGGGCTAGCAGGATTGGGATCATTAGCCAGGGGCGGCCAAAGTTCGTGGCCAGGACGAGGACAGCGAAGCCAATGGCTGCGCATCCTACGAGAATTCCCAGGGCGATGAGGACGCTAAGCTGGGAGGCCTGTCTGCGGCTGGCCTTAGCAAGATCGATCTTTTTTGGGGCAGCGAGGGATCGGAGATTGCCAGCCGCTCCGTTAATGAAGGTAGCGAAGAGAAGCCAACAGATCGTAGACACCGTGATGATGGGAGAGGGCGGCCGCGCAACGAACGCAATGACGGCGAAAACGATGACGAGTTCAACAAGATTCAGGAGAAAGCCGGTGAGATTTTTTGCGAGGAAGACGTCGCGCATGCGGCCGGGTGCCATGAAGTAGAGCTGAACGCCGCTGCCATCCATGCCGAGCGCGTTGTAGGAGAGGATGGAGACGCCGAGGACGGAGTAGGCGATGGCGACGGGAAAGATGTAGTTGCCGAAGCGTCCGCTGAGGCTGAGGCGATTTGCGAAGAGAAACACCATGAAGATGGGAGCGATGAAGCCATAGAGCTGGTTGATATTGCGGCGGAGGTAGATGAACTCCTTTTGCAGGCAGGCGATGATGGTGGAGTTGAGGCCGAAGGTGCCAGTGCGGGCAGGGACGAGGGCAGTGTCGGGGATGTGTGCGGTGTGGGGGGCTGGAGCAGGTCGGCGAGCGGCGGGCTGGTTGGGCTGGGTGACTTCGCTCAAGTTTTCACCGCGGAACTCGCGATGCATGCGCCAGGCGTAGATGCTGAAGAAGAGTGCACCGAAGAGTGCGAGGCTGAAGAGTAAGGCAGCAGCGGCGAAGAAGTGGGTTTGACTGTAGCGGGCGATGGAGGAGGCAGTGAGTCCGGGTGGGAGGAAGGCGGCGATGGGTTGGATGCTGTGAAAGATCTTTCGGAGTAGAGGAAGGTGGCTGGAGGCACGGTGATGGCGGCCCTGCAGGCCGGGGTTGAAGTTGAGGTTGATGTATTGAAAGCCGAGGGAGGCGAAGAGAAAGAATGCGGTGAAGATCTCGCGGGTGCGGCGGGTGGAGAGCCAGCGCTCGACCCAGACGAGCACCATGCGGGTGAAGAAGATGTTGGCCAGAGCGAAGGCGGCGAGCACGAGCGTCGACCAGGGAGCCAGCGAGGGTTTGGCGATGGCGACGCCAAGGTCGGCGGAGAGGATGGCGAGAGTGCCGATGACCGTGGATGCGCTGAGGAGGCCGAAGACGATGCGCGCGGCGAGGTAGCGCGGGAAGCTGAGAGGGAAACGAATGATGGTGTTGATGTCGAAACTGAGGCCGGGTGGGGAGATGTTGAGGACAACGAGCATCCAGAGAGCGAAGATGGCCCAGGTGAGGATGGGAAGCATCTCGATGCGGCCGGAGGAGACGAGGAAGTACGCACCGAAGCCGGCGCCGATGATGGGTCCGAAGGCGACGATTCCAAGGATGGGGAAGAGGATGATGCGTGCGGCGAGTTCGCCGCCGCCACCTTTGCGGTGGAAGCCGTTGCGGAAGATGTGCCATCGGAGTTTGGCGAGAGCGGCGAATTGGGCGCGGCTCTGGGCAGCTGTCCAGGAGTGTGGGGGGTCGGGTTGGAGGGTTGGCTTCATTTTTTATGTTTTTGCGGGTGTGATGAAAGGCCCGGGGCTAAAGCCCTGCGCTAATCCTAACGGCAACTGCAAAGGCAAGAACAAATACAAAAGCAGATCCTCCGCCTTCGGCGAAGGATGACAACTAAAAAGCAAAAACAAAAGCAAAAGCAACATCAACAACAACGGCAACGACGAATGCGGGGGTCCCTCCACTGCGCCGCTCACGATGAGACTATGAGCGGCTCCGGTCGGGATGACGCGGTTTTCATTAGCCGAGCCATGAGAGCTCCTGCTCAGGTTGCTGGGCGCCGGGTTCGCTGCCGACGATGCTGAGGAATATCTGCTCGAGTGTGAGGGTCTGGTTGCCCGCGCTGTGGGCCTGGACGCCGGCGCGAAGTTCTTCGAGGGAGCCGTTGGCGATGAGACGGCCGCGGTCGATGATGGCGATGTGGGTGCAGAGGCGCTCGACGATTTCGAGGACGTGTGAGGTGAGGAAGATGGTGGCCCCGCGGGCGATCATGCCCTGGAGCATGGCTTTGAGAGTGCCGGAGGCGATGGCGTCGACGCCTTCGAAGGGCTCGTCGAGGAAGAGGACCTTGGGGCCGTGGATGACGGCGGCGGCGAGGGCGAGTTTTTTCTGCATGCCGTGGGAGAAGTCGGTGATGAGTTTTTTTGTTTCGCCGGCGAGGGACATGAACTCGAGGAGCTCTTCGGTGCGGGCGGCGGTGGTGGCGGCGTCGAGACCGTACATGCGGCCGACGAAGCGGAGGTACTCGGCTGCGGTGAGACGGCCGAAGAGGGCGAGGCCTTCAGGGACTACGCCGATCTGCCGCTTGACTTCGATGGGGTTGGCGATGGCGTCGAGGCCAAGGATCTGGATGCTGCCGGAGGTGGGAGCGAGGAGACCGGTGAGCATCTTGATGGTGGTGGATTTGCCGGCGCCGTTGGGGCCGAGGAAGCCGAAGAACTGGCCGGGCGCGACGGTGAGGTTGACGTCCTGAACGGCGGTGAAGTCGCCGAAACGGCGGGTGAGACCCGTGGTGGTAACGGCAGGGATCATGTGGCTGAAGCATACCTTAGAGGCAATTGTGGCAGGTGAGAAAGTTGATTGGAGACCAGTCAAAAAGCTCGGAGGAAGCGTCTAAGAATCAAGGCCCGGAGAGCAACACGGAGGCTCCGCCGGGGTTGATATACTTAAAAGCTGCCGCATTGTGCCAAGTTGCGTGTGCGGTGTGTGTTTGGGGCAGGACTCGACGCTTGGATGAGCCGGGGGACTGCAGAACAGGGTTGGATGAGCAATATTCTTGAGACGATAAACTCCCCCGCTGATGTGAAGAAGCTGTCGATTCCGGAACTGACGCAGCTGGCGGAGGAGATACGGGCGCGGCTGATTGTCGGAGTGGCGAAGACGGGCGGGCATATCGGGCCGAACCTGGGCGTGGTCGAGCTGACGTTGGCGATGCACTACGTGTTTGATACGCCGGCGGACAGCTTTGTGTTCGATGTGAGCCATCAGGCGTATGTGCACAAACTGCTGACTGGGCGGGAGAAGCTGTTTCATACGATCCGGCAGCCGGGTGGCTTGAACGGCTTTATGCTGCGCACTGAGAGCGAGCATGACAGCTATGGCGCGGGGCATGCCGGAACCGCTTTGAGCGCGGCGCTGGGGATGGCGGTGGCGCGGGATATGTCGGG
>Ga0210384_10008192_pt1 | contig 10927 bp, 9 predicted proteins | sample IncBWH2MmetaG_FD_160574 | JGI IMG/M metagenome (GOLD analysis project Ga0210384, IMG submission 160574) | Forest soil microbial communities from Barre Woods Harvard Forest LTER site, Petersham, Massachusetts, United States - Inc-BW-H-2-M | ecosystem: Environmental > Terrestrial > Soil >...
CGACGATCACAATTTTCAGATCGCGGGCGAGTGTCGAGAGAGCTTCGGTCGAAGGGCCCGGGATGGGCTCGGCGAGCTCGAACAAATCGGAATTTTCCTCGCGGCAGAAATATTGCGAGCGAAATAGCTCCTGCAAGCAAATGATCTGCGCCCCGCGCGACGCAGCTTCGCGGACGCGAGCTTCCGCTGTAGCAAAATTTTCCCTCGGATCAAGGGAACATCTCATTTGTATCAATCCAATGCAGAATTTTTCCGCCACGGTCGAATCATAGCATTATCTATTTAGTTTGGAATGAGAGAGTGTGAGGCCGTCGGTCGTAAGGGGCTGAAAGTGATCAGAAGTGAACAGACTTGGATGCCCGAAGTGTATAAGATAAGGTTTGCTGGTCGTTTATCCAGATGGAATATAGTTCCTAATCATCGGTTCGCATCCTGCGCGAGGCGACTGCGAATTCGGTATCTCGAAACATTATGGCATCACGCCGCAAAATCGCTATTTGGTTGGGTGCGATCGCTGGTTGTTTGCTCGCAGGTGCGGTTATCCTCGCCCCTATTTTCCTTAACTTGGATCGCTATCGGCCCGAGGTGATTTCCTATTTCGAGCAGAATACCGGAAAGAAAGTGGAAATCGAACGATTGACGATGACCTTTTTTCCGCGGATAACCGTTCACATGGACGGCTTCGGCGTGAAAAGCCCTCCGCTATTTCCTCCCAGTTACATCGTCAAGGTGGCGCGGACCGACGCTGTGTTGGATTTTTGGCCGCTGCTGCGCCGAAAGGTAGTGATCAGATCGGTTGTGCTGGAGGGCCCGGAGATCAACCTGGTGTCGGATCCCGATGGCCCCTGGAACTTTGAGAACCCTGAAACGCAGAATTCGAAGAACACATTCCCGCTGGGCATTATCGATAAAGTGGAGATTCATGGGGGAAGTTTGATCGTGTCCAATCTGTTGCCTTCCGATGCGGCGGGCCCTGTATTTTTTGAAGCGCACGACATCGTGAGTGAACTGGACAATGTGAACCTGGCCGCGATCGTCAATCCCACTTCTCCATCGCTGAATGGGCAAGGTGCATGGAAGGCGGGCCGGCTGCGTTTTGGCGCGGTGGAAACGACAAATGTGAATTGCAAATTCAGGCTGGAGTCGAAAGAGATTTTTTTCACGGATTTGAGCGCGCAGGCGTATACCGGGAAAACGACCGGGGACTTTTCTGTGAGCCTGGCGAAAAAAACCGCGAGCTTTAAGGCAGACGGTCGAGTGACCGGAATCAATATGAGCCACCTGCTGGCATCTTTCCAAGAAACCAGGGGTAGAATTTCCGGGAAACTGGAGGGAGACTTGAAGCTCGCGGGAGATATCGAGCACACGGTGAGTCCGCTGGCGGGAATTCACGGAACGGGGCACCTCAAGGTGACCGACGGCCAGGTGCCTAGCCTGATGCTGAATTCAAATTTGATGAAGTTGGCGCACTTCAACGATCTTGGGCCTGCCAAAGAGAATCCTTCGTCGTTCAAGTCAATATCCGCCGACCTGGAGCTTGCCAATCAACGGATTTCGAGCAAGGCAATCGACATTGACGGCTATGGAGTTGATGTGGACGGGTCCGGGAGTGTGAGCGTCTCGGGCTCCGACGAGCTGAATTATCAGGGCGTGGCGGCAATTACTACCAAGAAGGGATTTTTGACCAACATATTCGGCCGGTTGGAGGGAGCGAAATTGGAAGACGGGAAATTATCGTTTCCCTTTCGGATTGGCGGGACGATCGATAGTCCAAAATTCTCGAAGGGGACGAAGGCTAAGTAGGAGAGAGGTGCATCGATTCAAGGGCTTAAATTGGCAGGTTCTATTTCTGTAGGTTGTTTCCGCGGGGATTCAGGAATTGAAAATAATCAATCGTCTTCCCCGATCATGATGGCGGCGGCGAGCACCGTGGTCCACAGGCCGCGCTTGTCGCCGACGGCGGACTGCGTGATGTTCATGGTGCGGACGATTTTGTTGGAGATGCGGTAGACCTCTTTTTTCTCGTCCCAGGATAAATCGGGGTCGAACTCGACGTTGAGCGTGGTCGCCAGCATCTCGGCGGCGAGCTCTTCGGTGTATTCGCCGGCCACTTCCTCGGTTTCGCCGAAGGAGTGGTGCTCGGAGAGGTAGCCATACATGGATTTGTCGGCGGGAAGGGCGAGGCCGATGCCGGCGGCGATCAGGCGGTGCGCTTCGCGCGTGGAGTTTTCGCTGATGACCGTGAAGGCGACTTGCCCGGGCTTGAGGTGCTTCAGCCCCTCGGCGCGCGAGATGAGCTTGCAATTGGGAGGGAAGATCGAGGAGACGCGCACGATATTGCACGCGGCAATGCCCGCGCTGCGCAATGCCAGCTCGAAACTTGAGAGCCTCTCGCGATGCTTTCCCACGCCTTTTGTCAGGTAGATCTTTTTCGCGACGAACGCCATTAGGGGTGCCGGAGTACGGTGCCTCCTGCCAACTAAATGATTGCTCGAAAATTTCGCGAACTTTTAACGCGTGCGGAAAAGTAACAAGAACACACTACTGTGTCAATTACTTTCCGGTCCGAAAAGCGAGAATGTAATCAACTTGTGACAATTGGACGACGCCGGAGGCCTCTTTCGTAAAAAAAAACCGCAAAGCAGTTGGAGAACGCGATTCAAAGCGGAGTGCTCGGAACCGTATTCTCTCAATCGAATTTGCAAAGCCTCAGGAGGCGGTCCAGGATGGGGGAAAGCGAAACCAGGGTGCGCAAATCTTTTTGCGTGAAATCGGCGCCCGCCAGCGCGAGTGTCCGGGCCTTCCTTGAAATTTGCACGACGCCTTGAACCCGTGTTCCGTCCAGGATCGGGGCGCTCATGATCTTTTGGATCAACTCGCCCGGATCTCGCCCGAGGGGAACGGCTTCAAAAACGTTGGCGTGCCGCGCGGAACTGAAATTGTTCAGAAGATCCGGCTTAGCATCGCGAGCCGTTTTTGCGGCCAGGGCCGTGGTGCTCGTGAGCGGAATCGTGCCGACCAGAGAGAGTTGCGCCGGAATCACAAACGTCAGGCTCTTGTACTTGGGGACGAACTTCAGAATTGCCACTTCATCCGTTTCCACGCCGAAAAGACTTGCGAGTGTCAATCCCACTTTAGCGAGGACGTCGGAATCGGGAGCGACGCCACTGCTTTCCATCGAGTTGACGAGCGATCCCAAATCGGCCACTTGCTGATCGGACATGGACACTCTCCAGTAATTCCAGAGAAACGCATTATATCCAAGCAAGGGCGGGGGGGTTCGATTATTCTCGCCCTTATGCCCATTGAAAAACCACCGGAAATTACCTATACTAAATTTTCTCATTCATCGGAGCCCGGATGCCTGCGACAGAAGTGGATTTTCGACAGCTTCACCAATTTTCCCCAAGGACATTTCCATACCCTAAGATTAAGAAATTGCCATAATGCGGCTGGGTGTTCCCAATGGGAAGGAACGTGGTGTGCAGGTACGCGTGAGGCGCCTCCGAAGGGTTTCGGCTTGATGCCATGGAAATGAATTCAGGAGCAGCGCAATGACAGAAACCACGGCGGCGACGAAAGCCGCCCCGAATCGCCTGCTGACACTCTGGGGCAGCGTGATCGGCAAAAAAGTGATTATGGCCGTGACCGGAGCCGTGCTCATTCTATTTGTAATCGCGCATATGGTGGGCAATTTGAAAATCTTTTCCGGCCCTGAAGAAATCAACGCGTATTCGCGGTTCCTCCGGGAGGTGGGCTGGCCGGAACTCGGGTACGGGCAGCTTCTGTGGATCGTTCGGAGCGTGCTGTTTGTCTGCGTGGTCCTGCACATTACCGCGGCCGTGCAACTGACGCGCCTGAACTGGCAGGCGCGGCCGGTCGGGTACGACTCAAGGAAAAATGTAGAGACGACCTGGGGCGCGCTTACGATGCGTTGGGGCGGCCTGCTGCTGGCCATTTTTATTGTGTTCCACTTGTTTCACTTCACCGGCGGCATGGTGGGATTTCAGCCGGGCCAGTTTGAACATTTGATGGTGTACCAAAATGTAGTGGCCGGATTTTCGAATTTGCCGATCGCGTTGTTCTACATCATCGCCATGGGCGCCTTGTGCCTGCATCTCGATCATGGGATTTGGAGCATGTTGCAGACGCTGGGCTGGGTCAACCTGGACAACACAAAAAGTTTGAGAGCAGTTTCACGGATCGTGGCTCTTATCATCTTCGCTGGTTTTATCTCGGTGCCGATTTCAGTGCTCGCGGGCTGGGTGCGCTGAGGGGAGAGAAATGTTCGAGTCCAATATTCCATCCGGTCCAATCGAAGAAAAATGGGAACGGGCCCGCTTTGAGATGAAGCTGGTCAATCCCGCCAACCGCCGCAAGCACACCGTGATCATTGTTGGCTCGGGACTCGCGGGGGCTTCCGCGGCCGCGTCGCTCGGTCAGCAGGGCTACAACGTGCACTGCTTTTGCTTTCAGGACAGCCCACGCCGCGCGCACTCCATCGCGGCGCAGGGCGGCATCAACGCCGCGAAAAATTACCGGAACGACGGCGACAGCGTCCACCGCTTATTTTATGACACGGTGAAGGGCGGAGATTTCCGCTCGCGCGAGGCCAACGTATTTCGCCTGGCGCAAATCAGCGTCAATATCATCGATCAGTGCGTGGCGCAGGGCGTTCCCTTCGCCCGGGAATACGGAGGGTTGCTGGACACGCGCTCGTTCGGCGGCGTGCAGGTTTCGCGCACGTTTTACGCACGTGGGCAGACGGGGCAGCAATTGCTGCTGGGCGCGTACCAGGCGCTTGAGGAGCAAGCCGCCGCCGGTACCGTGAAGATGCACACACGCAGCGAGATGCTGGATCTTGTGGTTGTAAATGGCAGGGCGCGTGGCGTCGTCACGCGCGATCTTTTGACCGGCGCGATCGAATCTTTCGCCGCCGACGTCGTGGTCCTGGCCACGGGCGGCTACGGAAACGTTTTTTATCTTTCCACCAACGCCAAAGGTTGCAACACCACGGCCATCTGGCGCGCGCATCGCCGCGGCGCGTTTTTCGGGAACCCCTGCTTCACGCAGATCCACCCGACGTGCATTCCGGTGAGCAACGAAAATCAGTCCAAGCTGACGCTCATGTCGGAATCGCTCCGGAACGACGGGCGCGTGTGGGTTCCCAAGCAAAAAGGAGACACGCGGCCCGCAGCGCAAATTCCCGAGGCCGAACGCGATTATTATCTCGAGCGGCGCTACCCGAGCTTCGGCAACCTGGTTCCCCGCGACGTGGCCTCTCGCGCCGCGAAGGAAGTTTGCGATGAAGGGCTGGGAGTCGGCCCCGGTGGCCAGGGCGTGTACCTGGACTTCTCCGATGCGATTCGCCGCATGGGAGAATCGGTGGTCCGCGAAAAATATGGAAATCTCTTCGACATGTACCACGAGATTACCGGAGAAAACGCTTACAAGGTTCCCATGCGAATTTACCCCGCGGTCCATTACACAATGGGCGGCCTGTGGGTTGATTATCGCTTGATGTCTTCAATCCCCGGGCTTTTTGTCGCCGGAGAAGCTAATTTTTCCGATCACGGCGCCAACCGCCTCGGAGCGAGCGCGCTGATGCAAGGGCTTGCGGACGGGTACTTTATTTTGCCCTACACGATTCCCAATTACATCGCGTCCGATCCGCTGGAAAAAGTGGATACATCTCATCCCGAGTTCGCGGCCGTGAAGGAAGAAGTGAACCGGCGCATCGCCAAGTTGATTGGCATTCAGGGCAAGAGGACAGTGGACTCTTTCCACAAGGAACTTGGCAAGTTGATGTGGGAAAACTGCGGGATGGCCCGCTTTGCGGAGAGTTTGCGGAGCAACTTGGAAAAAATTCCGGCGTTGCGCGAGGAATTCTGGAACAACCTGAGAATCATTGGGACGGGAGAAGAACTTAATCAGGCGCTCGAAAAAGCCGGGAGGGTTGCGGATTTCCTGGAACTTGCCGAGTTGATGTGTTTGGACGCGCTGGAGCGCGAAGAATCCTGCGGCGGACATTTCCGCGTCGAGAGCCAAACCCCGGACGGCGAAGCTTTACGCGACGACGAGAGATTTTCGTTTGTGTCAGCATGGGAATGGAAGGGCGAAGGCGACCAGTGGGAACTGCACCAGGAGCCGCTTACCTTCGAGCACGTTCACCTTGCGCAGAGGAGCTACAAGTAGCCCATGGACCTCACACTTAAAATTTGGCGGCAGCAGGACACCAAATCCCCCGGGAAATTTGCCACCTACGAGGTGCAGGGTGTGACGCCGGACATGTCCTTCCTCGAGATGTTGGACCTGCTGAACGAGAATCTCCAGGCCAAGGGCGAGGCTCCTGTCGCATTTGAACACGATTGCCGCGAAGGGATTTGCGGCATGTGCGGATTCCTGATCAATGGTGTGGCACACGGCGGGCACCGGGGTACAACGGTCTGCCAGCTCTCGATGCGATTCTTTGAGGACGGGGATTCGCTGACACTTGAGCCGTGGCGCGCCAAGGCTTTTCCCGTGCTGCGCGATCTGGCCGTGGATCGGTCCGCGTTTGACAGGATCATTCAAGCGGGCGGGTTCATCACTGCGCCCACTGGCGTTGCACCGGAGGCGGGCGCCATCCTAGTTCCCAAAGAGGCCGCGGACCGGGCGATGGACGCGGCGGCCTGCATCGGATGCGGCGCGTGCGTGGCTGCCTGCCCCAACGCGGCTGCCATGCTGTTCACCGCCGCGAAGATCACGCATCTCAACTCGCTTCCGCAAGGGCAGCCACAGCGCTACCAGCGAACGGCGGACATGGTCGCGGCCATGTCCGAGGAGCTTTTCGGAAGTTGCACGAACCATGGCGAGTGCGAGGCCGTGTGTCCGAAGAAAATTCCGATCGAGTTTATCGGACGCATGAATCGCGACCTGATCCACGCCACTTTGCACCGTCGCGGCGAATAACGCCGGCAACTGTGGAATCCTACGCCTATGCGCGCTGATGAACATGATTCCCGGGCGCGCGAGATTCATTTTTCAAGCCTCGTGTTTGATACTCATGCGGATACGCCGCAGCGACTATTCTTCGATCATTTTGATTTGGGGAGCCGCGACGCCGAGGGTTGCGTAGATATTCCCAGGTTGCGCGAGGGCGGAGTGGGAGCCATCTTCTTCGCCCTTTGGGTGCCTGTCGAAATCACGGGCGCTGCGGCTACGCAACGGGCCCGAGGTCTGCTTGAGGCCACACTGAGACAAATCGAAATTCATGGTGGGGCTTTGGCGCTTTGTACCTCTTCCAAAGAAGTCCGGACGGCGCGAGCGGAAAATAAAATCGCGGTCTTGTTAGGAGTGGAAGGCGGACATGCCATCGACAACGACCTCTCGATTTTGCGCGAGTTCCAAGGGCGCGGCGTGCGCTACATGACACTGACCCACAACGCGGCGACGGAATGGGCGGACTCCTCAAGCGACGCCCCGCGCCACAACGGGTTGACGGATTTCGGAAAACAAGTGGTCCGGGAAATGAACCGGCTCGGAATGCTCGTCGACATTTCCCACGTCTCCGATCCGACTTTTTACGACGTCCTGGAAACCTCGCGCGCGCCGGTGATCGCATCGCATTCCTGCTGCCGCGCGCTGTGCGATGCGGGGCGAAACCTCGATGACGCGATGATCAAAGCAATGGCAGACCGCGGCGGCATGATTCATATCACCTTTCACGACGGCTTCCTCAGCCAGGAATACGCGAGCGCGAACCGCGCCCTGGCTTCCGAAATCGCCTCCCGGGAACATGCGGTCAGCGAAAAGTTCGGGGAGAATGAGGCGCGGAATCTGATGGAATTGCAGCGACTGAGCGATGAATCCATCCGCGCCGGGAAACTGCCGCAAGTGAGTTGGAAGAAAATCGTCGATCATATCGATCACGCTGTGCGGATTGCCGGCGCGGATCACGTCGGGATCGGTTCGGATTTCGACGGCGCCTTTATGCCGGCGGGAATGGAAGACGCTTCGAAGTTTCCTGTTATCACGGAAGGCCTGCTTGGGCGCGGATACGGGGAAGGCGATATCCGGAAAATTCTCGGAGAGAATACGCTTCGAGTGATGTACGATGCGGAGCGAGTTGGTCAGTCGTTGCGATCAGAGAAGCCCTAGTCAGATTTGGAGAATCGCGGCATAATACGCGCCGCTCATTTTTACGGAGAACCTAAGATGCGCAACTCTCTTAAATTTGCTGCCATTGCTTACGCTTGCTCCATTATCTCCATTCCCGCGGTAGCCCAAACACCAGCCCCGGCGCCGGAAAAGAAACCGGCTGCTGCGGCGAAAGCGCCCGCTGCCGGAACGGCGGCCTTTGATCCTGCCTTGTTGCAGCCTGCCACCCTGAAAGCCAAAGCGCCTGCCGAGTACGAGGTTAAGTTTGTGACCACCGCGGGAGAATTCACGATCAAGGTGACGCGGGCATGGGCGCCGAATGGCGCGGACCGGTTTTACAATCTTGTCAGTCATCATTTCTACGATGGTGCGGCTTTCTTCCGCGTTCTGCCGGGATTTATGGCGCAATTTGGGATCAGCGCGCACCCCGAGGTTTCCAAAGTGTGGGAAACCGCAGACATAAAGGACGATCCAATCGTGCAGAGCAATCATCGCGGGTTTGTCTCCTTTGCGACAGCGGGGCCGAACACGCGAACGACGCAGGTCTTTATTAATTATGGAAACAACGAGGCCCTCGACAAGAGTGGATTTTCGGCGTTCGCCGTAGTTTCCGATGGGATGGAAGTGGTGGATAAACTGTACAACGGCTATGGAGAGGGCGCTCCTGACGGTCACGGGCCGGACCAGGGCTTGATTACCAGCCGTGGCCGCGCGTATTTGGAAAAGAGTTTTCCCAAGTTGGATAGCATTCGCTCCGCGACGCTTGTGCCCGCTTCGGCCAAGTAAATCATTAGGGGCGGGAATTTTGATGGACGATTTTTGCGTTCGGTTGGGTCAGTCCGCAAAAATCAAACCCATACCTGACCCGAGCAAGCTCAAATCATGGATTTCCTTCGTTTAGAAAAGAGGGGAGCCGTAGTCCAGGAAGAAACTGGCGCGCTCGAATCGGTGCGCGCGGTCAGCCTGGATGGCGGAAATTGGCTCGAAACCGAGGAAGCCGTCGCCGTATTCATTGCAATCGCGGCGTGTCTCGTTCATTTTTTGTGGAACGGGCGCTACGGCTATTTTCGGGATGAGTTGTACTACGCGGCTTGCGGGCAGCACCTTGCCTGGGGATACGTGGACCACGCCCCACTAATTGCCGTGATTGCTCGATTGTCGCGAATGCTGTTCGGGGACTCTCTGCGCGCGCTGCGGTTTTTTCCCGCGCTGTCCGCCGGCGCAAAAATACTCATTACCGGCTGGATCGTGTGCGAACTTGGCGGCCGGCGCTACGCGCAAATTCTTGCCGGGACCGCGATGTTGCTCTGTCCCATTTATCTGACGATGGACAATTTCCTGTCCATGAACGCATTTGAACCCGTGTTCTGGATGTTGTGCGTGGCGATTTCGCTCCGGATCATTCGGACCGGGAACCCCCGCTTATGGCCATGGTTCGGACTTGTGGCGGGAATTGGAATCCTGAATAAACACTCGATGCTTATTTTTGGACTGGCTTTTGCCCTCTCTTTGGCCGTATCGCGCCAGCGTGCCATGCTGCGTACGCCGTGGATCTGGCTCGGCGCACTCATTTCATTCCTGATTTTTCTTCCGAATTTGCTCTGGGAGATCGCGAACCATTGGCCCACGGTCGAGATCTTGCGGAATGTCGATCGCGTGAAGAACGCTCCCGTGACGTCGTTGCAATTCATAGCGCAGCAAGCGTTCCTCGTGCATCCGCTAGGCGCGCCGATTTGCATCGCCGGATTGTGGTATTTCCTGAGCAGCCGCCAGGGCCAAGCATTTCGCTTTCTCGGGTGGACGTATATTTTTCTCCTCGCCGAGTTCTTGATCTTGCGTGGACGTATTTATTATCTGGCGCCTATCTATCCCATGCTGTTCGCGTCCGGCGCCGTTGCGATCGAAGCGTGGATCGGAAACCGCGCAGGGAATTGGGTAAAGGCCGCAGTCCTTGCCCCACTCGTTGTTGGAGGACTCGTCGCCGCGCCCCTGGCTCTGCCGATTCTTCCGCTGGATGCCGCTGCGGAATACGCCAAGTTCTGGGATGTGGAGCGCGTGCAGGTGGAAAGGGAGCCGAGCGGGAAATTGCCTCAGATGTATGCTGACATGATGGGTTGGCCGCAGCAAGCGGAAGTGGTCGCCGGGGTGTTTCACGCGCTCTCTCCGGAAGAACAATCGCGAGTCGCGATTTTCACAAAGAATTACGGGCAGGCCGGCGCCATCGATTATTTTGGCCCGGCGCTGGGTTTGCCTCATGCCATCAGCGGACACAACAACTATTACCTGTGGGGTCCGCAACAATACACCGGGGAAGTGGTCATCGCGGTGGGCATGCCGCTCGATAATTTGAAACCACTATTCGACCAAATCGAACTGGCCGCCACTATCAACAATGAGTACGCGATTCCCGAGGAAAATAATCTGCCGGTCTATATCTGCCGGAAGCCGAAAATGACGCTGCGGGAAGCCTGGCCTAGGCTGAAATTCTATGGGTAGGGTTTAAGTGGGGCGGCCTTCAGCCTGTCGGGTTTAGTGCTTGCAATTACTCAAACCCGACAGGCTGAAGCCGGTCCTGCTAAAAGCTAAGCCACGCCGAGAATCGTCACCAACTCGCGCACCGAAGCCGCGGACTTGTCGAGCGCGGCTTTTTCTTCCGCCGTAAGTTTGATCTCGATAATTTGTTCGACGCCCCTCGCTCCGAGCTTCACGGGAACGCCCACGTAGAGTCCTTGAATGCCATATTCGCCTTCGAGATAAGCCGCGCAGGGAAGAATTTTCTTTTTGTCCT
>Ga0210384_10008195_pt1 | contig 10924 bp, 8 predicted proteins | sample IncBWH2MmetaG_FD_160574 | JGI IMG/M metagenome (GOLD analysis project Ga0210384, IMG submission 160574) | Forest soil microbial communities from Barre Woods Harvard Forest LTER site, Petersham, Massachusetts, United States - Inc-BW-H-2-M | ecosystem: Environmental > Terrestrial > Soil >...
ATCGGCCGCCGCGCCGGCGGCATCGAGCATGTCGACGAATCCCATGTCTGGCAGATGCCGCAGGGCGGCGTCGATCCCGGCGAAGACACCTGGGAAGCCGCCAAGCGCGAGCTCTACGAGGAAACCAGCGTCCGCTCTGTCGAAAAGCTCGGCGAGGTCCCGGACTGGCTGATCTACGACATTCCACGCACGGTCGCAGGCCGCACCTGGAAGGGCCGCTATCGCGGCCAGCGGCAAAAATGGTTCGCCATGCGCTTCACCGGCAAGGATGACGAGATCAATGTCGGAAACCCCGGCGGCGGCCACAAGGCCGAGTTCATGAGCTGGCGCTGGGAGCCGATGAAGAATCTCCCCGAACTGATCGTTCCGTTCAAGCGCCCGGTCTACGAGCGCGTGGTGAGGGAATTTGCGAAACTCGCGGGCACCTGACCTTGACGGTCAGCGACAAACCCTATCGCCCCAATGTCGGCATCGCCCTGTTCAACGCCGCAGGCCTGGTTCTGATCGGGCGCCGCTTCCGGGACGACGGACCGGAAATCATCCTGCCGGGCCTCGAGTGGCAGATGCCGCAAGGCGGCGTCGATGAGGGCGAAGACTTGCGCGCGGCTGCGATGCGCGAGCTCTGGGAAGAGACCGGTGTCAGAAGCGCGGATTACCTCGGCGAAACCGGCTGGATGACTTACGAGTTTCCTCATCAAGGGCCGCCGTCGCATCGCCTGGCGAAATTCCGCGGCCAGCGCCAAAAATGGTTCGCGCTGCGTTTTAAAGGGGCCGACGAGGAGATCGACCCGCTGACGCCGCGCAACGGCCAGCCCGCGGAATTCGATTCCTGGCGATGGGAGCGGCTCGACCGCGTCGCCGATCTGGTCGTGCCGTTCCGGCGCGAGGTGTACCGGAGTGTCGCCAAGGCTTTTTCGAAATTCTCAGGATGACGGGGATAGTTCAAGAACTCGATTCGATCCAACTGCTAATTCGGTCCGACCGCAAACGGGCCGATCGCGATGACGTGGCAATCGGTATCACGCTTGACGCAGTCGCCGAGCGCGTCGTTGACCGCATTCTGTTCGCTCGCCGCCTTCGCCCCTACCCCCGGACGGCCCGAGGCGCCGACCGCGACCGCGCTCCATCCCGATGATGCGTCCGCAAGTTTGCGCGCCAGATCATCTCTCGAATCGGTGGCGATCGACGGATGCCGGTCGGCCCGAAAGAAGCCGATAGCCTTCAACGTCATCGGCACCGGAACGACGAAGACGTCGTCGGCCGCCACGATCATGCAGGCAACGCCGACCACGGCGCCGCAGGTTTCCAGAATCCGGCGCGCCGATTCCTCAACGGTATCCGATCCGCCATTGTAGAAGAATGCGCCCCCGGGCCCGATCGCGAGCGTCTTGCTCTTTCGCGCCGACGGATAGACGTTCTCGATCCTCACTCTTCCGGGCTCACGCACAATAGGCACATCCTTGGAAGCGAACGGCCTCTCGATTGACGGGTCGTGCCTGATCCAGGGCAGCGGCGGCACCGCCGGGCGGTCGTGTTGATAGACCATGGTGTTGCCGACGGCATAAAGCTCGCACTTTCGTGGCGTCGTGGTGCTGTCGGCGCGTTTCTGACATTGCTCGAGCGCGGCGGTTTTGGCCGTCTCTTCGTTCTGCTGGCCGGCGACGAAGACATTGACGCCACTAGGATTGAGGGCGAAGGCCTTGAAGTCCGCCGCCGGCAGATACTCGTTCGTCAAAATGGCGCGGGCACGGTCGGAGACGAACGGCACGGTGTCGGGCGCAAACTTTTCGCCTGATGGGATCGGCGGCGGCGCGGCGTTCGCCGGCGTGGGCGCCGGGATCGGGGTTGCCGAGGGTGAGGGCGATGGCGCCGGAGCATTGCCGGCCGAAAACGAGCCTTTGGAGGCGACCGGCATCTCGAGCTTGGTGAAATACAGGAAGCCGCCGACGCCAATCGCGGCGAGGCACACGACTGCCACCACCAGGGGCCACAACCAGCTCGGAGCGTGGGCGGCAGGCGGCGGCTTCTTCTTTACGAGGGGCGGAGCGTAAGTTCCCTCCTCGCGCCGCATCGCCACCATATAGGCGTGCACCGGCGTCGGGATGTTCTTCACTTCCTGCTCGCCGATGTCGGCGAATTGCACCGACAGCTTGCTGGCGACCTGCTCGTGCACCGCGCGCGACACGCAGATGCCGCCGACCTCGGCAAGACCCTCCAGACGTGCCGCGATGTTGACGCCGTCCCCCAACAGGTCGCCGTCCCGCTCGACCACATCGCCGATGGTGATGCCGATGCGAAAGCTCATCTGCCGGCTCGGCGGATACGCCATATTGCGCGTGCGCAGGCTTTCCTGGATGTCGATCGCGCAACGCACCGCCTCGACCGCGCTGGGAAACTCGGCCAGTACGGCATCGCCCGCGGTATTGAAAATCCGTCCGCCGGATTTGGCGATAAAGTCGTCCGTCACCTGGCGGTACGACGCGAGGCGCCGCAGCGTCTCCTCCTCGTCCTCGGCGACCAACCTCGAGTAACCGGCAATATCAGCCGCAAAAATCGCCGCGATCTTGCGTTTCATAAAGTCCAGCCCCGGACGATTCTCTGCGGCGGCAGAATGCCGCCAGACGCACGCCCGCGCAACCGGGTTTCGCCGCTTCGTCGCGAGGATGTAATATTTCTACGCAGCGCTGGCCTCGTGGTCCGGGACGCGCGGCGTTGCCGCGCTCCTCACGATGAGGGTTCAAGACCGTGATCCTGAGGCGCGCGGTCTTGCGCGTCTTGAAGGATTATGCCGCTAAAACTGAAATGCGTTAATGCAGCGCGGTCGTGCTGAGCTGATGCTGAATGTTCTTGTAGTGATCGAGCCGCTCGATCGCACGATCGAGCTCGGAGCCTTCCTTTTCGGCAAGCTTGGCTTCCATCTCGGAGATCGTCTCGGCGAACCTCGCCCGATCCAGCTCTTCGATCGAGGTCGCGACGTCGGCGAGCACGGTCAGGCCCTTTTCGGATACTTCGGCAAGCCCGCCCAGCACGATGATCTTTTCCTTGGTACCGCCCGACGTGACGGTCAGGATTCCCGGTCGGATCGCCGCCACGACCGGCGCATGTCCGGCCAGCACGCCGAAATCGCCTTCCGCGCCGGGAACGTCAACCTGATCGACTTCGCCGGAGAAGGCGAGCTTTTCGGGGGAGACGAGGTCGAAGTGGAAGGTCGCCATGGAAAACCTGCGAATAGTGAGTAGCGAATATCGAGTAGCGAAGTCGGCGAGCGAACGGTTCTTACTATTCGCTACTCCCTATTCGCCATTTGCCTCTTAAGCCGCTTCGGCCGCGAGCTTCTTGCCCTTCTCGACCGCCTCTTCGATGGTGCCGACCATGTAGAACGCCTGCTCCGGCAAATGATCGTACTTGCCTTCGCACAGCCCGCGGAAACCCTTGATGGTGTCGGCGAGGTCGACGAACTTGCCCGGCGATCCCGTGAAGACTTCGGCGACATGGAACGGCTGCGAAAGGAAGCGTTCGATCTTGCGGGCGCGCGCCACCGTGGTCTTGTCCTCTTCGGACAATTCGTCCATGCCGAGGATGGCGATGATGTCCTGCAACGACTTGTAGCGCTGCAGTATCTGCTGAACCAAGCGCGCGGTGTTGTAGTGATCCTCGCCGACGACGAGCGGGGAGAGCATGCGCGAGGTCGAGTCGAGCGGATCCACCGCAGGATAGATGCCCTTTTCCGAGATCGCGCGGTTCAGCACCGTGGTCGCGTCCAAGTGAGCGAACGAGGTCGCCGGCGCGGGGTCGGTCAAGTCGTCGGCTGGGACGTAGATCGCCTGCACCGACGTGATCGAGCCCTTGTGCGTGGTGGTGATGCGTTCCTGCAGCGCGCCCATATCGGTCGCGAGCGTCGGCTGGTAACCGACCGCCGAGGGAATGCGGCCCAAGAGCGCCGACACTTCGGAGCCTGCTTGCGTGAAGCGGAAGATGTTGTCGACGAAGAACAGCACGTCCTGGCCCTGGTCGCGGAAATGTTCGGCGACGGTCAGTCCGCTGAGGCCGACGCGGGCGCGCGCGCCCGGCGGCTCGTTCATCTGGCCGTACACCAGCGCGCATTTCGAGCCTTCGCCGCCGCCCTTCTTGTTGACGCCGGATTCGATGAACTCGTGGTAGAGGTCGTTGCCTTCGCGGGTACGCTCGCCGACGCCGGCGAACACCGAGTAGCCGCCATGCGCCTTGGCGACGTTGTTGATCAATTCCTGAATCAGCACCGTCTTGCCGACGCCGGCGCCGCCGAACAGGCCGACCTTGCCGCCCTTGGCGTAGGGCGCGAGCAAGTCGACGACCTTGATGCCGGTGACCAGAATTTCGGCTTCCGTCGACTGCTCGGTATATTCGGGTGCCGGCTGATGGATGGCGCGGCGGCCTTCGGCCTTGATGGGGCCTGCTTCATCGACGGGTTCGCCGATGACGTTCATGATACGCCCCAGCGTGCCGGCGCCGACGGGAACCTCGATCGGCTCGCCGGTGTCGGTCACTTCCTGGCCGCGGACCAGACCTTCGGTAGCATCCATTGCGATCGTGCGAACGGTCGATTCACCGAGATGCTGCGCGACCTCGAGCACGAGGCGGTTGCCGCCGTTCTTGGTCTCCAGCGAATTAAGGATCGCCGGCAGATGACCTTCGAACTGCACGTCGACGACGGCACCCATCACCTGGGTGACGCGACCGACCTGGTTGGCTGCTGTTGCCATCAATCTATCTCCTTCGATCCGAACTCTTTACGCGGTCAGCATGACCGGGATGTTGCCTTTGTTCCCCTAGACTGCCTCGGCGCCAGAGATGATCTCGATCAGTTCCTTGGTGATCATGGCCTGGCGCGTGCGGTTGTAGATCAGGGTCTGCTTGCGGATCATCTCGCCGGCGTTGCGCGTGGCGTTGTCCATCGCCGTCATCTGGGCGCCGTAGAACGAGGCGTTATTCTCCAACAGCGCACGGAAGATCTGGACCGCGAGGTTGCGCGGCAACAGGCGGGTCAGGATCTCGTCCTCTTCCGGCTCATATTCATAAGATGTCGCGGGACCGGCATTGGCGGCCGGGGCTTCCACGATCAGCGGAATGATCTGCTGCGCGGTCGGGAGCTGCGCGATCACCGATCTGAAGCGCGAATAGAACAGCGTGCAGACGTCGAATTCGCCGGCCTCGAACCGCGCGATCACCTTCTTGGCGATGTCCTCGGCATTGACGAAGCCGAGCTGGCGAACCGCGCGCAGATCGATATGTTCGACAATCTGCTTCTCGAACAGGCGACGAAGCTGATCGTAACCTTTGCGGCCGACGCAGAAGAACTTGACCTCCTTGCCCTGGTTCATCAGGGCAAGCGCCCGCTCGCGCGCCATGCGCACGATCGCCGAATTGAACGCGCCGCACAGGCCGCGTTCGCCGGTGCAGACCAGCAGCAGATGCACCTGATCCTTGCCGGTGCCGGCGAGCAGCATCGGCGCGGCGGGCGAAGCAGCGGCGGCGGTTGCGATATTGGAGATCACCGCATCCATCTTTTCGGCATAGGGCCGCGCGGCCTCGGCCGCCGTCTGCGCGCGGCGCAGCTTGGAGGCCGCGACCATCTGCATGGCCTTAGTGATCTTCTGCGTCGCCTTGGTGGAGGCGATGCGGACCCGCATGTCTTTCAGTGAAGCCATTCTCTTAGTTCACCCCGGCGATCCGATCCTTTTGGACCCGACCGCAAGCCTCTCTTTCGTCAGGCCGGCGCGGTGCCGGCCATGACGGCATTCGTTAAGCAAACGTCTTGGCGTAACCTTCGACCACCGACTTCAGCTTGCCGGCGGTGTCGTCGGAGAGGTCGCGGCTTTCGCGGATCGAATTGAGGATGTCGGCATTCTTGCCGCGCAGCAGCGACAACAGCCCGTCCTCGAAGCCGCGCACCTTGTTGACCGGGAGCGGGTCGAGATAGCCATTGGTGCCGGCCCAGATCACGCAGACCTGCTCTTCCATCTTCAGCGGCGAGAATTGCGGCTGCTTCAACAGTTCGGTCAGGCGCGAGCCGCGGTTGAGCAGGCGCTGCGTGGACGCGTCCAGATCGCTTCCGAACTGCGCGAACGCCGCCATTTCGCGGTATTGCGCGAGCTCGCCCTTGATCTTGCCGGCGACTTTTTTCATCGCTTTGGTCTGCGCCGACGATCCGACGCGCGACACCGACAGACCGACGTTCACGGCGGGGCGAATGCCCTGGAAGAACAGGTCGGTCTCGAGGAAGATCTGGCCGTCGGTAATCGAGATCACGTTGGTCGGGATATAGGCCGACACGTCGTTGGCCTGGGTTTCGATCACCGGCAACGCGGTCAGCGAGCCCGAGCCGTGATCGTCGTTCAATTTCGCCGCGCGCTCGAGCAGGCGCGAATGCAGATAGAACACGTCGCCGGGATAGGCTTCGCGGCCCGGCGGGCGGCGCAGCAGCAGCGACATCTGGCGATAGGCGACCGCCTGCTTCGACAGATCGTCATAGATGATGACCGCATGCATGCCGTTGTCGCGGAAATATTCGCCCATGGTGCAGCCGGTGAACGGCGCGATGTATTGCATCGGCGCCGGATCGGACGCGGTGGCAGCGACCACGATCGAATATTCCAGCGCGCCCTGCTCCTCCAGCACCTTCACGAACTGGGCAACGGTCGAGCGCTTCTGACCGACCGCGACATAGACGCAATAAAGCTTGATCTTCTCGTCGCCGGTCGCGTTGAGCGGCTTCTGATTCAGGATGGCGTCTAGCGCGATCGCGGTCTTGCCGGTCTGGCGGTCGCCGATGATCAATTCGCGCTGGCCGCGGCCGATCGGGATCAGGGCGTCAATCGCCTTCAAGCCGGTCGCCATCGGCTCGTTGACCGATTTGCGCGGAATGATGCCGGGCGCCTTGACGTCGACGCGCTTGCGCTCAGTGGCCTGGATTGGACCCTTGCCGTCGATCGGATTGCCGAGCGCATCAACCACGCGGCCGAGCAGACCCTTGCCGACCGGCGTGTCGACGATGGCGCGGGTGCGCTTGACGGTCTGGCCTTCCTTGATCTCGCGGTCGGCGCCGAAGATCACGATACCGACGTTGTCGGTTTCGAGATTGAGCGCCATGCCGCGGGTACCGTTCTCGAACTCGACCATCTCGCCGGCCTGGACATTGTCCAGCCCATAGACGCGGGCGATACCGTCGCCGACGGACAACACCTGTCCGACTTCGGAGACCTCGGCCTCCTGGCCGAAATTCTTGATCTGGTCCTTGAGGATCGCGGAAATTTCCGCGGCGCGGATGTCCATCAGCCTGCCTCTTTCATCGCGTGCTTGATCGAATTGAGTTTGGTGCGAAGCGAACTATCGACCATCCGGCTGCCGAGCTTGACCACAAGCCCGCCGATGATCGAGGGATCGACCTTCACGTTGAGCGCGACATCCTTGCCCGTCACCGTCCTCAGGGCGGTCTTCAAGGCGTCGAGATTCTTGTCGTTGAGCGTCTCCGCCACCGTGACGTCGGCGGTCGCCTCGCCCTTGAATTTGGCGACCAGCGCGCGGAAGGCACGGATCACGTCGCCAACCGCAAACAGCCTGCGGTTGGCGGTGAGGACTTTCAGGAAATTGGCGGAAATGCCGGAAATACCGGTCTGATCGAGCACGGCCGACAGTGCCCTCAACTGCGCCTCGGCGGCGAAAACCGGACTGCGGACCAGCCGCCTCAAGTCGGCGCTATCGACCAGCATGGCCTCAAATCGATCGAGATCGACCTTGATCGAATCAACGGATTTCTGATCGCGGGCCAACTCGAACAAGGCCGTTGCATAACGGCCGGACACCCCTGAAACGGACGGATCTTCAGCAGCCACAGACAAGCTCTTTATAGCTATCAAATCCGCAAGGGAAAAACCGTCGCCACAATGCGGCGCCTAGCGATTCAAGCCCTTGGAATTCAAGCGGGACTTCGATTTTCGACCGGCATGAGAGATGCCGGAACCGTTAAAATCGCGGCTTTGCTAACATAGCGTGCGCGCAGGTGCAACATGACGGGACGGACCGGTGACAGCTGATCGCAGGGTCGTTTCGAGACCGGTTTTCACGCACATTTTTGCGAGCGGCGACGACCGCCATATTTCGTCTCACGGACCGCCAAGCGACGGCGCTCTCCGGCACCGGCGCTGAAGATCGTTCCTTCTCCCTATGCATGGGCACCATGAGTTCTCGGTAGGAACCGGAACTCGGCCCGAGTCATTCCCACGGCGCACTACTTGAGCAAACCTCTCCATCGCCTGGAATGACTTCGCTCGTTAGTATTTCCAAGTATTGTCTCGATTAAAATACCGTTAAAGTGAAAGATTACGGAATATCTCTCGATTACCTGTATCCGGTAACAAGATGTTTCAGTTCGGAGGAAACCGGAAATACTGCCCAATTCATGCCGCAATGCGACACCAAACGGCGCTGCACAAAAGACGGGACGGGGGTTCCACTTGTCACATATGTGGCAATACTATCTGAGGACAATTCTAATGCTAACATTCACAAAGTCGGCACCGGGAAAACTAACCCGGTCGCGTACGGCGCTAGCTGTTTTTGCCGCAACTCTGTTTGTCGGTGGGACCGCCACCGAGGCTTCGGCCAAATCCAGGCATCACCACCACGCCTACCACCACCATCATCACGCCCACTATGCCGGCAACGGCTCCAACCGGGCGTCGGGTTCGTTTTCGCGTTCGACGCCGGATTCTTCTTGGCGCAACACCAATGCGGTGGTCGTCCCCTCTTCGGGGTCGGCGCGCAGCTTTTCAGGCATGGCCTCGTTTTACGGCAATGAGTCCGGCAGCAGGACGGCGTCCGGCCAGCGTTTCGATCAGAACGCGCTGACCTGCGCCCATCGCTCGCTGCCGTTCGGCACCAAGCTCAGGGTGACGCATGGCGACCGCAGCGTTGTCGTCACCGTCAATGACCGCGGCCCATTCGTGCACGGCCGCGTGCTCGATCTCTCGACCGCCGCGGCGCGCGCCGTCGGCATCACCGGCGCCGGTGTCGGCCACGTCACGGCCGAAGTGATCTCGTAAGGCGTTTTGACGCCGCTTCCATCCACCCAGCTCAGTAAGCGTTGCGTGGCGTAACGCGCCGCAGGACTTCTGCACGCCGAAAAAGAGGCCTGCCGTCGGAAATGACGGCAGGCTTTCTATTTGCGACCGGCCTCTCCTTCATCATTCCGGGACGCGCCATCTTGGCGCGGGCCCGGAATCCATACTCCCGATCGTGGTTATGGATTCCGGGCTCATCGCTGCGCGATGCCCCGGAATGACGAAAGCGTCACAAGAAACTCTGCGGATCGACGTCGACTTCGAGCTTGAGATTGCCTTTGGTTTTGGGACCTGCGGCGAGCCATTGCCGCAGATATTCCGACAGATCGAAACCGCGCGCCGATTTCACCAATAGGCGGAAGCGATAGCGGCCCTTGATCACCGCGAGTGGCGCTTCGGCGGGACCAAGCAGCTGGACGTGCTCGTCCCGTGGCGCCACCGCCGCCAGTCGCCGCGCAAAACTTTCTGCCGTGGGTCGATCTCCCGCCGAGATGATCAGGCTCGCCAGCCTTCCGAACGGCGGATAGAAGGTGCGCTCGCGCGCGGCGATCTCGCTCGCGTAGAACGCCTCGCGATCGCAGGCAACCAGCGCCCTCATCACGGGATGCTCGGGCTGATGGGTCTGCAAGTAGCCGATGCCGCGGCCCTGATCGCGCCCGGCGCGCCCGATCACCTGGTTGAACAATTGCCAGGTCCGCTCGGCAGCGCGGGGATCGCCGTTGCTCAAGCCGAGATCGGCATCGACCACGCCGACCAGATTGAGCCGCGGGAAATGATGGCCCTTGGCGACGAGCTGCGTACCGATGATGATGTCGACACGGCCTTCCGCGATCTCGTTCAATTCAGAGCGCATGGTCTCGATCGAGGTGATCAGGTCGCTCGACAAAACCATCGTTCGCGCCTCCGGAAACAATGCTGCTGCTTCCTCCTGCAAGCGTTCGACGCCGGGGCCGACCGCAACAAGCGATTGCTCCGCCGCGCAATGCGGGCAGGCATGCGGGCGCGGCATGGAGAAGCCGCAGTGATGGCAGACCAGGCGTTGGCGAAACCTGTGATCGACCAGCCAGGCGTCGCAGATGGTGCAGGCAAAGCGATGGCCGCAGGCCCGGCATAGCGTCAATGGCGCATAGCCGCGGCGGTTGAGGAACAGCAGCGCCTGTTCGCGCCGTTCGACCACTTTCCTGATCTCCTCCGCAAGTCTCGGCGAAATGAAGCGCCCTCGCGCGGGAACCTCGCGGCGCAGATCGATCGCCTCGATATGGGGCATATGCGCACCGCCGAACCGCGACGGCAGCACGACGCGCTGATAGCGGGCCTTGCGTGCGTTGACCTCGGTCTCGACCGACGGCGTGGCAGACGCCAGGATGATCGGGATCTTTGCGATATGGGCGCGCACCACGGCCATGTCGCGCGCGTGGTAATGCGCGCCATCGTCCTGCTTGTAGGCCTGGTCATGCTCCTCATCGACCACGATCAGGCCGAGATTGGCGTAGGGCATGAACAGCGCCGAGCGCGCGCCGACCACGACCGGAGCCTCGCCGGCCGAAATCGCGGCCCAGTTGCGGGCACGGGTGCGCGGCGTCAATTCCGAGTGCCATTCCAGCGGACGCACGCCAAAGCGCTGCGCGAAACGGTCGAGGAATTGCCCGGTCAGCGCGATCTCCGGCATCAGGATCAGCGATTGCCGGCCGCGGCGGATGACCTCGGCGATCGCCTCGAAATAGACTTCGGTCTTGCCTGAACCTGTGACGCCGTCGAGCAGTGCGACGTGGAAACTGCCGTTGGCGGCGAGCGCGCGCATCGCATCGACGGCGCTGCGCTGCTGG
>Ga0210384_10008196_pt1 | contig 10924 bp, 10 predicted proteins | sample IncBWH2MmetaG_FD_160574 | JGI IMG/M metagenome (GOLD analysis project Ga0210384, IMG submission 160574) | Forest soil microbial communities from Barre Woods Harvard Forest LTER site, Petersham, Massachusetts, United States - Inc-BW-H-2-M | ecosystem: Environmental > Terrestrial > Soil >...
TCGCCCGGGGGGTACCCGTGACCAGACAAGCCGCAGGGGCCCGAGGCCGGGCAGGACCAGGAGCGACCCTGCGACGTAGGAGTTCTTGAGTCGACTGTCGAGCTGATAGCGGACCGCCTGCTTCCCATGCTTCTTCTTGAAGCGCGGATGGCGGGCCCGCTTGGAGTAGAAGGCCTTAAAGGCCTTGTCCAGATCCCGAATCGACTGAGTCAGCACGTAGCTCGAGACTTCCCTGAGCCAGGGCACCTCGGCATGCTTCAGCTTGGTAACTTGGCGCGAGAAATCAACGTAGGTGACGCGCTCACCCCTCTCGCGCCAGGCCCGCGAGATCGTCTCGAGGCCCCGGTTATACACCCAGCGTGCGGCCCCGAACTCCCGGGCCAGGCGGCGCTGCTGCCGCGGCGTCGGGCGCGCCCGGAACTTGTAGGTGCAAATCGCCACTTATGTGCTCAGCCTTCATCAAGAGGGCGCACCGGGCCTCTGCTCGCGCAACCGGCCCGGGCGGGGACCTCGCCAGCTCCCGAAGCATCACACAAGAGGTGGTCAGGCGAGGTCCAAGGAGTACGAAGACGCCGCCCTCTACGCGCGCGACAGCAGCCATCCCGAACTCATCGAGTGCCTGCCGACGATGGCCGAGGTGGAGTGGGAGCACGAGCTGTATTTCCGTGAGAAAGCGGCGGGGCATCCCTGGAGTCGGTACCTGCCCCGCTGGCGGATTCCCGGTCCCAAGCAAAGCATCCGCGGCCCGTTCCCCGGCTTTCCGCCTCAGGAGGAGCCGGTCCCCAGAGCTCCCGAGCCTTCCGCCAGGGAGCTCGGCAGGACGACCACGGCGAGGTAGCCAAGCCAGCCAATCTCCTCCGGCCCCGGGGGGCCCTTCGCCAAGGATCGGGGGGCGCGTAGACGTGCCACCCGCCCGATGTAGAATCCGGCACCTGTCGTTTCCACGCGGTCCCGGAGACCCCAAGCGGAGGGGATCTGATGCGGCTTCGAGCCATCCTGACCCTTAGCGGCCTGAGCCTTCTCCCATTCTCTTGGGAGGCCACCCGGGGCGACCAGGGCCCCCTGTTCAAGCTGCCCCCCCTGGAGGCGTCCTATCCCCTGCCGCCCTTGCCGGTGCGCTCGGCCCGGAATGCCAACTACACGATCGAGGCCCGCCTTTTGCCCGGGGCGCACACGATCGAGGGGCGCCTCGTGCTTGAGTGGCGGAACACCAGCGACTCCACCCTCGCTACGTTCCCGTTCCACCTCTACTGGAACGCCTTCCGCAACAACCTCTCCACCTCCGCCCGCGGCCAAGGACGACGGGCGGCCCGCCCGGGTCCGGAATCCGAGGGCGAACGCCGGTTCGGCTACATCCAGGTCCGTTCCATCCGCCTCCTGGGCGAGCACGCCGAGGACCTCACGCCCAGCCTGCGCTATATCCAGCCCGACGACGGAAACCCCGAGGACCGGACGGTGATGGAGGTCTCGGCGAAGACCCCCCTCGCGCCCGGGGCCACCGCCCGCTTCGAGATCGAGTGGACCGCCCGGATCCCCTACGGCAACGTGGGCCGCGCGGGGTGGGTCCACGACTATCACTTCATCGTGCAGTGGTTTCCCAAGATCGGCGTCTACCGGAAAGGGGCCTGGAACTGCCACCAGTTTCACGCCACCACCGAGTTCTTCGCCGACTACGGGGTCTACGACGTCCGCTTGACCTTGCCCCGGGGCTACGTGGTCGGCGCCACCGGCCTCCGCAAGGACCGCACGGAGAACCCGGATGGCACCGAGACCCTGCGCTATGTGCAGGAGGACGTGCACGACTTCGCATGGACCGCCAGCCAGCGTTTTCTGGAGCGCACGAGCCGGTTCTCGGACCCCGGTTATCCCCCGGTGGACATCCGGCTTCTCGTCCAGCCCGAGCACGCCCATCTCGCGGAGCGCTACCTCGAGGCCACGAAGATCGCCCTGCGCAGCCACGGGGCCTGGTCCGTCCCCTACCCCTACCCGCAGCTCACGGTGGTGGACCCGGCCTGGGGATCCGCCTCGGGGGGAATGGAGTACCCCACGCTCTTCACGGGAGGCACCAATGTGTGGGCCCCGCCTGCCCTGCAGAGCCCGGAGAACGTGACGATCCACGAGGCAGGCCACCAGTTCTGGTACGGCCTCGTGGGCAACAACGAATTCGAGGAGGCCTGGCTCGACGAGGGCTTCAACACCTACCACACCTCCAAGGCCGCGTTCTTCGCCCTCGGCCCCCGGGGGTGGGCGCATCGCTACTTCGGTCCCCAGGCCGGACGCGGCACCCGCAGCGGCTGGCCGGTGGTGGCCCCCGGGGTTTGGATGGGGCGGGGGCAGGAGGATCTCGCCGGGCTGCGCCGGACAGGGGAGAGCGACGTGATGACCCGCCGGGCTTGGGAGTACCTAAGCGCCGACTCCTACCGCCTCAATTCCTACGGGAAGCCCGCGCTCACCCTGCAGACCCTGGAGGCCCTCCTCGGCGACGAGACCATGACCCGCGTCCTTCGCACTTACGCCCGGAGATTCGCTTTCGCGCACCCCACGACCGAGGACTTCATCTCCACCGTCAATGAGGTCACCGGCCAGGACTACCGCTGGTTCTTCGACCAGACCTGGTTCTCGAGTGACCTCTGCGACTACGCCATCTCCGTGGAAAACAAGCCGCAGCGGGTCCTCGGGGGATTCAAGGACGGTCCGGAAGGTGCTCCCGTTCTCGTCCCACCGGCTGCGGGCGGGAAGGAAAAGGGCCAGGGTCCCTACGATTCCGAGGTCACGGTCCGGCGTCTGGGCGGGGTGAAGCTGCCGGTGGAGGTGCTGGTGGAGTTCGCGGACGGGCGGAGGGTAAACGAGACCTGGGACGGTCAATACCGGTGGAAGCGCTTCTCCTACCACGGGCCGGCCAGGGTGGTGCGGGCAGCCGTAGACCCCCAGGGCAAGCTCGCCATCGATGTGAACCCCGCCAACAACACGTGGGTGGAGGAGGGGGGTCAGGCCCGCCGAGCGGCCCTCAAGTGGTCGGCACGCTGGATGTTCTGGCTCCAGAACCTGCTGGAGCTGCACACCATCCTCGGGTGAGCGCCATGATTGAGGCTCTGGGGGAGGGTTTCCGGGCCGCGCGGCGGAACAGTGGCCTCGCCGTCTTGCTCCTTGTCATCAACCTCGCCCTCGCGGCCGTGCTGGCTGTCCCCTTGGCCGGGGTTTTGGAGCGAGACCTCCAACAAACCGACTCCGCCGCGAACATGATGTACGGGTTCGACTTCGCCTGGTGGAGCCACTGGTGGGACGAGCAGAAGGGCTGGACGGGAAGCTTCGGGCCCGAGATTTTTGGAGCCGGTTTCGCCTTCCGGAACCTGGAGCTTCTTCTCCAGGGGGACCTCCCGGCCCGCCTTCTCTCCCCCGCCCGACGCGAGGAGAGCGGCGATGAGCCGGACCCGACGCGCCCCCGCGCCATCGATCCCGTGATCCTCGGCTTGGGGGTGATCTACCTTCTCCTGCAGACCTTCCTGGCCGGGGGTCTGCTCGGCGTTTTTCGTGCTCCCCAGGGAGGCTGGACCGTGCGCGGCCTCCTTCACGGCTCGGGCTTCTATTTTGGCCGCTTCCTACGGCTGGCTCTGCTCGCCCTCCTCGCCGCCGGCCTCGTCTTCGGCCTGAACGGGCCCTTCGCGCGCTGGGCCGACGGTCAGGCCCGGGAGGCGGTGTCGGAGCGGGCGGCCCTCGCCTGGTCACTGGGGCGGCACGGTCTGCTCCTGCTGGCCCTGCTCCTCGTGCACATGATCTCCTCCTACGCGAAGGTGGTCATGGTGGTGGAGGAGCGTTCGAGCGCCCTCCTGGCCTTCCTGTCCTCTATGTCCTTTTGCCTGCGCAACCTGGGGCGCGCGGCCGGACAGTACGTGACGGTGGGCGCCCTGGGCGGGCTCCTCATCCTGGTTTGGAGCGCGGTGGACAGCCGGTGGGAGACGGTGGGCTACCGGACGCAGATCATCGCCCTGGCCCTGGGCCAGGTCTTCGTGCTGTCCCGGATTGGCCTTCGCCTCTCCCTCCTGGCCGCCCAGGTGGCGCTTTATCGCCGCTTCTCGAGCGGCTCTTGACGGGGATCGTCCTGACCGAACTGGTCTAAAATCCCACGAGATCGTGGTTCGACCCGAGACTCCCCATGCCTCTCGACTCCCACTTGTTCCGTAAGGCCCTCGGCCAGTTCGCGACCGGCGTCACGGTGGTGACCACCCGCGACGGCGCGGGCCGGCCCCAGGGGCTCACCGTCAGCGCCTTCAGTTCGGTGAGCCTCGAACCCCCGCTCGTCCTCGTCTGCGTGGACCGGCGCTCGGAGGTGAATCCGGGCCTGCTCGCCTCCGGCCTCTTCGGGGTCAGCGTTCTGGCCGAGGATCAGGAGCCGATGTCGCGCCGCTTCGCGGGGAGCGGAGACGAGAAGTTCAGCGGCCTCTCCCTGCTCGCGGGGGAGAGCGGCGTGCCCCTCGTCCCGGGCGCTCTCGTCCACATCGAGTGCCGCCTGGCCTCCGCCCATCCGGGCGGAGATCACACCATCTACGTGGGGGAGGTCCTCCGGCTGGTGGTGTCGCCCGGGCGTCCCCTGCTCTACCATGGCAGCTCGTACCGCCGCCTGGACCCCGCGCCTTGAGGACGGACGCTGGCGGAGGCCCCCGCGATCGAGTATAAAGGGTGGCGCTAATTGGAATCACCGCCTTAGAACCCCTGAAAAGCTTGGAAAGGAGCGAAGGAAGACCCATCCTTCGAGGACCATGCCTGAGAACATCGTGATCTCCGAGATGACCTGGACCGAGGTGGAGCAGGCGATGAAGGACCGCCCGGTCGCCCTCCTGCCCGTGGGCGCCACCGAGGCCCACGGCCCCCACCTTCCCGTCTCCACCGACACCGTGATCGCCACCGAGATGGCACGCCGGGGAGCAGCCAAGCTCAAGGAGCGCGGCATCCCCTCCCTCATCCTGCCCCCCGTCGCCTTTACGGTGGCCGACTACGGGGCCGAATTCGCCGGTACCATCACCGTTTCCCCGGACACCGCGGCGGCCCTGCTGAGGGACCTCTGCGTGGGCACGGGGAAGCGATTCCGAGCCGTCGCCCTCTGCAACATCCACCTCGAGCCGGGGCACCTGGAGTCCGTGAAGAAGGGCGTAGAGGAGGCCCGGAAGGCAGGAGCCAGCGTCTGCTTCACGGACCTCACCAAGAAGCGCTGGGCGGAGCAGCTGGGCGAGGCGTTCCTGGCCGGGGACCACGCGGGGGCCTTTGAGACCTCGCTCATGATGGCCGCTGCCCCCGACATGGTCCGCGAGAAGACCCGCATCAGCCTCCCGCCCATGGACGGGCTCATGCCCGCCCTCAAGAAGGGGGCCAAGACCTTCGCGGAGGCGGGGGGCGAGGATGCCTACTTCGGGGACCCCACCGCTGCCTCGGCCGAAGAGGGGGAGACGCTCTTCGAGGCCCTCTCGGAAATCCTCACCCTCTCCGTCATGGAGCACTTGGGAAGCAAGGCCTGACCCCAGACCGTGTTCACAACCTCGATCCTCGTCCGCTTCGGAGACCTGGATGGCGCGGGGATCGCCTACTACCCCAGCCTCGTGAACTTTCTCCATGTGGCCTTCGAGGACTTCTTCACCGGCCACGTGGGCATCCCCTATCCCGAGGTCTTCAAGGGGGGCCTCGGCCTGCCCATGGTCAAGGTCGATATGGAGTTCTTCTCGCCCGTCCACTACGGGGACCGCGTGGAGGTGGGGGTGGTGGTAGAGCGGGTGGGGAACTCTTCCGTGCAGATCCGGTATGAAGGCTCGGTTCAGGGGAAGCCGGTCTTCCGCGCCCGGAACACCGGCGTGATCGTGGACATGAAGACCTTCAAGCCGACGGCCATCCCGGCCTGGCTGCGCGAGCGCCTCCAGGCGGCCATGGAGACTCCGGCCGCCCGGCCGACCTCCTAAGGGCGCCATCCCATGCCCGCCCCCAACGGACCCATTATCGAGGCTCGCGCGGTCGAGAAGTTCTTCGCTGGTCCCGACGGGCACCGCATCCAAGTCATCGCGCCCACCGACCTCGCGGTGGAGGCCGACAAGATCGTGGCCGTCCTCGGCCCCTCTGGCTCCGGCAAGTCCACGCTCCTGCGTATCCTGGCCGGCCTCGCCCCTCCCTCCGCGGGGGAGGTCCTCTGGCACGGCGCCTCCCTGCACACCCAGGTCCCCAACGTGGCGGTGGTCTTCCAAAGCTTCGCCCTCTTCCCCTGGTTGACCGTGATCGAGAACGTGGAGGCGCCACTGATGGCCCTCAGCCTGCGCCCCATCGAGAGGCACAAGCGCGCCCTGCGCATCCTGAACACGGTGGGGTTGGACGGCTTCGAGGGAGCATACCCAAAGGAGCTGTCGGGGGGGATGAAGCAGCGGGTGGGCTTCGCGCGGGCGCTGGTAGTACAACCCGAGGTGCTCTTCATGGACGAGCCCTTCTCCAACCTCGATGTGCTCACCGCGGAAACCCTGCGCGACGAGCTCATGGACCTCTGGCTCGACCGTAAGATCCCCACCCGGGCCATCTTCATGGTCACCCACAACATCGAGGAGACGGTCCTGCTCGCGGATCGGGTGGTCCTCTTCGGGAGCAACCCCGGGCGCATCCGGGCCAGCATCGTGGTGGACCTACCCCGGCCCCGGGACCGCAAGACCCCGCGTTTCCTCGAGCTGGTGGACCATACCTATCGGATCCTGACCCAACCGGAGACGGTCCGCCCGCAGCCCACCCCCGCCGCCGGCCCCGCCCGCGAGCGTTACCCGATGATCCCCCACGCTCGGCCGGGCGGGGTCTCGGGGCTGCTCGAGATCCTCTCCGACCGCGGCGGGAAGGACGACGTGTACCGAATCGCCGAAGACCTGGTGATGGAGGCAGACGACCTCCTGCCCATCCTGGATGCGGCGGCCCTGCTCGGCTTCGTGCGCGTGAGCGAGGGCGACGTCGAGATCACCCCCGAGGGACGGGCTTTTGCGGAGGCGGAGAAGGACTCCCGGAAGGCCCTCTTCCGGGAGGCCGCCCTCCAGCGCGTCCCCCTGCTGCGGCAGATCGATCGCGCGCTCCGGGCCAAGGCGGACCGCACCCTCCCGGAGGAGTTCTTCCACGACCTCCTCGATGAGCACTTCTCGGAGGAGGAGGCCCGGCGCCAGCTCGACACCGCCATCCACTGGGGCCGCTACGCCGGGTTCCTGGACTACGACGCGGACCGGGGACGGCTCTTCCTAACCGAGGCTTGAGCGGGGGCCGGTGCGTCGCTTGATCCCCTGGGGGACCCGCGGACCGGCGGATTCGCGGGCTTGGTTCGCCGATCCCCTGGTCTTTGCTTGCGGCCTCGCTCTCTTCTACGGAGTCATCGCCCTCGCCCAGCGCTGGCTCGCCCCCTTCGTGCCCGGGCCCGAGATCTCCCTCGACCCCCGGATGCTCCCCCTCTACGCCGGCTATTCCCTCCTGCGGATGGCCCTCGCCTATGTTCTGAGCCTGGGCTTCGCCCTCGTCTACGGCTACCTGGCCGCCACCCGACCCCGCCTCGAGCGGTTCATGATCCCGGCCCTCGACGTGCTGCAGTCCATCCCGGTGCTGAGCTTCCTACCCGGGGTGGTGCTGGCCATGGTGGCGCTCTTCCCGCACCGGGAGATCGGCGTGGAGCTGGGTTCCATCGTGCTCATCTTCACGGGCCAGGTCTGGAACCTCGCCTTCGGGTTCTATTCTTCCGTCAAGTCCATCCCCCGGGACCTGGAGGAGGCGGCCTACGTCTGCCACTTCGGACGCTGGCAGCGCTTCAGCCGGCTCGTGCTACCCCACGCCGCCATCGGCCTCGTCTGGAACTCGATGATGTCCGTGGCCGGAGGCTGGTTCTTCCTGATGGCTTGCGAGATGTTTGTCCTGGGCAGCCGCGACTTCCGGTTGCCCGGGCTGGGCTCGTACCTGCAGACCGCGGCCAGCGCCGGCGACATGCGGCACATCCTGTGGGGCCTTCTGGTGCTCGTCGCCGTCATCGTCCTCCTCGACCTCTTGATCTGGCGCCCCCTCATCACTTGGGCGGACCGTTTCAAGATCGAGCAGGTTCAGGCCGTGACCCAGCCCCACGCGCCGGTCCTGGAGCTTCTGCGCCGCTCCTCCGCGGTGGCCTGGTTCAAGCGGCGGGTCACGGGCCCTATAGACGCCCGCCTGCTCGGCTGGTTCCCCGCGCGCACCGTCCTTCCCGCCATCGTCCCCACCCAACCCCGGGGACGGCTCGTCCGCAACCGGGTCGTGGGGGCCGCGTTCCTGGCCCTGGTCGCCTACGCCATATTCCGGGCCGTCCTCCTCTTGGCCCAGTTGTCCCGCGCCGACCTTTTGGAGATCGCGGCCGGCACGGGGGCGACCTTCGTGCGGGTTCTGATCGCGCTCGTGCTGGGCCTGGCCTGGACCGTCCCCGTGGGCGTGCACATAGGCCTCTCCCCCCGCCTCGCCCGGATCGCCCAACCCCTGGCCCAAGTGGCGGCATCCATCCCTGCCACCGCGCTTTTTCCGATCGTAGTGGTGGCCCTGGCTCGCCTCGGGGGTGGGCTGGACCTGGCCGCGGTGCTCCTGATGCTGCTCGGAACACAGTGGTACATCCTCTTCAACGTGATCGCGGGGGCCATGACCATCCCCGAGGATATGAAGGAGACCGTGCGGGTCTTCCGCTTCCGCCGCATCGACCGCTGGCGCTACCTCTTCCTGCCCGCTATCTTCCCCCACCTGGTGACGGGCCTGGTGACCGCGGGGGGCGGGGCCTGGAACGCGAGCATCATCGCCGAGTACTTTCATTTCGGAGGCCAGACCCTCTCCACCCTCGGCCTCGGCTCCAGCATCAGCCACGCCACGGACGCCGGCAACTTCAGCCTGCTGCTGGGAGCGACGGTGGCCATGGCCGCCACCGTGGTCACCTTCAACCGGCTGGTTTGGCGGCGTCTCTACCGGCTCGCCGAGGAGCGGTTCACGCTCGAGGGCTGAGACCAACAAGGCGTGGCCGGGTGTCCGGCGCCGGTTCCCCTTGTTGCCCCCCGAAAGACGGCTAAAGCCGGGTGAGCCCGCGGCCGTGATCGAGGGGCGACCTCTCGAACCCGCCCGCGGGGGCGGGCGGTTTGGGGGGGGCGGGTCTCACGCTGCGGTTGCCGGGGCGGAGGGAGACAAGACCGTCCGGGGGAGCCCGATCAGAAGAGCTTCAGGTCCAGGTTACAGGCGGCGATATCGGTGAGGTCGACGATGGCGGCCGCGTTCACGCCGATGGCGATGGCAATGCTCTCGGAGATCTCCTCGCGGGTAGCCCCGAACTTGAGGGCCTTCTTGACGTGGCCCTCCAGGCAGCCCTGACACTTGGCGGCCAGGCTGGCCGAGATGGCGATCAGCTCCTTGGTCTTCCGGTCCAGGACCGAGGGCCTATAGGTCTCCTTGTAGAACTGGAAATAGATCTCCCGGAACCGAGGATCCACCATGGTGTAGGAGGTGGACTGGGGCTTGGGGCTCCCGTTGTCGTCCTCCGGAAAGGGCACATGGTGGGTCTTCTTTTCCTTGTTCACGGGAGGCTCCTGTTCATCGAATGGTGGCCAGCTGGCCAGCCGCAGGGTGGTTCAAGGCGCTGGCCAGGAGGGTCGCCACCGCGCTCTCGTAGGCGGCCGTCCCGTCCCGGTAGGCACCGCCGTGGCTCTTGCCGGGAACCACCAGGACCGACGCCCGGTCTCCGGCCGCCGCTTGGAGGGCAAAGGCAATCTCCTTGGGCATGCGGCGGTCATCGGAGTTGGCCACGAACAGCACCGGCCGACCGGAAAGGTGGCTAGCCGCGGCGCGGATGTCGACCGCTCCCGGATTGAAACCGCCGCGGCGCCCCATCCAGAAGAGGATCTCGTCCGCCACCGGCCACGTGGGCACGATGCGGAGCCACCACCGGAACCCGCGGAAGAGCTGAAGGTGATGGCTCACCGTATCGGCCAGGTCGCGGAAGCTGCTGTCCGAGACCACACCCGCCACGGTGGGGTCCTCAGCCGCCGCCAACACGCAGGCCGCCGCCCCCAGGGAGACGCCCCAGAGCACCACCGCTCCCGGCGCCCGGCCGCGGGCCAGGGCAATCCCGGCCCGGACATCCTCCTTCTCCAGCTGGCCGAAGGTGGTGGCCGATCCGCCGCTCGCCCCATGGTGGCGGAGGTCGAAGAGCAGGGCGTTCCAGCCCAGCCGGTGGACGAAGGGCACCTTGCGGACCATCTCGATGCGTGAGCGGTTCAAGCCGTGCACCAGGACCACGGTGCCTTGGGACTGGGCCGCGGGCACCCACCACCCGCGCAGGGCCACTCCGTCGGAGGCGGTGAAGGCCACTTCCTCGAAGGGCAGGCTGAAGGACGCCGGCGTGAGCCCGGCGTTCTCCGTGTCCTGAAAGTGGAACTGGCGGATGGTGGCCAGGCCCCCGAGGAAGTAGGGCACCCAGCCGAAGATGAACAGGAGGAGGCCCGCCCCGAGGAGGAGGGCCAGCCAGCGGGCCCACTTCAAGAGCGTGCCTCGGGTTGGCTCACCGGTCGATCATAACAAACCTGCATGGGGCTCGTGGGAGACGAGGTCGGAGAAGGCGCGACGACCGACACAACGGCCGCGCAGTGGGGGCTTCTCTGGGGGCACTTGATCGGCCCCCGCGCGCCGTCACCCCGTCGCGCCGCCACGCCCCTCCGATCCTCATGGGGAACCTACGCTAGCCTTAACCCCAAGTTCCTCTGTGGGTTGTCAAACGATGTCACGGCCCTGCGATCTCACCCTCCAGGACCACGACGGGGCCGGACCGAAACAGGGGCCGGGCCGCGGGATCTAAGGGGCCCGCCCCGTAGGTGTAGGCACAGGGCCCCCGGGGTCGGGCCTCCGGATCGTCCCGATAAAGAAGAGGCAGCCAGGGCTCCCG
>Ga0210384_10008197_pt1 | contig 10923 bp, 6 predicted proteins | sample IncBWH2MmetaG_FD_160574 | JGI IMG/M metagenome (GOLD analysis project Ga0210384, IMG submission 160574) | Forest soil microbial communities from Barre Woods Harvard Forest LTER site, Petersham, Massachusetts, United States - Inc-BW-H-2-M | ecosystem: Environmental > Terrestrial > Soil >...
GGATGACCGGCACCTGCCATACGATGTCCGGATGGTGGTTGCAGAAGCTCCACCAGTCGCGGACCTCGTGACCGCTATCCGGGTGGCGGCTCGCGAGCAGCCCCTTCAGGGACATCCCGACGACCAGGGGGACCGGATTGATCCAGATATCGTGACGGAGCAGCCAGTTGGCGGCGTAGAACATGACCCACACGATCCCGGCGAGGAGCACGAGGTTCCACGCCAGCCATCCCCGCGCCCGCAGATAGAACGGGGCCTTCGTCCGTAGCTCGGCCAAGCTGGTCGCGGGCACCTCATCCATGCGGACCTTCGAGGTTCGGTAGGTCGCCCAGGACATGGCGAACACCACCCCGAACAGGGCGCCGAGCACCACCTCGAGCACGAACGCCCCCGCGTGCTTGAGACCTACGACCCCGTGCAGGTTGCTGTAGTAGACCGCCGCCTGCAGGTCGATCTCGGGGGTGCGGTTCACGTGCAGCACGCGGGTCAGGTACGCATCGTCGCCGAGGAACACGATCCGATCGCGCAGCCCGGGCGGAATCATGCGGCTCAGCGACTGGCCGGGTCGGACGTACTCGATGCTGGCGAAGCCGTGGTGGGCGAGGGTCTCGTAGTACCGCCCACTCAGTATCCCGACCGAGCTCCGACCCGGCTGGCCCGCCACCGCCTCGAGGTTCTGGACGAGCCGCACGTCGGTCCTACCGCCCACCTGCTGTACGCCCGCGGCGCCGCCCCGGAGCGCGTCGCACGCGTCGACGACCGGGGTCGTGAACACCGCTTGCCGGGTGCTCCCTTCCGCCCTAGAGAGACGCGACACCTGCCAGACGATGTTTCCCAGGGAAGGCTCGTTCCTCGCGAAGGTGAGTGCGTCGCCCCGCTCGGGAAGCCGGAGGGCGACGTGGACATCGGATATCTCGCACAGGCTGGCGGTCCAGGCGACGCGACGGAGCAGGATGCGATCCGCCACCGGATCCTCCAACCGGACCACGTCGTCGAAGGCCCGGACCGTCAAGGGCAGCGGGGGCGCGGTCACGACCAGCGTCGTGTCCTGCGAGACCGCTTCGAGGGTGTTGCGCAGGCTCGCCCGACCCTGAAGAGCCCAGGCCACGTACTGGCGGCTCGAGTCGGGATTCACCCCCGGCAGATCGCACGGTGCTAGGCTGGCCGCGGCCACGTTCGGCTTGTCGCGAATGGGGACGATCGGGTAGTTGCACTCCGGCTGGTTGAGGAGTGGATCGTCGAAGTACGGATCCAGATCCAAGCCGATCGCCAGGACCCGCGGCTTTTGCTGGGCGGCGGCACGGATCAGCTCGGCCGCGAACGCCATCGGATGCATGCGGGCGTCGGCCGCCTGGCCCGGCAGGTTGTTGACGAAGATCACGAGCGGGCGGTCGCCGGCCGCGTCGGGACTCCACATGGGGGCCAACCCCTTCGTGCCGAGATTCCCCCGCTCCCGCTCGTCGAGCGCGGCCTGGACGTAGGACACGAGGCCGCGGGTCACGAGATCGAAGGGCGTGAACAGCGGGATCTGCTGGAGCAGCAGGGTGACCGACGCGATGGTCGCGGCCAAGAGCACGTGGTGCAGGCCGGCATACAGTCGCACCATTACGCTCCGACCTCCGCGTCGGCCATCCGCGCCTGCAGGGCGATCCGCCGATCTATGCGAGCATCAGGACGGTACGCGAGACCTCGCCCGCCTTCATGGCCCGGAACGCCTCGTTGACGTCCTCGAGCTTGCCCCGGCGCGTGATCATCTCGTCGAGCATGAGCCGGCCCTGCCGGTAGAGCTCGATGTAGCGCGGCATGTCGACCTTGAAGCGGTTGCTGCCCATGCTGCAGCCCTGGATCTTCTTCTCGCGGAGGAACATCGGCCCGTCGAGCTCGATCTTCTGCCCCACCGGGATCATGCCGACCACGGTCGCGGTGCCGCCCGGGCGGATGCAGTCGAAGCACTGCTCGGCCGCGATCTTGAGGCCGATGCACTCGAACGAGTAGTCGACGCCGCCTCCGGTGAGGGCGCGGATCTGCTTCACCGGATCGTCGGCCTTGGCGTTCACCCCGTGGGTCGCGCCCAGCTCCTTGGCCTTGGCGAGCTTGGACTCCACGGTGTCGACCGCGATGATCATGCGGGCGCCCGCGATGCGCGCCCCCTGCACCGCGGCGAGCCCGACTCCGCCCGCGCCGAAGACCGCCACCGTGGAGCCCGGTTCGATGCGCGCGGTGTTCAGCACCGCGCCCACCCCGGTGGTGACCCCGCAGCCGATGAGGGCCGCGCGGTCGAGCGGCATGGAGTCGTCGATCTTCACGAGCGCGTTCTCGTGCACCAGCATCTTCTCCGCGTAGGCGGAGAGGTTGGCGAACTGGTTCACCGGCTGGCCCTTCCACGAGAGCTTGGGCGGATCGGTCTTGGCCCGCACCGGCCGCGTCTGGCAGAGGTGGGTGCGCCCGGTGAGGCAGTAGTCGCAGTGCCCGCAGAAGACGGAGAGGCACGCGATGACGTGATCGCCCGGTGTGAACTCGCTCACCTGGAGCCCGACCTCCTCCACGATGCCGGCCGCCTCGTGGCCCAGGATCGCGGGAGTGGGAAACGGATAGAAGCCGTCCACGAAGTGGAGATCGCTGTGGCACACCCCGGAGGCGACGGTGCGCACCAGCACCTCGCGCCCGATGGGCTTGTCGATGTCGACGTTCTCGATGGTGAGGGGCTGATGCGGCCCGTGGAACACGGCTGCTTTCATGCTGGCCTCCTTTGGCCCTGCGAGGTGGGCCGGGGCGGCCCATCCCGCCAGACAGATAGCCCCGCCGCCGTCGGCGTGTCAAGGGCCGATTCTCCGGTGTAGACTCGGGGCGCCGTGACCGCGCTCGCCTACGTCGGCGGCTACACCACCATGGACCGCAACGGACGCGGCGAGGGCATCAACGTCTACTCGATCGACGGGGCGACCGGCGCGTGGCGGCACCGGCAGCTGCTCCGCGACCAGGCGAATCCCTCGTGGCTCCTCCTCGACCGGCCGGGGCGCGTGCTCTACGCGGCGCACGGGGAAGGCACCGAGGCGAGCGCCTACGCGATCGATCCCGCCTCGGGCGAGCTGCGCGGGCTCGGGCGCCAGCCGACCGGCGGCACGAACGGGGTGCGGCTCGGCATCGACGCGTCCGAGCGCTTCCTGGTGTGCGCCAACTACAACACCGGCACGGTGGCCACCCTGCCCATCGAGGCCGACGGCTCGCTCGGGGCGCTGCGCGATCTGGTCGCGCTCCAGGGCACGCCGGGTCCGCATCGCACCCAGCAGACCAGCGCGCACCCGCACGACGTGGCCTTCGATCCGCGCGGTCACTTCTTCCTGGTCCCCGACAAGGGTCTCGACGCGGTCTTCGCCTTCCGGGTGGATCCGGCGAGCGGCAAGCTGATCCCGGGCGCGCCGCCCTCGGTGCGCACGCGCCGCGGCGCGGGGCCGCGTCACGCCGCCTTCCACCCGACCGGCCCCCACGCCTACGTGCTGAACGAGCTCGACTCGACGCTCACCACCTATCGCTTCGACGCCGCGGCGGGCGGGCTCACCCCGCTCCAGGTCATCACCACGCTGCCGCCCGCTTTCACCGGGGACAACACCACGTCGGAGATCGCGGTCGCCCCGTCCGGCCGCTTCGTCTACGCGTCGAACCGCGGCCACGACAGCATCGTGATCTTCCGGGTGGACGCGGCCACCGGCGTGCTGGAGCCGGTCGGCTGGGAGCCGACCCGGGGCAAGACCCCGCGCTTCTTCGCCCTCGATCCGGCGGGCTCGTTCCTCTACGCGGCGAACCAGGACAGCGACACCATCGTGGCCTTCCGCGTCGATCCGCACGCGGGCACCCTCACCGCCACCGGCCAGGTCGTGGCGGTGGGGAGCCCCAGCAGCATCGTCTTCCGGTAGGCGGCTAGGGCGCGCGGCGGGGCGGGGGCGCGGTCGACTCGAGCGGGCGCAGCAGCGCCTCGATCTCCGCCGGCGGCACTCCCAGCACGAGCGCCTCGCGCAGCGCGGTCGCGGCCTCGGCGGACTTGCCCTGGCGCACGTAGAGCCGTCCGATCTCGCGATGCGCCTCGGCGAGCCGCGGGGCGAGACGGATCGCCTCGCGCAGCTCCGCCTCCGCCTCCGCGTCGCGGCCCTGCGCGAGGAGCGCGGCGCCCAGCCGATGGTGCGGCGTGCCGCGATCCGGCCAGAGCGGGACCGCGCGACGAGCCCACGCCTCCGCGTCGGCGAATCGGCCCGCGTTGAAGTACTCGGCGGACATGTTCAGCACGCACAGCCGGCACTGGGGATCCGCCGCGGCCGATACCTGCCAGAACGTGAAGTTGTCGTGCCAGCTCGCGCTGTGACGCCACGCCACCGCGGCCCAGCCCACGAGCGCGAGCCCGAGGACCAGCGCCAGCCCCACCGCCGCCGCCCGCCGCCGGGGCGCGGCCCGCCCCGCGCGCAGGGCCGCGGCCGCGAGCCCACCCAGCAGCAGCGCGAGCGCCGCGCCGGGCAGGTAGCCGTAGCGCTCGGCCACCAGCTGCGAGCCCGAGTGCACGAGCCCGCTCACCGGGAGCAGGACCACCACGTAGGCGGCCCACGCCGCGAGGATGGTCGGCCACCGTCGACGCAAGAGCACCGCGACCGCGGTGAGGGCCAGCACCGCGAGCGCGGCGGCCAGGAACCGCGGGGCGAGGAGATCGATCCGGGCGGGCGGCTCGTGGTACGGCGCGAGGTCCGCGGGCCAGACGGTGGCCGCGACGAAGTACCGGAGGCTGTAGGCGGCCATCGCGAGCCGCGCGCCGATCCCGTACTGCTCGATCGTGGAGAAGCGCGCGCCGGCCGCGCGCGCGGCCACCGCGACCGCGGCGCCGAGCAGGGCCAGGACCAGGAAGGGCAGCTTCTCCCGCAGCCGCGCGGCCCACGAGAGCGGCCGGCGCAGCGGGTAGGCGTCGAGGACCAGCAGCACCGCGGGCAGCGTCACCGCGATCTCCTTGGAAAGGAGCGCCGCGGTCATGCCGAGGAGCGCGAGACCTCCCCACGGCCGCCAGCGCAGGCTCCCGGCGTCGACGGCGCGGACGTAGGCGAGGAGCGCGAGAAGATAGAAGGCGCCGCAGAGCACGTCGCCGCGGTCGGTGGCCCACGCGACGGTCTCGGCGCGGAGCGGGTGAATCCCGAAGGCGAGGCCGGCCACCGTCGCGCCCACCGCGATCGCGGCACGGTCGGCGCCGGCACCGGGCTCGGCGCCGCCGGACCCGGCCGCGCCGGCGCGTACGAGACCGGCGCGAGTCAGCGTCCACGCGAGCCAGGCGACGAGGCCCGCGTTGAGCGCGTGGAGCAGCAGACTCCCCAGGTGATAGGCCCACGGGTTCATCCCGGCCAGCACGTAGGTGAGCGCGAAGCTCAGCCACGTGAGCGGCATGTAGTGGCCCATGAGCGTCGTCGTCGCGGCCCAGGCGAGCTGGCTCGGGCCGAGGCCGCGGTAGGCGGTGTTGCCGGTGAGCGTGGTGCCGTCATCCCAGGCGAGGAACTGGCCGCCGAGAGCGGGAAGGAAGACGAGGGCGGCGGCGAGCGCGACCGCGAGGGCGATCCCGAGCCGGGGCGCGTCATCGCTCACCCCGACACCGTAGCACGCGGTCTCGCGCCCGACCGCGGGGAAAGGGCGGCGAGTCGCCGGCTACGAGACGCCGTCCACGATCACCATGTTCGTCCGGCCCGCCCGCATCCGGAGCGCCTTGGGGGCGCGGTACTCCTCGCAGTCGTACCAGCGCTGGGCGTCGGCCCGGCTCGGGAACTCGATCACCACGAGGCGACTCGGCTTCCAGTCGCCCTCCACCGTCTGGATGGCGCCGCCGCGGACGACGAAGCGCCCGCCGTACTTGGCGAGGGTGGCGGGCACCTGCTTGCGGTACTCCTCCATCGCGGGCAGGTCGGTCACGGTCACCTCGGCGATCACGTACGCGGGCATCGGGCGGCTCCTATTTCGCGGCCTGCGCCGCGGCGGTGAGCCGATCCATGAACTCCTTGCCCACCTGCTGCTCCACGCTCGCGTAGACCGGCTTCATCAGGGCCTGGAAGGCCTTGAGGTCCTTCACCTCGTTCACCTGCGTCCCCGCCTTCTTCATGACGTCGAGGTCCTGCTTCTCCTTCTCCACCTCGTAGCGACGATGCGCGGCGCACGCCTGCTGCATCGAGTCGCCCACCACCTTCTGGAGATCCGGGGCGAGCGACTGGTAGCGCTTGAGATTCATGAAGTAGGCGATCGGCGGATACGAGTGGCGGGTGAGCGAGTAGTACTTGGTCACCTCCTGGAACTTGTCGGAGGTCAAGGTGAAGGACGGCAGCTCCATTCCGTCGATCGTCCCCTGCTTCATGGCCAGGTAGACCTCGACGTAGGGCATCGGCACCGGGTTCGCCCCGAGCGCCTTCATGAAGGCCACGTAGGTGGGCGACTCCTGCACCCGGATGGTGAGCCCGCGCATATCCTCCGGCGCGGTGATCGGCCGCTTGTTCACCATCATGTTGCGGAAGCCCCAGCCGCCCCCGAAGCAGAAGCCCTTCACCCCCTTGGCCTCCATCCGCTTGAGCAGCTCCTGGCCGATGGGCCCGTCCATCACCTTCCACACCTGCTCGCGCGAGGACCAGAAGAAGGGCAGGTCGAGGGCCTGGTAGGCGGTCTCGAACATGCCGCCGATGGGCGCGGAGCCGATCGGGACGATATCGATGGTGCCGAGCTGCGCGCCCTCGAGGTGCGCCGCTTCGCCCTTGGCGAGGCCGTTGCTGATCACCACGTCGAGCTTGATCCGGCCGCCGCTCTTCTGGTCGAGGCTCTTGGCCAGATCGTAGAGCGCGTCGTTGACCGGATTGCCGGGGCCCACCCCGCTGCCCGCCTTGAGCTGCAGCGGCGCCTGGGCCGCCGCGAGCGCCGGGGCGAGCAGGAGGACGAGGAGCGCGACGAGGGTCTTCATGGACACACCTCCCTGTGTGGCGAGCGCGAGGATACCATGCGGCGGCTACCGAGGCGTGAGGCTGACCGGATAGGTGAGGCGATCCACCTGACCGGCCACAAGGACCTCCGCCTTCACCGGCGGGTTCAGCGGTGACAGCTCGAAGCGCCACGCGCCCGCCGGCCCCTCGGTGATGTTGGGGCCGAAGTAGGCGAGCGGCTGCCCGTCGGCGGCGAGCAGCCGCACGTAGTAGACACGCTCGCCGCCGCGGCTGGTGGTGAGCGTCACGGTCTTGCGGCCGCGCGCCACCACCGTCACGGTCAGGTCGCCCAGCTGGGCCTGCCGGCCCACCGTGAGGTCGTCGAGGGCGAGGGTCTCGAGGGTCCGGGGCAGCTGCACGGTCAGCGTCCCCTGCAGGGCCTTCACGTCTTCCGGCTTGGCCTTGGTGTCGACGTAGAGGCTGGTCGAGGTCGAGAGGCGGCCGTCCTTGGGCGAGCCGGTGAAGCGCATCGCGCTCCGCCATCGCGACCGGGCCGCGGCCGGGCTCTCCGGCTCGACCGCGGGCGGCGTCAAGACCGTGCCGTCGTTCAGCTCGAGGCGGGTGAGACGCAGATCGGCGCCCGCAAAGCCGCGCTCGAGGTTGGGCGCGGTCGGGCCCCGCAGCGTGACGTCGAATCGCAGCGCGAAGAACGACTGCACCCGATCGAGCGAGAGCTCGAAGGGCTCGAACGGGCCGGCGCCGCGGGGGCGCGGGAACTCGCGCTGGAACGCCGGCGCGCTGTAGGGCCGGAAGGGCGGCGTCCGGTCGAGCGCGAGCCCGTTCGTCTTGCCGGTCGGAGCGAAGTCGGTGAGCGTGAACGGCAGCTCGACGGTCTCCTCCTCGGCCGCGAACACGACCTCCAGGCGATCGATCGCCCCCGCGTACTGGCGCTGGCCGGAGACGCCCTCGCCGAACAGGAAGTCGGAGGAGAACGAGCTCGGCGAGGCGAGCGGCTCCCCGCGCGCGTTGAGGGCGCGGAAGAGGAGGAGCCGGCCCGGCGCGCCCGCGATCTGGTAGGAGACCTGGCCGGGCCCGATGGCGGTGACGGTGAAGGCCGCGCCCTGGCGCTCGGCGGTGGCCCCCGCGGCGGGATGGGCGAGCGTCACCACCTCGGTGCGCGTGGGCAGGCGGAGCTGGACGTGGCCGGTCAGGCTCTGCAGCGCCTTCGGATCGGCGCCCGGGATCAGCCGGACCGCCTTGGTGGCTCGGAGGCGCTTGCCGCCCGCCGACTTGAACGCGGCCGGCTGGCTGTTCCGCTCCCGGCCGCACGCCTCCGGCCGCAGCAGCTCCTGGCCGCCGGTGGACTTCACGCTGTCCACGAACAGGCGCACGCGGTCCTCGCTCGCGCCCACGTTCGGGAGATCGCCCGCGAAGCCCTCCACCGCGATCTCGAGGCCGGCCGTCGCGTCGGCGCCGAGGCGGAGCTCGCCGATCCGCACCCCGAACGGGCCCTGGACCTGATCGACCTCCTCCGCGAACTGGGCCTGCGGATCGTAGGCGGGCAGCGCGGCGAGCGCGACCGCGGGCAGGAACACGACCGGCTCGCGGTCGATCTGCTCGGCGGGCGGCTCCGTGCCGGGTGGGTTCACGCGGATGCCGAACCCCCCGAGCGCGGCGGTCAGCAGCTCCTGGACCACCCGCTGCGAGTTGGCCGCGAGCTGACGGTCCACCGTGAACTCGATCGTGCTGCGCTCCCCCGCGCGCCGCACCCGGATGCTGTCGTAGAGCGAGGCCACGCTCGGCAGCGCGTCCTTCCAGCGGCCGCGCGACTCGTTCAGCGCCTGCTCCCAGGCTCGGATCTTCTCGGTCGCGCGCGCCGGGTCGCGGGCGTCGATGACGATTCGCAGGACGCCCTGTGGGGGCACCGTCTTCACGCCGAGGCCCAGGTAGACGTGTCCGAAGCCGGTCGCCGCGCCGGCCAGGGCCTTGGCCCCGCCCTTGGTGAACGGCTCGTTGGTGCCGCTCTCGAGCCGCTCGAGAGCGGGCACCCCGACGCCCGCCACGTCCTCGCGCGCGAGCGCCTGCCACCAGCCGAGCGTCTCGCCGCTCCCGGCCGGCGCGCCGTTCAGGCGCGCCAGGAGCCCCGGCTGGGAGGCCGGGTCGGCCAGCACGATCCATTCCGGGGAGACGGTCACCACCCAGGCCGCGCCGGGCCGGCAGGTGGTGGGGTCGACGCGGGTCACGTCGAAGGACGCCGGACTCGAGCCCGGGCGCGGGACCGCCCCGAGCTCGCGGGTGAGGTACGCGTTGATCGCGGCGGGGTTGAAGCGCCCGACCAGGATGGCGGCGTGCCGGGCGCCGCCGGCGTCGGCCGGGTAGTTGGCGTAGAGGGCGTGATCCACGTCGTGGCGCGGATCGACCCCGGCGGCCCGGAGGTGATCGAGGAGCGAGCGATCCGGCCCCGCGGGGAGCGGTGCCCCCGCCGCGGTCGTCGCGCGGGGGGAGCCCAGGAACCAGCGCTCGAGGAAGACCGCCTGCTTGACGTTGATCGCGGCCAGCAGCACCAGATCGTCCGCGGCGAGGGCGCGCTCGGCGACCGCGGTGACCTCGGAGGGACGCAGGAGCGGCCGGGCCACGAAGAAGTAGACGGCAACGCCCAGCACCACCAGGGCCGCGGCCAGCACGGCCAGCGCCTTCTTCATGCCGCCGATGGTACGGGAGCGGCTTCGCAGGACCGAAGCGATTTGTTGCGGCGGGTGCGGAGGCTACCCCCGCTTGCGCCGGGCCACCCCGGTCCGCACCGCCGCGTCGGCCACCGCGGAGGCCACCGCGGGCACCACCCGCGCGTCGAACATCGAGGGCGTGATGTACTCCTCGGACAGCTCGTTGTCGCTCACGATGTTGGCGAGGGCGTGCGCGGCGGCCAGCTTCATCTCGTCGTTCACCCGGCGGGCCCGCACGTCGAACATGCCCTTGAAGAAGCCGGGGAAGCCGCACGAGTTGTTGATCTGGTTGGGGTAGTCGGACCGGCCGGTGGCCATGACCCGCACGTACTTGCCCGCCTCCTCCGGCATGATCTCGGGCGTCGGGTTGGCCATCGCGAACATGATCGCGTCGCGCTTCATCGCTCCGAGGTCGTCCACCTTCACCACCCCGGGGCCGCTCAGGCCGATGAACACGTCGGCGCCCACCATCGCGTCGCGCACGGTGCCGCGCATGTTGTCCGCGTTGGTGTGCTCCGCGAACCACGCCTTCATCGAGTTCATGTTCTCGGCGCGCCCGCGGTAGAGGGCGCCGGCCCGGTCGCAGGCCACGATGTTGCGCGCGCCCTCGAGCATGAGCAGCTTGGCGGTGGCGATCGCGCTCGCCCCCGCGCCGGTGAACACGATCTTCACCTCGTTGAGCTTCTTGTTGACGACTTTCAGCGCGTTCAGGAGCGCAGCAAGGGTCACCACCGCGGTGCCGTGCTGATCGTCGTGGAAGACCGGGATGTCGAGGTCGCGCTGGAGGCGCTCCTCGATCTCGAAGCAGCGCGGGGCCGAGATGTCCTCGAGGTTGATCCCGCCGAAGATGGGCGAGATCGCCTTCACGGTGCGCACGATCTCGTCCACGTCCTTGGTGGCGAGCGCGATCGGGAACGCGTCGACGCCCGCGAAGGACTTGAAGATGAGGCACTTGCCCTCCATGACCGGGAGCGCGGCCTCGGGCCCGATGTCGCCCAGGCCCAGCACCGCCGAGCCGTCGGTGACCACCGCCACCGTGTGCTGCTTGATGGTCAGGTTGTAGACCTTCTCCGGGTCGTCGTGGATCGCCATGCACACGCGCGCCACCCCGGGGGTGTAGGCCATCGAGAGGTCGTCGCGGGTCTTGACCGTCACCCGGCCGTTGACCTCGATCTTGCCGCCCAGGTGCATGAGGAAGGTGCGGTCGGAGACGTTCACCACCGTCACCCCGGCCACCCCGCGCAGCCGCTCGACGATGCGCTCGCCGTGGGCCTCGTCGG
>Ga0210384_10008198_pt1 | contig 10923 bp, 9 predicted proteins | sample IncBWH2MmetaG_FD_160574 | JGI IMG/M metagenome (GOLD analysis project Ga0210384, IMG submission 160574) | Forest soil microbial communities from Barre Woods Harvard Forest LTER site, Petersham, Massachusetts, United States - Inc-BW-H-2-M | ecosystem: Environmental > Terrestrial > Soil >...
CGGTGAAACCGGAACAGAACGAGGCGATAAAGCGGGCCGGTTTACAGGTTTCAATCGGGCGAGACTCATGGACAACGAGCGCCATTTTCCGAAGTTCTGGAGGAACACCAAGATTATGAGCTCCAAGGAGTTCTTAGCATCATTGCTCCCACCTCGCCGATTGAGAGCTCACTCCGAAGTGCCGAAAAGGAGCAGTTCAAACGGGAAGTGGAGAAGGAGCTGACCGGGCGGGAAACCGAACCCTGGGAAATCGGTTCACGACGCCTTCTCAAGTGCATGAGCCACAAATGCCTGTTGTTGTTCAGCCGGAAGGAATTTGAAAGAGCGTGCGATCGAGTGCAAAAGCAGGTCGGGATTGTCCAGGTTGGCCCCCGCCAGGAAATCCGCGCAGATCATCTCCAGACAATAACCACGGGATTTGTCGCTCCCGAGCATCAGAGCCGCAGTCTCGATTGCTTGCTCAATCACCGGGATCTGGCTCTTGTACAGCTTGAAGTAAATGGAATCGGAGCAAAGAATCCTCGACTGCGACTCCGTCCCGAGTTTTACGAAGACGTCCGTCGGCAAGTACTACATCGAGACGGTTGGAGATGCCAGAGTTTGCGGCACCATGTCGAATCTTGAAGTGCACCACAAGGCATTTCGTAGTCGTTTCGGTGATGATTGCGAGCAGAACCTGATTACCCTTTGTTCTGCGTGTCATGCCACTACACATCACGGCTGAGCAGTTGAATGCGGCTCGTCGAGGCACCGAATTCCTAGGACGAGAAGAGATCGACGAGTCGATCCCTGGCCCGGGCTCAGAGGGCTGGTCAATTTCGGGCACACCGTCATGGACGGGACTTCCCTGCTCAATCTCGACGGCTTCGCTCCGGCTAACACGGCTGGAAACAGGTGTTCAAGTGGCATTCAAACTGGCGGCAAGAATTGCTCTGCTGCGCACTATGGATGGACAGGTAAGCCCTTGGGGCGTTACGGAGCGGGAATTGTGGCTTTCACTTGGTTCGAGAAACCACTCTCCACACCGGCCGAATCCACGGCGGTAGAGACGTAATAATAAGTTTGCCCACCCAGGACTGTATTGTCCGTATATGTAGTGCTGGGATCGAGGGTCGGGTTGATCTCAGTGTAGGGCCCGCCGGAAGTGCCGCCACGGTAAACGTTGTAGCCTACCGCCCCGGACGTGCTCGGGTTCCAGGAAAGATTGACGCTGTGTTGCGGGGGCGGAGTGCCGCTGCCGGTCAGCGACACCTGCATGGTTGAATTTGTCGCATTGCTGGCAAAAGAAGCACCGGCCGAGGCCGTACCGCTGCTTTGCGGAGTGAAAGTCACACTAAACGACGCGGACTGGCCGGATGGAATCGTCAACGGGAGCGAAGGCCCGCCCACAGCGAATTCCGAAGAGCCCGCCGAGGCGGAGGACACCACCACGCTCGATCCTGTGGCGGTGAGCGTGGCCGTCATGGAATGGCTTTGGCCGACAATTACGCTCCCGAAATTCAAAGCACCAGGGTTGACGGCCAACTGACCGGCGGCCCCGTTGCCGCTGCCTGCAAGGGCAATCTGGAGTTGGGGATTGGAGGCGTTCGACGCTACGGAAATGGTTCCAGCAACGGATCCGCTCGTCGTCGGGGCAAAGGCCACCCCGAATGTGAAGCTTTGTCCGGGTGTCAAGGTCACGGGCAGGCCCAAACCGCTTATGCTGAAAGCCCCCGTGCTGGCACTGGCTTGCGTGATCGTCACACTGGAGCCACCAGAGTTTGTCAGCGACTCAGACAATGTCTGCGTGCCACCGACCCGCACACTGCCGAAGTTGAGACTCGGGGCGGCAGCACTGAGTGACCCGGCAGTGGCCGCTCCTGTGCCAACAAGCGGAATGGTTAGGCTGGCACCTGACCCATTGGTAAGGATGGTAACGCTGCCGATCGCCGCTCCGCTGGATTGGGGCGTAAAGGTGACGTTGAAGGTCGCAGTCCGACCCCAACTGAGCATGAGCGGCAAGCTCGGCCCGCTGACGCTGAACCCACTCCCAGCGGCTACCGCTTGGCTGATGACGTCGCTGCCATGAGTGCCCTTGACGATCAGGCTTCGGGTCGCCGTTCCCGCGGTAACTGTTCCAAAGTCGATGCTGGGAGGATTGGCACTAAGCAGACCAGGGGTTGCTCCCGTGCCATGAACGTTGAGATTGGCGGTCAGGCCCGAGGTGCTGGTGAACCCGAACGTTGGATCAACGTGTCCACGTGCCTGAGGGCTGAAGTTGACGCTGATGGGCACGCTCTGGCCAGGTGGCAAGGTTAGAGGCAAATTCACGCCACTGATACTGAATCCCGAACCCGCCGGGATAATAGACGACACCGTTATGGCGGTCGAGCCTGTATTGATGAGGGCAGCGGGTATAGTGGTGGTTTGGCCCACTAACACCAAGCCAAACCACATCTGGCTGGGCCGACAGACCAACCCCTGCGTACCATTAGGCGACCCTGCGTAACACAAGGTCGAGGCGAATGAGAATACAAGAATGCAAAATCGAAGAAGGAGGGGCGTGGGGGCGCGTTCGGGGAAACGCATAGCAACCCCAGCGTTGCAGATTCCGAATCAGGAGAGAAGATATCCATCGGCTCGATACTTTCGAGTACCGCAAATCTGCGGTTTCTCAAACGGTTTTGCAAAAATCGAAAACGTGTGGCAATTAAACTGCGAGGGCTGAGCGCGCACATTCTGTTCGATCGAGGCGTAGTCTTCAGTGAAAGACAAACGGGGAACCGGTAATCTATTACCGCGTTGGTCTTGCCGATCGAAGCGCCCCGACGCTTGACGGGGAAAGTAGCAAGAGAGTATGTCTGTGGACACAAAGGGATAATCGTCCCATCACCTTTTGGCAGTTGCGAAACGCACGCCAGCTAAACTGAAAGTGTCGTGCTGGGTCGCGTGACTGCGTGCAGCAAAAGAGTCGGCTAGGGACTCCCCGTCCCAGTAAACTCAGATCCACCAGCGTCTTCCTCGCTGTCGTACGACACTCGAAATGGTCCCTTTAAGGTGTTCTCCCGTGGGCAGTCTAGTGTTCTGCGATGACTGAAGGAAATGCCCGCAGATCCTGCGCGGCGCAGGCGGGTTTGCGAAATCGGCCCAGCACCGCCCGTCACCGGACCCAGAAGGGCAGCAACTCCCAACGCAACCCGCTTTCCGGTCTCGCTTGTTCGCATTCGCGCGCAGACGAGATGGGCGTACAACGGTGCCGTTTTTGAAGCCACAAACGAAATTCGAGATTAAATCGAATTCAAAGTGTGATAGCGTTTGCTAGGCTTGGGCTTCGTGTGGCTGTTCTGGACTATTTCCGGGTCATTCGGGGACAATTTGCACTATTCTGGTGCACCCTGTGTGCTGTCTCCTGTTCGCCAGTCTCGATAGGGTCACGGCGCCCGTATTACTAAATAAACTGACAAATGCAGAATTGGACAATAGATTCAGTCCGCTACATGAGTGCAAATCTCTCGCTTCCGTTCTACAACAACGCTAAGAAACATCCCGAACGGCTTGCTCTGTCCGTAAACCAGCGAGATTTTACCTATGGTGACCTAGCGGATGTCACGGAGCGGATTGCGGGATGGCTGCAAAAGCAATCGGTGGGTGACGTGAAGCTGGTGGGAATACTTGCTTCGCGGAGCTGGGTGGCGTATGCCGGACTTCTAGGCGCCTGCTGGGCGGGCGCAGCGTATGTTCCTCTCAACCCTGACTGGCCCGAACAACGGCTGATGAGGATATTGGAGACGACTGAACTCGATGCGTTGGTGGTGGATGATCGAGGTTTGAAACTTCTTTCGGCTGAAGTTCTGAATCAAAGTCCCAATCACATCCTGGCTCCTGGCAAGAGCACATCATTTTCGCTCGGAACGTCGCCGAATGCCGTGCCTATCGCCGGTTTTGAAGCGCTGCCACCGCCCAACCCTCACCATCTCCCTAGGACCCTAGGTGAGGACGACCTCGCGTACATCATGTTCACATCTGGAACCACGGGATCGCCTAAAGGTGTGATGATTTCCGCCGGAAATGTCTCCTGTTTCCTCTCGGCGATGCAAGCGCTGTATTCGTTCAGCTCACAGGACCGCGTCTCGCAACGGCACGAACTTTCGTTCGATTTCTCCGTCCTGGATCTGTTCATTACGTGGCTTTCGGGCGCTTCTTTGCACGTAGTTCCGGCCAGTCAATTGATTGGCGCGTCACGCTTCATCCGCGAGCGCGAGCTTACAACATGGTTCGCCGTGCCTTCGTCGGTCACTTTCATGCGAGACATGAAGATGCTCACGCCCGGCGCATTTCCATCCGTGCGCTATTCGGCGTTTTGCGGTGAGCCTCTGCCTGCCTCCTCCCTGAGAGCATGGCAAGAGGCCTGCCAGAACAGTGTTATTGACAACATCTATGGTCCCACGGAAGCAACCGTCGCTTGTTTAGGTCAACGTTGTTCCGAACCGCTTGTTGTCACCAAGGAGCGGGGAACGATCGCAATCGGGAAACCCTTCGACGGCATGGACGCAGCGATTGTGGACTCATCTCTTAATTTTCTTGCCCCCGGAGAGAAAGGCGAGCTCGCTCTTTCGGGCAAGCAGCTCGCGAAGGGATATTTCAAAGATCCGCAAAAGACAGCGAGGCGATTTCCGCCTATAGAAGGAAAGGTTTGGTACCTGACCGGAGATCTGGCCTACCAGGACGCTACCGGGCTATTTCACCATTTGGGGCGAACAGATCATCAGGTTAAGATTCTGGGGCACCGGGTTGAGCTCGAGGATGTCGAAGCGCACCTGCGCGAAGTGTCCGGACTGGACTCCGTGGCGGCGGTTGCTTGGCCGATTATGAATGGTTCGGCGGAGGGGATCGTGGCTTTTGTGGCGGGCAGCGCACCGACCGCCGCTGAAATCCGAGAGGAGATGAAGCGCCGCATACCGAAGTACATGGTTCCAACTCAGGTACGTTTTATAGAGGAATTGCCGCTCAGCGCCAGTGGAAAAGTCAACCGCAAAGCTTTGCTGGCAATGCTCACTGACAGTTCTGCATGACGACTGCTACCGATCCTACCCGCACGGCGCTCGTTTCGCCGCGAGCCCAGTTTCTGTGGCACTTTCGCCTCATTCCACGGATTGAGACGTACCCCAGAGTCTTGCTGTTCGCGCAGACAATCGCCGGGAAGCTCGCGATTCTAGCCCTGTTCGGAATCGGAGCCTATTATTTGCTTCCTCACTGGAAACCACTGATCCTATGCCTGGCCGTCATTACTGCTCTTCCTCAATATCGCCGAATTCTGTTGAGCGTCAGCACGCTTTTGTGGGCGTGCGGCATCTGGTGGCGATGGACGGATCATCCTCGGTTGGTTGAGGCCGCGATTTTATTTATTTTGGCAGCGTTACTGTTTTGGTTGGCTACCCTCCTTCCCAACTCATGGTTTGGACGCAGACCTGTCGCAACATTGCTGATCGGTTTCGCTCTCTCGGTCTTTTTGGCAAGCCATCTGCCGAGAGGAGGATCACTTCGAGCAGTGTCCTGGGACTTTTTGACCGTTGCTGGGGCGTACCTCTGGTTCATCGCCTACTCGCTCTTGGACATAAGCTCGAAGAGCCGCGACCCCTTCAGTCTACAGGTCGGAACTTACCATCCATTCTGGGACTGGGACTCAACTTACTTGCCATTTGCAAAGGGAGCCGCCTATCTTAGACGAATCGGAGCGCAGAACTCAGAACAGCTAGCCGTGGCACAACTCAAGGGTCTCAAGCTCCTGCTCTGGTCCGTGATATTGGATGTCTTACTGAAGAAGGCTTTTCGGCCAGTCGTCTATGGGTACATGGGGATTCCGCTGTACGCGGACGTATTCGAGCTCAGCGTACATCGAGTGGCATTTCCGTGGTACCTCGGCTGGGCCAGCCTGGTCGCAAACTTCCTGGAAAGCATGATGGGGTTTTCCATTTGGGGGCACCGCGCTATAGCATCGTGCCGTATGGCTGGCTTCCTGGCGCTGAGGAACACCTATCGACCGCTGGCATCGCGCTCGATCGCAGAATTTTGGAACCGCTATAACTATTACTTTAAGGAGTTAATGGTCGATTGCTTCTTCTACCCGACCTTCATGCGCTGTTTCAAAAAGCAGGGGCGCTGGCGCTTGTTCGTGGCGACCTTTGTCGCTGCTGGCTTCGGAACGTCTTTCTATGCCTTCTTCAGCGGCCTGAATTACATCGAAGAGCTTGGCTTTTGGAGGGCGCTTGAGGGATTTAAAGCCTACATCTTTTATACGATCGTGCTGGCTCTCGGGATCGGCATCTCGCAAGTGAGGGATCGGACATTTGCAAACTCGGGTTGGATTCGAGGCCGGCTTATTCCAGCGCTAAGTGTGACCGGCTTCTACTGCGTTTTGAGCATTTTTGATCACTATCTCAAACGCTATCCGATTGAGGAATGTTTTCGTTTCTTGGCTCATCTTTTCAATTTGGTTACTTAAGGAATGAAATGGAGCGCAAAACAGTCATTCGGGAATTTCTTCGAAAACTGCTGGCCCGCAAGGGAGACACACAGCCTTTTTCCGATGAAACCTCCGTGCTTCTAAGCGGACGACTGCAGTCCGTGGACGCAGTGGAGTTGGCAGTTTTCTTGGAAGAGAATTTTGGCGTGGACTTCGCGACGATGGGTTTTGATCAGGAAAGAATTGACTCAGTGAACGCGATTTCCAACCTCATTGAAGAATCTTCGGTGCTGGGCCGGTAGAGCAAAAAAGAAGTATGTTCTTCGTTTGGGTGTTGCCTTTGGACAGCCAAGGAGCACGAGCGCCAGGGCGATGAACATTGGGCGTTCGGAGCTCACGAAAACGTTGAGTTTGGAATTCACAGCCCCGAAACGCTCAGTCGGACCTACAACCCAGAAATCGATAGTCTCTGTATGGCCTGCTTCCTCAAGCACAAAGCCATTTTTCAAACTGTGGCTTCGGATTTAATCGAATCTGTTGCTGTTGGTGCTGTTGTCCGTCGCGAAAGGGACTTGCCATAACGAATGGCCGGCTTCTCGATCAAAAAATATGACAGTGGCACAATCACGCAGAGAAGTGGCAACAGCAACGGAATGATCTGACCAGCTTCGGAAAAGTATTGTTGTTCACCACCGAGGGAAAAGTAGGTTTTCGGTGCTGTAAAAGGCTGCTGCCATAGATAAATTCCGTAGGAGGTTAGACCGACAGCCTGCACCGGCTTGCTGCACAGGAAAGCGCGAAGCCATACTCCGCGTGTCAAGCTGAAGAACAATATAAGACCGATTGCAGGTGGTACAAATAGACTTTCATACAGCGTCGCCTTCGCGGTTGTTGAACCTACAGGATGCAGAAGCAGCGTAAGCGCAATCAGGGCCACAATGAAAGCCGGGACGACATTTGCAATGGCACGCACGCGTTGCTCGTAAATTGCCATTAACACGCCGCAACAGATGCATGCGAACCCTGCTCGAGTGTTAGTGGAGGTAAGCTTGTCCCAGCCTGAATAGATCATTGACAGATTCCACGCTGCGAGCAAGAGGAATACGCCCAAAAAAAAGCTCCCCTTCCATGCCTTAGGCGTAAGAACCCACATTGTAGGAAAGACTAAGTAAAACTGCTCTTCCAATGCCAGGCTCCAAGTGTGGCCGACAAACCAACTGTGGGGCACTATGCGAATGTTAATATCGAACAAGAATAGAGCGCTGGAACGAATCGCTTGCCAAGACTCGTGGATTAGGCCAAAAAACACCAACAAAGAGACCACCGTGAGATAGAAGTAGAATGGCGGAAGAATGCGAAAGATTCTCCGGTAATAAAACCCTTTGAACGAGAAGGAGCCGTAGCGCAACTCCTCCACAATTATCAGTCGGCAAATCACAAAGCCACTGATCACGAAGAATATCTTCACCCCTAAAAAACCGAGGTAAAGGACCCTACGGTCCAGGAAGGGGAAATGCGATACCAAGCCACGATGCTGAAACCCGAAGACATGATGCAGCATGACAAGCAGCACGCTCACGGCACGCCAGCCATCCAGTTCGCGCAACCGACTCTCGCGGCCATCACTTAATGTAAGGCTCATTTTTTCTCCAGGGATTCGATGAATTCACTGGTGTAGTTACCAAATGGCAAATGCTTGCCATGATCGCAGGATTCCAATGCTTGATAAGCGCACTCCTGAGAGATATCGTTAGACGAATCACGGAGTCGAAAAGGAAACATTTGTTACCGTACGCTCAGGCCACCATCGACCACCAGACAATGACCGGTGACGTAGCTCGAGGCATCAGAGGCGAGATAAACCCGGCGCCAACCCATATATCCCTCACAAGCCCAGTGCCCCAGTCTCGATGATTCTTCAACAGACTACAGTCGCTTGGGTCGAGAAGGAGCGTTGGCCGCACGGCCTCCCTCCCAAGCACGACGTTAAGCGGCGTACGTCATTACTATTCGCTGCGCAAATCGGCTACAGGATATCGAGAGCAGGTCAACTCCGCTATATGAAAACCACGGTTGTGGCCCCTCTCTTCATACATGCTCGGCGCGGCGGCTGACGTCCACAGGGGTAAGTACACTACCTGCTTTTGAGAGCACGAAATTGTCGATCACCAGAGCGTCGATTCCCGAACAGAAATAGCTTCGAATGGAATCCCGGGGATTGACAACCAAAGGTTCCCCAAACAGGTTGAATGAGGTGTTGACCAGCATTGGGGCGGGAGCGTGGTCCCCGAAGCGCTTCAAGAGACGCCAGAACAGCGGGTTGGCGCGCCGCTCAACCACGTGGAGACGCACACGGCCACCGGGTAGAAGAAAGCCGTCTGGCAAAACACTGGCGTTCGTCCGTATCCATGCCAGTGAATTCATAAAGCGGCACAATTGGGAGCAATCGAAATACTGATGGCAATCCTCTTCGGTCACGGAAATAGCAAATGGGCGGAACCATTCACGAAATTTTATATAGTCGTTCAGATTTTCTCGGACATACGCGGCCCACGGCGAGGCCAGGACGCTTCGATTTCCTAACGCTCGAGGACCAAATTCACAAGCGCCCTGAACCCAACCCACGATCTTGCCTGCCATCAGTAGTTGGATTGCTGCGTCGAGTTTTCGGTCCTCAGTGTTCTGGACGGAGTACCGAGCCTTGGAATTGTCCAATACATCTTTAACTTGCTGTCCGGTAAACTTTGGGCCTACGTACACATGGTAAACAGCTTCTCCACGAGGCTTGCCGAGCACTTGATGCCAAGCAAGGTAGGCCGCTCCGACGGCACTCCCAGCGTTGTCAGGAGCGGGGGGAACGAACACTTGATCCATGCCTATCCTCTTTTCAATCGAGGCAACGAGCAGCGGATTTTGAAACAATCCACCTGCCAGGCAAATCTGTGTAATCCCATGCTGACGGCGCAGCTCTTCAGCAAGTTCGCTCACGATTTCGGTACAAGCTGCCTGGATACTGCTTGCGAGCGCTCTTCGCTGAGCTTCGCTCACTTGCTGCGGATCGTTAGGCAGGCCAGTTCGCTCATAGAATTTCGCGGAGAAGGTCGGCCGCTTGGTGAAACCTCGCTCGATGAAGGTGTGGTCCAGGCGCGGCAGGGCACTGCTCCGCTTGCGAAGCATTTCTAAGAAAATCGACTCAAACTCGGGTTCACCTTCCAGACTCAGCCATTGCGTTTTTTGCTCTTGCTGTTGGGGCTGGAAACCGATCAGACGGGTAACTTGGGAGTAGACCGCTGCGAGCGAATCCCAGAAACTGATTTTGCTCAGGGCTTGGATCTCTGTACCCCGGCCGATCGCGATCATGCCTGAATCGCCATCCCCGAATTCATCCAGCGTAATGATCAGAGCACGATCGAAAGGGGACTGGAAAAAGGCGCAGGCGGCGTGGCAGAGGTGATGGTCAAAATACCAGGTCTTGTTGTCTATGCCTTTGTGTCGCAGCGTTCGCAGGTCTTTCAGCTCCCGCGCCACACTGCCGGTCTCTTTCACTTCGTAGTACGCGGCAGCTAAAGGGGCCCTGGTAGATAATTTCGCGCGGCCCCAAGAGCGACGCAGCCAACCCCGAAGCGGACGTGTGGCAATTGCGACGCCGTCCAAACCACTCCAATTCACCCCGGCGCTGTCCAGGCAGAAGCGTATCGCCTCGCTAGGTAGGCCTGCGGAACTGGAGCGCGACAATTTGTCGTTTTCGATGGCTGCCCGGATCCCACCATCCTGAAGCAGCGCTGCCGAGGGATGATGTCGGAACGGGGATAATCCAAGGATCAGCATAGATCTACTAGTCGGGGATCATGCCGCAGGCTGTTTGGACGCCCTTTGCATGCGCAACCAGGCGACCTGCTCCCGTCTCCCAGCCTAGCATTGAAGGCTTCGCAGAACATCGGCAATCCGCTCTCCTGCGTGTCCGTCCCACAAAGGTGGAATCGTTCCCTGCTTTGTCTTTCCATCAACGATCTTTGATAGCTCAGACCAAAGCTTTTTGCTGTCGTGCCCCACAACAATATTAGTTCCTAAGGTGACGGTGATCGGACGTTCAGTATTGTTCCTTAGAGTCAGGCACGGTACTCCCAAGTATGTGGTTTCTTCCTGAATGCCACCCGAATCGGTGATAACCACGACGGCACGACGCTGCAGAGCAAGAAAGTCGATGTAAGGCAACGGCTCCAACAGATGAAGTTTTCCAAGGCTTATGCCAAACTCCGCGATGCGGTGCCGCGTCCGCGGATGCATCGGAAAGACAACATCCAGAGTTCGATTGACCTCAAGCAGCGTTTCGAGAATAGCCTTCAAGATGGCTCCGTCATCGACATTAGAAGGGCGATGCAGCGTGACCAAGGCATAGCGATTAGGCACACCATTCTTGGCAGACTGGGTGATGCTCGGAAGCAGCCGAATCAGGGAATCAATCATCACGTTGCCGACGC
>Ga0210384_10008200_pt1 | contig 10923 bp, 8 predicted proteins | sample IncBWH2MmetaG_FD_160574 | JGI IMG/M metagenome (GOLD analysis project Ga0210384, IMG submission 160574) | Forest soil microbial communities from Barre Woods Harvard Forest LTER site, Petersham, Massachusetts, United States - Inc-BW-H-2-M | ecosystem: Environmental > Terrestrial > Soil >...
CCAAGCCACAGGTGACTGACGCGAACACCAAGTCGTCACCCTCCCCCCAGCGAGAAATGATTCTGCTACGATGCCCGCATGAGATCCTTTTGGCTTCTTTCCGCGCTGTCGTGTAGTTTGGCACTTTTTGCAGGCCCCCAATTCGCCACTCGTGCGCCTGCGAGCGGCGCGCTGGAATTCACTGCGCACGTCACGCCTGCCGACGGTCGCAGGGAGCCCGCGCGCCAGATGCCTTTCTATTTGCTCAGCAAAAGTCTTGCGGACATACGCAGCGAAGTGGAGTCAAACGACCCCCCGCCCGACATGGACCATTTCATCGACACGCTGGAGCTTTCAAAGGAATTGAAAACTTGGCTCAAGAAACACCGCACTATTGATTTGACGGGCAAGGACTTTACCAAGCACTTGACAGCCGATGAGGTGATGACGGTTCCAGAATTCCTGGAAGCCTACAAGAATATTAACGGCGCCTCCTTGAATGCCAGCGTCCCCTCCCCGACCTCAAAGGAACGCGATCGGCAGAAGAATCCTGACAAGTTTCAGCACGCCGAGGAACAGTATCAGCAGGCCATGCGCCACTACATCACGGCGAACCCAGACACGCTCGATGGTCTGGACGCCGAACTCGGCGACAAAAATCCTGGACGCGCATGGGCAAAACTACGGGTCGAGCAGCAGCGGCGCGCCGATAGGCGCACACTCGAAATCGCGCAGACGCGGTATCTTGTAGCCACCACGGAGTCCGATCTGGAAGGCCATGGCGCGTTTACCGGCGTCGCTCCAGGGACTTATTGGATCACCACCCTCGATATACCCGCGCTTGCGGGCGACGTGCGCCTGCGCTGGGATCGCCTGATTACGATTCGCGCCGGGGAAACTGCGCGCCTGGAACTCTCCAACGTGAATGCCATCGAATTGGCGGAGCGCGAAGCGCACTGACCGACGCAAGATAACCACAAATCCCAGGTGTAAATAGCGACTGCGATCCTGGGCGGCGCGGTTGCGAAACCTGCGCTCGATCTGCGATCCTCTCTCTGAAACTTCCATCGTAATCCAGAGGAGGGTGGAGATGGAGCGGCGCGCCTCCACAGCCGAATGTATCGAGAGATTGTCCAGCTCGCAGGCCACCGAGCGCGAAGAAGCGGCCCGGGAATTGTTTCGGCAGGGTTGCGCCGCTGCGGAGCCCGCACTGCGACAGTGGTTTGCGAACCCCGAATTTCGCGCGCTCATTCGTGCCGGCAGACCGCTGCTTGCCGTGGGCATTGCGGTCACACCCGCTCGTTTCGAGCAGATTCGCGCGGGCTGCGGCCAGCCGCGTCTGGCCGAAATGCCGCCCGGCCAAGACGCGTGCGAATTTGAGATGGAGTTCTCGCACGGTGTGCGTATCGATGTGCTGACCACACTAAATCCGGGCGGAGGCGGTGCCATTGCGCGTTTCCTCGCGCGCTACGGCGAAGGAATACAGCAAGTGGAATGCAATGTCGCTGACGTTCGCCTGGCGACGCAAATTCTACGGGATCACTTTGGCCTTGAGCCGATCTCTCCTGATTCAGAAAGGCCCGATGATGGGCGAGCCGGCGCCGACGGAACACGCGTGAACTTTTTCCTGGTCCCGGTCGCCGAAGGGCGAAAAGCGCTAATTGAGCTGGTCGAAAATCCTTCGCCTAAATCCCGTAAGCGGTAAATGTTAGCGAGCGGCCCGCAGGCGCTTTCCTTCGAATGCCGCGCTGTGGCAGGCGCGCCAGGCGCGCAAAATTTCCGCGACACTCCAGGCTTGCGCGATCGCTCCACATGGAACAAAAGGCGGCTCGCCATCGAAAATTTCGCTCACCGTGCCCAGACCGCGGGCAAGTAAGTGATGGGCGAGGGGCTCGAGAAACGTGAAAGCCAGCCGCGAATCTTGATACACGCGCAAATGCGCCAGCACAAAGGGTCCCATCAGCCAGGCCCACACCGTTCCTTGGTGATACGCGGCATCACGCCGTGACTGGGGCCCCCCGTAATACCCGGTATAGCGCGGGTCAGCCGGGTCAAGAGTGCGCAAGCCGTACGGAGTTGCGAGGCGCCGCAGGCAAATCTCCACGACCGCTGTCCGTTGCTCCACTGCCAGTGGACTTTCGGGCAGCGACACGGCGAAAATCTGGTTTGGCCGAATCGCATCATCGTGGCCCCCGTCCGGCCCATCGAGCACATCAAAGCAGCAGTGGGCATTCGCGTTCCAAAAACGCGCGAATCCGGCCAGCACGCGCTCGGCCAGCCGGTTGTACTCCCAAGTTGGCCTGTCGAGTATGAACGCAAACCGCGCCATAGTGCGCAACGCGTTATACCACAGCGCGTTTACCTCGATGGGCTTGCCAATTCGGGGAGTCATCACCTGGCTGCCGACTTTCGCGTCCATCCAGGTGAGCTGAATTCCTGATTCGCCCGCGTGCAGCAGTCCGTCAGCTTCATCCATGCGTATGGAATAGCGCGTGCCATGGGCGTAGCGATTTATGATCTCCTCAAGCGTTGCGAAGAGTTCCTCGAGCAGTGTGCGATCCGATGTCGCCTCGTAGTATTGCCGCAGCGCATCGAAATACCATAGCGATGCGTCCACGGAGTTATACTGCGCCGGTTGGCCCGCCTGCGCAAAAACGTTAGGGAGCATTCCCTGATCTACGAAGTTCGCGGCGCTTCGCAAAATCGCGCGCGCCAAGTCGCGGCGGCCGGTCTCCAGCAACAGGCCGGGCAGCGCAATCATCGTGTCCCGCCCCCACGCGCCAAACCACGGATAGCCGGCGATGACCGAGTCGGTAACCGGCGCCAGCTTGGCGGAGGCTTCAGACTTCCGTCCTGGGGCTAGATCGCCGCTGTTATTGAGCATCGTGTTTTTAGCGAGTTCATCGTTTTTAGAAACTTCATCGCGGTTTACCGACACCGCAGCCTGCCTTGGCTGGGAGCGGACGGGAAATTGCGCGGCCGCCAGCACGAGCTGTCGAATCCACGGTGGTGCATCCAACGAAAGCCGCGGCTGGGCCGCCACCCAGTAATCCAGTAGCTTCTCGTCGAGGTTCGTCCGCGCGGCCAGAGCCGCGTGTCCATCGAGCGACGCTTCGGCGTCGGTTGAGAGCACCATCGTCAACGATCTGCCGAGCTCCAGCCGCCCGCTGAAAATTCCCGCGAAAAGATGATCCTCGCGGTCATCGAGCCCGCGCAAACGCTCCTCAGCCAAATCGAAATTCAAATACCACTCGTGCTGAGGCTCGGCCTGCGCGGAATCACTCAATAGGTAAAAGGGCGTTGCGCCCGGACCGGCAATCACGCGCAACCCATGGTCAACCGGAGTGATTTGAAAGCGTCCACTATCTCCGATTTGTGCCACATGCGTGGTGGAATGGAAGTCGCGATAATTTACCAGCACCTTTATTTCCAGTTGTGCCGGGACAGCCGAACCGCGCACCAAGTCGTAACGAACGTAAGTGGTATTGGAGCCGTCCGCCATCCAGATGCGCTTTTCCAGCAGCGCGTCGGCGCACGCAAATGTCCACACCGGAGTCGTTCCCTGAAGTTGAAAACGTTCTATGTAGCGAAATCCTTCGGGAGCAACAGTGGGGTCCGGACCGCCGCTCGCCCAACGATTGGCGCCAAGCTCGTAGCTGCGGCTATCGTAGTGCAGCGTCTCATCGAAATTCGAAACCAGCAAGGTTCGTGCGCCTAGGCAGGGCTGCGCCGCGTCCGAAGCGCCCGTCGGATCTAAGGCGGCGATCAAAAGCCCATGGTAACGGCGTGTGAGCACGCCCGCTACGCTCCCGCAGGCGAAACCACCCACTCCATTGGTGACCAACCACTCGCGCGCGGCCGCTGATGCAAGCGAGCCGCAAATTTCCGCGCCCAAATCGACTGTGAGCGGTGCGCTCACTCAGGTTCTGCCGTACACAGGGATGGCGGCGCCGTGAATCACGCTCGATTCCGGGGAGCACAAAAACAGAATCACCTGCGCGATCTGCGCCGGCTTGGGCCACAGGGCCGGGTCGGCTGAAGGCATCGCCCGCCGGTTCGCCGGCGTATCGAATATGCTGGGAACCACGGAGTTTACGTTGATGGCGTAAGGCTTTACTTCGTCGGCGAGTGAATCGAAGAGTGCGAGCGCGCCGGCCTTCGAGGCCGAGTAAAGTGCTGCCCCCGCGGAGTGCCCATAGCCCGCGCGGGAGGCGATATTCACAATCCACCCGCGATTTTGCCGGATCATGCCGGGAAGCACGGCTCGGGCCAACACGAAGCCTGACTTCAAATTCAGTGCCAGCATGCGCTCGTACGTTGCAAAATCTTCCTCCCAAACATTCTTGCCCCCGGCGTAGGAGCCCACGGCATTGACTAGAATGTCGATGTTGCCCGCGCGCATGTGCTCGTTCACGAGGGCCGCGACGGAGGCCGGGTCAGTTGTGTCTGCGTCAACACCCGTGAGCGTGCCTCGTTTGCCGCCGCGAGCGCTAGGCGCGTCGGCGATCAGATTTTGAAACTCCTGCTGCTGACGATAGGTAGTAATTACGCGAGCGCCGGCGCCGAGCAGCGCGATGCACACCTCACGGCCCAACGCTCCGGTACCTCCAGCGACCAGCGCCACTTTGTCATCAAAATGATTCATTCGCCATTCTCCGGGTTCGCTGAAACTGTCTATACGCCATTCTGCTCGATTAATTTCGCTACTAAGGCCGTCCAACCAGTTTGATGGCTGGCGCCCAGGCCGGCGCCCGTGTCCCCGTGGAAATATTCGTAGAACAAGATCAAGTCTTTCCAGTGGGGGTCGCTTTGAAAAGGTTCACCTCCGGCGTAAACGGGACGTCGCCCCGTTTGATCCGGCAGAAATATGCGGGACAACGAACGCGACAACGACGCGGCGACCTGCCACAGCGTGACCTTTTGGCCGGAACCGGTGGGATATTCGATCAGCAATTCGTCGCCAAAATAGTAGTGAAACCTCTGTAGCGATTCGATAATCAGAAAGTTCGACGGAAACCACACTGGACCCCGCCAATTCGAATTGCCTCCGAAGACGCCGGTGCGGGATTCGCCGGGCTCATATCCTACCCGGTACTCGGCACCGTCGGCGTAAAATACGTACGGGTGATTCTGATGTACCTTCGACATCGCTCGGACGCCGTGCGGCGAGAGGAACTCGTTGGGGTCCAGCATGTAGCGCAACACCCGCAACAGCCTCTCGCGCGTCACCAGCGAAAGCAGGCAGCGCACGCCCTGCGCCGACCGCTGGCTCATGTCGATGTGTGTCCTGGCCTCTGAAACATTGTCGAGGAACCACTGCATGCGGCGGTTAAATCCTTGAAGCCTTGCGAGCGTTTCGGGTTCGAGCGTCTGTACCGCAAACAGCGGTATCAATCCCACGAGCGAACGCACCTTCAAAAAATACTGCCTGCCGTCGGGGAGGTGCAGCGCGTCGTAATAAAACCCGTCCTCCTCATCCCATAGCTGGAGTCCGTCCCTGCCGAAATCGTTCATGGCCTGCGCGATATAAATAAAATGCTCGAAAAACTTGCTGGCAACATCTTCGTACGCCGGATCTTCGCGCGAAAGCTCCAGAGCGATCGCCAGCATATTCAGGCAATACATGCCCATCCAGCTGGTGCCATCGGACTGGTCCAGATGCCCACCGGTTGGCAGAGGCGCGGAACGGTCGAACAATCCGATATTGTCAAGTCCCAGGAAACCGCCCTCAAAGACGTTCATGCCTTCGAGGTCCTTGCGATTAATCCACCAGGTGAAGTTGATCAGCAGCTTTTGAAAGACGCGTTCAAGAAACTGCCGGTCGGTGCGGCCATGAATGCGCTTTTCGATTTTATAAACGCGCCATGCAGCCCAGGCGTGCACCGGCGGGTTCACATCACTGAAGGACCACTCGTATGCTGGGAGCTGCCCGTTGGGATTCATATACCATTCGCGAAGCAGGAGAATAAGCTGATCCTTGGCATAATCAGGATCGATCGTCGCCAGGGCGACGCAATGAAACGCCATGTCCCACGACGCATACCATGGGAACTCCCAGGCGTCCGGCATGGAAAGCACATCGCCGTTGTAGAGATGTGTCCACTTACGATTTCGTCCCCACAGTCGCTCGGGCGGAGGCGCCGGCTGAGCCGGATCCCCCGCCAGCCAGCGCCTCAAATCGTACTGGTAAAACTGTTTGGACCAAAGCAGGCCCGCGTACGCCTGCCGTTGCACGTTCACAGCGTCATCGGGGCGTCGGCCCGGAATGCGCCGGGCATAAAACTCACCGGCCTCTCCGATTCGCGCGGCGAAAATCTCATCAAATGTTTTACCGAAGGGACCTGCCGCAATTTTTTCCGGAGGCTCATTGGTAAATCGCAAACGAAGAGTAGCCGAGGCGCCCGCAAGAATATCCTGACGGTAACAATGGGCCGCTTTCGTGCCGGTTTCCGCGGCATTGACGGCCTCTTCCCGCCCGTGAACGAGATATTCGTGAAATGCATCCTTCACGTAGGGGGTGGCATTGTTCACTCCGAACAGCCGCTGGTAATTCGTGTCATTCTCGGTAAACAGCAGTTGCGGCGCACCCTCGGCGGCGAGCCAGCGCTTACCGTATGTTTCATTCTCCAGCCCGATAACGCGCATCCCCTGCCCGTCCGGTTCGCGCCATAGCTTCGGCCGCGTGGACTGCCAATCCCAGGACCAGGTATTGCGAAACCAGATTGTCGGCAGCAAATCGAGAGAGGCCTTCTCAGGTCCGCGATTCCATGCCGTTATGCGGATGAGAATGTCTTCGCAAGCGGCTTTGGCGTACTCGATAAAGACATCGAAGTACCGATTATCGGTAAAGACCCCGGTATCCCAAAGCTCGAATTCGGCGTCGGCCTTCGTGCGCCGGCGGTTTTCTTCCACCAGGCGCGTGTACGGGAATTCACCCTGAGGATATTTGTACAGCATCTTCTGGTAAGAGTGGGTGGGCGTGGCGTCCAGATAGAAATAGTACTCCTTCACGTCCTCAGCATGATTTCCCTCATTGCCGGTCAGGCCGAACAGGCGTTCTTTCAGGATGGGGTCGCGCCGATTCCAAAGAGCGAGAGCAAAGCAAATTTCTTGATGGCGGTCGCAGAGACCGCCCAGGCCGTCTTCCCCCCAGCGATAGGCGCGCGAGCGCGCATGATCGTGAGGAAAATATTCCCAGGCGCTGCCATTCGCACTGTAGTCCTCACGGACGGTGCCCCATTGGCGCTCGCTGATGTACGGCCCCCAACGCTTCCAATGCACGGTCCGTTTCTGCGACTCGGCCAAACGTTGTTCTTCAGCGCCCATGGACAAATCGGCCCCCGCTTTCTGTTAACTTGCCGCTTTGCCATGCTGGCGGCATTTGCATCGCAAATATTTCTATCGTTGGTACAAATATTGGATTCTACTCGCTTCCTGGCGGTCATCACCTAGTTTCTGTTGCCTCGGCGCGCGCGGCGCGCTCATCGGTCCGTCGCGAAGGACCGTCGCGAAGGTTTGACTGTCCCGCGCCGTTCTACGTATATTCGGATGCTGCGTGGTTTGTGGCCGGTGCGTCGCAGGGCCTGAGGAATTTGATCTGCACTTTTCGCTTTCACATCCCGCCGCTCCCAAGTTTAGAGACCCTTCTCTTCCGGGGGATATTCCCAGCGCTTCGGTAATCATCGCCTGTTACAACGATGCCGATATCGTTGAGCGGAACCTGGCCGCCTTCGCGCGCCAATCCCGCCAGGATTTTGAGATCGTCATTGCTGATGATGGTTCGGCCCAGGATTACGGCCCAATGCTGGAGCGCTGGACGCCTCGATTCGCCCATCCCATCCAGCACGTCAGGCATGAAGATTTGGGCTTTCGCAAAACGCGCATTCAAAATCGGGCGGTCCTGGTCAGCAGGTCCGCCTATCTTATTTTCATCGACGCCGATTGCCTCCCCCACCGCGATTTCGTGCGCAATCACTTGGGATACGTTGAGCCGGGCATGGCTCTGGCGGGACGGCGTACCGAGGTTGCGCGCCAGGACATTCCCTCGGCCGAGCAAATCCTCAAGCGAGGAGTAGGACTGGGCCCGGCGCGCCTGGTTTGGTTGTGGCTTCGCGGCCGAGTCCACATGATTGAACATGGCGTCGTGTTTCCCTTCGCCGGGGAAGTTTACGGGCGCGGCATCCTCGGCTCCAACTTTTCCTTGTGGAAGAAAGATTTGGAAAAAATCAACGGATTCAACGCCGCTTTTGTCGGACCCGGATGGGAAGATACGGACATCGATTTCCGATTGCAACTCGCTGGCGTAAGAATAAAAATCCTGCGTCACAAAATCGTGGAATACCATGTCGATCATGCCCCGCGGGTCTGGAGCGACACGCTCAATCAAGAGAGGCTGATCGCCTCGCAGCAAAACCGCATCTCCCGTGCCGAGATCGGCCTGGCGGAAATTCAAGAGGGCGATTTCGAGCACAGAGTGTACGGCCGCCGCTAAGCACGCTCGCTTTTCGGGAGAATGCAAACGAAAGCACGAAGCTACGCTTCGTCCCATTCAGGCAGCGCCCGCCGTCCCAGCAGCGCTTCGGCCGCCCACCGGCCCAGATAGACCGAAAGCGCCACGCCGTGGCCGGCATAAGCGCCGAGCACCAGGGCTTGCGAACTTCGTGGATGGGCCCCGAAGATGGGGCGCCACTGCTCACCGATCAGAATTGGCCCGCCCCAGCGATGTGTGATGTGAATATCGCGCAATAACGGATGCAAGCCGTGGACGCGGCCTTCCAGGCGGGCCATCAGCGCCGCGGGTTCTCCCGCGTCAATGTCGATTTCGGAAAATCCGCGCCAGTCGTCGAGGTGCACCAGTCCACTGCCGAAAACGATGCCGTCATTCGAAAGCAGGCGTCCCCAAAGATATGGAAAATCCGTGGTGTAAAACGGTTTTCGAGATGCCAGCCCTACGGCCGTGAGTTGTGCCGCAGTCAGCGGCGCGGTCGCCAGGGCCAAGGTGAATTTCGGGAGCGCGCGGCCCGCGAGACCGCTTACCTCGAGGGACTGCGCGTTGGTGGCGAAAATGGCGCGGTGCGCTCGAATTTGTTGGCCTCCTGCATACAGACTCAGAGGCTCATCGAATACGACTTTCTCGACATTCGCATTTTCAAACAGCAACACACCCGCATAGTGCGCTGCGCGCGCCAAGCCGCTAACGAGTTTGCCGGGATCAACAGAGCCGCCAGGAACCTGCTTTACTGCGCGGAGGTCGCCCGAGTCATCCCAGGCAATAGGAGAATCCGGCAGCGGGTGTGTTCGGCCCAGCTCAAACGCGCCCGGAAGCGTCAAATCGCAATCAACCTCCAACTCCCGGAGGATAGAAGAAAAACCCGTGAGCACGTCTCCCAAGCCCGGCAAATCCCCCGCGGAGGATTCCGCCAGCGTCATTCCCCCCGAGTGGCCGCTGGCGCCTGCGCCGAGCGATCGGCCCTCCAGCAAGGCCACACTTTTTCGTGGCTCGAGTCGGCGCAGCCAAGTGGCCGCCGATAATCCCGAAAAGCCTCCCCCGAGGACTACAAAATCCACTTCTTCCGGCAGCGCGCGCGTCACCGGATGGAAATCAATTGTCCACGGCGTATTGCCCCACCGTGCCTTGTGCAACGATTCGACCAGGATTGCCGCCTCACAACAAATCTACATCTGCGAACGAAATCAGGATAATCAACGAGGCCTTTATTTGTACACAAAGGAGAGTCAAAGGTTCCGAATTTCGCCAGCGTCGCTAGCGGAATTACCATACCCTTTGCGCAGTTGTCTGAAAATAATACGTAGCGTAGCTAGAACTGGAACGGACAAGAAACTTCCAGCAATTCCTGCGACCGAGCCCCCCGCCAGCACGCCGAAGATGACGATAAGAGGATGGAGTTCCATCCCTTTGCTGAGCAGTTGTGGCGACAAGACATAATCCTGAAACACTCGAAACGCCAGGAGGAAAGCAATGAGCCAAAGCAAATGGTGAAAGCCGCCTAATCCAGCGACGGCCAAGATAATAACGGCTCCCGTGAACGGTCCGACCATCGGGATGAATTCCAATGGAAAGGCGATAGCCGCCAACAAGATTCCGAACGGGACTCCGATCAAGGAGAAGAACAATCCGTAGGCTATAAACGCGACAGTCGCCAGCAACACCAAGGCTCGCATGTATTGCGCAAAAAGCAGATTCAGTTCGCCGGCGACTTCATTGACGCTATCACGCCTAGGTCCAGTAGCAACGATGCCCATGATCGCCCTGCTGATTCGTTCGCCATCTTTCAGGAAAAAGAAACTCAGAATCGGAACCAGCACGATAAAAATAAGAATTCTGACATGAGACAAAACGCCCAAGGCCGCGTTTGGCAGAAGTGAGACAAAATATTGCGAATGTTCGGATACCTGTTTTCGCAGAGTCGAAATGATTGCAGCCCTGGCTGTCTGGAGCGGGGATGAACCGACTGGTTGACTCGCCGTTTCGAATCTTGCGAGAAGTTCCGGAATTCGTACCGCAAAGGCACTCGCCTGCTCCTCGATCCGGGAACCAATGATAATTCCAACGCCCACTAATAATGCGAGAAGTGACAGATAGACTACAGCCAAAGCCCACACCTTAGAGCCACCGGGAATTCTCCGATCCAGTAATTTGACTAAAGGCCACAACAGGTACGCGAACAAGAGGGAGACAGTAAAAACGAACAGAGTCTCTCGAATGAGATAAACCGCAACAAGTAACAAAACAATGAAAACGACTGTCCAAGTTTGTTGGGCTGTCCGACGATCGAGACCAAGCACGAGTTACTCCGATCAGCCAGAAATGTTAGCTCCATAAAGGTGAGGTCCGAAGCCCGTAGCGGGTCTACGAAGACACCCACCCCTATTTTTGGCTTATGACTCACTGGGCCATAAAGCCATGAAACAATTCGAGACATG
>Ga0210384_10008202_pt1 | contig 10921 bp, 10 predicted proteins | sample IncBWH2MmetaG_FD_160574 | JGI IMG/M metagenome (GOLD analysis project Ga0210384, IMG submission 160574) | Forest soil microbial communities from Barre Woods Harvard Forest LTER site, Petersham, Massachusetts, United States - Inc-BW-H-2-M | ecosystem: Environmental > Terrestrial > Soil >...
GCGTATGTTTCCGGCAAGATTCGCAGAGGGCCGCCACGACCGCCGGTGCGCAATCAGCCGGCGCATCAGCGTTCAGTAGTTCGCACTGAATCGTAACCTTGCGTTTCGCGGAGATCGTTTGACTTGCATCCTCAACCACCTTCATCGTGGCATCACGCCGGGCCAGATCGGTATCACGAATATCGACGCTCAGGCGAACCCGGCTCGGAATGCTATTCACGGCGCCCGGAAAAACTTCGCAAATGCCAACTGTGGCTACTGTGTCTATCGCGCCGCTTGTTCGAGCCGCATTTTCGATCGCCAGAACCAACTCCGCCGCCGCACACAGCGCGTCACGCCGATCAGACATCAGGACTCCGCCCGCATGGCCACCTGAGCCCTCGATGGCAATCCGAAGACTCGCGGGAGCGGCAATTTTCGTAACCACTCCTAAAAACATATGCTGGCGTTCGAGCAGCGGACCTTGTTCGATGTGCAACTCGACGAATGCCTTGTAATAGTCGCCTGGTAGCCTCACTTCTTCCAGCTCTCCGCGTAATCCTGCGTTACCACGAACTTGCTCGATTGATAAGCCGTCACTATCCTTCAACTCTTTAGCGGCATCGGGGGACAAGCTTCCCGAGAGTAAACGGCTGCCGAGACATCCGATCCCAAATCGTGTCGGTTCTTCCGAGGTGAAAACCAGCAACTCAATTGAGTTTCTCGGGCGGAATCCACTTCGCTTGAGTGCTCGGATCGCTTCCAGGCCCCCCAGCACTCCGACGACGCCATCGTATTTTCCGGCATTGGGGATGGCATCAATGTGCGAGCCAGTGCCCACCGCCGGTGCTTCAGAATCAGAACCAACCCATCGAGCGAAAATGTTTCCAATGGCATCCTGCCGCACTGCGAGTCCGGCTTCCTCGCAACGAGCTCCTAGCCAATGACGCGCCTTAAGGTCGGTGGGAGTGAAGACGATTCTGGTGACTGCGGGAGCTTCGGAGTCAGAAATGGAGGCCAGCGCTTCGATCTCGGAGAGCAGAGTCTCCTGATCAACTTCAATCCTCATGGTCGAGTGCCGGTTAGAGGATGGCGGTTCCAATCTTTGTAGATGAGGTATTTCGCTGGTACCTTGCCTAGCGCTCCAAACCACTGGGGACACCATGGGCCCATCCAGATGAAGTCGCCGGCCGTGACCGGATACCACGCGTCGCCGAGCCGATAGATCCCGCCGCCTTCGAGCATGATGAGCCCATGTTCCATCACATGTATTTCGACCCTGCTGAGGGATGCACCCGGCTGGTACACCATGGTGTTTACTGCGAAGTCGAAGCTCATCGTATCCGGGAGCAGACACTTCACTTGCAAGCTGGGATCGTTATCAAGGGGATGCGAAGCGATGGCATCTTCGTTCGACAGAATCGCGTGGGGCGGCTCGACCGAAGCCAGCGCCTGGTAAGGTTTCTCGATCACCAACCCACGGCTTTTCCCCGAGGCTGAGATTCGGTGCAGCATGCCTTGAGGCAAATAAGCATATCCTCGCACCCCCAACTCGCTGCGTTTGCCCTCCGCTTCCACGTTAACTCCACCCTCCATCACAAAAATAAAACGTTGCGCGGGCGTGCTCCCCAATTCACCATCCGGTTCGAACTCGGCGGTGTACTCGGTGAATCTCGCGCCTAACGCCGGACCCGCATGCACAATGGCTGAACAAGCCTTCATGCCAGGTAGGGTGGTGCGTACGAAAGTATCGGCCGTCAACACCAGATGATTGGGTTGTTGCGAACTGCGGGTCTGGCCAAGATTATGCACGGCACTTCCTTTTTTGCTATGCCTTCGAGGAAGCGATCTGATCGAGCAGATGCAAACCGCACTCGATCGCCTTCGCCACATCTTCTACTTCAACGGATTCTGCTGGGTCGTGACTGATCCCGCCGGGCGTTCGCAGAAAGATCATGCCGGTGGGAACTTTCTCAGCCAGAATCATGGCATCGTGTCCAGCGCCACTTACCATGTGGTGCGGCTCGCATCCAGTCTTCCGGATCGCCTCTTCGATCTCGTTCATGAGAATAGGATCCATCCGCACGGCCTGTTGATTTAACAGAGTATTGTCACTCACGGACAATCCACGCCGCTTCGCAATTTGTTCCGCCAGACAAATGAGGTTATCCACTGCGCCCGTTCGAGCCTCATCCGACCCATGACGCACATCGAGACTCAGGCGAGCCTCTCCTGCAATGACGTTCGTTGCGCCTGGCTTCGCGTTTATTCTGCCCACGGTCGCGACCAGTCCAGAAGTATCTCGAGCCAACCGCTCCACCGCCGTGATCCATTCGGCCGCAGCGGCTATAGCATCGTAACGGACATCCATCGGAGTTGTACCTGCGTGGTTGGCTCGACCAACGAATGTAAATTCCAGCCGGCTCTGGCCGGTGATAGTGTCGATTACTCCGAGCGGTCGCCCCAGTTTTTCCAAAACTGGACCCTGCTCGATGTGAAACTCCATGTAGGCAAGGGTATCGGCTCTCAAGACAGCCTGAGAAATTTTGCCAGGTTTCAGGCCAAAGTTCTCGATCGCCTTGCGCACGGAGATTCCCTGCGCATCGCAGCGGCTCAGGAGTTCATCGTCGAGCCTGCCGATGAGCGCGCGACTGCCGATGAAAGGTGCGCCGAACCGAACTCCCTCCTCCTCAGAAAAGCCGACGACTTCAATTGCAAAAGGAAACCGGCGTTGACCCAAAGCCTCGAGTAATGCAACAGCCAGGACCACGCCGAGAATGCCATCGTAGGCTCCTGCGTTTGGGACCGTATCCAGGTGCGAACCGATGAGAAGTTTTGGCGCGTTACGTTCCACAGCGGGATACACTCCGCGCAAGTTGCCCGCGGCGTCGATGCTCACCTTGACTCCAAGCGGACTTAACCAACCAGCGATTTCCCGATGACAATCATGCATGGGCGGAGAGAGAAATGTCCGACGCGTGCTGGCTAAGTCTTCGCTGAAGCCGGCCAGCTTCTGGCAGCGGTTGACGACTACTTCCGCGCGATTCTTGATTCCGTGCATTCGCATGGCCGACTGTCATGCCCGGCGTATGACCATCGCTGCCCCCCAACCGACGACAACGAGCAGGACCAGGATCTCCCAACTATATTTGTTTCCATAAGTGGCCACGGGGAAATGGTTGCTAAGCATGATAAACACGACCGGAACCGCTAAGAAAGTATTGTGCTTGGACCGCAGCTTAGCCTGAGCCCCGAGCGAAACATCGAATGTCGCCCCTGCCGCGGCTGCAGCGATCATCTTGCGTTGGGCGGGAAGAATTCGCTCCCACACGTTAAGCGCCATGATCGTGCCGAACGTCGCCCCCAAGTGGATATAGGCGGCGCGGCCGCTGAAAACGTGTAGCAGGCCCCACGAGACGCCGGCAGTCATAAGCAGTGAAAATATCGCGAACGCGGTTGGGGACTTACCCAGCGTTGACCGTGCAGCCAGATCATAAATGAGCCACCCGAAGACGATCACCCCGAGTCCGACGGAGATACCCCGAACGAGGGAGATGTCGGCGACGTCGGTGTCAATAAGTCCTCCGCCAAAATAATAGAGAAGGAACAGCAGCAGAATTCCGCTGAGCCAGGTCATCATCGCTTCCCAGCGAAACCAGTGGACTAGCTCGGGTCCGACCTGCAGGGATCTTTGCTTTTCGACGGCGTAAAAACCGCCGCTGTGGACCATCCACAGCGCCGGCGCGGTTCCGTCTGCGGCGGCCTTCTCCTCAAGTTTGCTAAATTGCCCGTCCAGCCAGGTGAAGTAATAGGTTTGACCGACCCACATGATTCCCGCAAAAACGTGGAACCAGCGCACCGCAAGGTGAAGCCACTCCCGGATTGAGGACATCACCTGGTTGACTCCTTGTCTGTATCTGTATCTGTATCAGTTACGCAGACGCAGATCACAAATTCAGGTTCCCCGGTAGGTGGTGTAGCCGTTTGGGCTCAGTAGTAACGGAATATGGAAATGCGATTCGCCATCCCGCACCTTAAACGTCACCTCTACCCAGGGATACAGCGTGTCGATTTTCTGCGCTGCCAAATAGTCTGCCGTGTCAAACGTCAGGCGGTAGATTCCAGCGGGAAGAACTTTGTCATCCGGCAGCAACTGGCCGCAGCGGCCGTCTTGGTCGGTGTGCGCCGAGCCCAGCAGCAACCAATGTCCGGACGTATCCTGCCGCTCCAGACGTACAGGCACGTCTTGGGCGGGCTTGCCCAGGGCCGTGTCCAAAACGTGGGTGGAGATGCGTTTTATTGCGAGAGCCATTTTTTCAGACGAATCTGTGTGATCTGGCGCTGCTGCTCAGCTGCTTCGCGCAGTTCGATCTCTTTGTCATTCTCCAAGCGGCGGCGCAGAATTTCCAGAATCTCCGGTCCAGACTTGCCCGTAGCGCAAACAATAAAAATATGACCGAAGCGATTCTCGTATTCGCGATTTGCTTCTGCGAGCGCCGTCTTAACAGCATCACCGGTGACCTTCTGCTGCTCAGCGGTTGACCAAGCCAAAGACTGCGCCGGCGTTGCCGCGGCGGCCCGCGCCTCACCAATCCGAGGATGACTGTGAAATGCTTCCATCCAATCGGATTCACCGAGGCCGCGCCCGGTCTCGTCGGACGCGGCCAGCAGCGCCATTTTGTCCAGCAACGGCCTGCGTTTCGCCATCCCCTCCGCCCATGCCTTCGAGCCACAACACGGTAGGATCTCCTTTGCCGCTTCCTCGAGCGACAGGCGATTCCAGCGAGCCAGCACATCACTCATATCGCAGGCTCGTTCGCTCTCAGCTTCTCCAGAAATTCTGCCACCAGATTGCCAACCACCGTCGACCGATATCTCATCGTCGATCGGATATCGTCGATGGGCCGAATTTCGGCGACAGCGATCTTCTTCGCCAAAAGTAGCAGTGATGGTTCGATAGCTTTTCCCTGCACGATTCGTTCCGTCTCCAGCAATCGAAGGGGAACTGGAGCGACGCTTCCCACAGCGATCCTGACATCTTTGACTTTCCCGCCATCGAGCCGGCCCAGCGCCGCAACGCACACCTTGGAAATCGCTTGCGCTTGTCGCGCACCAACTTTGCGGGTGTAAGAAAAGTACTCTGAAAACCGCCTACTGAGACATATATCTCGAATCAGTTCATCGGAGGCCAGTTTCGTTTTCTTATAATCGGTATGAAAGTCCAGGTAAGGCACTCGCCGCTCGCCACGAATGGAGACGAGGATAAGCTCAGCCTCGTAGGCTAGCAATGCCGGCAGAGAGTCGGCAGCCGGCGAGGCGTTCACGACATTACCTCCGAGCGTGCCTCGATTCTGGTTGGCAATTCCACCGGTCCAGCTCGCAGCGCTCACCAACAACGGGAATTCTCGCCCTACGGTCTCGTTTTCGCGCAGATCTGTATAAGTGCATCCAGCGCCAATGCGAACTTCGTCCGCGAGAACTTCAATGTGCCGCAGCTCAGGAAGATTCCAGATGCTGACCAGCTTTCGTGCAGAAAGCTTCCCGGCCGCGTACTGCACCATCACATCAGTTCCTCCGGCGATGGGCAACCATGTGCCGGGTTCCTCAGCGAGCAGCGCGACGATTTCCTGCAGATTAGCCGGCGCAACTAGCTCATAGTCGGCGGGATCGGATCTCACGTCCTGGCCTTGAACTGCACCGCTTTTGCGACGGCGTCGAAAATCTGCACGTAGCCGGTACAGCGGCAAAGATTTCCTGAGAGTCCTTCGCGGATGTCTCCTATCGTGGGCTGAGGATTCCGCTGGAGTAAATGAGAAGCCGCGAGAATCATTCCCGGAGTGCAGATGCCGCACTGAGCGCCACCGAAGTCGAGGAACGCTTCCTGCAAGCAATTCAGTTGCGCGCCTGCTGCCAACCCCTCGATGGTCACAATGTTCGCGCTCTTGGCCTGGAGAATCGGCACCAAACAGCTGTTCACCAGCGCCCCATCCATCAATACGGAGCATGAACCGCACTCGCCTTCAGCGCATCCTTCTTTCGCGCCGGTCAACGCGAGTTCCTGGCGCAACACGTCCAGTAATCTTTCCATTGGATGAACGCGCACGGTCCTCCGCTCGCCGTTGACGGTAAACGAGAGCTCGCACTTGGCGCGACCCCCCGAAGAAATGTTCGTTGTCATTGCGATTGCACTCCACCGGCAGAGTGAGGCCCGCTCTTACTTATGCTCTCTGTGGCGAGCTTTTCGAAAATGTCCTCCGGGAGCAAGGGAATCGCATCGAAACGAACCTGGAGCGCGTCCTCGACAGCATTAATAATTGAAGGAGCCGGACCATCCATGGGAAGCTCGCCAATCCCCTTGGCGCCAAACGCGCCGTGAATGTTACCCATTTCCTCGAAAAACACACGGATGGGAGGCAGGTCGGCCGAAGTTGGCATGATGTAATTCGTCATCTGGCTGTTTTGCATGCGTCCATTTTGCCAAATCACTTTCTCGTACAGCGTATATCCGATCCCCTGAGCGATACCGCCCACGATTTGACCTCGAGCCAAAACTGGATGAAGGACCTTGCCCACCTCTTGCAGCGCTACGAGGTCATTTACAGATACGCTGTAGGTGCTCAAGTCAACTGTAACTTCTGCGACATAAACTGCCCAGGCAAATGCCGCGTATGCCTCGCCGCGGTACTTTTCATCGTCCCAGAATACGTCGCTTGGCGCTTCAAAACGGGCGGATGAGCGGAATGTTCCATGGGCCGCAACGTAGTTCTGGCAGGCCGTCCGGAATTCGGCCGGAGAGTATGATCTCTCGAGCGCGCCGCTCGTGGTCAGCGTCTGTTTAATTCCCAAGGCCGCGGACTGCACCAGTTTCCCTACCACCATGACGGTACGTGATGCAACCGTCGGACCGCTGTTCGGCACCTCCCCAGTGTCTGCCTGCGCAATGGTTACGTCGTCATACTCGAGTCCGAGAGTTTCGGCTACGATCTGGCACAGAACTGTCTTAGTTCCCTGGCCAAATTCCGTGCTTGAAACCAGCACCCGCACGCTGCCATCGGCGCACGCCTCCACATCAACCACAGAGCTCAGATTCCGCTCTCCTGACCCCGTAAAACCCGCGCCGTGCAAGAAGGCTGCGACGCCGATTCCCTTCTTGCTTGTTCCCATTCGATTATCTTTTGAGAAGCGCTGCTTCTTCGCGTGGTAGTTCGAGAGCTCTAGTGCTCGGTCGAGAAGCTTCTCCAGATCAATGGCTTCACGGATGGTTTGTTCTGTGGTTGTTGTCTGTCCCGGCTGCAAGAAATTCCGTCGCCGGATTTCGATCGGGGATAGTCCCACGACCTGCGCGATGCGCTCCATGTGCCGTTCCATCGCAAACAGGCTTTGCGGTGCTCCGAAGCCGCGAAAGGCGCCGTGCGGCGGTGCGTTGGTGGCCATGGCCTTAGCGCGAATTCGAACATTGGGCCAGTAATACGGACCGCCGGCGTGGATCGTGCCGCGTGAAAGGACTACTGGCGACAGCGTTGTGTATGCCCCGCCGTCAACGGCAAATTCAATTTCGCCACCCAGGATTTTCCCGCCTTTGGTCACGGCGGTGCGGTGTCGGGTGCGCGAGGGATGCCGCTTGGTGGTGGCAGCCATATCCTCCATGCGGTCATAAATGATTTTCACTGGCCGTCCGGATTTGATTGCCAGGAGGGCAGCATGTCCTGCGATCATGGACGGATATTCTTCTTTGCCGCCGAACGCGCCGCCCGTCTCCATTTGCACCACACGGACTTTGTCCGCTGGTAAGTTACACAGCGTCATCAAAGCCTTGTGGATGTAGTACGGACACTGGAGCGAGCCCCACACCGTGACGCCCCGCTCTGGATCGTATGTGGCGATCATCCCGTTATTTTCGATATAAAGCTGCTCCTGCGCCCCAGTGCGGTATTCGCCTTCAACGATATAGTCAGCTTTTTCCCAGACGCCATCGATGTCACCTTTCTCGACTAAATAGGTTTTGAAGGTGTTGTCTTTTCCCCAAATGATTTCGCGATGTTCCTCGCTCTCTTCAATTGTGAACACGGCGGGAAGCGGTTCGTATTCGATTGAGATAGTGTCAACGGCCTTGGGGAGCGCATGGCGGTCCGGATGGGCCAACAGGAGAATCGGCTCCTCGGGATGGTTCACAATCCCATCCGCCAGACATGGTTGATCGTCGACGATCAGAACGATGCAGTTCTTCCCAGGGATATCTTTTGCCGACACAATAACAAACTCGTTCCATGCGATTCCCGAGCCAAAAGTTATCTTTTTAATCTTGCCGCGCGGAACGCGGCTGCGGACAGTGGCACCGTAGAGCATGTTCGGCAGCGTCATGTCATCGATGTATTGCGCTCGGCCAGTAACTTTGTCGCGTCCCTCCTTGCGCGGAACTGATGCGCCCACGATGCGATTACTGGTCATGGTTTGATTATCGCACCTGACCTTCGCCCACTATTGGCGGTACTCCTCACCTATTGGCCCTCCGGCAAAGTTGCCGTCTGCGAAAACAAGTTGACCCCGTAGATAGGTGGCCTTCACCGCTCCACGCAGTGTTTCTCCCAGATAGGGAGAAAGAGGCCAGCGATAATGCAGGCCCTCTTGGGTCACCACGAATTCGGCATCTGGATCAAAGATAACCTGGTCAGCGTCGTAGCCGGCGGCAAGGCGACCTTTGCGAGCTTGGCATCCAGCTAGCCGGGCTGGTTCTTCGGCCATCCAACGCACAATATCTCTCAGCGTAAATCCCCGCCGGCTGGCCTCGGTCCACATCACTGGGAGCACGGCGGAAAGGCTGGAGATCCCACCCCAGGCCGTTTTAAAATTTCCCTCATTAAGCCGCTTCATGTCCGGCGGACAGGGAGAGTGGTCAGTAGCTACCAGATCGATTACGCCATCCCGAAGCCCCTGCCACAAAGCTTCGCGGTTTTCGCGGGTGCGGATTGGCGGCGCGCATTTGCACAGCGTGGCTCCGTCAGCGATGTCCTCGGCGGTCAAATGCAGGTAATGCGGACAGGTTTCCACGCTCAGCGCAAGGCCCTCATTGCGCGCGGCGCGCAAATCGGCGACGGCCTTGGCGGTTGAGAGGTGGACAATATGCAGGTGGAAATCGTATTCGGGGCAAAGTGACAGCATCATCCGGATCGCCGCCAGCTCTGCCTCATCAGGTCGCGATTGCAGATAGGTTGCGTAACGTCTCCAATCAGCACCGGCCAAATGTTCTGTAGCCGCGTCGATTGGTCCCGCGAGTTCGGCGTGCACCAGTAGTGGCAAACCAGTGCGCGCAACATGAGGCAGCGCGGCCCGTAAGTCCTTCTCGCCAACCATGCTGAAGCCATCGATTCCGGGATGAACGAGAAAGCATTTGAACCCCTTAACACCTGCCGCCGCCAGGGCTTCGATATTTTCCTCATTGCCCTGGACCACGCCGCCCCAAGCTGCCCAGTCGACCCAGCACTCGCCTTGTGCAGCTTGACGCTTCGCCTCAAGTGCAGCGACCGAGGTGGTCGCCGGCAAGCAATTCAGAGGCATGTCCACCAAGAGGGTATAGCCCCCCGCCGCAGCGGCGCGCGTTGCCGTGTAGAACCCTTCCCACTCCGTTCGTCCGGGATCGTTAATGTGCACGTGTGAATCAACTAGTCCCGGAAGAACGGCCGCATTGCCGAAGTCTTCGACCTCAATGTCGACCGGCAACCGGTTCGGAGGAATGACTGAGCGGATCTTTCCTCCTTCTACGACGATGGCGGCCGGCCGAATTCCTTCCGGAGTGACCACCTGACGGGAGAGGAAGGCCCGCAAACTCATGTTCTCGATCTTCCCTTCTTCCAAACAATTCTTGAGTAAGAGGCCAAAGCGTATCGTGGCGAAATCAGTTTTTCAACCTGTCACTTTCACAATTCATGCCGAAAAAATCCTACGTCGTCCAGACGCCCGCTTATACTCTGCTTGCCGATCAACCGCGGATCGGTGGTGGAGCATAGCGGCAGAGCAGATAACATGACCAATCCTTTAATGGCGCGGGCAATTCAACTCTCAATTGAAAACGTCCGGTCGGGACAAGGAGGGCCCTTCGGCGCGGTTGTCGCGAAAGAGAGCACCATCATTGCCGAAGCCGTGAATCAGGTGACTTTAACCAATGATCCGACAGCTCACGCTGAAGTGCTCGCCATCCGCCAGGCCTGCCGAAAACTCGGTCTCTTCGAACTTAAAGGCTGTGAGCTTTACACATCTTGTGAACCGTGTCCCATGTGCCTGGGGGCAGTCTATTGGGCGCGTCTCTCCCGCGTCTACTTCGGCAATCTTGCTACAGACGCATCCAAGATCGGATTTGATGACTCATTCATCTATCGTGAAATCATGCAGCCACATGGGCAACGCCGGATTCCCATGATTCAGATGATGCGGGAACAAGCGATAGCAGCATTTCGGGCGTGGGATGAAAAGCCCAATAAGATCCCATACTGAACAGGTGAACTGAGCCTTCGAGGAGAACGATTGCTCGCGCGTTACTTCAGGTTTACCGAGAACCAGACGAATTTGAGGCAAGAGGTTCTCGGCGGACTCACGACTTTTCTGACGATGTCTTACATCGTCGTCGTAAACCCGCAAATCCTCTCCCAGGCAGGAATGCCCGTCGATGGCGTCGTTTTCGCGACCTGCCTCTCCTCCTCGGTTGCCACTTTGGTGATGGGGCTTTATGCAAACTATCCCATCGCATTGGCACCGGGCATGTCGCTCAATGCCTACTTCACCTACTCCGTTTGCCTGGGCATGCACGTTCCGTGGCGTTCAGCGCTCGGGGTAGTGTTCTTCTCGGGTGCTCTCTTCCTCGTGCTTACGGTCACGCGGGTACGTGAGCTAATCGTCAACGGCATACCCGACTGTCTGAAGCATTCAACCGCTACTGGGATAGGTTTCT
>Ga0210384_10008204_pt1 | contig 10920 bp, 11 predicted proteins | sample IncBWH2MmetaG_FD_160574 | JGI IMG/M metagenome (GOLD analysis project Ga0210384, IMG submission 160574) | Forest soil microbial communities from Barre Woods Harvard Forest LTER site, Petersham, Massachusetts, United States - Inc-BW-H-2-M | ecosystem: Environmental > Terrestrial > Soil >...
CAAGATGCTTTAAGGCGTGTACTAGGACTGCTGGGATACAGGCTTCACTCGATTCAAAACGAGCGTCCTGTAGGTTAGAACCCTGACTCTGGCGTAGCCTCTTAGCGGCGTCGCCCCTGCCGGGAACAAAGCCGAACCCCCTGGAGTCTAAGGAAGGGAAGCAAAAACTGGCATGATCGAGTTCTTCAAAGAGCCCAGCATCGATTGGATGGGTAAAGCCAAGTATTTCTATGCCCTTAGCGGCATTCTCCTGATTGCAGGCTGGACTTCCGTATTGCTCAAAGGCGGGCTCCGCTACAGCATCGATTTCAAGGGCGGCACCAACGTGGATGTCCGCTTTGCCCAGCCGCCCAATATCGACAAGCTCCGCAGCGGCCTTACTTCGCAGGGTCTGGGGAATAGCGAAATTCAGAGCGTCAGCGACATCGCCAGCCCTAACTCGAACGAAGTGCTCATCTTTGTGGAGCAGCAGGGCACCGGTGACGAAGCGGGAGACAGCAGCAAGACCCAGGTGCTCAACGCCCTGAACGCGGTCTACGGACTCAATAATTCTGTCAAGCCTGACTTCAACGCCGCGACTCCCACCTCCCTGACTGCCTTCCTGACGCAGCGCGATCCTCTGCTGCTTTCTGTGAATGCCGGGGACAAGTACACGCAACTGGCCAAGGCGATTCTGGATTATCGCGATAAGAAGCAGAATGGCGTGCTCGCCAGCTTCGATGGTCTTTCCGGGGCGCCCGGAGTCACGCCGCAAGTCATTAGCGCGGTCCAGGACGGCTATACACTCGGGCCATTCACGATTCGCAACGTCGAGATCGTGGGACCCAAGGTGGGAGCCGAGCTTCGCCGCCAGGCAGTGTTCGTTACGCTCTATGCTTTGGCCGGAATGCTGGTATATATTGCCTTCCGGTTTGAATGGGTTTTTGGGGCCGCCGCCGTCCTAGCGGTGTTTCACGACATCTTAATTACGCTGGGATTCTTCTCGTTGTTGCATTATGAGATTTCGCTTACGGTCATCGCGGCGCTGCTCACGCTGGTCGGCTACTCGATGAACGATACCATCGTGATCTTCGACCGCATCCGCGAGAATAATCGCTTGCTGCGCCGTGAGCGGTTCGCCGACGTGGTCAACAAATCCATCAATCAAACTCTTTCTCGTACCATCCTGACCAGCGGCCTGACGTTCCTAACTGTGCTGGTGCTTTTCCTGATGGGCGGTCAGGTGCTCCGCGCTTTCTCCTTTGCTCTCGTGGTGGGGATTGTGGTAGGAACGTACTCCAGTTTTGGTATCGCCGCACCTCTGGTCGTCGCCTGGCATAACTGGCGCGGTCAGGGTGTGGCTAGCACCGGACCCGCAGCCGGCAATAAACCCAGCGGTAACGACAGCGCTTCGGCGCGACTCGCTCCCGCCGGGAGGAGGTAGTAAGACCCATGTTTGACGATATGGTTGTTTCCAGCGCGAACCCGATCAAGACGAATAAGCCTTGGACGGTAGCCATCTCGATGCTGATTCAGTTTGCTGTTCTGGCGGTGTTGATTCTCATCCCGCTGATCTACACCGAAGCGCTGCCTAAGACGATGATGGCAACGATGTTGATGGCACCGCCTCCGCCACCACCTCCGCCGCCACCGCCTCCTCCGGCCACCGTCATCAAGGTCAAGCCGGTGCACTTGCTGGACGCCGGCAAGCTGGTAGCGCCGAAAGTGATTCCCAAGGACATCAAGATCATTAAGGAAGAAGCCGAGCCGGATCTGGGCGGCATGTCGGGCGGCGTGGTCGGCGGCGTAGCCGGCGGCTCGATGGGCGGCGTCATCGGCGGCGTGATCGGCGGCGTCGGTGCAGCCCCTCCTCCTCCGAGACCCAATCAGGGGCGCATTCGCCAGGGCGGCAACGTGCAAGCGGCCAAGCTTATGAATAAGGTGCAGCCGGTTTATCCGCCGCTGGCACGTCAGACGCGCATCTCCGGAACCGTCCGTCTGCACGCGATTATCGCAAAGGACGGCAGCATTCAATCGTTGGAAGTCCTGTCCGGCCATCCGCTGTTGCAGCAGTCGGCGCTTGACGCCGTACGCCAGTGGAAGTACCAGGCGACGTTGCTCAACGGTGAGCCGGTGGAAGTGGACACCACGATTGACGTAATTTTCTCTCTCAACCAGTAGCAAGGTCCGGCGAGCTTGTCGTGGGATCCGCCCGCCGGTCCAGTAAGCAGTATCGGCAAACTCACTCGATGGCGCCGGCTGACCTGTTCGGCGGGCGTCACTAGATACTAAGGAGCAAACGAATGGTAGCAACTCTGTATGTCTACGCGATCGTGTTCTTGCAGGCCCCGAACCAATGGGACCTGCGGACGATGTGGTCCAACATGGGCCTACTCGCCAAAGTGGTGGTTTTCATTCTGTTCGTGCTGTCGATTTACTCGTTCGGCGTGATGATTGACCGCGCCCTGATGTACAGTGCGGCTCGCAAGCAGTCGCGCGTCTTCGTGCAGCAGGTTGCCGGCGCTCTTAAGGATGGCAAGCTCGATGAAGCCATCGCCATCGCCGAACGCAACAAGAAGAGTCACATCGCCAAGGTAGTGGCGACCGGCCTTTCGGAGTTTCAGTCCGCTTCGCAACAGGTATCTGACGCCGACGTTATCGAAGCCGCCAAGCGCGGTCTCGAGCGCTCCGTCGCCATCGTGCACGCGGAAATGAAGCGCGGCCTTTCCGCTCTCGCGACTATCGGTTCGACCGCCCCGTTCGTGGGCCTGTTCGGCACGGTGGTCGGCATCTTGAACGCCTTCAAGGGCATCGAGTCCAACAAGGCCACGGGCCTGTCGGCAGTGGCCGGCGGTATCGCAGAAGCGCTGGTCACCACCGCGTTCGGGTTGCTGGTCGCCGTCCCTGCCGTGTGGGCCTACAACTATTTCACCAACAAGGTGGAAGCTTTCGACGTCGAGATGGACAATTCCTCGATGGAGCTAATCAACTACTTCATCCTGCGCCGCGGCGCCAAGAAGTAGCTGAAGCAAAGGACACCTGAATGGCCTACAAGCCACAAGCCGGAGCGCAGATGGCGTCGCCTAACGTCATCCCTATGGCCGACATCATGCTCGTGCTGCTGATCATCTTCATGGTTATCACGCCGATGTTGCAGAAGACCACACCGGTGGACCTGGCCATGACGAATAACGCGCACGAGATGAAGGATGCCGACAAGGACGACGCGATCGTTGTCGCGGTCACCAAGGACGGCAGCATCTACCTGAAGAATGTCAAGACGGCCAAGGAAGCGCTCACAGACCAGATCAAGGATGCGATTTCCAACCGTCTGGACAAAACCGTTTACGTCAAGAGCGACGCCCGCGCCAAGTACGGCGATGTCGTCGCGGTCATCGACGAGATTCGCTCCGCCGGAGTGGACCAGCTCGGCCTGCTCACGGAGAAGACTCAGGGTCAGGCTCCGAAGCCGCAGACCCCTCAGAACCCGCCTTCTGCGGACTGAGGCAGCTGTTTAGTACGTACGGCCGTTTGCACCATTCGTTTGCCGGTTTCCAAGTGCCGCGCCGCCTCCCACACGGCGCGGCTAACTACCCTGCAAGGCTGGTGATTTCTCGGGCCGATAGGAGAACTCGCAATGGGAATGGATGTTGGTGGAGAAAATACCGGCGGTGCGCTCTCATCGCCGAACGTCGTACCGCTCATCGACATTTTGCTGGTGCTCATCATCATCTTTATGGTGATCACTCCGCTCGTCCCCAAGGGTCTGGACACTCTCGTGCCACAGCCCAACAAGGATCAGCAGCAGAATCAGGACCTCGAAAACAAGACCGTGGTCGTGCAGGTGAATGAAAACGGCAAGCTCAAGATCAACAACGAAGACACCACATGGGAAAAGCTCGGCCCGCGCATGGAACAGATCTTCAAGGAGCGGGCTGAGAAAGTCGCCTTCGTCAAGGGCGAGCACGATGTCTTGTTTCAGGATGTCGCCCGCGCCATCGATATCATGCGCGGCGCCGGAATCGATAAGGTGGGTCTGATTACCGCCAAGCTCGAAGCCGGTCAGTAGAGTTTTCGCAGGATGGGAGAGTCCTCTCGCAGGGGAAATCTCTGGTTGTTGTCGGTGGGTCCGGCGGCTAACAGAGCAAAGCGAGGTGACTCATGGGCATTTCACTCGGTGGGGGCAATCGCGGTATTCTCGCGGACGTCAACATCGTTCCATTGATCGACATTTTGCTGGTGCTGCTGGTCATCTTTATGATAATTCCCCATCACCAGCAGGGTTTGGACGCGTCCATTCCCCAGCCGGGGCTTCCAGAGGATGGACCTCGGCCGGAAGTGGTGGTTGTTCAGGTTCTCGCGGACGGGTCCTTGCGCATCAACCAGGATCCGGTTACGTGGGACAATCTGGAGAGCCGCCTCGGGCAAGTTTTCAAACTTCGCGCCAATCGCGCAGCGTTTGTTCGCGGTGAGTCTCCGGTCGAATTCGCGGTGGTTGCCCGCGTAATCGACTTGATGCGCTCCGCGGGTGTGGTCTCCATCGGGTTGCTTACTCCGGAACTCGAAAAAGGCCGCTGAAGCAGTTAGAATGGCCCCTCGCAGGGCGGACTTGAATCCTAGCGCGCTTTCCGCAACGTCGGGAGGCACGCACAGCAGGGATGGATCCTTCGATGATTCATGCATTAGCGCAAGCAGCTCCGGACCCGGTTCGCGCGGGGTCCACTCGAATTGCTCGCCGGGCTGCGGCTCTGGCGGCCTGTGTTCTGGTCGCCGCCGGTATCTCGGGCTGCGATAAGCTGAAGGCCCGCGACCTTCTGAACAAAGGTGTCGCCGCTTTCAAGGCTGGGCAGTACGACGCGGCGGTCGAGGACTTCAAGCAAGCCAAGGAGCGTGACCCCGATCTGATGAACGCGCGCCTGTACCTGGCTACGGCCTACGCCAGCCAGTACATTCCGGGTGCGCCCTCGCCCCAGAACCTGCGTCTTGGCGAACAAGCGGTGCAGGAATTCAAGGAAGTGCTCGAAAAAGATCCCAAGAACCTCAGCGCTATCGACGGCATCGGCTCCATTCTCTTCCAAATGGCCGGCACGCCCTTTGATCCCAAGAAGTTCGAGGAATCCAAGCTGTACCATCAAAAACATATCGAGATTAAGCCCGATGATCCGGAGCCGCACTATTGGATCGGCGTTATCGACTGGACCTTGGCCTTCCGCAGCAACGCCGAGCTACGCTCTGCCTACAACAAGGACCACATCAACAAGCAGATCAAGGATGACGATGCTCTTCCCGCCCCCGTGCGCGCCGAATATGTCGACAAAACCGGGAAACTGGTCGATGAAGGTATTGCCGAAGTGCAAAAAGCCGTCCAGCTTCGCCCCGACTACGACGACGCCATGGCCTACCTGAATCTTCTCTACCGCCGCAAGGCCGATATGGTCGAATCCAACGACGAGCGCGCCAGCCTTAAGAAACAGGCCGACGACCTTCTTGAAAAAATCAAGGAAATCAAGCAAAAGCGCGCCGAACAGCCCCAGCCGCAGTCGAGCTAACCCGGCTCTGCGCCAATTGAGCTCTCTGGGGATAATTGTTCAGGGCGTCTCCTGCCAGGCGCCATGCTCTGGTTAAGTCTCGCACCTGCACCTGCGTTACACTAGAAGCGAGCACCAGGCCAGCCTATGCCTTCGCCTAGCAACGTTCCGCTGAACTTCCATCGCGATCGCTCCGACCGCCAGCTCGACGCTCGCCTCGAGGAGCTGCTCGAAAAGCTGCGCAAGAACCGCCCCTCCGAAGACCCCTGGATGGTTCGCCGCGCCTACGAAATCGCTGCCGAGCGCCACCGCGGCCAGCTCCGCAGCTCCGGCGATCCCTACCTCCTGCACCTTCTGGAAGTCGCGCACATCCTCGCGGACTTGCGCCTCGACGCCATCACGCTCACCGCCGCGCTGCTGCACGACGCCATCGAAGACACGGAATATCCTGTATCCAGAATCGAAGAGCGCTTCGGGGCCGAAGTCGCTCATCTTGTCGAAGGCGTCACCAAAATCGCCCGCCTGGACATGATGTCTTCCGAAGTCCGGCAGGCCGAGAACGTCCGCAAGATGCTTCTCGCGATGGTCAACGACGTTCGCGTCGTGCTCGTGAAGCTCGCCGATCGTCTGCACAACATGCGCACCCTGGAATTCCTCGAGGCCCCCAAGCAGCAGCGCATCGCCCGCGAAACGCTCGATATTTACGCTCCCATCGCCCATCGCCTCGGCATGGGCCTTATTCGCAACGAGCTCGAAGATCTGGCCTTCCGCTATCTCGAGCCCGAAGCCTTCTTCGCCCTGCAGAAAGAAGTAAGCCAGAAAGCGCCCGCGCACCAAAAATTCCTCGAGGAAGTGCAAAGCACCATTCGCACCAAACTAGTTGAGAGCGGTATTCCCGCCGAGCTGGAAGCTCGCGTCAAAAGCCTGTATTCGCTCCACCGTAAAATTCTTCGCCAGGAACGCGGCCTCGAACAGGCCTACGATCTTCTCGCGGTGCGCGTCATTTCCGATTCCGAGCGCAATTGCTACGCCGCTCTCGGCGTCGTCCATCACATCTGGCGTCCCGTTCCCGGCCGCTTCAAGGACTACATCGCCATGCCGCGGCCCAATCTCTACCAGTCGCTGCACACTACCGTTCTTCATAGCGGCCAGGCTTTCGAAGTCCAGATTCGTACCCAGGAAATGCACCGTCTCGCCGAAGAAGGCGTGGCCGCCCACTGGAAATACAAAACCGGCAAGCCTGCGTCCGGTCAAGACGACGATCAGCGCATCGCGTGGATGCGCCAGTTGATCGAGTGGTCCCAAGAATTGCAGGAGCCCGGCGAGTTTCTCACCACGCTCAAAGTTGACCTGACTCCGGTTGAGGTCTATGCCTTCACGCCGAAAGGCCGGGTTCTCGAGCTGCCCCGCGGCGCTACGCCTGTCGATTTCGCCTATCTTGTGCACACCGAAGTGGGCCACCAGTGCGTCGGAGCCAAGATCAACGGCCAGATGGTGGCCCTCCGCCACGAAATCGTCAACGGCGACGTCGTCGAGATTCTTACGCAAAAGGGCCATCACCCCAGCCGCGATTGGCTCAGCTTCGTTAAGTCTTCTCACACCAAAAGCAAAATTCGCCAGTGGATCAACATACAGGAGCGCGAAGAAGCCACTGAGATGGGCAAGCGCCTTCTTGAAACCGAAGCGCGCCACTTCGGCCGCGGCCTTAAGAAAATTCCCGAAGCGGATATGCTTAAGGCCGCGACGGACTGCGGCCTTTCCCGCATCGAGGATCTTTTCGCTGCCGTCGGTTTCGGAAAATATTCCGCGCGCCAGGTGCTCTCTCGCGTCCTCGGCGAGCCTGGCAAAGCGGCTGACGCTGAAACCGCGGACGCCAAGCCCACGCTCGTCAAGACCGTCAAGCGCATGCTGGGCTTCGGCGAAGCCCCGCTCGTGGTCAAAGGCCACGGGGATCTGCTGGTCTACCGCGCCAAGTGCTGCAATCCCATTCCCGGAGACGAAATCGCCGGTTACATCACGCGCGGCCGCGGCGTCGCCGTGCACACCCGCGCTTGTCCCAACGTGCAAAACCTCATGTACCAAGCCGAGCGCCGCATCGCGGTCGAGTGGGGCGGCTCCAGCACCGCGATCTTTCCCGTGCAACTCAGCATTCGCGCCAAGGATCGCGCCGGCCTCCTCGCCGAAATCACCGCCGTCATCAGCAGCGCCGGCTCGAACATCCACAGCCTGGAAAGCCGCCCCGATCGCGCCAACGCCCGGATCGACGCCAGCCTCGAGATCGCGGACAAACGCCAGCTCGAAACCATCCTCGTCAATATTCGCAAAATCTCCGGGGTTCTCGGCGTCGAACGGGTTTTCCACGTCAACTGAGCGGGTTTCCCAACCTGTACGTTTGGCGGGTGTCTTCCACGGCACAAAACCCGGGCTTGGCCCCTTGCTCCGGCTAAACTGGATTCATGCGGTACACCGTCTTGTTTCTCGCTTTAGGTCTTTTTTTGGCAGCCGGATGCAAACAGCATCCGCTCACCGACTATCGCCCGCTCGATCTGGCTGGCATGGGCTCCGATACCGTCGAGCAGCTCAAGAAACTCAATGTGTCCGATCCCGAAGTTGTGCAGCTCGCGGGGTTGAAGGCGGCCGGCGTTACCGACGATACTTGCATGGCGCTTGTCAGCATGTCGCGCCAGCGCCAGCATTCTTTTGCCAGTGCGGATGCCGTCAAGAGCCTCGCGGGCGCCGGCTTTAGCGAGGCGCAAATTCTGGAGATCGCCCGCGCCGGCCAGCTCGATTCGGTTAGCTCTGAGGCCGTTACCTTGCGACTAATCGGCCTTTCCGATCCGACGGTCCAGTTGCTTCTGCACCGCCGGCTCGCCGGCCAGCCCACGCTCTCCAGTGGCGAAATCAGCCGGCTGAAGAACACCGGCCTCAACGAAAAGCAGATTGTCGAGCGCATCCAGCGCGGCATGACCGACGAGCAGGCCGACAAGGAAATTACCGCCCGCGAAGCCGCCCGCAACCATGCCAACACCGGCTTCGTGCGCGTCCACGGCCGCCGCCGCTGACAGCACCGCCGCCACCGCGCGCTTCCTGACGGCAAAATTTTAGTCACTGACTTCTATCTCGTTGGGGCGAGGCTTGGCCGCTGGTTCGGCGTGCTTTCGGCCAAACTCTTTGTAGTGACGCGGGTTCGCACGGCCAGCGTTCCGCCCAACCTGTATCAATTTTCGGCGCGTAACCATCGCAGGACACCTAGGCCATTCCACTCTTCTACCGGCACCTCGCCCAGGAAAATTGCACCCATGCGCCCAGTCTTCTACAATCAAACCGCCTTGCACTGCCCCCCGCATCTCCGGATGGTCCCCGCCGCCGCCCTCCTTGCCTTGTTGTGCGGAATCACATCCGGCTGCGTCCACCCGCTCGGCCCCGGCTATCTCGTCGAAAAGCAGCAGATCGAAGTCCAGTTCTTCCCGGCCTCGCCCCAAAAGATTCGCGTGGATGCGACTTATCAACTGCGTAACACCGGCAATCAGCCGCTCGCTTCGCTGGATGCCAGGCTCCCGGGAGGCCGCCGCTTGCACGTAGCCGCGATGCAGCTCACCTGGGACGGCAAGCGACTCGAAGTCACGCCATCGCCAGACACGCCGCGAAATTCCAGCGTAGATCTTCCGCAAAGCTGGGTCGTCTCTGCCCGCCACACATTGCACCTTTCTTACGACATCGTGTCGGCCGCGCCCGAGGAAACTGGCCTGAGCTTTGCCGAGGACGCGTTCTTTCTTCCCTCAGCCAACTGGAACGCGGAATTCCTGCCCTCGCGCGGCCTTTTCGGGTTTGGCGGCGAGCCGCCCAGAAAATGGGAGCTGATGGTGCGTGTTCCGCCAGGCTTTCTCGTCCATACCAGCGGCATGAGCCGGAAACAGGCGCGCAAAGGCGGCGAGGAAATCGCGCGCTCCGTACAGACCCCCGCGGATCACTATCCTTTTGTCGTCGCCGCGCGCTACACATCCGCCGAAATTGGGGATGGAAAGCATCGTGTGTTTCTGTGGACCCGTTCCCAGCCCGACGCCGATTCCCTCAGGCAGGCCAGCCAGGAAGTCGCCCGCACCACCGCCGTCTATGACGGCATGTTTGGAAGCCGCACCACGAAAAAGGACGCGCCGCTTTGGATTGTGGAATGTCCAGACACTCGCGGCTGCCTGAGCACCTCAAGTCCCGTCGCAACGCTCCTTCTCGGCGAAGACGCCGCGCAGTCCACCGCCGAAATGGTTTCAGCCGACACCCTGATGGTCGATTTGTCCGCCGGCACTCCCAGGCTCGTGGCAACCGTCGCCCCGTCGCTGGCCGCCAGTTGGCTCGGCTACGGTCAGAATCCCGGATTCTACGAGCAGGTGCCGCCTCTATCCCTTCTTCCTGCTTTTGCCGCAGCCATCGGGCGCGAGGCTCTCGTAGGGCCAGCCTACCGTGGCGAGGTCATCCGGCGGGCCTTGCGGGTCATTCCTGGAAACTCTGCCGCGTGGAATGCCAGCGGCAGGCCGAAAGAAGAAGATCCTGGTGTGGTGCGCGCCAAGAGCTTGCTCTTTTTCTACGCTTTGCAGGACCGCTACGGCCCCGAAGTATTTCGCAAAGGTGTTACACATATGCTCGAAGCCCGCCGCGGCCGCGGGTTCGACATCTCGGATCTGATCGCCTCCTTCGAGCAGGAGACCCACCAGAACACCGCTGAGTTCGTGCGAATGTGGATGAAGCGCCCGGGCGTCCCCGACGATTTTCGTGCACAATACGAAAGCAAATCCACAGCTGAAAATAGCGTAAAGGAGACTTTTCGATGAGGGACATCGTTCTGACCGATCGCGGCCCCAAGCCCATCGGGCCATACTCGCAGGCGGTCAAGGCCAACGGGTTCATCTACATGTCTGGCCAGGTAGCCCTCGATCCGAAGACCGGGGAGATGACCGGAAGCGACATCAAGGAGCAAACCGAACGCGTGATGAGCAACATCAAGGGCATTCTTGAGGCCGCGGGCTCCAACCTCCATCACGTCGTCAAGACCACCGTCTTTCTCAAAGACATGAATGATTTCGCCGCCATGAACGAGATCTACGGCCGCTATTTCACCGTAGCGCCGCCCGCCCGCTCCACCGTGCAGGTCTCCCGCCTGCCCAAGGACGCCTTGGTCGAAATCGAAGTCATCGCCGCCCTCTAACTCAGCGCACACTGTAGCGCCGCCGACCGATCTTGCAGGTGTCGACCTTCAAGAGCGGGGCGGCCCGCATCACGGTTCCCGCCGTTCGGTCCAGACTCAAAGCTGATGAGGACGGTATTCTGGTGTCGGCTAGCTTGCAGGAAGGATGGCGCGAAAGATACATGCGATCGGGGCGGTTTGTTGTGTATTTGCCACAGCTTGTTGGCAATATCC
>Ga0210384_10008206_pt1 | contig 10919 bp, 10 predicted proteins | sample IncBWH2MmetaG_FD_160574 | JGI IMG/M metagenome (GOLD analysis project Ga0210384, IMG submission 160574) | Forest soil microbial communities from Barre Woods Harvard Forest LTER site, Petersham, Massachusetts, United States - Inc-BW-H-2-M | ecosystem: Environmental > Terrestrial > Soil >...
TTTGAGCCGATAGCCCTGGACGGAAAGCGTCATAAGCTCATTGTGCAGCTCGTTGATTCTGTGAGGAACCAGCACAAAGGAGTGCGTCTGAGATACCGCGCCGGCTATGTGCCTGTCCGCCGTTGAGCCAGATAGTCTTCTTGATGCCAAAGTTTCTGTTTCCAAAGTGTAGGTCCTTCCATGAGAAGGCCGGTCGAGGTCAAGGCATACTTCGCTTTTTTCTTTCCGTGAGTCTATTCCCATTCAGCTAAGCCGCCCCGGTCGCCATCAAACTGCGCGTTACGCCCACGGAGAGTGGAGGATGTTAGGGAACAGGGACCTTGGCGGAGGATTGGTCTGGATACTCGAGTCTTGCCAGTTCTTGACGAAGGCGCGCCGCTTCCTCGCGAGACTTTGCGGCGTCAAATCGGGGCTTTTCGCCCACCACCGTTCCGAACGCATCCATAGCCTTGGCGATGCCACCATTCTTCTGCTTGCCGTTGTTGCCCATATGTGCGAGCTCATCGGCGGAATTGTCCTCCTCCAATGCGTCGGTCTCCAATCCGATAATTTGGGCGCGGAGATCCCGAATGCGGGCCAGGCGCTGGACCATCTGGATAACAGGATCGCTGACGGGCTGGTTGGCGGACTCCCAGAGCCCCGCATCACGTTCCTCCAGTTCTTCTTTGAAACCTTCGAGATTGTTCTTGCCGTGTATGTTGCCCTGGTCGGCAGAAAGGCGGTACCAAGCCACGGCCTTGGCATCGTCGGGCTTCACGCCTTGCCCGTACTGATACATCCAACCGAGTTGGTTCTCCGCGTCGCTGTTCTCCAGAACAGCGGCTTTGTAAAGCCAGGACATGGCCTTGGCATAATCGAGCGCCACACCGATGCCATACTGAAAGTTATAGCCGATGTTTTCCATGGCGTGGTCGTTGCCGTGTTCCGAGGCTTTGTAGTACCAGGAGAAAGCCTCGGCGTAACTCTGCGGTTGGCCCCATCCTTGCTCCGCCATGTAGCCGAGCTGGTTTTCGGCGTCGGAGTCGCCGTGGCCGGCAGCCCGGCGATACCAGGCCAGAGCCTGAACGTAGTCGCGCTTGACCCCGCATCCGCACTGGTAAAAGTAGCCGACTTCCTCCTCGGCATCCGAGAGATTCTGGTCCGCTGCCTTGCGGTACCATTCAAAGGCCTGCTTATAATCACGCTTGACCCAGAGACCACTCTTGAACATCGCCGCCAGATTGTACTCGGCGAGCGCATAGCCCTTGTTCGCGGCCAAACGGTAGTAATTTAGGGCGCGCTTGTAATCCCGCGGTAGGCCAAACTTATGTTGATGCATGTAGCCCAACTGATTCTGCGCGGGAGCATAACCTTGGGCGGCGGACTTGCGATACCAGATCAGAGCCTGGCCGTAGTCCTGGGCAATGCCGATGCCGCGAAAATAGTGGTTCGCCAGAGCGAATTGCGCCTGCGCGTCACCCGCAGCGGCGGGCTCGCGAAGTGCGTAGAACTCAGTGTCCGGCGTCAGTGCCGTCGCCCGGTTCGATGTTTGTACCGGTGCCTGCGTTTGCGCCTGCATCGTGGAAACCAGCGCGAACGCGAAGAAAGCTGTTGCCGTGGCCCTGGTCCGGAAGCTCATGTAGATCTCCGCCTCGAAGAATCTCGCAGAAATAACCGGTAACGATGCGACAGCAAACAGGGCTCTCTTCCTTGTGTAACCCTATAACTCACCCCACCGCCTTCTGCCAGGACAGCATCCCAGTGCAATCCACTGCCATCTTCCAGAGCATGGCAGGCGGAGGATCATGTGACGATAGACTGCTAGTACTAAGGGGAAGAAATGTGCTCAATCTTATATGCGGCCGACATCGTAGATCTGGCCGATGTTGGGATGATTCAGCGCGGCGATAGCTCTAGCCTCGCGCTCGAACCGCTCGCTAAACCGCACGCTGGAAACTTTGATCGCGAGGTCCCAATTCAAACGCGCGTCTTAGGCGCAATACACTTCTCCCATGCCGCCCGCGCCAATTGACGGAAGGATTTCGTAAGGACCGAGCTTAATCGCCGGGAGAAAGCTGCATACGAGGGATCAAACTGACTGTAGCCCATCACAGAGCGGATAGGGAACGTACCACGGGCTCGGAAGTTCGATATATAGGGGATGTAATCCACACATTCCTGACGTCAGCTTATGCCAACTCATATTTAAGAGCGTACACGTGGGTAATTTCCGCCCCAAACAGCAGGATCTGGGCGGAATAGTAAATCCAGATCAAAAAAACGACCAGGGATGCCGCTGCCCCGTAAGCTGATGTTAAGGCGGAATGGCCTAGATAGAATCCGATGACCACCTTGCCCACAGTAAAGAGAAGGGACGTAACTGCCGCTCCCATCCAGACATCGCGCCATGGAATTGTGGTGTCGGGAATGAGCTTGAAAATGAGCGCGAATAGAAGTGTTATCACAATAAAGGAGAATACAAAGTTCATCGATTCCAATGCGAGGAGCGAAATAGGAAGTAACGTACCCACGAGCCGTTCTGCAGCGGAGAGAGAGGCAGTTATAACGAGTGAAGTAAGCAATAGAAATCCGGTAGCAACGACCAGACCGAGCGAGAAAAACCGGTGCCTGAGAGCCACCCTCCAAAAACTTTTTGTACTATGCACTTTCCAAATTATATTGAGGGCGTCCTGAAGCTCGTTGAAGGCGCCAGATGCACCAACTAATATCGCAAGAAGGCTCAGCGCAGTTGCAAGCACACCGAGCCCAGGCCGGTTTGTGCTTTGCAGAATTGTCTCGATTGCGGTGGCCCCTTGCGTACCCATCAGCCCTTGAAACTGTCGAACGATCTCTCCCTGCGCAGCTTTTTCGCCGAATACGAGACCAGCAACCGATACGGCGACAATCAGGACCGGGGCAAGCGAAAACAGCGTATAAAAAGCCAATGCCGCACCAAGTGTAGGCGCGTCGTCATCAAGCCATGCCGCACCCGCCTGTCTGAGCAGAGCCGTCAGTGTCTTCAGAAGACTGGTCGGAGATTTTCCTCCTGAGCTTGTTTCTCCCACAACTCACTCCATCGCACCGAAATAGTGCACGCTCCACAAAGCGCAGGGGCTGGAACAATTTCCAGGTAGCCCACTCGTCCGGAACTGTCGGACATCTTCCCTCACCGAGGTTTTGGTACAGCATCTACGTCCTTATCGCCCTGGCCCTTGGAAAATACCGGGTTATTGATTGTTCCGCCGATCCGAAAGGGAAATTGCAACTTGCCGTCCTTTAATGTGGCTCCGGACAATCGGGCGACGGTGTTAATGAAGAAGCTCTCCTTGGTTGTAATCTCCGCCAACCCGCGATAGTTCAACTGGTCAGACCCTGAGACGCTAACGCTGCCCGAGCCATCTACATCGACGCCGTAGCCGTCAATGTCTATAACGCGACTCGAAATTCGTTGATTGTCCAGTTCCAAGTCTGTGGTTATTAAGTTAAACGCGGAAGGATCATTCTTGGCCGGGCCGAGGTCATTGAAGTGCGCCAGTTTCATCAAATTCGCGTTGAGTTTGAGACTCGGCACCTGGCCGTTGCGCACCGTCACGTGTCCGGCTCCATGTATTCCCGCCAGCGGGCGCAGCGAGTGCATGATTTCCCCCGCTAATTTTACGTCCCCTTCCATCTTCCCGGTCATCTTTCCACCCCCGTTTGGGAAGGCCGCCAGTAGCTGGGCGACATTGATTCCATTCAGTCGCGCACTGGTCTTGAAGTTCACGTTCTTCCCCAACAGGTCAAAGGTGAGGTCGCCCGCGGCACTCCCCCCATAGAGTTCCGCTTTAACCTCCGTGAAAAAAACATGCCTCGCCTCTAGCCGCAATTTGGATTCCAGATCTCTTGCCTCGACCGAGCCGAAGCGCAGAAGACCCGCCTTCACGGTGCCCTGGCCATCCGTCGAAGACGACGAAGGATTGATAATTCCCATCAAGTTCACCTGTTCCAGGTCGCAGGAAATCTGGTGGGCTTCGAAAAAGACGGGACCCGCTGCGTCGGATGGCAATAGATTCGACGCGATCAATTGCCCTCGCTCAATTTGTACCCTCGAAATCACTCCGAGGGGAAAGGTATTCTGCGAAGCCTGCGCTTGTGGATTCTCGAAATTCCACGGGCCGTCGGGATCGGAAGTCATATTGAGGACCGGATCCCAAAGTACGAGCGCCTTGATGACCACCTGACGGTGCAAGAGCGCACCAACGCTAAGTTCAGCATCAATCCGCGCGACCTTGACGACATAACCGCGCGGAAATATTGGAGGGTTCTTCACGCCGAAATCATCAATGTGAATCGATAGCGGAAAAAAGGTGAGTGCCAGTCGCCCGATTTCGACCTGCTTTCCAGTTTTCTCCTGGAGATACGCGGTCACTTGGGGCCTGTAGCGATCCACCTTAATAAGTGCGGGTCCAACAAAAATAAGCGCCAACAAGAATAACGCGGCAATTCCAACAACGATCAGACCGGTTCTGCGTCGGATGGCCATAGCGACCTCCAGAATAGGGTTGCTTTTGATGTGACGAGAAGGGCTGTAAGCCGCTCGCCGTTTCATTTCCTTTCAGATCGACTTTCGAACGAAATGCTACCGAGACGAAACAACGGTCCGAAGCACAAATTACGAAGAGTTAGAAACTCAATCCGGTTTCGTGTTTACTTTTGAACAGATAACCTTTCCGTTGATCTCTAGCGCATGCAGCATCGACAGAGGGCAAATCGTGCCCGTACCACTTTCAGGATGGGTAAACTGCGCGTATTTCCACTGCCTCGTTTTGTTGCAGTTTGTTTTGATCTCGATAAAGTACAAACCAGACACCAAAATTCCGTTCGATGAGTCAGTTACGCGGATGTTGTAGGTGCCGGATTCTCTAACCATTATGTTTTAGCCTGGCCATCGCCGTCTCACCAGATCGGTGCGGACTTTGCTAGTTTTTATCTGGATGAGAATGGCGGTAATTCCAGTATTGTGACTGCTCCTTCTTGTTCGCTTTCGAGTATTGGTGCGAACTCTTGTGGTTTTCCGTAAGGAATTGCCCCCAAGCGTGATTTTCGTTGTCATCCCAGTTGTGGTAATCCTTGTGGTCTTTATCGTAGACCCGATGTTGATCGCGCCCCTCTTGCGGTGCGGGAATGGCCATAATTGTCGCTGGTGCCGCAAGCGCAGCGGTTAGGAATAACGAAACGATGTAACGATTTGCACGGTGCATGCTGTAGCCCTCCAAACTCGGAATGTCCGCTTTCGGAATCGCGGCACCACCAGTGTGCATCTAGAGCCGCTTGATTCATGTCTCATACAGCACACCCACCTCGCATAGGGCCTCCACGCGTTACTGGAGATGTGTGGAATCGATAGGCGAAAGCTGTCCGGCACGACTCGGATTTCCGAGCCGAACCCAGGCTCTACTTACGCGTCGAACAACGGGAAGCGCGCAACGACACACCAAACCCACGTTTTAGGAGGTAAATGCGCTAGCCTAGGAGCTCGCGGCCTTCTGCGCGCACGTGTCCGTCTCAAAGATCTGCCGAAGCTCGCACTCACCCTCGCCAGCGACTTGCAGGAAGTCCCTCGCTAATTGGATAGCCTCTTCCTTAGAGTTTGCTCGAAGGATGGCGAACCCGCCGACAACTTCCTTGGCCTCTGTAAAAGGCCCATCGGTCACCGTCACCTTCCCGTTCGATCTGCGGACGCGCGCCCCCAAAGCGGTGGGTAGGCAGCCTTCGGTAGCGAGCAGCCAGCCGCCCTTCATGCCCTCTTCCACCAGTTTGCCCATTTTGGCCATTTCCTCCTGCGAGGGGGGAGCGTTTCTCTCGACCGTCTTGTAAATGCTCAGGAATTTCATAGTGTCCTCTCCTTGTTTTGAGTTCGTCGTCGCACTGCGGACCGGTGACGATCTGCTGGAGTCTGTCAAACCGCCCAGCGCGGAAATCCCGGCCCTTACTAGCACGTCGAATGACGCTCTTTGAAATCGACAAGTCGACCGAGCTTTTTTCAGACCAAGGACACGAAGTTACTTTTTCACCGCGACGCCCCATGTCGCGAAAGCTCGTGGAGCCGCTGGGAGCAAAGTCCTCCAGCCTCCTAAGCTATTCATAGCGTAAGGCTACGAGGGGATCAACGCGCGTAGCGCGGCGCGCGGGGATGTAGCACGCGGCAAGCGCGACGGCGGCGAGAAGCGCGGCGGCCACCCCAAGGCTCAGCGGATCGCTGGCCTTCACGCCGTAAAGCATGCTAGCCATCAAGCGCGTGAGCGCAAGTGCGGCGATGAGGCCGAGCGCCAAGCCCAGCGCGGCGAGGCGGCCTCCTTCGAGGAACACTTGTTTCAAGACGTCCGCGGGAGACGCACCGAGCGCCATGCGGATGCCGAATTCCTGGGTGCGCTGCGTGACGGCATAGGCCATCACCCCGTACACGCCAACCGCCGCCAGCGCAAGCGCCAGCACAGCAAACGCAACCAGGAGGGAAAGGTTCAGCCGTGGCTGAGCCACGGAATTCGAGACGAGCTGATCCATCGTGGCGATGTTATACAGCGGGAGGCCCTTGTCGATGGTGAAGACCTGCTCGCGGATCGCGCTGGTTACACTGGCGGGATCCAGCGAAGTGCGCACCGCGAGGGTCATATCACGAGAGGCAAAAACTCCGTACAGCGGCTGCCTGTGCGGAAAGTAAATCTGTTCGCGGCCTTCGACGTCGAGCGAATAGTGCTTCACGTGCCCGACCACGCCAACAATGGTGCGCCAGCGCGGCGTCGGCGGCTTGACGTAGGGCATGGCATCGATGGCCACGCGCTGGCCGAGCGCATCCCGGTGTGGCCAGAAGCGGCGCGCGAAATTCGTATCCACAACAGCGACGAGAGCGCCGCTCGCATCATCCGCATCGGTCAGCAGCCGTCCTCGGACAAGCGGAATTTCCATTGCCTGAAAATATTCGGGTGTAGCCGTGCGTTGGTCAATTTCCATGTAAGGAAGGTTACCCATCTCCTGCAGTCTCGGGACATCGGGAATCGACGTGTCTTCAAAGAAGACCGAGCCGGACGAATAAGAATCGGCGAGCGGCATTTGCGAAACGGCGCCCGCGGCTTGGATCCCGGGAACCGTTTTCATGCTGGCCATGAGCTGCGTGTAGAACTTTTGTACCGGCGCGCCATCCGGGTAAGTTTTTTCCGGGAGTGAGAGCTCCATCGTGAGCAAGTGTTGCGTTTGGAAGCCGGGAGAAACGTCGAGCAGACGGCTAAAGCTGCGAATCAAGAGGCCCGCGCCGACAAGAAGCAGCACTGCCAAGGCAAGTTCTGAAACTACAAGCGAAGCGCGCAGATTGAGGCTTCCTCTCGCGGCCGAGGTGCCGCGGCCCGCTTCGTTCAGCGATTCGCGCAAATCGGTTCGCGCGATGTGCCATGCAGGCGCAAGGCCGAAGAAGAGCCCGGTTAGCAGCGAAATGCCAAACGTAAACGCAAGCACGAGAGGGTCGATATAGACTTCGTCCATGCGAGGCGTGTTCGCGGGAGCAAGCGCGCGGAGCGCATCAACGCCGCAGTAGGCGAGCGCCAGGCCCAGCACCCCGCCGGCCAGCCCCAGAATCAGGCTTTCCGTGAGCAATTGCCTCACAAGCCGCGCGCGCCCCGCTCCCAACGCCGCTCGAATGGCGAGTTCCTTTTCGCGTGCGGAAGCGCGAGCAAGCAGGAGATTGGCAACGTTGGCGCAGGCAATCAGAAGCACAAATGCAACGGCGCCGAGCAGGACAAATAAAGCCGGCCGCAGCCTCCCTACAAGCTGCTCCTTCACCGGCACCATATACATATCGAAGTTTTTTTCGGGTCCATGGCCGTAGTTGCCGGGATACGCGCGGCGGAGGTCGTCCGCGAAGCGCGTCAACGCTGCAGAGCCATGCGCAAAATCCACGCCCGGCTTGAGACGTGCAACAACATGCAGATAGTGAGAGCCGCGATCGCCTGGTCTTGCCCGATCCAGACCAAGGGGAGTCCAGAGGTCCTGCTTGCCGCCGAGAGAAAATTGCTTGGGCAGGACACCCACCACGCTGTAGGTCTCGCCGTCGAGCTGAATCGATTTCGTTACAATGTTCGGGTCGCCGCCAAACTGGCTCTGCCAAAGGGAGTAACTGAGAAGGGCGTAGTGAGAATGGCCGGGCTGGTCCTCGTCGGCGCCGAAGGTGCGGCCAAGCACTGGCGCAATGCCGAGTAGCGGAAGTACACCCGCCGTGGCGTTGCCGGTGGAAACTTGTACAGGTTGTGCATCCGCGCGCGTCAGATTTGCTCTACCTCCGAGGGAGTACGCGACGATCTGCGAGAACGACTCGTTGTGATCGAGCAAGTCCCAGTATTCAGGCCCGGAAATCCAGTTCTGCGGAATGCCGTCCTTCTCGAATTTTCCCCAAATGTTGACCAGCGAAGGCGAATCCTTGTACGCCAGCGGACGCAGGAGGACGGCGTTTACGATGCTGAAGATCGCCGTATTCGCACCGATGCCAAGCGCGAGAGTGAGCACGGCGACGACAGTGAAGCCGGGCGACTTCACGAGCATCCGCAGCCCTTGCCGCAAGTCCTGCCAAAATATTTGCATGGGTGCACCCCTAAAATCTGCTGAACTAAGGGCAGATCTCCTTCCGAACTCGGTCTTTATTAAGTCCCTTTGTTATCTGGGCCTAAGAGCCTCTCAACTGGGAGGTGCGGTCCCGGAATTGTCCGCTTGCGGGAAAAAGTTGTCGCGGCACCGGACACAACTCTGTGTTCAGAGTTCGAGTTTTTTGCGTAACTAGAACATGCGGACGATCGAGGCGTAAACCCGACGGACGCATTACGAGTCGAGTAGTTTGTTGCTTTGCCGCACGCGGACGCTTGGTGCCCTTTCCAATCATTTCAACGACTCATCCATCACGCGAGAATCGGTTTTTGCAACTTTAGGACGAGGTTTTATCCCATGAAACTTTAGGCATCGTAAATCGCCAAGCGTGCTGCAACGCAATATAGTTAGTCACGCCACAGCGATTCTGCGGGCTTTGGTGAGTCTTTTGGCCTCGGGCTCTTATGGCCAAACGTCAGTTGCAACTTCTGCGACACAACCGCCATTGTACAACCTCGGTCCAATCACTAATTATAAAGTGGCCCTGCCAAGTTCCAGTGGTGACAATTCCGCGTATAATCTGCCCATCCTCGTAGGTCAAAGGAGGACCTAAACATGTCGCTAAAATACAGTGTTCGGCAAACTAGCGATGTCGCGATTCTCGATTTGAACGGACGCTTGAGTCTCGGTGAAGCACTAGCCTTCGGTCCCGGCAGTGGTCTCGTGCTTAGCGAAACCATTCGCGAATTGACCAAGAAGGGCCAAAAGAAGATTTTACTCAACCTTGCAGGCGTGACTTACGTCGACAGTTCTGGCGTCGGGCAGCTCGTGGGTGCGTTGACGACTGCGCGCAATCAAGATGGCGATATCAAGTTGCTGAAGCCTTCTATCCACGTCCTCGATCTGCTGAAAACCACCAAACTGGACCGCGTGTTCGATATTCAGGAGGACGAAACCGCTGCGATCCAGTCGTTCTCCAGAGGTGCCGGAGCAACCGCTTAATTCGCGTCCTTCCTTGCCGCCCGATCCCTGGGGTCGAAGAATCTGCGCCATCGTTGCGAAGGCGCATACCTGGCACCGGAAATTCTTAAGGGCGGCGCGGCTGATGCCCGAAGCGACGTCTACGTCGGAGCGTACTGCATGAAACGTCTTTTCTCAGTTGTGTTGATTCCACTGCTCGGCCTGCCTGCTTTCTCCCCCGCAAAGGGTGCCACGCCCGAATACTCCATTCAGGCAATTCGCTACGCCTCAGCTGAAGATGAAGTTGCCGACCTCGTTATGGGCGCTCCAAAAGGCGAAAAAATCACCGTCGCCATGGTCGTGTGGCTCATCCGTGGCGGAGGTCACAACATCCTCTTTGACAGCGGCTATCACCGCGATACTTTCCTCAAGTACTTCCCCTCGACGGAATACATTCGCCCCGACGAAGCGGTGAAGCTCGCCGGCGTCCAGCCGGAAGAAATCACGGACGTAGTCATCAGCCATTCTCATTGGGATCACCTGGGCGGCATTGATCTCTTCCCCAAAGCGACCGTATGGATTCAGAAGGAAGAGTTCCGTTACTACACCGGCGAAGCCTGGCAGCCCGGCGGCAATCATGACGGCATTGATCCCGAAGACGTGCAACAACTCGTGAGATTGAACACCGGGGGCCGGCTGCATCTAGTCGATGGCGACGACGTCGAGATCTTTCCTGGCATTCGTGCCTACACCGGAGCGCGGCATACCTACGCTTCGCAATACCTGCGTGTCGACGGCAATCCTCCGTTCGTCTTGGCGTCCGACAATTGCTATCTCTATCGCAATCTCTCCGAACACAAAGCCAGCGCTACCTTCTCAGATGCGGATCACGCCGCGAATATTAGGAACCAAGAACGAATGATCCAGCTGGCCGGTGGCAATCCTGACCGAGTCATCCCTGGCCACGACGACTTGCAGTTCCAGAAATATCCCACCCGAGGACGCATCGCCAAAATCGATTAACGACCAGTGTCGCCAAAGTGGCCATGTCCCGCAGACTCGCTGTTCGGATGTACGGATGTGGCGGAACGGTTGGGCATATTCAGAGTGGGTCAAAATGATGGGACCAAAGAACACGACGAACAAAGACACCCTGCGGAGTGAACGGAGAAGTGTGCTCAAAAAAGATTTGACAGAGCCGACGGTGTTAGCGATGCCCGATAAAACGCATTTACCGGAGAAGTGCAATCCTTTAAAAGCCAAGTGAGCAGTAATACGCCCTGTCAAGATTTAGAATCTGACCACCGAACAAATCGGGGGAGATGATATTGCCCGCGAGGCGGGCGCTACAAGGATCGCGACTGGAGCATGCG
>Ga0210384_10008207_pt1 | contig 10917 bp, 8 predicted proteins | sample IncBWH2MmetaG_FD_160574 | JGI IMG/M metagenome (GOLD analysis project Ga0210384, IMG submission 160574) | Forest soil microbial communities from Barre Woods Harvard Forest LTER site, Petersham, Massachusetts, United States - Inc-BW-H-2-M | ecosystem: Environmental > Terrestrial > Soil >...
GAAGGCCATTCAGCGAAAGGGATTCGGTGCGCTGCTCGCCGGAATTTTTCACATTCCCTATCCGAATTCCTATCGTTGCCCCTATGGCCATCCTTCGCCGTGCGATTGCGTCGAGGCTGCCACGTTTTTGGAGCGCGAGATTTTCAAGCGCCTCGTCGATCCGGAAGAGGTCGCGGCTGTCTTCATCGAGCCGATTCAGGGTGAGGGCGGTTACGTGCCCGCGCCCAAACCATTTCTGCTCGAGCTGCAGCGCATTTGTCGCAGGCACGGAATCCTTCTGGTTTGCGATGAAGTGCAGAGCGGGATGGGCAGAACAGGAAAGTGGTGGGCCAGCGATCACGCGGAAATCGAGCCGGACATTCTGTGTGTGGCGAAGGGAATTGCTTCGGGCATGCCGCTTTCAGCGACGATTGCGCGCGCCAGCCTGATGGACTGGAAACCCGGCGCGCACGCCTCGACTTTTGGAGGGAATCCTGTCTGCATGGCCGCTGCGTTGGCGACGATGGACCTGCTCGAAACGCAATACATTGAGAACGCCCGGCGCGTTGGCGAATACCTGATGAACCGCATGGCGGATTGGCCCGCACGGCACAATATCGTCGGCGACGTGCGCGGCAAGGGACTCATGATCGGCGTCGAAATTGTTCGCGACCAGCAGACCAAGGAGCGCGCGCACGATTTTCGCGAGACGATCGTGGACCGCGCATTCGAGAAGGGCCTTCTGCTCTTAGGCGCGGGAGAAAATACTATTCGCGTCGCCCCGCCATTAATCGTTGACAAGGAACAGGCCGACTTCGCCGCGCGTACTCTGGAAGAATGCATCCACGAAGTTGAGGCGTCGATGTAGCAAAACGACAGGTTAATGTTTCTCTGTGTCCTCCGTGCGCTCTGTGTTAAAGACTTCCTCGCCGGTCGAGCAAGGCGTCAACACAAAGAGCACAGAGTTCAAGGAGAGGAAGAGAAGTTGGTCGTGCCGATTTTCGCTCGAGCAATGTTCGTGTTGGTAGACTGGGCCGCCCGAAGAGGTCTGGCGGATTCGTCCGCCCCGGCGGCGAGTGAGACAACAAAGCAGCGTGCGCGCCGAACCGGCGTTCGCGGCGAGACGTACGCTTACTGGTACCTTCGGCGGAACGGATACGTCATGATCGCGCGAAACTTCACCTACCGCGGCATGAAAGGCGAGATCGATCTGGTCGGATATGACGGTTCGACCGTCGCATTTGTCGAGGTGAAAACGCGGACCGCGTCGCACAGCGCGTTTGGATCGCCCGAAGAAGCCGTCACTCACGAGAAGCAACAGCATCTTTCGCGCATGGCTCGGCAATTTCTCCGCGAATACCGAACCGCCAGCACCCCGTTCCGTTTTGACATCCTTGCGATTGAAGCCCCACCCGGCCGGCGTCCAATTGTCCGTCTGCATAAAGGCGCGTTTGCAGCATAGTGGAACCCTGCGTGCTCATTATTTTGGAAGACAATGTGTTGTCTCGCGGGATGTAGGAGTCATATAGGAGCCATATAGGAGTAAGATAGTCAGTCTTTTGAGTCACGTATGGTGCTGCACAGTATGGTCTTTAAGGCCAGGAGGAATCGTTGCCAGAGTTAAGGAAGGATCCCATCACAGGGCGATGGGTGATTATTTCGACCGACCGCGCCAAGCGGCCATCGGATTTTGTTCGGGAAAGTGTGGAGATCAAGGGAATCGGAATCTGTCCGTTTTGTTACGGGAACGAATCGAAGACTCCGCCCGAGATTCTCCAGTATGGCCGAAACGGAAGCGGTCCGAATATGCCGGGCTGGCAGGTGCGCGTGGTACCGAACAAATTTCCGGCGCTGGGCATCGAAGGGGATCTTGACCGCGAAGGCGAAGGTTTATTCGACCGGATGAATGGCGTGGGCGCGCACGAAGTCATTATCGAAACGCCCGACCATCGCAGCACTCTGGCCACGATGACGGAAAAGCAGATCGAGGACGTCCTGTGGGCTTTCCGCGACCGCATGCTCGACCTGAAAAACGACAAACGCTTTCGCTACATCCTGATTTTCAAGAATCATGGGGAAGCGGCCGGCGCGTCGCTCGAACACCCGCATTCGCAATTGATCGCTTTGCCGATCGTTCCCAAGCGTGTGCGCGAGGAAGTGGACAGCTCGCGCCACTATTATTACGACAAGGAACGATGCATTTTCTGCGACATGATCCGCCAGGACATGGATACCCAAGTGCGTATCATCAGCGAAACCGAATTGTTCGTCACGCTGGCTCCCTATGCGCCGAGGTTTCCGTTTGAGACATGGATTCTGCCGAAGCAACATGCCTCGTCTTTTGAGAATAACCAGACCTCGATATACGCGGGTCTTGCCAAGGTTTTAAAAGACACCCTGGCCCGGATCGATGTGGTGCTCGACCGCCCGGCATACAACTTAATGATTCACACTTCGCCCATCGGAGAAGAAATCAACGAGCACTATCATTGGCACATCGAAATCATGCCGAAGCTAACTAAAGTGGCTGGGTTCGAGTGGGGCACGGGCTTCTACATCTGTCCCACGCCGCCGGAAGAAGCCGCGCGCTTCCTTCGCGACGCCCAGGTCGTGGCCACGCCGTCGCGTTAATGGATTGCAAAGCGCATTTTGCAGCGGTTTGACAACCTGACAAGTAGACAACACTTTCGCTATACTTCTTTCCTTCGGCGCGGTACCCAAGAGGCCTAAGGGAGAGGTCTGCAAAACCTCCATCCGTGGGTTCAAATCCCACCCGCGCCTCCAGTTTATTTCTTGTGGATTGAATTAGTTAGCCTCCTCGCCCTTCGGCACAATTCTCCTGCTCCCGATAGCTTGCTCCAATCGATCCAACGCATTCTGCGAGCCGAAGTTTCAGCAAACGCCGAAAACTCGGCGCTGACTCAAGGTGCAAAGGTTTGCGATTCAAGAGAATACAAAATGGCGCTCAGCGTGCAGCCCGTTCAAGGCGCGAAAGTTGAGGCGAAATAAAATTGACTTTGAAGATCGAGAAGTCCGAGGGGGCCAGCCGAGTTAGGAAAGGAAAGAAATAATGTTACATCTGACATTGAGTGCGTTTTCACTATTGATGGCCACGGCCGGATTCGCGTCAGCGGAAGGCTTGGCCCCAAGACAAAAAATAGAAAGGGTCGATACCCCTCGGTAACAGAAGGAGAGACCACAAATGGCGAAAATGAAAGCGGTGCAAGTACCAAAGGCGGGAGCCGATTTCGAAATTGTGGAGCGTGAAATTCCGCAGCCCGGCGCTGGACAAGTGAGGATTCGCGTCCAGGCCTGCGGAATCTGTCACAGCGATGTGATCACGAAGGAAGGCCTTTTGCCGGGTATTACGTACCCGCGCGTCCCGGGACACGAAGTGGCCGGCGTGATCGACGAGCTGGGCGTGGGCGTGAAGGAATGGCAGAAAGGCCAGCGGGTTGGAGTCGGCTGGCACGGCGGACAGGACGGCACCTGTCTGGCGTGCCGACGCGGGGATTTCGTGAACTGCGCGAACGGGAAGATTTGCGGCATCACCTTTGACGGCGGCTATCAGGAATACATGGTCGCGCCGGTGGAAGCGTTGGCGCAGATGCCGGAATCGCTCGACGTAGCCGAGGCCGCGCCGCTGATGTGTGCCGGGGTCACCACGTTTAACTCCCTGCGTCATAGCGGCGCGCTTCCGAGCGACCTGGTCGCCATCCAGGGAATCGGCGGACTTGGCCACTTGGGCGTTCAGTTCGCAAAGAAGTTGGGCTATCGAGTCGCGGCGGTCGGGCGCGGTTCGGAGAACGCGGCGCTCGCCAAAAAGTTGGGAGCGGATGTTTATATCGACAGCGCTGCAACTGACCCGGCAGCCGAGCTGCAGAAACTAGGTGGCGCGAGTGTGATTCTTGCTACCGCGCCGAGCGGGAAGGCGATGTCGGCGCTGATCGGCGGCCTCGGGGTGAACGGCACAATGGTGGTCGTGGGGGCGTCGATGGATCCGATCGAAGTGTCGCCCAATCAGTTGCTTTTCGGCAAAAAGGGCATCAAGGGCTGGGCGGGTGGTATCCCCACAGACTCCCAAGACACTCTGCGCTTCGCGGAAATGACGGGCGTGCGCCCCATGATCGAGAAGTTGCCACTCGCAAAGGCCGCTGAAGGCTACGCGCGCATGATGAGCGGGAAAGCCGAATTCCGCGTCGTTCTGACCATCGGCCAATAGATCCGGGGCGGCTCTATGCCTCCACTCTCTTAAAGCGAATAGGCTCACCGACCTGAGGTAAATTTCAACTTAGTAGTGTGAGGAGAAAAACCACATGGGGATTAACAAGATGCAAGAATTGGCTTATGCAGCGCACGGTGAGTGAGTATGCAGAACTCGTTCGGCACGCGGCGCGCCCCCTGAATAACGAAATGTGGCAGCCTTAGGAAGCTTTAAGAACGGCCGGCGTGCCGACGTGAACGATTTTGCTGAGTTCGAGGGCATCCCAGTTTGTGAGCCGGATGCAGCCGTGCGATTGAGTAACACCAATCGTTGAAGGTTCCGGTGTTCCGTGAATGCCGTAGTGTTCCTTGGAAAGTCCGATCCACACGACACCTACGGGATTTTTCGGTCCCGGTGGGAGAGTTGCCCTGGGATGTTTGTTTTCTGAGTCCCAGAATAGGTTAGGGTTGTACTTGAAATGCGGATAGCGGGTCACTTCGGTAATCTTCCAATTTCCTCCAGGTAATGGATCGTGCTGGCTCCCAACAGTCGCAGGATAGAACGCCAGCATTTTCCCTGTGCTGTCGAGAGGAGTTACGCTCTTCGTCGAAGCATCCACGACCACCGAAGCTGCTTGCGGCGGATCGGGAGTAAGCACATTGGGCACGTCGATCTGCACGCCAGCCTTGTCGAACGCCTTGCCGGGATTCAAGTCCACCAGCAGCTTGGGGCTGGAATGGAATTTTTCCGCCAACAGCTCCAATGGCGATTCGTAATTGAGTTCATGGAGTTTGGCTTCCTGTAGCAGAAACTGCTCGCCCGCGTTGGGACCACGAACTCTAGGTAGTTTTGTGAATGGCCCGTGCACGTCCTCCAGGAGAATGACATAGCTGATTATCGCTTGGGGTCCGGAAGGATTTGGATTTTGCTGGGGAGTTCCTGCCTGAGAATTATCTTGGGTTGGACCGTTTGTACCTTGCGCCTGGTTCAACTTTGTCCAAGTCGCCGGATCGACGTTGCCGGTTGCCGGTAATCCGTTCGTAAGTTGATACGCGCTAACGGCTTTGGAAAAGTTGTCCGTGTAGCCTTGACTGATTTCTCCTCGGGAGAACTTGACGCGATCAAGCAAGATCGACGCCCTGATCACGGCTTCCCCTTCCGAGGACGGCCCAATCGGGTCTGCCGTGTTCGGATCGTTGACCTTCGAGATCTGTAACTTGTGGGGTTTTCTTGTTACAGGTCGCTTCGCCGGCGAATGCTGAGCAACACGCGGAGGGCGCTCTTGCTGGCTCCGAAGCTGCCATATCGAAGCGGCCGAGGTTGTTATCGCGATAAGGAATAGTCCCAGGGGCAACGCTGGTCTGAAGACGCGACAATGTATTCCGTCGGTCTCATTCTTAGCCCTGATTTGCATAATCCCCCCACCCAATGACGCTTCGGTTCCCTCGAAGACAGCGATCTCGCCACGGGTCTTCGAAGGCCCATGTCCCTTACAAAAACTGTATGACATTCTAGGGAGGGAATTCAATCAGGTAGACACCGGTGTACACGCCTGCTGCATGAACGGGGAACCCCGACCGCAGAGCAGCGGTCTACAGAATTGTACTGAGAGTATCCGTTACGTCAACTCTGGTTACCAGACCAGCTTCAGCGCGAATTGAATCTCACGCGAGATCGTTGCCGTGGCCGAACTCAGCACTCCCGCGGACCCATTTGGAACTCCGGTGGAAGTGAAGATGTCCGTATTTGCAGGACCGGGCGGCACGGAATAGTTCGCGCGATTCAGGATATTGAAGATCTCCACGCGAAACTGTGCGTTGAACGTCTCTGAGATTCGGGGGATATAGTTATTCTTGTAGACGGAGAAATCCATGTTGATCAGGCCAGGCCCGATCAAAGTATTACGTCCTGCGTTGCCCCGAAGATTGAAACAATAGGGGTACGGTTCAGCTGTGAGTTTTTGTAAATTAGGGTCGAAATAAATCTTCGATGACGTTGTGTCGCAGTTGGCTTGCCAATAGGCCATGTTTGGCGCGGTCGGAAGTGTAAAGCACGACGTATTAATGTAGTTGTTGGGGTTCCCTGGATTTACGGCTGTCGCGCATCCCGGACCGGTGGTGATACGATCCGGAAAATCCCACGGGTCAGTGCCCAACATTCCTTGCGGGTCTGCCCCGCTCGTGCCAAAGGTTGGCGTAAATGGCACGCCATCGTTGGCTCTGAAAATGCTACTCAACTCCCACCCGTTCACAAAGCGGCCTGCAACCCCTGTGAGCGACTTTATCTGCGGAACCTGCCACAGGCCATTGATCACGAATGTCCGCTTAATACTAAAATCCGACAATCCCCGGATCGAATTCAAGTCGTACCACGCGGGGCTCGAAATACCGTTTGCGAGAGTGTCGCCCACCAGGCTTGCAGAGCCAAGATCAATACTCTTGCCCCAGGTGAACGAACCCTGAAGCTGGAGCCCGTGGCTCATTCTTTTCTGGAGTCCCATCTGCATAGCATGATAGGAGGATTCCCCGCCCCAAAAGAGGCCCCCGACTTGATTGAAGTTGGGGTTAATCAGCTTTCCGGTGCCAATCGGCGCCGGAAAGAGATAACCGGCAGGAGTAAGCGTGGGTTGGACAGTATTGATCGTGCCGGCCCGGAAAAGTTGGTGGACGCCGCGCGAACCGACATAGCCAATCGTAAAGGTGAGGTCTCGAGCCAGCTCGCGTTGCACGTTGAGGTTCCACTGCATTACGTAATTGCGCGGGGGATCTTGCTGAATGTAGGCGGAACGCAGAGAGGTGGCTTTCAGTGTGGCATACCCTCCGGCAGGGAACGAACCTTTTCCTGGGTTATTAACCGTGCCGGTCAAATAGAAGGGCGCGGAACTGAGTTCCACGTTAAAAAATTGATAAATGAGCGGCAGCACGTCGAACATGCCGAAGCCCGCGCGAACTGAGGTCTTGCCGTTACGGAAGGGGTCCCAGGCGAAACCCACACGCGGCTCGAAGTTGCGCAACGTCGGATTCGCGAAAAAAGGATCGCCCGTATGCGCTGTTGCGTCACTTGGATTGATCAGCGACGCGAGTTTGCCTCCGACCTCCGTAGGCACCGTTGTCATCTCATATCGAACTCCAAGATTGAACGTCAGGTTACTCTTAAAGCGCCAGTCATCCTGCACATAAGCGCCGAAGAGGGTTTGGCGATACGCCCGCCCAGTCGTCGCCTGGAGTAATTGTGCGGAGAACTTCGAAGGTACATTGGTAAGAAAAGAAGGTAGATCCTTAAAAGTGAAGCTGCCACCGCCACCGGTGGAGATCACGTTGAGCTGCATTCGTTCCACAGCAAAGCCGAATTTGATGGTATGAGCTCCGTGGGTAAAAGAGGCATCGTCATAGCCCTGAAACGAATTCCAGGTATATGTTGCGTGGCCGGAGGTGTTCAGGCCTCCCTGGAAAATCGGCGAAAATCCTCCCCCTATAGTTACGCCCGCTGCGTCAAGTCCGGGGCTCGTGCCCAGCGTCGGGTCCGCTGCTAGAGGGTTAAGAGCGGAAAGCGCCACGTAGTTGGGGACGTTCGCCCGGTTGAAACCAAAGCGAACCGAGTTGATCAGAGCAGGGCTGAAAATATGGTCCTCTCCAAGGATTCCGACTTCCCGCCCTGTGACGCTGCCGTTCAATATATCGTTGAAACCATCGGGCAGAGTGAATTGCGCGTGGTCGTACATGTAACTTCCCCAGAGGCTGTCCTTCTGCGAAAACTTATGATCGACGCGGATGGTGAAAAAATTCTCGTTCACAACTTGTTGTCCCGCAAACGAGAAGGTTCCCAGGTCCCCGCCCGGCAAGAGGTTAGATTGCGCCGGGACCGGGAACAACCCGAGATATTTTGCAGCCGCAGGGTCAACCGTCACCGTTCCGGTGGAGAGATTCCCGAGCCGAGCCGCGGCGGATGGCACCACGTCAATCTGCGAGACGCCTTTGGATTGGCGTATCCCTTCGTAGTCCCCAAATATGAAGGTATTGTCCTTCACGATCGGCCCCCCAGCCGATGCGCCGAATTGATTGCGCTTGAACGGCGGAATTACGGGCCCATCATGAGTATTTCGAGCATCGAACACGCTGTTGCGCAAGAAGTCGTACGCGCTTCCATGAAGCTGATTCGTGCCCGTGCGCGAGACGGCATTGACGACTCCGCCGGAAGTTTTCCCGTATTCCGCCGAATAGTTGCTGGTCAGCACGGAAAATTCCTGAATGGCGTCCACTCCCAGGTTTCCGCCGATGACGCTGCCGGGCCCGCCATTGGCGTAGTCGTTCAAGCTGATCCCATCTAGGCGGTAGTTATTCTGTTGCGGACGGCCTCCGGAAATGCTGAGTTGAGCTCCAAAGCCGCGCGCCCCTCGGTCGTGTCCTGCGTCCATCTGGGCCTGGGTCTCGATTCCGGTGACGCCCGGCTGAAGATTCGCCAAGTCTGTCCATGAGCGGCCATTCAGAGGCAGTTCGCGAACTGTCGTGGCATTGACCTCGGCGCTGATGGCGGACGAAGAGAGTTCCACGGTTGGGGCGTCCGTAGTCACCTCAACCGTTTGCGCGACTTGGCCTACTTTAAGTGAGAAATTCAGGACCTGCTGTGCTCCGACAGCCAGCGTGACTCCGTTTTGCACCAGTTTCGAAAACCCCGCAGCGGAGACGGTGATGTCATAAATGCTGGGCGCAAGGTTGGGCGCCGAATAATAGCCGGCTGCGTCGGTGGTGACGTCGCGAACAATCCCTGTGGCCGTGTTTCGAACGGAGACGTCAGCCTTGGGAACTGACGAACCCGAATCGTCCGTCACTGTGCCTTGAAGCGTCGCGCCGGCCACTTGGGCATGAAGTGGAGGAGAAATGAATAGACTAAGCGCCAGAGTCGCGAACGACGCAAGGCTGAAAGCCACACCCTTCGAATTCAGTGGGAAAATCATCACCGACCTCCTGTAGGTCATCAATCGTGCCTTAGGCATGCCTCAGGCGACCATCGGTGAGTTTGACCCCTGACCCTGCTCAAGACGGAGCGTCTGTGGAGCGAAACGTACTCCGGAGCCATTGTTATTGTCAAGGTGAATACCTAATGCATCGGAAGATTTCCGTGGTTTCTTGGTTGGAATTGTGAACCAGCCGCCGGTGACACCTTGGCGGGACGAACGAAATTCCTAAAAGCGAAATTCCAGTCCGATATTGGCTTGCCACTGTTCGGCGTGGTTGCTGATCGGCGTAGTGAAGCAGCCGATAAAAGGGTCACAGAATGTCGTGCTCGCGGTCGAGGTGCGCGAGGGCGACCAGCGCAGCTCCGCACGCGCAGCTACCTGCGAGGTGAAAAGATACTTGACGCCCCCGCCAAGGTTGTAAGAGAAGCGATTGCTGTAAGATAAAATCCCGTGTGAATCGAAGTGCGTGAATCCGAGCCCTCCGACGACAAACGGACGGATTGGCGAACTGGTGGGGATTTCGAACAGCAGATTTCCCTGGTACATATCCAATTGGGCATGGGTCGTTAGCGTCGTCAAGCGATTGTCTGGTACGTCGTGTGCTTTCAGGGTAGTGGTCTGTCGATTCCACATGAATTCGGCAAAGAAGTTGGGAACGATACGCTTGCCGACGTTGAATCCCCAATTGAGGGAGTTGTCGATGTGCAGGTAATCGACGTTCGGAGTGTTCAGGTTAATTCGACCGCCCATGCGAGCGCCTATGAAAACAGAAATCTCATATCTCGGATCGGATTCGAACGTGTATCGTGCCTGTGCGCGCGCCGCCACAGGTGTTATCGCGAGAGAGGCAACTGCGAACGAAAGCATTGGGAGAATCAACCTTACCCTTGATGGCAGACTTGATCGCAATGTTATATGTGCCATGTACCCCCTCAGCCCTGCTGTTTTTCAGGCGCCAATCGCTTCCTGGATTCGGCGCCTAGTTATCGACAGTGTGAAGGTAACCAGCCAGCAGGCGCAATACAGGGCATACCGTATGGGGTTAGGCAGCTTGGGAAGGCGAGAACCGTATCGTTGTAGGTATTTCTACCGGCCGGGGTCTAGATCCCTCATCACGACGTGAAGCACCTGCCCGGCGGTCCGTGCATCGCGCGCGGAGACTGTGGCTTTTAGCCCGCCGTCGCCATTGCTTTCGCCGAGGTTCCGGTACGACCGTGCGATGGCCGGCAGCCGAGCGCACCCGCCCCGAATAAGTCCCATCTTTTCCGCGACAGACAGCCGAGTGTCGAACGACCAATCGGAAATTTTCCCTGCGGGGATGCCGGAGTCGGACAGGGTGTCCAGCCCTTTGTGTTCCAGGGCGTCGGTTACGATCGCTTCGAGGATTCCACAGGAGGTGAGCAGGGCAATATCAAACTGTTCCTGTTCGAGGGCGCTGCGGCTATCGGAATAGGCCTGCTCGAGAACAGGCCGGAGCTCGACATTGTGAACGAAATCGAACCGGTGAGGCGCAGGCGCCTGCGATGATGCAGTAATAATCGCGCCATCATCGGTCCGCGTAAGCGAGGTAACGGCCTGGTCAAGAACTTTGAGCAGCCGATTGACGATTACTTCCGGCGGCGTCCCTTCGACGGCCTGACCGTCCTCCGATCGCATCAGAAATGCGTCGCTAAACGATCGTGCAAGCCAATGTGCTTTGCTGCCTCCGGATAGTTGATTGATGGTTACTCCGCAATCCTCTTGCCAGGCGCGTGTGGCCGCAATCGCCGATTTGCTG
>Ga0210384_10008208_pt1 | contig 10915 bp, 12 predicted proteins | sample IncBWH2MmetaG_FD_160574 | JGI IMG/M metagenome (GOLD analysis project Ga0210384, IMG submission 160574) | Forest soil microbial communities from Barre Woods Harvard Forest LTER site, Petersham, Massachusetts, United States - Inc-BW-H-2-M | ecosystem: Environmental > Terrestrial > Soil >...
AACGAGCCGCCCACTATGTGACCGTGGCCATTGGCGGAAAAGGTGCCGCGCGCGAGCTCGTCGAAGTGATCCTCAAGAGCAAAGGCATCTGGGAGCAACTGATCGACAAAGCCCGCGCCTAGCCCTCACTCGTAACGCAGCGCCAAAACCGGATCTACCCGCATCGCCCTCCGCACCTGCACGTAACAGGCGAGCAGCGCCACCAAACCCAGCAGCGCCGCAACTCCCACGAAAGTAACCGCATCGAGCGGTGCCACTCCAACCAGCAGTCCCTTCATCACCTGCGCCCCCGCAATCGCACCCACCCACAACGCCACGACCTTTTCGGGATGGCGAAACGGACGCGGCTTCAGCAACGTCGCGTTCACCACCGAAAAGATCGCGCTGTTGGCTCCAATGCCCAAAGCGAGTGTAAGAATTGCGATTGCCGCAAATCCAGGACTCTTGCGCAAGACCCGTCCGGCGTAGCGCACGTCTTGCGCGAAATCGTGAACCCAGTTGGCTTTGCGCGCTTCCCGGCATTCTTCCTTCATACTCTCCACCCCTCCGAATTCGATGATCGCGGTTCGCCGCGCTTCCCGCGGCGTCATTCCACTGTTGACGTTCTCCGCTATCTGCCGCTCCAGATGAAACAACAATTCTTCGTTCAGCTCGGACTCCACCGTGCGGCGCCGGACTAGCGAGCGAATCGTCATCCTCGACTTGTCGAACCATTGCATCGGTTTGACCTCCCTGCTCCGCTGGCCCAGCCATTCCTGCATTCGTTTGCTGTAGCCGCCCTCTTTGAGAGGGCGGGGTTCAGCGCAACTTGTCCAGTAACATGTTCTTCGACACTTGCCGAACCCTCTGCGCAATCGCCCAGCCGTGCATAGACTCCAGAGCCACAGTCTTCAAAATCAGCAGGTCCAGCGGCCGCTGTACCAAATCCGTCGGTTTTCCCACACGCTCTCCCTCGCCATCTTTGACGAAATCATTTCCTAAATGGTCCTGTACGCACCCGCCACAGAAATTTGTTCCCCTAATTGATTGACAGGAGCCTAAGCCCACTCTTGTCAATAATCAAAGGGAAGCCCGGCCTTCCGTCGAACTGTCCGCTGGCGCAAGGCGCGGCGCACATTGTAGTGGGCGGTCTCTAGATCGGGTGATTTTGCGTTGGCACCGCCCAGCGGCGATAATGGCTGGCTGGTTCCTACACTGTGAGGGTCGCGAAATGATGCACGCCTGGCACGACGTATCCCCCGGAAACGACTTACCCCGCGACTTTCAAGCGGTGATCGAAATCCCCCTGGGCTCAAACGTAAAATACGAACTCGACAAACCCACAGGCCTGCTTAAGGTGGACCGCATCATCCACTCCGCGGTCTTCTACCCAGCCAACTACGGCTTCATCCCGCAAACCTACGCCGAAGATAACGATCCTCTCGATGTTCTGGTTCTGTGTCAGGAAGCGGTTCAACCTTTGGCTCTCATCAAAGCCCGCGCCATCGGCCTGATGACCATGATCGATTCCGGCGCCAGCGACGACAAAGTCATCGCCGTCGCCACCAATGACCCCGAATTCAGCGACTACGTCGAAGCCCGCGACCTGCCACCTCACCGCCTATTGGTGCTGAAACGCTTTTTCTCCGACTACAAGCAACTCGAAGGCAAGAAGGTCGAAGTTGAAGACATCCGCCCGGCCTATGCCGCCCTGACAGTGATCGAACGGGCCCTCGCCCGCTACCAACAGGAGCGCGAAAAACTCTTGCCCAAACTCGGTCGGCCATGACTCGCATCGGTTCGAATGCAGCAGCAGCCGACCGTTTAGCCTGAGCGTCCTCCTACTCCAAACCAGCTTCCTGCTCCCATAAGCAATAGAGCCACAGACGCCGTCCGAACACCGGTAGAATGAACGCTTGCAAAAATGCGGCGTAGTAAACGACTCGAAAATCTCGTGGAATCAACACTTACGAAAAATGAGGGAGCGGGGAGTAGTCATCGTCGCGACCGCTCAGCCGTCACCACAGCAACTAATCTGTCTCTACTATTTTAAGCCTCCTCTCCCGCGTGTTACTGTGTGCCGCGACATGACTCGCTCGAAAACAACTGAATGAAAACAATGGGCTTATGGCTGGCCGGAATCACCGGGGTTCTGCTACTAGCGGGCTTTGTAGCCCTATCGGTCATGGCGGGCGGGCCGAAAGATGCCCTCTACATGCTCCGCTACGCCCTGCCGCACATGCACCGCGGAAAACTGCGGCCCGGCAACGAAGCTCCCGACGCGCGGCTGCTCGCATTAAACGGCAAGGATTACTTCCATTTGCGAGATCGAACCGGGGCGCGACCCTTGATGGTCGTCTTCGGCAGCTACACTTGACCGCCGTTTCGTCGCCAGGTGGGCGACATCGTCAAGATCTACAACGACTACAAAAACCACGCTGACTTCCTGACCGTCTACGTGCGCGAAGCGCACCCCACCGACGAATGGCAGATGAAATCCAACGTGAAAGAAGATGTCTGCTACGCGCAGCCGAAAACCCTGGAGCAACGTATCGCCATCGCCAACGACTTCGTGCAGCGGTTGAAGTATCCGGTTCCCTTTGGCATTGATGACATGACGAACGCCGCGAACGACGCTTACTCCGCGTGGCCGGAGCGCATTTACATCATCGACGAGCACGGCCGCATCGCGTATGCCGGGGGCATGGGTCCATTCAACTACCATCCGGAAGAAGCCCGCGCCTGGCTCGCCGCGCATTTTGGGGAAGTGACGCATCCCGATGCAAGTCCTGTCTATCGGCGGGATGACGGCTAAGTGGTCGCGAGATTCAGCCGTTGGCAAATCTCGTCCACGATCCGTTCGGGCTCGGGATGAATGTCGACAACCAGCGCGTCTGTTGGCTCTTCCAGGTCGGCGAACTGCGCGGCTAGAATCTTGTCATCCGCGAAATGTCCTTTTCGAGCATGCAGCCGCTGATCGATAAGTTCGTGGCCGCCTTTCAAATACACCAACCGCACTTCCAGGTCCTGAAAAAGCAAATCTCGATATGCTTGTTTCAAAGCGGAGCACGCCAACACCGCGCTGCGGCCTTCGCCGTTGAAGTGCGCTAGTTTTTCGTGAATCGCGGCAAGCCACGGGATGCGGTCCGCGTCCGTCAATGGGATTCCGCGATGCATCTTGTCTTTGTTGGCCGCGGAATGAAAATCGTCAGCGTCGGCAAATTCCCAGCCGAGACGCTTGGCCAGCAGTTGGCCAACCGTAGTTTTGCCGGAGCCGGTCACACCCATCACTGCGACGATCATGCGCCAATCGGCCTCATTTGTTCCCGCGCAGCAGCAGAATCACGTCCAGGAAAACCAGGATGGCGACGACCAATTCCAGCACAAACATGCGCCGCTCATTGAACTGCGCCACCATGAACTCGTACAGTTCGCCGGCCGTCTTCAACTTTTCCGAGACGAGCGTCTTGTAATCGTCGACTCCAATTCTCGCCGAGCACACGCGATAAACGCGCGCGTAATAGGTATCGCTGATAAATTTGACGGCGTACTCGGTTCGTTCGGCTAAGTCCATGATATCCAGTCGCAAGCCGTTCAAACGCCCCGCGCGCCGCGGCAGTCGCCAGAGCGATCGTAAACTTTCATGCCCTTCCAGCGAGCTGTACACGTTGGAGAGCAGATTCGTTAGTACTTCGTCGTAGTAGCGAAATTCCAGCAATTGCGTGTTGGCATATTCCAGAAGGTCGACCACCGCCGACGTGGCATCCGGCTTGTCATACACCAGCGCGGCAGCCCAGCCCACGACGACAAGATCATTGGGATAGTAAGATAGCGCGGCTTTCACGACCTCGTCGCGCTCCGCCGCGGAAAGCGACACGAGCTCGCCGCGAACAACTCGCGTGATTTGATCGCCGCTGGATTGCAGCATTTCGGACGCCAGCGCAGCGCGGCCGTCACTGTGCTTCGCAGATTGCACATCGATGATCAGGTAGTCTTCGTCAAGCCACCTCTGCGACGGCTTGATCATCGCTGGACGAAAATGTTCCAGGCGCGTCCGCAGCAGGTCTTCGGCGGCTTTCTCCACTTCCGGAGCGTTCATCCAACGGTACGAGTGCTGCGGCAAAGAATCGAGATGGCACTCAAACGCCGTCGCCAACTCAACGCACGCCACCCCAAACCAGTAATACTTGATCCGGCTATCCAGCTTCTCTCCCGTCGGAAGCACAACTTGACCGGTCGACTCCACGATGGGTGCCGTCTGCGCCTGGGCATATTCCGGAGTGCGACGCACGAAGCCGGGTGAACGAGGTCCGGCCTCCGGACCCAACAGAGCGTTCAATCGTTCGAGTTCAAACGCTTCGCTAACGTCGAAAAGGCTGAGGATGCGGAAGTAGCCTTGAACATTCATGGGTCGAAAACACGAATCCTCTCGTGAGGTCGATGAAGAAACGCTACTTCTTTGTGGCCGGCGCTGCTTTGCCAGCGGCGGCTGGCGGCGGCTCGGGAGCGGGTTTCACGCCCCCAGCCGATTTCTGCAGTTCTTCGACAGGTTTGGCGTCGAGCTGGTACAAGGAAGGCTCGTTCTCGCGCTTGGCGATGTAATGGTCCCCGCTCTTCGAGATTAGCGCTTTCTCGGTGCGCTTGCCGTCATTGGAGGAAACGGTCAGCTCGATCACTGGGGACGTAAACCCAGAATCGACGAATTTGCTGGCCGACAGATCGCGAACTTTGTCGACCAATGCCTGAACGCTGGAATCGTCCATCTTCTTCCCGTTCGACCACCAGTCCGGGCCACCCTTGGTCAGAAAATAGGTCGACGATCCGTCGCGCATTTCCACTTTGTTGGGCTCGTCGAAGCCGAAATCAAACAGCTTCTTGTTGCGGAAATCATCGAGGCTCTTGTCGAGGCCACTGCCAAGGTCGTTCGCGACCTTGTAGATGCCGGCGACCGCGCTCGATTTCGCGTAGTAGTCGTCCTTGCCCTTGCGAATCTGCAACTCTTGGGTGCCCGCGGCATCGGTAACTTTCGCGGTCGCGACCGGCGTCCCAGAGGCGAAGGTTGACGCCGCTTTTTTCTGGTCGGTATTTGTCGCGCTCAGATCCATCTTGGCGTCTTTCAGCTTGCGCACCAGGTCTTCCACGGTGAAGTTGTCCGCGCGGAGTGGTCTGGGCTTCAGTATTTGCCAGGCATCCTTGTTGCGCCCGAATTCGATCGACTGCTTCTTGGCGTCCAACTCGACTTGGCTAATCTTGTCGAAGTCGGCGGTCAACAACCGTTTGTCGCGAAGATCGCCGGGGCCCTTATCGATGCTTGTCTTGGTGTAGCTGGCAATCGTGAACACGCGCGGATCGCCAGAGGTCGCGGCAAATACCGCGTTGCCTGCAGGCGTGTCATCCCCAAGGAGAAGTTTTTGCGATTTGCCGTCCTTTGTAGCGATGTTTATTTCCAGTGCTGGGCTCGTCAAACCGTATTGCTTCAGGTCCGCCGCTTTGTCTTCGACTACGCGTTCCGAATTCAGCGATGACAACGTCGAAATCATGCTCGAGACGGCGTCCGGATCGGTGGCAAGTGGCGTAGGAGCGGTGATCTGCCACTTCCCAGCATCGTTTTTTGCCAGGGCAACTTCCTCGGCACCTTTCTTCTTGATTTCAATCTTCGAGAGGTCGGTATCTTTCAGCGAGAGGATCTTGGGGGCCGCATCGACAGGCGTCGCGGTGGTATCCGCGGTCTTGTGATGATCCGACCAGTACAACGTTCCGGTCAGAGCCGCCAAGACGGCGGCCGCAATCAGCAAACCGGTGCTTTTCATCGATGTTGTCCTGACATGGCCAAAGCCGGCGTGGCTCGTTCTATCGGCGATTCCACCATACGGAGACGCCGGCAAAAATTACGATCAGCGGCAGGATGAATTGGCTGGTAATCCGGACCCAGCTCAGTTGCGCTTGCGTCATGGTGATCCGCCGGTCTTCCTGCTCCTTGGGGCGAATCGAAATCAGATCTTCATCCGAAGAGAGCCAGTTCATAGTATTCAACGCGAGGTCGCGGTTGCCGTTGAAGTTCAGGAAAGAATTGGCTGCCCAGGCGGAACTGCCGAACACCACAAAACGCCCCTGCGAATTTTCCTTGCCCGTGCTGTACGTTCCGGCGGCGGCAAGCGTCAAAGGCCCCTTCTTGTTTTTCGGGTCGCGTGGATCGATATCGGGAGAATTGAGTTTGGAGGTCGCCAAACTGGAGTCGGAGGAACTGAACATCTTTTGAACCGTCGATTTGCCTTCGTTCTTGACCTCCAGCGAACGTGAAAGCGGGAAACCTGTGGCCGTCCCTTTCATCTCACTCACAATGGGTTGGGAATCGTAGGAGGTGACCAGCGCCACCTGCGGGCCGAGACCGGCAAGCTGCCCGATCGGATTCATATCCAGAATCAGATCTTTCTCCGGCGTGACGCCCCAGCTTGTGAGCAGGGCGGTCAGCGCGTCGTTGTCGGCGATCTCGGAGCGGCCGATTTTCAGTGGCGGATCGAGCATGAAAAGAGCGCGTCCGCCATCCTCCACGAATTTCTTGATGGCATCGACTGCCGGTTGCTGATAGTCCCCATTCGGCCCACCAACCACCAAAACGGTGCAGTCGCTGGGAATCTCTGCCTTCTGCAACAAATCGATGGACTTCGCTTCGTAGTTGTCCTTGCCGAGCAACTCCTTGAAGCGCGAGTAGCCACCACGCTCGGAATCGTCGATGCGGTGCTCACCGCTCCCAGTCAAAAAGCAGACGGTGCGCGTATTGCTTTTCAGGTCGCGAATGAAGGCGCCGGTAATTCCTTCTTCGTTCAAACTCTTCGCTTCTTCCTTTTTTGTTCCGATCTGCACGATGGTGGTGCCGTAGTTCTTGATTCCGGCCTCCCGCGCGAGTTGCGGTTTCTTGTCGGGATCGACGTACTCGACGTGGACCTTTGGCGATAGGTTCGCGTACTGATCTAGTTGGTCTTTGGCCTGCGCGAAATGAGTGGACTGGTCGAAGTAGGTGATGGTCGCATTCTGCTTGAGCCCCTTGACGATCTTCGCGGTCTGATCGGAAAGGCTATAGCGCTTGTTAGAGGTCGAATCGTACTGCTTGTTGTAACGGTCCGCCAAAGCGTTGGCGGTAACGAGGATCGCCACAATCACAACGATGTACAGCGTGGCGTAGGCCGCGTACTTCGTTTGCCTCGCCTTCAGAAACTGAGTGCCCAATTATGACCTCCACCGCAGGGATTCCATCGAGCGAGCCGTTAGGAAAAGTCCCAGGAAAATCATGCTCACATAGAAGACGGCGTCTTTCGTGGCCAGCAGGCCCTTCGCGAAGGATTCGAAATGGGTGATCACCGACATGTAGGAAAGCACCTTCGCCCACGTAGAGGTCTCATAACCGCTAACCCACTCGAGAACCCAGAGAAGCAAGCACACTCCGAAGGTGGCACCGCCGGCGATGATCTGATTTTTCGTCAGGGTAGAGATAAATGTGCCGATCGCCAGCAACGCACCGGCCTGCAGCAACAACCCCAGATACCCGATGGCCAACGGCTTCCAATCCGGATGGCCGTACTTGAACACAAAGGCAAAGTTGAGAGCCGTCAGCAGCAACATGCCAGAGTACAAGACGACTGCCGCGAACCATTTCCCGAGAATCACTTCGATGTCGCGAATCGGTGAAGTCGCCAGCAATTCGATGGTGCCGGTCCGCTTCTCTTCCGCGAACAGCCGCATGGTAATCATCGGAATCAGAAACAGTCCGACCACGCTAATGTTCGATAGCAGCGGCCGAATCAATTCTTCATTCACGTTCATCGGGAAGCTTTGGCCGCGCATCTGCGATTGAATGCCCATGTAAACGAAATAGCCCAACGAGTTCCAGAAGAAAAACCCGAAGATGATCGCAAACATGGCCAGCAGGAGATAGGCGATCGGCGAAACGAAATAGCTGCGCAGCTCTTTCCGGAAAATGACCCAGATATTTCTCATCTACTCGGCTCCTGCCACGACCGCTTCTTCCGGGGACACAACCGCGGGCTCTCCGGTCAGCTGCAAGAAGATCTCTTCCAGACTGACCGCAGTGGGCCGCAGTTCATTCAAATCCCAACCGGATTCCACGATGGTGCGCGCCAGGTCTCCGCGAACGAATCCATCCTTGCGGCTCTCGATTTCGAACGCAGCGCGGTTTTGCACCTTTTCCTTGAACACCACGCGGGTGACCCCGGAAATCTGCTCGAGCCGCCTCTGCACCGTCGCGGAATCCACGTCGCCATTGCGTGCGGCGACTTCGACCAGCAACGACTCCGCGCCCCGCGCGCGATTCTGCAGGTTGTTCACGGAGTCCTTCGCCACCAACCTGCCCTTATTGATAATCAAGACGTATTGGCAGGTCTGCTCAACTTCCGGGAGGATGTGCGTGCTTAGAATGATAGTGTGGTCGCCCGCAAGGCTCTTGATCAGGTCGCGGGTTTCGTTGATCTGCTTGGGGTCCAAACCAGAGGTTGGCTCGTCGAGAATCAACACGTCCGGGTTGTGGATGATCGCTTGCGCGAGCCCGACGCGCTGCCGGTAGCCCTTTGAGAGTTTTCCCAGCAGTTTGTCTCTTACGTCCGCGACCGAGCAGCGTTCCAGCACGTATTCGACTCGCTTGATTAGCTCCGAACCCGACAAGCCCTTGAGGCTTCCGACAAATGCCAAATATTCGGCCGTGCGCATTTCCGGATAAAGCGGAGGGGTCTCCGGCAAATACCCGATTCGCTTCTTGACCTCGAACGGCTGCTCCAGAACGTCAAACCCAGCAACGGTCGCCTGCCCAAATGTCGGCGGCAGGAAACACGTCAGCATCCGCATGGTCGTCGTTTTTCCGGCGCCGTTCGGGCCGAGAAAGCCCACGATTTGTCCTTTTTGAACCTCAAAGGACACATGGTCGACGGCCGTGTGCCGCGCATACCTCTTCGTTAGGTCGGTAACTGTAATCATAGAAATTTATTTTTGGAAATCAGAAGCACAGCGTTTCGCACTAGCCCCAGGCGATTTCAACAACAACTTCGGGTACGACAGCAATCAGTTCAACACGAATTGTGAACTTCTATCCTAAAAGTCAAAAGGTCTCCTGTCAATCCCTTGGCGGGAATGATCGAGGGCCTTGAGTTTTGCTTTGCGGGTGTTGGCTAGTTACGAATTTTGCGATATAGCCGAGCTGGGGCGCAGCACTGCTGCGCCCTTACAGGAACGAGCGTTACGCTTCCGCATGATCATTGCGGCTGTTTGATTTCGGGTCCGGCCTGCTCGATGCTGCCCTTGACCAGTTCCGTTTTCACTTCGGACTTCTGGTTTACGAGCAGGTTCACCTCGGTTTCGAAGGTGCGATAGCCCGGCAGCTCGACCTTAATGCGGTGTTTGCCCGGGCTGATCAACATGGAGTGTCCCACTCCGCCAAATTCGCCGGCATGTCCCACAAATTTACCGTCCAAAAAGACGGCCGCGCGACCGGGTTGCACGTCCAGCTTCAGCGTGGAAGTGATATCGGGGGTTATGGCACGCGGGCTGAGCATCAGCCTTACGGCCACGTTATGGACTTGACCTGGTTCGACGACGACCTGCTGTTGGAAATCGTCGTAGCCCGACTGGCGAACCGCGATTTGATGTTCGCCGGGAAGCAACAAGAGCTTCTTGTCGCCCTTCAGCTCTTTCAAGTAGCCAACGTAGTTGCCGTCAACCCAAACTCCCGCTTCTTTCTCCACCTTGCTCGCACCCTCGAGCTTGACCTCGCCCAATACCTTGCTGCCGCTGGTCGGCGGCGGAGCCTGAGTGTTCTGCGCAACCGAATAAGCAGTGGCCATAGATAAGCACAATGCCACCAGGGAGATAGCTCGAACAAAAGCCGGAATTCTCAAATTTTCCTTCATTCCTTTTCTTTCCTCCAAAACTAGACTTAAGCCCTTTGCCCAATCATTTTGATTCGCAATCAGGTCTGCAATTGGATTCCACCTTGGGTGCCGGGATTTGGCCAGTGTATCTCATTTGTGTTGAGATTCGACTAGATTCGCCCACTGTTCGCCTTAAAGTTACCTCGTGTGGCTGACGTTCCACAGCAACGGTCTGCGGCATGAACCTGCTCACGCGCGCGCAGGCCAGCCGTCTATGCCCACAGAGTGCGAGGTTAGCGGCGGGCCCGCCACCGGGCGACGCCTTCGCATAAGCAACAAACAGGAGGGGTGGGCATGCGCAATAGGTATCGACGTGCTTTGTGTCTGCTACTGGGGTTGGGGTCTCTCGTACCAAGCGCCCGCGCGCAATTCAAGAATGGTTCGCAGGCGACCGAGCTGAAGCTACCGACGCTCAGCCAGCGCGCCATCACCACACAACGCATCGGGCTGACGGACATAACCATCAACTATTGCCGGCCGCTGGTGGGTGGTCGGACGCTGTTTGGCAAAGAAATTCCTTACGACAAGGTCTGGCGCGCAGGAGCAAACGAAAATACGGTCATTTCGTTCACCGACGACGTTTCGGTGGAAGGTCATGCTCTCCCCGCCGGCAGTTACGGGCTCCACATGATCCCGACTGCAGATCAATGGATGATCATCTTTTCGAAGAATTCCACGTCGTGGGGCAGCTTCAGCTATGACCAGAAAGAAGACGCGCTTCGTGTTACCACTAAATCCCAGCCCGTAGAATTCGAGGAAGCATTGGCGTACACGTTCGAGGACGTAAAGCCCGACTCCACGGCCGTGACCATGCGCTGGGCCAGGCTTGCTGTTCCCTTTCACGTTTCGGTGGAGGTGAATGCCATCGTCCTCCGCAGCATGCAGAATCAGCTACGCAGCGTCGGCGGCTTTACCTGGGCTGGCTACGATGAAGCGGCAACCTGGCTGCTCGACACCAATTCCAATCTTGATCAGGCGATCAAGTGGGAAGACCAGTCCAT
>Ga0210384_10008210_pt1 | contig 10913 bp, 6 predicted proteins | sample IncBWH2MmetaG_FD_160574 | JGI IMG/M metagenome (GOLD analysis project Ga0210384, IMG submission 160574) | Forest soil microbial communities from Barre Woods Harvard Forest LTER site, Petersham, Massachusetts, United States - Inc-BW-H-2-M | ecosystem: Environmental > Terrestrial > Soil >...
TGAGTGTTGGCGAAGTGGACCTGCTCGTCGCCATTCCCTCGTACAACAACGCTGCCACGATCGGTCAAACCGTGCAAGCCATCGAGGAAAGCTACCAGCAGAATTTTATCCGCGATCGAGTTGTGATTCTCAACGTCGATGGAGGCTCCACTGATCATACGACCGACGTAGTGTCGGCCATGGATGGTCGCAGGGCGGTTGGTTACCGGGGCCTGACATCGCTACGCACCGTCCATCGTGTGACCACCCAATACGCCAAGTCTCCCTCGCAGGGAATGGCTCTTCGAACCATCCTGGCCACGGCGGATTTGCTGCGTGCCAGGTCGTGCGCCATCGTTTCTCCGACCACCACGAATCTTGACGCATCGTGGATTGCGAACTTGTTGCGGCCGGCCTACCGGCAAAACTTCGAGTTTGTCGCGCCGCTCTACACCCGCGACAGGTATCACGGTTTGCTGGCCCGCAACCTTCTCTATCCCATGAACCGCGCTGTTTTCGGACAACGTATCCGCGAAGTGTTTTCCGAAGAATGGGGGTTTTCCGGCCGACTCGCCTCGGAGTGCCTGAGTCAGAATGTGTGGAACGATGAAGCCGTTCGTGCCCGCCCCGAAGCGTGGATGGCGGTCACCGCGATTTGTTCCGATTTCAAGTGTTGTCAGTCTTTTCTGGGACCCAAAGTGCCTCCCGCCTCGGGTTCGGCTCTGGACATTGTCGAAGTTATCCGTCAGACCGTGGGGAGTTTATTCCGCTGTCTGGAAACTCACCAAGAGCATTGGTTGAACCGCTCCGGATCGCAGTCGGTGCCGACGTTCGGACCCGACCACGAGCTGACCTCGGATGGAAAGCCTGCCAATCAGGAAAAGGTTTTTGGGCTGTTCCGGACTGGCGTTACGGAATTGGATCCCATTCTACGATCCATTCTCACCCCCGATACTCATGCACAGATCAAAGAGATTGCCGGGCTCGACCTGGAAAAATTCCGGTTTGGCGATGAGCTTTGGGTGAAAACTCTTTATGAATTCGCTGCTTCATATCATCATGCCGTGATTAATCGCGACCACGTGATTCAGGCCTTGGTTCCTCTGTATCGCGGAAGCATATACTCCTTTTTTCTCGAGCACGGCAATTCTTCTCCCGAGGAGATCGAGGCTGACTCCGAAAGCTTGTGCCTGGAATTCGAACGCCAGAAACCCTACCTGGTCGAAAGATGGAAGGCGAAAGGTTGAGGTGAAGTCATGAAAGCGATGATCGTTCAGGGGCTGGAGCAGGCCTACCAGAACCTGGTTCACATGCTCGCCGAGTTCTTGCCGCGGTTCGTAGTGATGTTGGTGATCATTGTCGCGGGGCTGCTCATCGCCTATGCGCTGAAATATGTCCTGCGTGCCCTTCTACACCTGACCAAACTGGATCGTCTCTCGGAGGAAGCGGGCGCCTCGCGTATGCTGCGAATGGCGGCGCTCCCGTCCATGACGGAAGTCTTGAGCCGGTCTGTTTTCTGGGTCACCTTGTTGGGGTTCATTCTAGTCGGAATTAGCGTCTTGGGTGTCGCCGGGCTCCAGGGGCAAATCTCGCGCTTGTTGCAGTTCCTCCCAGAGATCGTTGTCGCCATCCTAATCTTATTTCTGGGATTGATCATCGCCAACTTCCTCTCTCGTGCCGCGCTTCTCGCGGCCGTCAACGCGGGATACGCTTCTCCGAAGATGCTGAGCTGGTCCATCCGCTTTGTAATTTGGATTCTAGCGATCTCCATGGCGTTGGAGGAACTCGGTGTCGCTAGACAAACGGTGATCGCGGCGTTTTCCATCGTTTTCGGGGCATTGATGCTGGGCCTGGCCATTGCCTTTGGCCTCGGCGGAAAAGACCTAGCTCGGGGCTTTCTGGAAAGATACCTGGGCGACAAAAAGAGCGAAAAAACGGAAGAGCCTCAGCCGTTGTGAACGTAGTTGTGCGGCTGGGGCCGCACAGTAGAGATTGCATTCGTCCCGCTCGGAGAACGCTATGGCCAATTTTGCCGTTGCCAAGGAAAGATACCCTCAGCTGCAAAGATCGTTACCACCTCAACTGCCGGCGTTCTTGTCCAAACAGAGATGGTTTGGAGGGAAGGCTCGCCAGATTCGTGCAGCAGAGCTCGCGGATGTCATCCCGATTCGAGGTACAGCTTCTGAATTTCTCTTACTCGTTGTGAGCGCAAAATACGCCGATGGCACCGGGGAAAGCTACTCCATTCCGGTTTCGTGCGCCGAAGAGCGATCCTCGTTCAGCGACAGTGATTCCGCTTCGCTAAGAGTGGAAGCGCAGCAATCCGGTAGCGCCTTGGTTCTGACCGACGCATTGAAGAATGAAGATTTTCTCAATACGCTTCTCGAAATGATCCGCAGCAACACGACCATGGAAGGTCATAACGGGACGCTTCGCGGATTACAGACGACGGCGTACCCCCGTCTTTATCCTAGTTCTGCGGGTGTCCTGCTACCCAAGCCCGTTGGTGCGGAGCAGAGTAACACCTCGATTATTTATGGAGACCGCCTGATCCTGAAGTTTTTCCGGCGCCTGGAAGAAGGCATCAATCCGGATCTGGAAGTCGGAACCTTTCTCACCGAGAAGGCTCATTTCCCTCATATCCCCCAGCTCGCCGGCTCCCTGGAATACCGCACCAGCGAGGGCAGGCAGACATCCCAGGGAATCCTACAGGCCTTTGTGCCCAATCGCGGAGACGCCTGGACTCATACCCTTGACTGCCTTAAGGAATTTTATGAAGCTGTCGCGCAGCACCCGGGCGATGCTATGGCTGTCGGCCTCGGGAGCACCTCCTCTGCCCAGCCCGAGCGAGATCTGCCCGAATTCGCCCGCAAATCGGTTGGTCCCTATCTCCAAGCGGCGGCACTCCTAGGGCAGAGGACCGCGGAGATGCATCTCGCACTGGCCTCCGAGGCGCAAGATCCCGTTTTCCGCGCGGAACCTTTTACGATGGAGTTCCAGGGGGCACTGCAAAGATCGCTCCTGGACCTCACAGCCCGAGTCTTCGACCTACTCAGGGATCGGCGCTCGATCCTTCCCGCGGAATGGAGCAGCAAAGCGGACGAGTTCCCGCGTTGGGAGCGCGAAGCCGCAGGTAGGTTTCAGGCTACTCTGAGCACCCCGATTCACGCCATGCGGATCAGAATTCACGGCGACTATCATCTCGGACAAGTGCTCTACACAGGATCTGACTTCGTCATCATCGACTTCGAAGGCGAACCCGCACGGCCCCTCGCGGAACGCCGCATCAAGCGCTCGCCTCTTCAAGATGTGGCTGGAATGCTGCGTTCATTTCATTACGCTGGCTTTGCCCCGCTACTGGGCGAAAGTCCAGTACCGGAAAAAGACCTGCGGCGATTAAGCGCGTGGGCGGAGATGTGGAGTGCTTGGGTCTCTAGCAGCTTTCTTGCCGAGTATTTCGCCACCTCGGGCGAGGCTGAGTATCTTCCCGCAAGCCGCCAAGAAACCAATAGCGTCCTGGAACTCCATCTGCTAGAGAAGGCCATCTACGAACTCGGCTATGAACTCAACAATCGGCCAACATGGGTCGGGATTCCACTGCAAGGGCTCTCTGGATTGTTGTCGGCGTAGCCTCGGCAAAGCGAATCTGGGACTATGCTCGGCCCGCTGATTCAAGCCGCCGTATCGAGTTTCGGGGCCGCTCCCCAGTTTTCCTTCGCCGCTTCGCACAGATCTTTCAGCGCCGATAGCCCGGCGCTGTCTCCGTCCGCTGCGGCAGCAGCCTCAACCTGCGCCGTCCGTGGCGCTTTTTCATGCAGCAGCCGTTCGGTAGCCGCGACCATCGGCTCGGCGTGGAAGCGCCGTTGCGACGACGAATTGCACAGGGTATTGGCCACCGACATAAGGCTCATCGCCTGGTGGTGCGCCAACCAGCAACGCACGATCTCAAATTTGCTCACTGAATTTACCCGCGACGGCGTGAAATCGGCAGCTTCGTAAAATCCGTAACATCCCAACAAACCCAGCCCCTTCAGTCTGTGTATGTTCTCCAACGCGCTCTCGGCGTCCACATGCAGGCTCAAGAACGAAGAATAAGGAGATACCACTAGGTCCGTCGAAAGATCCCGGCTCACCGCCAATCCCGGAACGCCGAACGCTTCGTAGTGATAATGACCCGAGGAGTTAATCTTCGAACAGGAAGCCTCGGAGATTCCCCATGGAATGGATTTCATCTCCGCATATTTCTTCTGACTGCGGACAACCGCCTGCGTGGTTTCGTCCAAAATAGTGTTCGGGTAAGATTTCATCCACAGCAGCGGCATCAAGTACTCAAACATCGTGCCTGTCCACGAAAGCAGCACATGTTCGTTCTCATAGCTGGTGAAGCGCCGTTCCACGGCCAGCCAGCTTTCCTGCGGGATTTCTCCCTTGGCGATGGCCACGAACACTGCGGACCGCGCCTCCGAAGCCAGCAAGTCGTAGTGGCTCGGCGTAAAGCGCCCCTCTTCCGCGTTGTAGCCGGTGAAAAGCAGCTTCTTCTTAGGATCGAGAAAGAATTTGAAATCCATGCTCTTCGCGACGGCATCAGCTCTGGCCGCAACACGCTCCAGCCTCTTTGCAATGCTCTTTGATATGTCGCTGGCCCTCGCGATGGCGGAACGCATGAGTTGCAAGATCGGCCGCGCCTCGCCAGTCGAATCGTCTTCCATCATGCTGGAAAGCCTCTGGTCGAGTGCCGAGCAAAGTCGGGGTAGGGATTCCAGCGTCAGTTTTTCCGACTTGGCATACTGTTGGATCGCCGGACCTGCGCAATACTTGGCATATTGCGGCAGCAGCCACGGAGCGAAGTCGTAGAGCAGGCTCTGGACATGTGTGATTCGCAAGCACAATTCGTGAGCCCACCACGCCGCCTCGCTTGTAGTGTCGGCCGCCAGCTGCTTGTCCAGCGCGATAACATCCTGCTCGAAACTCAGCAGCACTTCCGACCAAGCCGCGGGCGAATCTCCCAACGCTTTGGCCCTCTGCTTCAAGTCCCGGACCCTGGCGATCAGCGCGTCATCCGAGCCCTCTCCCGTGAGCAATTCTTCGATGGTGTCAATATGATCCCTAACGCCCTGCCAAATCTCCCGACGGAATATCGGCTCCGTCACTGCTCCCAGGCATCCCTGTTTAATTGTCCACAGCGAGCAGATCAAGTTGCCGTTGTCTACCGCCGAGATAAACCGTGGCTTGACCGCCTCCAGCGTCTGCGTGTCATACCAGTTGTACATTTGCCCGTTGAGCCGCGGCATGCGATCGATGGAATCGAACGTTCTCTCGGTATCGGCCACGAATTCCGGCAATGTCAGAAAACCAAGGTCCACCGCGGCCAGCCTCGAATTCAGCAGCAATCCCAGGTTGGTCGTTGAAATCCGGTGGATGATCAGCGACGCAGGCTCCATGATCGTATCGGGAACCAGCCAGTTCTCCTCCGCAGTGCTGAATTCCCGAAACAACCGCCACGTGCGCAAAGCCGACTGGCGCAGCACACTTTTGTCTTCAGCTTCCATTTTCGTTTCTCCCGTTCGGGCGGGCAGATTCAACCATTGGCCAATCGGCTTTGACAATCCCCAGAGCACCAGGAGTGGCAAAGCTACCAAAAATGATTCCGGGCGCCACAGCGCGACCACAACCCCTACTGCCACCGACAACCACGGCGTAATTTCCAAATACGTCTCGACCGGGCTCTTTTTCGTCCAATCGACTTCCGCTTCCGCCGCGGTTTCCCACTCCAACAGTCTTTCGTGGGTCACCGTCATACGTACAACTGCCCGCACCACCGCATCGATGGTCACTAGGCTCTGGTGGCAAAGGAACGCGATGCGCATGAATAGATTCGCCTGCGAAATCGCAAAATCAGCCGCCAGGTTCTTCCAATAGACGCCCGTAAATAGATCGCGGCGCGCGCGCAAGATCGACACGGCAAACTGGCAGTACGTCGGCAGCGCAATCACACCCAGTGTGGCTAGCGTCCAGTACAGCGCTTTCCCCGGAAAGAACAGCCAGCTGCTCACCAGCATCACGAACGTGGCCATCTCCGTCAAGCTGCGCCGCAGATTATCCAGAATCTTCCACCGCGAAATAACGGAAAGTGGGTTCGCTACCCTCTTCCCGAAAAAGTCCGGCACCCGAGGCAAAAGCCAGAAAATGATTTGCCAGTCACCTCGCACCCAGCGGTGCTTTCTTCGGCTCAGCGCGCTCACATGCGATGGATAGTCGTCGACCACTTCGATATCCGACACCAACCCAGCTCGTGCGTACCCGCCCTCGATCATGTCGTGGCTGAGAATCGTGTTGCAAGGAAACCGGTGCTCGACCACCTGTTGGAAGGTCTGAACTTCGTATATCCCCTTGCCGGTAAAGCTGCCTTCGCCGAACAGGTCTTGATAGACGTCGGAAACTGCCCGTGTGTAAACGTCGAAACCGGCGTCAGAAGAGAAAATCGCAGCCAGCCGTGATCTGCTAGCCGATTGAATGCTTATGTCCACGCGGGGCTGAAGAATTCCATAGCCCTCCATCACCGTGTTCGTCACCGGGTCGATGACTGCCCGGTTCAACGGGTGCGCAATCGCTCCCACCAATCTGTGCGCCGCATCTCTCGGCAACTGGGTATCCGCATCCAGGGTGATCACGTACTTGACGTTTCGCAGCAGCGCCAGATTCCCGGCCTTTACAGGGAAGTTGTCGCTCGACCCTAGGAGCAGTTTGTTGAAGTCCAGCAGTTTTCCGCGCTTCCGTTCCCACCCCATCCAGATTCCTTCCGATGGGTTGTATGCGCGATGCCGGTGAAATAGGAAGAACGATCCCTTTCTTTCGGAGACATACTTCGCATTCAACTTTTGGATCAGACCGGCGCACTGCTCAGCCAGTTTGTCCTTACCGTCAAATTGCGTCCCCGCGTCCGGTGGGTCGGTTAAGAGCGCAAAATGCAGGTTCGCGTCCCGATTCGCCAGAAATCGGATCTCCAGGTCCCTCACCGCCCGCTTCATCTGTTCTTCACCGGTCAGCAGCGTCGGAACAGCGACCATCGTCGTAAATTCCGTCGGAATGCCTTCGGAGAAATCAAGTTTGGGCAGACTCTTGGGCGGAAAGAGCGTCGTCGCGAACTGATTGACCAGCGCCACCCCGCACTCCGCTGCTGGCAGCAGAAACAACGCCATGGCCAGCAAGCCCGAAAACTCGATCCTGGCCCCGAAGATTACTAGCGCCATCGCCGCCAGGGTAACCAGTTCGATTCCCAGAATGTACGAGAAGTCCGGCCAGCGCTTAATGAGGGCCTGCACCCGTTCCGTCGATGTCGGACGATATCCGATCACCTCTTCCAAGGTCCTCCTGCCGCCCCCAACCAGGTAATAGCCAACGTGGGTCTTACGATCTCCTGTACGCTCATGTGTCGACCGCGACAGTTCAATGACTTTCCGTGCCACTTCCTGTTCATTTACGAGCGAACGTTTGGCCATTTCCGCGATTGTCTTGCGATACGTGTCGCGTGTCTCGAAATCCATGCGGCTGTAAGCTTCGCTGGGGTCTTGTCGCAGAATGTGCTCAGCCGCGTTTATCTCTTCGAACAGCTCGTTTCAGTCCATACCGCAAACGCGCCGCAGACTCTCCAGCAAAGTAGAAAGTTTAGCTGCTTGGAAGGCGCCCTTTGACGTTGCTTCGTCGGCCTCAACCTTGGAGTTGGTCACGTAGGAATATGTTGCCGCCGCATCGAGTTGATCCGCCCGCGCCGCCACGGACTCCAACAAAGCGAATTCCGTGAACGGATGCAGTTGCCACAATTCCGCCATATCAAACGGCATGGCTTCTTGGATTGCCTTGAAGAATTGTTCGAACGTCTGCTCGTCGAACTCGTAGTCGACAGCCTGCAGATAGCTGACCACGGCAGCGTAAGCTCGCGGCACGTACCATCCATCCGCGATTTCAACTTGCGGTTGTTTGCTGACGTCGTGAATCGCTTCTTTCGTCCGTTGCAGGCTCTGACGAAGACGATCGGAATTTCCCAAAAGTATGGCCGCGTCTTCACGCAGCCTATTTCCCGCGGAAGCGAGGTTCCTAAGAATTTCGCATCTCGTTTCGATCGACTCGGCAGCTTCTTCCCATTTCGCTTCGAAGCCCGGAATGCGGGTGCTCTTACCGCGAACCTTCCAGGACTGTGCTTCTAGCAAAGCGCCCAGCCACAGCTGACCGTACTGCACGTTCCCGCGGCGCCGCGGCGTCGAGCCGCAATATTCCTTTCGTCGCGCGCCGTCCCTCAAAGCACCGGTGCCCGGCAACGATGCACTCGACTCAAAACCGGGATAATGCTGCGTAGCCATCAGTTCTTTCCCTCGTCAACGATAACTTGCTGCTTGTAGTTCGAACATTTCCGCGTAACGCCCTTTGTTGAGCAAAAGCTGTTCGTGGTGCCCCTGCTCCGCAATCCGTCCGCCTTCCAGGACCAGAATCCGGTCCGCCATCTTCACGGTTGAGAAGCGATGAGAAATCAGCAGTGCCATCTTGCCCTTAGTCAATTCCGCAAAACGCTGGAACACTTCGTGTTCGGACTTGGCGTCCAGCGCCGCCGTAGGCTCGTCTAGAATCAGCAGTTGCGCGTCGCGCAGGTACGCCCGCGCCAGCGCCATCTTCTGCCACTCTCCGCCGGACAAATCCACGCCGCCTTCGAACCGCCGGCCGAGAACCTGGTCGTAGCCTTTAGGCAGTTTGCGAATCACTTGCTCAGCCAGACTCTTCTGTGCTGCCGAGCGAACCCGGAAGATATTTTCCTGGTCTTCGATTCGGCCGATGGCGATGTTTTCCGAGGCGGTCAGGTCGTAGCGCATGAAGTCCTGGAAAATAACGCCGATCTCTTTCCACAAATCCTCGACGTCGTACTCCCGCAGGTCGATGCCGTCCAAAAGGATCTGACCCTCCGTCGGGTCATACAAACGCGTCAGCAGCTTGACGATCGTCGTTTTGCCTTGACCGTTCTCTCCGACCAGCGCCAAACGCTCGGAAGGCTGCAGCCGGAAACTGACGTCGCTCAAAACCAGCCGGGTTTGTCCCGGATACGCGAACGAAACATTCTGGAATTCAAAACCCTTGCGAATCGGGCGCGGAGCCGGCAAGGCATTGGGCTTGGAGAACACTTTGGGTTGCAGGTTGAAGAATTCCAGGAGGTCGGTAATGAACAGCGCTTGATCCGCGATCGTTGAGAAAGTCGAAAATATTGCTTGAATATTCGAGCTGGCCAGGGCGATGGCTCCAGTCATGAACGTAAACGTCCCGAAGTCCAACACCCCCGTCACCGTCTTGTAGATCACAAACGCGTAGCTGCCGTAATACCCCACCGCCGAAAGCAGCGTGAACAGCGCGCCCACCCACATTCGGCGCTTCGCCAATCCCACATTCTGCTCGTGCAGTTCATTGGAGAGCTTCGTGTACCGGCTCACGAGGAAAGACGCCAGCCCGAACAGCTTTAACTCCTTTGCGGTTTCCTTGCTTCCCCCCAAAATCCGCAGATAATCCATCTCTCGCTTTGCGGGAGTCTGCCGGAAGTTCAGCGAATAACCCATGAACGCAAAATGCGTTTCGCCGAGGAACGCGGGAATTACGCAGCCCACCAGGACCGCCAGAATCCAGGGCGACAAAAACAAAATGCCGCCGGCCAAACTGAGGATGGTTACAGCCTGTTGGATCAGCAACCCCGTCGATTGAATCATCACGATCCGGTCGGTACCCTGAACCCTGGCGCGTTCCATCCGGTCGTAGAACAACGGATCTTCGTACGAGGTCAGGTCCAGCCGCGAAGCGTGCTCCATGATTTTCGTGCTGATATGCCGGCTGTACTTGTCCGCCAGCACGATGTCGCAAAAGTTGATCAGGCGAATCAGGATGCCGGATGCTACGCCGGCCAGAGCAAATTCCAGCGCTACCAGCCACCAAAAATGTTGGGGGAGCGTGCTTCCATGCTTCAAAAGATTAAAAATGTCGTTGACGATTACGCGTGTAACAGTCAGTGCAGCGACGGGTATTAGGGCGGCTAGCACCCGGCAGGTGATACTGGCAATGATGACCTTTGGTGCGGCTTCCCAAACCATCCGAAGAACCGGAGGAATGTTCTTCAGTGCGGCGAATCGTTCTCGCCATCGCGGTGTGGGATCTTGAATCTCCTGACTCATCCAATTGGCTCCTGACGTGGGCCGCCCTGGGAGTTCGACGCCAGCGTCAAAGTGCACTTGCTGTTTACGCACGTCTATGGCCAATGAGTCCGGCTACTAAACTCAATTTTCCAAGCAACTTACGAGCGCTCCGCGCCCTCAGGTTTATGTTTTTTTTTCGCCCCGGCAGCAACTTTTGCATGGTCTATCAGTTATTCACTTATTGCGCACAAATAACGGTGCAAATGCGAACTGTGGGGGTGTTTCAAAATTGGGAGAATCCCTTTCTCGCCTCAATTCCTGTCAAAACAGGCAGGACTCGCTTCGATGCGTTCTCCATCTTGTAAATCGGACAATAAGTGAATGTTGATCTCAAAATCCGAACGGTCACTAAATCCCTCGCCGTGGCTAAATATTGTGAATCCGCTTCAGAAGATGGTAATGGTACTGGCCATCGCGATCCTATCTGCTGCCCTACCCAAGAGTTATCGCTATTTCCGCCGACCACCGCCGCGTATTCATTGGGCCACTCCCATCCGAAAAACCCTTGCCTAGAATATCGGTTTTATACGATACTCCCGCCGTCGATCTCGAACCGCTTCCTGCCAGAACGGCATTCCTGATCATTCAGATAGCGGAGGTTCTGTGACCACACAGAAAGCCCTTGCGTGCCTGTTGACTGTCGCTGGATTTCTCAGTGCCCCGCATGCCCGCGCCGGCAACGACATTCCCAAGGCCGCCTGGAAACGTCCCATC
>Ga0210384_10008212_pt1 | contig 10911 bp, 8 predicted proteins | sample IncBWH2MmetaG_FD_160574 | JGI IMG/M metagenome (GOLD analysis project Ga0210384, IMG submission 160574) | Forest soil microbial communities from Barre Woods Harvard Forest LTER site, Petersham, Massachusetts, United States - Inc-BW-H-2-M | ecosystem: Environmental > Terrestrial > Soil >...
TTGTTTTGCTCAGACCTTGGCGGACTTGCTGTGCACCTTTCGGGAGGGTTGAAAACTGCTACTACCTTGGGACTCCGGTTCGTGGCTGTTATTGGCACTCAAATCTGCAAAATCACTGGATTGTGGAGAACATCTCGTTGCTCCTGGCGAATCGATAACTTTTCATTATGGCAGTGGCGGGCCATCTGGCCGGAAACTCGGATTTCAATTCGACTTTCAAATACCTGATTTCAAATTTCGGATTTGAAATTTCAAACCCTAGCAATCCTGGCAGTGTCGGAAAAATCTCCTCCTCCCCGCCTGCTCACGCAACGGCTTCAGGGATAGCGAAGCTTCAGTATCAGAATGACCAGCGCGAATGCCAGTGTCACAAGGTTGGCGAAAAGTACGGGCCGATTATGCAGGAGCAAGCCGTAGGCAGCCCAGAGCGCGGTGCCGAAGGTAAACACGCTCTGCGTGATGAGCGAGATGCCGTCGGTTCTCTTCTGGCGAATAATTTTTACCGATTGCGGCAGCCAGCAAAGCGTCGTGCATGCCGCCGCCGCACTTCCAACAATCTCGAACCATGCGGCCATAACCTCACTCCAATCCCACTCAGTTTTGAAGCGTGCGTCCCGCCGGACCCGGTGTTCCGAAGGCGCGTATGGATACTAACGCAAAGAACATTCAAGCGATCAGTCGTCCACTGCCAGGAGATCTGATCCTGCTGGCGGCTTCTCACCCGGCATGATCATTCTAGCCAGTTCCTTAAAATCGGTCTCATTCCTCTTCGAGTAGTCACTTGAGGGAATCAATCCGGTGCGGCGAGAACCGATTCGGAACTGCCCGGGGAAAGACACGCTCTCATTAGCTGCTACTAATCTTGCAATCTATTGAAAAACATAAGTTTAGCTTAAGCCCTGCGATTGTCATTTGGCCATAGCTATGCAAATGCATTCATGGAGGAACCTCGGGAAAACTCCGCACATTTGAGCTAGCGAACTTGGGGGGAATCTTCAACTGTGGACCTAATCACTTTGCGCGGCAATCGGGATAGAGAGCGAAACGCTGGATCTATGAGACGACTATCGAAACTTATGAGCTGTTCGCTGATTTTCCTTTTCTATTACGCCCCAGTTTTGGCGCAGAAGCCCCAGCAGGGAACGGGGTCTGGCGTGGACCTGACGGCGATGAATATCGAAGACTTGATGAATGTCAAGGTGACTTCCGTTTCGAAAAAGGAGCAGAAACTTTCGCGGACTGCTGCGGCGATTTTCGTGATCACACCAGAAGACATTCGCCGGTCCGGCGCTACCAGCATTCCCGACGTCCTGAGGATGGTTCCCGGGATGGACGTCGCGCAAATCAACGGAAGTACCTGGGCCATCAGCGCGCGAGGATTCAACCAGCAGTTCAGCAACAAGCTGCTGGTGATGATCGACGGACGCGTGGTGTATACCTCCCTGTTCGCGGGTGTCTTCTGGGACAACATTTTGGATTTTCCCCTCGAGGACATCGCCAGGATCGAAGTGATTCGAGGTCCCGGCGGAACAATCTGGGGAGCGAATGCGGTGGACGGCGTCATCAATATTTTCACCAAGAATACTTCCGAAACGCGCGGGGGATTGGTTGTAGCGGAGGGGGGAAACATCGATCAGGAAAGCGGAATGGTTCAATACGGTGGGGAGTTGAAAGCGGGGACGGACTACCGCCTCTATACGAAGTATTTCAACCGCACGAACTTGCTGGACCTCAACGGCCAGATCGGCCAGGACGGCTGGCATCAATTGCGCGGTGGGTTCCGAATGGACAGCACTCTGTCGCCGAAAGATTCTCTGATGGTGGAAGGTGACATTACCACCGGGCGGGAGGGAGAACTCGGCTTTGTCTTGCCGTCCATCACGTCACCGGGATACTTGGCTGAGAGCGAGCAGATCAATATATCGAACGGTTCTCTGGAGTCCGTCTGGAACCACGTGTATTCCCCACGATCCGACACCAGCTTGCAGGTTTCCTTTGACCGTGACAAACGCCGCGATCCGCAGAATCCAGAGACGCGAGACACTTTGGACTTCGATTTCCAGCACCACATTGCGCTCGGCGGACGGCAGGACGTCGTCTGGGGATTGGGCTACCGCTATACGACGGACCTCATTCTGGGGAGTTTAACGGTTTTCGAGAATCCCGCCAGCAGCGCCCATCAGATTTTCGACGGATTTTTCCAGGATGAAATTGCCCTGGTTCCTAACCGGCTTTATCTGACCGGAGGCATGAAGCTGGAACATAACGACTATACGGGGTTCGAGGTCATGCCGAGTGTTCGCTTGGCTTGGGCGCCCAGCGCCCATCACACGCTGTGGCTGGCCATCTCCCGCGCTGTCCGGGCTCCCTCCCGCTACGACACCAATCTGGTCTTGAATATCGGGAATGTCGGGACGAGTGGCTCGGTTGATCTGCTCAGGTTGTACGGCAATCCTCAATTTCAAGACGAACGGTTGCTTGCCTACGAGATGGGCTATCGCACTGCTCTTGGCAACCACGTTTCGATCGATCTTGCGGCCTATTTCGATGACTATGACAACCTCCAAACCACCGAGCCGGCAGCTTCCTTTTCCGAGCCCACACCTCTTCCAGCTCATGTGGTCTCGCCGCTGATCTACGAGAACTTGATGAATGGAGAGGTGCACGGGCTGGAAGTCGCGGCGAACGTGAAAGTGACGGATCGCTGGACGTTCAGTCCCGGGTACGCATTCGAACGGATTTATATGCATACCGATCCAACGAGCGCGGACACCCAGACAGCCCCTTTTGTGGAGGGCGCCGCACCGCATCACAGTGCCCAGCTTCGTTCGCGTTTCGACCTGCCGAAAAACGTGGCTTTGGATGCCGCGGCCTACGCCGTCGGCCGCCTCACCAACCAGGGGCCTTTTCCGACTGTGACGATCCCCGCATACACAAGGTTGGACGTGGGACTCACCTGGAAGCCCTGGGAGCAAACCTCCTTCAGCTTGGTGGGTCAGAATCTATTGCAAGACCACCATCTGGAGTTCGAAGACGTGAACGGAGCACTGCAAGCCAGTCAGATACGGCGCTCCGGCTACGCGAAAGTGACCTGGAGGTTCTGAGGGTTGTGAAAATCAATCGCCGTTACGAATTAGCGGACACGCGAGCCCGGCCAATATCATCGCGGATGTGGCAGGCTGCACTCTTTCTAACGATATTGTTCTCTACCCAATTAGCAACAGCGCCGAATGTGCGCGCGCAGGACGCTCTTCCTGAATATCAGGTCAAAGCCGCCTACCTGTTCAACTTTCTCAAGTTTGTGGAGTATCCCGGCGAATCATTTGCGGATCCGCTCGCGCCAATCGTGATTGGTGTGGTTGGCGACGACCCGTTCGGGAACGCGCTGCCGCAGGTGGTCATCGGCAAGACTGTGCAGGGCCGCGATCTTGTCATTCGCATGTACCGCAGTGGCGAAGATTTGCGCGGCGCTCACATCCTATTCATTAGCGCATCCGAAAGAAGAAGACTACCCATGATTCTGACCAGCTTGCATGGCTCAAGCGTCCTCACCGTGGCGGACACGGAGGGATTCCTCGACGCGGGAGGGATGATTCAGTTTCTGACTGAAAACGGCCGGGTCCGCTTTGCGATCAATGTGGACGCAACCGGCCGGGCCAAGCTGAAAATGAGTTCCAAGCTACTGAGTCTGGCGAAGGTGGTTGGAGGAAATGGCAAGGAAGCCCGCAACTGAGCGGAGCCTTGCAGACCGCGGGCAATGATGGTTCGGGGCCTGAGAAAGCTTGCGTTCAAACCATTTATTTGAACGCTTGCAGAGTTTCAACCTTTTCTGTGCGGACGAAATACCTGATGAGTCGCCGGAACGGACGATTCAGGATCGGATGGGGAGCCCCACGCCGTTACGGTGCCAAAGTGCAGCGCTCATGGAAAACAGAACGAATCGGCCATGGTCCGACGCGTCCAACCAATTCGTGTCTTCGGACGCGTCCGTGCGGACAGCGTTTCGCGTGCATCGCCGCGATGCTGTTTGCCGTATTTTTTCCGCTGGTGAATCGCACCACTTACGCGGACCAGTCCCCAACCGAATTTCAAGTCAAGGCAGCCTATTTATTCAACTTCTTGAAATTCGTGGAATGGCCGGACGATCCAGGCGGGGATCCCCATGCGAAGTGGGTGATTGGATTTGTCGGGGACACGCCCATCGGCGACGAATTGACCCGGCTTGCCGTAGGGAAAAATGTGCTGGGCCGCGATCTGCTGGTCAAGAAGTTTCAGGAGGCGGACAATCTGCGCGGCTGCAACATTTTATTTATCAGCGAATCGGAAAAGAAGCGCCTCCCCTCCATCCTCACGGCTTTGCACGGATCCAGCGTTCTGACGGTAGCGGACATGGACAATTTTATCGGCTCGGGCGGAATGATCCAGTTTGTGGTGGAGGATGCCCGGGTGCGAGTGGCCATCGACGTGGGCGCCACCAGCCATGCGCATTTGAAGGTGAGCTCAAAACTGTTGGCGCTCGCCCGCGTGGTGACAGGAACGGAACGAGGTGCGAATAATTAAAATGCAATGGACCCGCAAACTCTCGCTGCGACGCAAGCTCATGTTGGTCATCATGATCAACACGTTCGTGGCGCTGTGCGCGGCCGGCATCGGGTTCGCGGAATACGGTGTGTATCGATTCAAGGAGCTGCGCCTCGAGGACTTAAATGCCCTCGCGAACATCTTGGGAACGAATAGCACTGCGCCGCTTGCCTTTAAAGATCCCAATTCCGCGCAGGACAACCTGCGCGCTCTTGCGGCCAAGCCGCACATTCTGTCAGCTGTCATTTACGACCGTGACGGCAATCCCTTCGCCGTTTATCAACGTGGCGCATCGACGGGCAAATATTCCGCACCACCCGTGGAAAGCGAATCCAGCCGGTTTACCTCCAACCGTGTCTTGATCTTCCAAGCCATCAATTTTCAAGGCGAAAAAGTGGGCACCGTGTTTCTCGAGGGGGACACGGTGGAATACAAACAACTCTTGGATGGATATTTGCTCTTTTTCGCTCTGATCGTTGCGGTGGTCTCCCTGGGAGCGTATGGGATGGCCGGACGTCTGCAGCGCCCGATCTCGAATCCGATCCTGGAGCTGGCGTGGACCACGAAGATGGTGACCAGTACCCGGGATTATTCCATTCGGGCGGGGAAGCGTTCGGAGGACGAAGTCGGCGTCCTGATCGATGGTTTCAACGAGATGCTGGGGCAGATTCAGATTCGCGACACCGAGTTAAGTCACGCCCGCGAAGATCTGGAGCGGCGCGTGGACGAACGCACGACCGAGCTAGAACAGGAAGTGGCGGATCGTCAGCGCGCACAGGAAGCATTGCATGAGAGCGAGGGACGAATTCGTCTGCTCCTGGATTCCGCCGCCGAGGCCATCTTTGGAATCGATCGCGATGGAAATTTCACGTTTTGCAATCCTGCCACGCTTCGGTTGCTCGGTTATGAAAGGGGAGATGCTCTTCTCGGCAAGCCAGCGCACGCGATGATGCACCATTCCCGTGCCGATGGCACAGCTTACCCCTTGGCGGAGTGTCCGATAGTCCCTTCTCGCCAAAGGGGCGAGGAAATCCACTCCGATTCGGATGTGTTCTGGCGTTCCGACGGCACCTGTTTTCCTGCCGAATTCTGGGCCTATCCGATCCGCAAGGAAGGCGAGATCGTCGGGGCAGTCATCACGTTCCTGGACATCACCGATCGCAAACGGGCGCAAGCGGCGCTGCTCGAGGCCAAGGAGGCGGCGGAAGCGGCCAGCCGCGCCAAAAGTGAATTCCTGGCCAACATGAGCCTCGAAATCCGAACGCCGATGAACGGCATCATCGGAATGACGGAATTGGCGCTCGATACGCCTCTGACGGCCGAGCAGCGGGATTATCTCAACCTGGTCAAATCCTCCGCCGATAGTCTTTTGCATGTCATCAACGACATTCTGGATTTTTCCAAGATTGAGGCGGGCAAGCTGGAACTTGAGAAAACCGAATTTGAGATTCGAGATTTGTTCAGGGATACCTTGAAAACGCTGGCTCAGCGGGCCGACGAGAAGTCCCTGGAGATGAGTGCGCGCGTTTCGCCCCACGTGCCGAAGCATCTGATCGGAGACCCTACGAGGTTGCGGCAGCTCATCGTGAACCTGATCGGCAACGCCATCAAGTTCACCGAAGAGGGAACCATTCTCCTGAACACGGAACTCGAAGAAAGTGCCGGCGACGCAGTGCGTCTGCACATTTCTGTTTCGGATACGGGCATGGGAATCCCGCCCGAAAAGCAACACCTCATTTTTGAATCCTTTGCCCAGGCGGACGGATCCACGACGCGCCGCTTTGGCGGGACAGGCCTGGGCCTCACGATTTCACGCCAACTCGTGCAACTCATGGGCGGCCGAATGTGGGTGGAAAGCGAAGTCGGAAAGGGCAGCACCTTTCATTTTACTTGCAATTTCCAGCAAGGAACCGCGACCCCGTCGGACGAGGAACGAATTGCCGCACAAGCCCTGCCGGGACTGAATGTTCTTGTCGTGGACAATAATCCCGTAAGCCGCAAAATTTTTGCGGAAATGTTGACGAACTGGCGCATGAATCCAACTCTGGCTGACAGTGGGGCCAGCGCCCTGGACCTGTTGGAAGGCGCGAAAAATGCCGGCCACGCGTTTCCGATCGTGATACTGGACGCGCACATGCCGAAAGTCGACGGATTCCAGGTCTTGCAGCGAATTCAAACGAATCCAAGACTTGCCGGCGCAGTCATCATGTTGCTTTCTGCGAATCGCCGCTTGGCGGATACAGAGCGATGCCGCCAACTCGGCGTGAAGCAGTGTCTCACCAAGCCCGTCGGCCAGTCCGAACTTCTCGACGCCATCCTTTTGGCCTTAGGACTGGGCGTCGTCGAGGAACGATTGATCGAAACAGCGGTTCGCATTCCAGAAAAACCCAGGGGCCGGCCGCTCAAGATTCTGCTTTCCGAAGACAACCCCGTGAATCAGAAGCTCGCGATCCGGCTGCTCGAAAAGGCAGGTCACCGCGTCACCCTGGCTGGCACGGGCCGGGAAGCACTTGCAGCTTGGGAAAATGGCGGCGTCCCTGGATTTGACGTGGTGCTCATGGACATCCAGATGCCGGAGATGGACGGCATGGAGGCAACAGCGGCGATTCGGAGCCGTGAAAAAGGCACCGGGAAACACATCCCAATCCTGGCGATGACCGCACATGCGATGCGAGGAGATAAGGAAAGATGTTTCGCGAGTGGAATGGACGGGTACATTTCGAAGCCCATTCATCCAGTCAGCCTGTTCGCCGAAATTGAGCGATGCCTGGCAGCGTCGGAAGGGAACAACGCGATGGTGGAAAATTCTCAAGAACCAGGCGAGCAAATCGACCGTGTTTCACTGTTGGAACGCGTGGAGGGTGATCAAGAACTGCTCGCCGAAATGATTCATCTTTTCCAGGAAGACGCGCCCAATCTGCTCACCGCGATGCGCGACGCCTTGCAACGCGGCGATATGGCCGTGCTGGAGCGGTCTGCGCACTCCCTTAAGGGAGCCGTGAGCAATCTATCGGCGAAGGCTACGGCCGCTGCCGCCTTACAACTCGAAAAAGACGCAAAAAACAAGGACGCGGAATCAGCGAAAGCAAGTCTTGCGGAGGTCGAGCGAGCGGTGAAACTTCTGCTCCCGGCGCTCGCCGATCTCTGCCAGGGAGTTTCCAAATGAGAATTCTCATCGCGGATGACGAGCCGGTATCGCGACGCATGCTTCAGGCCCTGCTCGGCAAGTGGGGATACGATGTTGTCTCCGCCGAAGATGGCGACTCTGCTTGGGAAAAGTTGAAAGCCCCGGATGCCCCGCGCATGGCCTTGCTGGATTGGATGATGCCCGGCCAGAACGGGGTCGATGTGTGCCGGGCCCTGCGCAAGCAACGGCCCGAACCCTACACCTACATTCTCTTGTTGACGGCCAAGGATGCCAAGGACAGCGTGGTGGAAGGGCTCGAATCCGGCGCCGATGACTATTTGACAAAGCCATTCAACCCGCAGGAACTCAAGGCCCGGATTCGAGTGGGATTGCGCCTGCTCGATTTGGAGGACAACCTCGTGCAAGCGCGCGAAGCCATGCGCTTTAAAGCCACGCACGACACCCTCACTGGAGTTTGGAATCGCGGAGCGATCCTGGAAACACTGGACAGGGAAACCGGGCGCTCCCGGCGAGAGGGCCTTTCCCTCGGCGTCCTGATTGCGGATCTGGACCACTTCAAGTCCGTCAATGACACCTATGGACACTTGGCGGGGGACGCCGTTCTGCGGCAAGTCACAAAAAGGTTGCAGACGGACGTCCGGCCCTATGATGCCGTGGGCCGCTATGGAGGCGAAGAGTTCTTAGTCCTGCTGCCCGGATGCAATAGTTCAGATACGCGGGAGAAGGCCGAGCGGCTCCGGGAAGCGATATTTCGGGAATCCATTCAGACGCCCGCAGGAATTCTGAAAGTCACGATGAGCATCGGAGCAGTTTCCACCGCGGATTGGCCACAGGACACTTCAAACCAGATCCTGCAGATGGCCGATTCGGCTCTTTACCGCGCCAAAGCAGAAGGCCGCAACCGCATTGTAATGGCGGGAGCGGCGGAGCATGAGGAGGCGCATCTCTCTTCCCTGGAGCTCTCCTCTCATGGTCCTCAAAAGGATTAATGAAATTCGATCGCGACCCCTTCAGGAATTTGAACGCGCCGTAAAGCTTTGGAGTGCCTCGTTGCCAACAATTTCCACGCGCTGCACTCCACCCCATCGAATGTGTTCCAGCTCGAAACGGTTTTGAATCCGGCGGCGCAATTCGCGCGCGGCGTCATCCTGCCGCCCCGGGACGGTGCGAAGCTGCAGCCTCAGCGTTGCCCCGGCGGGCCCGAACGATTCCACTCCCAGTGCCCGCGGGCCATCCACTAAGACTGGCGACCACGAAACATCGGCCCTGAGTTCGGCGCACACGCGTTCGAGCGCCGCGAGCGCCGCATCGGACGATGCTTCTTGCGGGATGGAAATGTCCACGAAGACCTGGCCCCAGTCCCGGCTGAGGTTTGCAACCTGGGCGACTTCTCCATTTGGAATGCTGACCACGGCGCCCAGAAAATCGCGGACCACGGTGCGGCGCAGCGTCAAATGCTCGACGCGTCCGGTCACGGTCCCGATCCGCACGATTTCCCCGACCACGAATTGATCTTCGATGATGATGAAAAAGCCGTTGATGAGATCGCGAACCAAATGCTGCGCGCCGAAACCGATCGCCAGGCTCGCCAGGCCCGCGGCCGCCGCAATGGGCGTAACATTGAAACCAAACTCCGGCAATGCCGTGAGGATCGCGCCGACGACGATGACGGCGGTTCCCGCGCTGTACAACAGCCCCGCCAGGGTTTTCACGTGCTGCTCGTGCATCCGCGCGATCCGGCCCAGGCCCTCGGTCCCGGCGGCTGGAATCAAACGGCGTGTCAGCGAACGCAACAGGCGGTTCAAGATCAAGGCGATCAGTACAATCGCAGCGATGCGAAATCCGCGTGCGGCTGCAATATCCGTCCATTCGAATACGATTGGAGTCATAATATCCGCAGGTAATTATAGCACCCCGGGATTCGCCACAAGATGGGGGATGGCACCCGAAATTGTGGTCGCAGGAGAATCCAATGAAAACCGGACGCAGATTCTTCCTTTCAGGCATTGCTGCGGCGCTGGCTGGAACAAGGGCGCTGCTGGCTGGCGGCCAGGGCCAGCACCGTGATCCCCCTTCCCCCCTTCCCCAAATACCGGATGCCAGTAATTCAACCGGCGGGGAGGACGCTCCCTTCCCTATACGGCTAGATCCAAAAGCGCGACTCAAGGAAGAGCAGAAAACATTGAGGCGTGATGTCGACCGCTTGCTGCAGTTGTCCAAGGACTTGAAGGAAGAAGTGGATAAGACGCCGGAAACCGATGTCTTGTCTCTTTCCTTGGTCAAAAAGGCGGAAGATATCGAAAAGCTGGCGCGCCAGATCAAGGATCGAATTCGCGCAAGTTAATATTTCACCTCTGCTATAAAAATGGTCTCAAGTTTCACTGAAAACAAACGATTTACGAGACGAGGCCATGCGGGTCCTCATTTTCACGCTTGGTGCTGCGCTAACGGCGAATGAAGCCTTATTGGTTTCTCTCGCTGAGGCATCGATCTACTCTCCCTTCGGGCTGTGATCTACGTCACGTTCGGAGGTGACGCCGGTCATGGCTGAATCCCGGGCACTCACCTATCTATGGAGTTAGAGGATTGGGAACGTAATCGCCATTAGCTATTAGCTGAGTCGCGCAAGACGTGAGGCTGTACAGATTCGGGGCACACGGTGAGCTGGGGGTGATTCCGTGCAGAGCCAAAATATTCTACTCGCTAAAGAAGCGGAACCTGCGGCGAAGAAGAATGTGCATATCATCTTGCCGCCGCCCAAAATTGTGCCGCTACACGACGTGTTTGCGGATGCCATGCTGGAAAAGACTTTCTCGCACCACCGGCACAGCACAAAGGAACCTGCGGCGAATGCAGGCGCCCATTTCATTTTACCGCCGCCCAAAGCGGAGCAGCTACATGAAGTGCTTGCTGAGGTCATGCTGGAAAACAATTCCGCGCACCACTGGCGTGGCCCTGCCAACCTGGCAGCGGATGCAAGTGCACCTATCATTTTGCCCCCGCCCAAAGTGGAGCCACTACATGAGCTGTTTGCGGAAGCCATGCTTGAAGACACTTCCCCGCACCAGCGGCGCAGCGGTTTCGATTGGGTTGCGTCAATCGGCCTCCACTTCGCGATCCTGGCTGTGCTTTTGATCTTGCCGCTATATTTCACGACCGGACTCGATTCCCAGAAATTAAAT
>Ga0210384_10008214_pt1 | contig 10910 bp, 6 predicted proteins | sample IncBWH2MmetaG_FD_160574 | JGI IMG/M metagenome (GOLD analysis project Ga0210384, IMG submission 160574) | Forest soil microbial communities from Barre Woods Harvard Forest LTER site, Petersham, Massachusetts, United States - Inc-BW-H-2-M | ecosystem: Environmental > Terrestrial > Soil >...
TGGGGGGATCGACTTCGAGCAGGAGGCTTGAAGGGCGCCAAGGTTGGGTCTTTCGAAAGTCCTCGAGTCCGACACCCGCAGCGGACGAGAAGCTCTGCCAATCTTGCAGCGCTGCTGATACTTCCGCCCAGCGTGCCATCGCCCGTACATGATAAGAGCCGAGCCAAATCACTGGCCCGGGTGTTTGCAATCCGGCGTAGTACCGTTCCGGATTCAGCAAGAATTCGCGGCAAAACGGGTCAACCATGACCTGGGGTATGCAATCCCGAGGACGCGTAGGTTCAGGCGGACTCATCGACACGCTTCCCCGCGCGTTAATCGTCCGATGGAGCGCAAGCACGCGCTGACGCGTAGGTCTCCAGATTGCAAGCCTCCGTTCCGCTTACCACATCGAATGCTCACAGCAGGGGCCATTCAAACACTATTCGGGTGCACGACCGTCGGATCCCATCGGACCGCTTCCGGACGCCTGAGGAGCTCAGCGGCACCATCGAGTGCCGCGTGAAGGCGCTGCACCAAGTCGGCAATCTCTCCCAATGAAATGATCAGGGGCGGAGCAATGATTACAACGTCAGCGTTAACCCGAACAATCAATCCATTTGCGAGGGCCTGTGCTTGAACTGCGGAGCCAAGGACTGCGCTCGCGGACTTTGGGAGCTCCGGTGGGACTTGCAAATAGACTCCCGCTCCAAGTCCCAGACAGCGGACGTTGCGCACGAGGGGATGCGAGCCAAGCCTTTCGAGACTCGTCTTGAACGCCGGCGACACCGTGGCAACGTGGTCGGCGATGCGGCGCTCCTCAAATAATTCCAGGACACGAAGCGCGACAGCCGCGCAAACGGGATGGCCGGCGTAGGTGCTGACATGGCCAAATAGCCCTTGTGGGCTGCCCGCAGCTAGTCCCTCGAAGAGGTCCTCATCGAGAACTACCGCACCCATCGGCACAAACGCAGCTGTCAATGCCTTACCAAGGGTAAATGCTTGATACTGCAAACCAAGCGCCTCCCAACCCATTCGTGGACCTAGACGATAAAAGCCCGTGACGATCTCGTCTCCGAAAAAACGAATACCGTGGCGCTGCAAGATCTCGGTGACTCGCGGGAAATAAGCACTCGGCGGAATTACAAAGCCCGCGGAGAAAGAGACCGGCTCCGCCACGAAGGCCGCGATGGACCCCGGCCCAGCTCTCTCGATCACTTCCTCCAACTCGCGTCCGAGTCGGTCCACGAAGGCCGCCTCACTTTCGCCAGGCGGCGCCCTTGAATAGTCAGGCTGAGACACGTCGATGATGTCATCCGTAGAAAGCCCGAACGCGAGCCGAAGACTCTTCGAACTGCCCAGCGACGCCGCCACTGTGGTGCATCCGTGGTAGCTTCCCGAGCGGCAAATGACCTTTCTCCGCGTGGGTTGGCCAGACGCGACGTTGGCATATCTCACGAATTTAATAAGCGCGTCGTTCGCCTCCGAGCCCGAGTTCGCAAAGGCGACGTGCGCATTAGCGAACGGCGCCAAAGCTGCTAACCGTTCGGCCAAGGCGATAGTTGGAGGCGTAGTCCGGTGCCCAGCGGAAATGGAAAATGTAAGCTGCCGCATTTGCGCAGAGGCCGCAAGAGCAATCTCTGGCTCGCTGAGTCCGAGCGCGGCGCAATAAAAGCATGACGCCGCCTCCAGGTACTTGCGGCCATGCTCGTCCCATATAAAAACCCCCTCGCCACGCGTAAATACAAGCGGACGCTCATGCTCCAGCGAACGCAAGTTACTGGCGCCGAGAATCAGAGGAAATCCGGGTTGCTTACTCATGGTCGATGTGCGGTTCACTCCTTCGTACGGTTAGTGCAGATATGACGGGCACCCTACGCTTCCAGACCACCTTCTCCTCTAGAGCTAGTCCCCATTAACAGCAGTAAAATTTTGGCTGCACCGGGGATCAAGCCGCCGGCCTGCTGAAGCCTCGCGTGTATTCCAGGTCGCGATCAGTGCCGCAAGGAGTAGCAGCGATCTCTCGCAACGCACAGCAACCACTCCAGGCTCTCTCGGTTGCTCGGTGCAACTCACGCACTTGATGGTAGATGACTTCGCCCGCATCTGTTACTGCAAGCTGCCAGCCTCCCGGACGATTTACCTGCTTCTGTCCCGTGTTTCGTCAGAAGCGCAAAGACAACGCTAATCGATCGGTGACTAATTCACTTGCAGTGACTAGTCCTCTCGCCACCTGACTAGGACACGAGCTTTGCTGCGAGGTGCTCGACGATGGCGCCGGTTCGCAGCCCGGGTTGCCACCGACCCAGGCGAGTTAGGCACGTAGGGTGCAATCGATCCCCTCTATCCTCGCCAAAACGGCTCTCATCGTGCCTGCTGCCCCACGTGCTTGCCACACTGCCAGCCGGTCGTTCGATGAATCGTCGGCCTCGGTTTAGATGTTGATCGTGGTTGACGAAGAGCAGCTTCGGCCCACGACGATCTCTCCACATCAGAACAATCGATGCCTGGCCCGCGCCGGCGCCGCGGCCACCGCCCCAACCCAGCTCCTCTCATGCTGAAAACACCGGCGGAATAGCAACGCCGTTGAGTGCCCCACGCATTCCCCTCGCATGCTGCTGGCGCTCGGCTAACCCATTCGAATAAGCGTTGTACGCAATCGCATTGAAGCCCAGCTCAACCAGCTCGGAGCCCTCGGATAAACTCAGGTCATGTCGCAGTGCGACCAACGCTTTTGAGTCGAAACGTCGAGTTCCAGAGTCGATATGCAATCCCGCATTAGTGCAGAAGTCGAGTTTTGGATTCGCTGCCCTTCTGCGGAACTCTCGGGCCCGCGCGGCTCGCCTCAGGAGGAACGCAACTGTTCGCTTCCGAGCAGCGTTGGCACAGCTGAGATTAACCGGCGCGGTGTACACTAGGGCCACCGAGCACGCGCTGCGTGCGTCGACCGAAAAACGTAGCTGTGCACCAGCCAACCCTCCTTACAATGTGGCGTCGATTGCGACGCCGCTCCATCGGTCTCTTACGACCCTTGCGGTTTATTTGCTCCCGGGTCCTACCGACACGGTCCTTGTCCTGAGTAACCTGCTCCTCAGGTGGGCGGTTCGAGCCGCAGGTAGTGCGCAAACCAAGCGGTGGTGCGTGTCACGTAATCAAGCAGCGCAACAGGCTGGCGTACGCCATGACCTTCTTGCGAGTACACCACTAGGCCTGCATCCGCTCCTCGGTAGTTCAATCGCTGATAAAACTCGAGTGCCTGAGTTGCCGGCGTGCATCGATCTCTCAAGCCGGCTATGAGCAGCGTTGGAGTGGTCACTGAGCTTGAAAACATGACGGGACTGCGGTTGAAGTAAGCGCCAGCCGGCTGCTCAAAGGGGGCCGCCAGAAAGATCTCGTCGAAGGCTGGAATGTGTGAGGTTGAATGCTGGCTATACCAATTCGTTATGGGTGAAACAGCCACGGCAGCACGGAATCGCTGCTCTCGGGCGACTAGCCAGCAGGTCATGAAGCCGCCATAGCTGACCCCGTGCAGGCCCGTCCGGTCTTCGGCGGCCACACCGGATGAAATCAGATGATCCACACCGGCGAGAATGTCGGCTGCATCCACGCCACCTACGTCACCGATCAAGCGCTCGATGAAGGACGATCCGCGTCCGGCGCTGCCCCGCGGATTCGGATAGAAGACCGAGCAACCAAGCGAAACCAACACGGAACAAGCCCGGAGACGCGCTACCCAGCGCGGGCGAGCTAGCCACACCGGTCCACCATGAATATCGACAATCAGAGGCCGAGCCTTGGCGCCGTGGTTTCGAGCCAGCAAGCCATACAACTCTGTACCGTCCGTCGCCGTCCAAGAGACCGCCTCGAAGCGGCCGACGTCCGCAGCGGTCTGCCCCTGACCGGATACCACTGCCAAGCGCCTGTCGATTCGTTGGTCTTCGATCACCGCAAGGAACGGGGGGTGATCATAGGCTTCTACCAGGGCAAAGAACGAGCTGGTGCCAACTGGAACAACGGTCGGGTAATACTCTCCGATCGTCTCATTGCTGCTCGTCCATTGGTCGCGCGCCCGCCCCCTGTCGATTTCACCCAAAACGGTCTCCGCGCATCGATGGCCCGCATAGCAGAGCCGTCCGTTTGAACGGAACGCTGCTGAGCATACATCCACCCCGTTGGTATCAACGCGCTGCAACCGTGCGCTCGCAATGTCGAGCGTCAAGAGTTCCCCGCATATCACACCGCGGTCACTCGCTGGCGCATGAACAAACGCGATCTCCCGTCCATCACCGGTACTCGCGAGCGACCCAAGCTGCCAGCGGGGACGGTATAACTGTCTGACAGCGCCTGTCGCGCAATCAATCAGCACGAGATGAGAACGAAACCACGACCATTCATCTGGCCTGTCACTTACCACGGCGGCGATCTGAGCGGATCCTACCCAGCGTGCTTCCCATACCGTGAGGCCGCTGACGGCCACTTGTGTGAGAGTGCCGTCAATGCTGCAGAGTCTCCATACGCGACGCCATCCCCGCGCCGTTGTAGAGGAATATGTGTTTGGTAGCCAATCCGCTCGCTGCTTGTTCGCAGGCTCGATTGCCGTAGCGCCGGCTGTGCTCGGACGATCTGAACCTGCTTCCGCGACCAGCAACAGTGCGGAGGTCCCGTCGGGTGCCCACTGCATCTGCTCAACGAAACCCTGTAGGCGATGAGCAGCCGTTAGAGAACGGGATCGATCATCCCAATAAAATATCGTACTCTCATCGCGGTCTTCGGACCCGCCTACAAATGAGAGGATAGAATCTGATGCTGAACGCCATTGCGGGCACCGTACACCGTCTACCGAGCATTCGATCTGGCGAACACGTTCCGTCGCGATGTCCACGACATGCACAGCTGATCGAGCTCTGGAATCCAAGTCGGAGAGGCGCACCCCCGTGTACGCTGCTAGCAGGCCACCCGGGTGCGCAGTCAGCTCTTGAGCCCAAACGGGTAGTGAAGCACCCGGCGCGAGAAGTTGCTCGTACGTAGAGCGTACACGGCTAAAAAGCCGTGACCCGCGCACGTCAGGTTCGACCGCCAACTCTCTGTACGTCGACATCGAACCTGCCTAGGGATCGCACGTGCGCGTTGCGGCAGTGTCAACAGCGTCGCTGCCAATAGTCCAAGGTCCCATATCTACCTCGATCGCCGCTCGGGTTCGCGGGGCGTCCCGCGAGCGTAGCGCTGCAAGGATGGGATTGTGGTGAGCCTCGACGAATGCGCTTGTGGGACTTGGCAACTTTTCTACGACGGTATAGAGCGAAGGGGCAACACGAAGGTAGAGAGTTTCGATAAAGGCGATGATCGTCTCGGATCTCGAGGCCCTAGCCAGCGAGAGGTGAAACTGGATGTTGGCTCTGACCGCCTCCTGTACCTGTTGCCTCTGCAACGCATCTACGAACTGACGTTGGTAAAGCTCCAGCTGCTCAAGCTCCGCATCCGTAATTACGGACGCCGCCATCTCGGCCGCCAGGGGCTCAAGCGTAATGCGCATGCGAAAGATGTCGCGAGCCTGATGTTGCGTTAATACCGGCACGCGGACACCCCGATTCGGCAGGGCTTCCAGTGCACGCTCGGCGATGAGCCGTGTGACGGCTTCTCGAACAGGCATCGTGCTGGTTCCCAGGAGGTCTGCCAGCCCCCGAAGAGAGAGGACATCGCCTGCGCGAAAAGTAGCGGAGAGAAGCGCCTGTTTGAGCTGTTCGTAGGCCTGCGTGTTTTTTGACACCGCTGGCGCAATCTTAACCACAGCGAACGGAGTCATGGGCGTGACTTGCATTCCGCTATCTCACCGTTGGCATTGAGACCCGCAGCCGGAGCTACTCGCCCGCGTGAGCGGAGCGAGCCATCGCCCTGGTATTTCGTCGATTTGGGAGCATTTGTCGAAGCTTGACACCCGGAAGCGGTCCCTCTAATCTGAGATCTGTGATTCTGAGATCTGTGATCTTATCTCCTATTGGTCCCGGCTGTAAAGGCGGGCGCCACCCTGGTGGTCTGACCCGACGGAAGGTTTAAGTCTTACGCAGGGGGTTGGATTTGATCGCGAACACGACTGGGTTGAGTGAATGGCCGAGGGGCGTGCCGGGCTGCACTGTGAGGCGGGGTGTGGGCTGGAATACATTGGGGCCAGCTTTTTCCGCCGCTGCCGGCGTGGGTACATCTTGTTCGCCGGGATGTTGAGTATGCGTAGCATCGCCAAACGAAATGGGCTGAGGCTCGACGATGTCTATATTCGGATACTCGAGGTTTTGCAGGGCCACGGCCGTATAAGTAATTACAAACTCGCCGAAACCGTCGCTCTCTCGGCAAGTCCGGTCCACGAGCGGGTCAAAAAGTTGGAATCCTCTGGAGTCGTCCTGACCTATACGGCAGATATCGACCTGCGCAAGATATGCCAGAGCATCATGATATGGGCTGAAGTGTCCCTCGAGTCGTACGCCAAGAGTTTTCGCAACTTTGACAGCGCCGTAGCTGGTATCCCAGAGATCGTCGAGTCCTACAGAGTCACGGGCAGTGCGGACTATCTGATGCGATTCGTCTGCGCCGACTTAGACGCGTACTCCGCACTGAGCGCCCGCATGATGGCGATGGGCCTGGGCGTCGCGCGCATCGAAACGCGAGTAGTAATGGAGCGCAGCAAGCCATTCTGCGGATACCCACTGCGCGTGCTCACCGCTTACGAGCCGCCAAGCTGCCTGGACGACAAGCCGGCGCCGGTCTCGCGCACGCTAACTGTCGTGCGAAGAGGCGGTGCATAAGCCCCGTGACGTCCGCGGAATTTGTTATGTAGCCGACATGAGCCGCTGAAGGTAAGCCATGTCCGCCACCGTACCCCAGGGAACTTTCATCTTGTCGATTGTTCACAAGTTGACTCTGTCTCGAACAGATTTTTCGGCGTGGGCAGGCGAATCGGTGGTACGTGACCCCCAATTTCTGATTAGCAGCCGACGCGTGCTGCGCGCCGTTGCTTGATCTACCAGTCGCACACCCTGCCTGTGGAACTTCGACAGACAGTCACGGTTTAGCACTTCAGCGAAGTTGCGGCGCGGAGCCGAGTTCGATAGCTCCAGCTTTTGCGCCGATTGCCCCGAGGTGACGTTCGTGCGCGACATATCGGGCACTTTCGGTGTGTAACGAGTACACCGCGCAACCACCGACTACCGAACCCTCGATGGCGGTCTTCGTTGCTCGTGCAGATTGATCCGCATATGGTGTGATTTGCTTCTGCAATCCAGATCGCCGACCCCTCGTACCGCAATTGAGCCTCAGGCCAGAACTTTCCACGGTCCTGAGAGGAAAATCGGTACCGACCATGCGGCTTGGGGCGCAAAATTAGGTTGACGGATTCTTTTGAAGGTCAACACCCGGCGTGCCGAGCGAAGGGGGAAGTCACGTCTTCGCGCACCGTTGAATCGTTAATTGCAAGAGCCTCTTAGATGCTCGCCACAGCACTCCCGATTCCAGTCAGGCCTGGTGGAATAGGCCTGCACTGGTGCGTTGCCCCACGGACGCTCCTAGCGCTTGGCCGTCAGCACAGTCGGGCTTCACTGCGTACTTGGCGAATTGCCGCGCTAGTCATCTGTCTCACATTGGCTCCGATGCGTGCCACGCACGCTGATGAACGTTCACATCTTTCACAGCCCCCCTCAGCAACGCACCTCTACTGGGGCAATACGCATCTGCACACCAAGCTATCGCTTGACGCTCTGCTTGAAGGCACTGCATTAGATGATGATGACGCATTCCGCTTCGCACGCGGTGAGGAGGTAGTGTCGACTACGGGTCAGAAAGTACGGCTTGCGCGGCCCCTAGACTTCCTCGTCGTCTCTGATCACGCTGAGGCACTCGGAGCCCTCAACGCCGCTCTCGCCGGGGACCAGCGGCTGCTAGCCGACCCGGCCATTAGCCGCTGGGTCGACATGATGAAAGCTGGGGGAAACGGGGGCTACAAGGCTCTCTACGAGTTCGTTACCGCCCGCAGTCAGCACAAATTGCCCGCTGTGCTGAACGATGTATTGATCAGGCGCACCGTTTGGCAGGCGCATGTCTTGGTGACGGACCGACACAACGACCCAGGTCGATTCACCGCCTTTCAGGGTTACGAGTGGACATCAGCCCCCGGAGGAAACAACCTGCATCGGGTCATCGTGTTCCGAGACGGCGCCGATCGCGTGGGGAGGATTTTACCTTTCTCGGCGCTGGACAGCGAGGATCCGCAGGACCTTTGGAACTTTCTCGATCAGTACGAGCGGCAGACAGGTGGCGCTGCACTGACCATTCCACACAACGGCAACCTAAGCAACGGAAAAATGTATGCGCTGACGGACTTTTCAGGTAACCCGATCACCCGCCACTATGCCGAGCAACGGAAAAAGTGGGAACCGCTGATGGAAATCACCCAACTTAAAGGCGATGGTGAGACGCATCCCTTCCTGTCGCCAACTGACGAGTTTTCCGACTACGAGCGCTGGGACAAGGCCAACCTCGATGGCAGTGTGCTCAAGCGGCCCGACATGCTCCAGTACGAGTACTATCGCTCGGCGCTCAAGATCGGACTGCAGATCGCCGAAACCGTCGGCGTAAATCCCTACCAATACGGTGCAAACGCGGGATCGGACTCGCATTCCGGTCTCGTGGCGATGGACGAGGATAACTTTTTCGGGGTAGAGGGACCGCTGTTTGAGCCGTCGCCGAAGCGCTGGGAAACGCCTTTGTTCGATAACGGCAGGGTTAAAATACTTGGCTGGCAGTTCGTGGCTTCTGGATACATGGCGATATGGGCACAGGACAACACCCGTGTGTCATTGTGGGATGCAATGCAGCGCAAGGAGACTTACGCGACAACAGGCCCGCGAATGACAGTGCGTTTTTTTGGTGGATGGACCTTTCACGCGTCGGATCTTGCCGCGCGTGACCTAACCAAACTTGGGTATGCGCGCGGTGTCCCGATGGGCGGGGAGTTACACTCTCATCGTACGTCCCACGGCCCGACATTTCTGTACGCTGCACTCAAGGATCCGATCGGTGCCAATCTTGATCGAATACAGATCGTCAAGGGTTGGATTGATCGAATGCAACGCCTTCACGAGCGTGTTTACGACGTCGCATGGTCGGGCTCCCGGACAGTGGATGCCTCCGGTCATCTTGCAGCTGTTGGCAATACCGTCGACGTGCTGAACGCGACCTACAGCAACGACATTGGCACGCCAGAACTGAGAGGCCTCTGGCGTGACCCCGATTTTGATCCGCGCGTTCGTGCCTTCTACTACGCTCGGGTGATTGAGATTCCGACGCCTCGATGGACCACTTACGATGCGAAGAGATTCGGAATCGACCTTCCAGCTGAGATCCCCAAAATCACGGTCGAGCGTGCCTACACGTCCCCAATCTGGTACATCCCTCAAAGGTAGATTCGGCCGTGACCGTGGTCAGGGCTCTTGCCGCTGAGCCGCTCATCCAGTTCGCTCTGCTGGGGGCAACCCTCTTCTTGCTCTTCCACGTGTTTCATGGTCGCGCAATCGACGACTCCACCACGATCACCGTAACGCAGGGTGAGATCACTCAGCTCGCGGAAACCTTCCGGAAGCTTAACCAACGCGCGCCTAGTCACGACGAGCTCCAGCGGATGATCGACGAGTTCGTCCGAACGGTTGTCCTGGCACGACAAGCAATTGCCCTAGGACTCGACCGCGACGATGTGCTGATTCGGCGCCGATTGACGCAAAAGCTGGAGTTCCTGTTGCAGAGCATGGCAATAGCTCAAGCGCCAACCGAAGAGGAACTGCGAAGGTTCCTGAGCGAGCATTCGGAGCGCTACTGGGTCGATAGTAAGATTGCCTTTCGGCATATCTTTTATAGTCGCGCACGTCGCGGTTTGGCTGCTGAGGCCACAGCACACCGACGCCTTGGTGGCATCGAGGCGGAAGACGCCCAGCGCACACTTGACGCTGGCGACTCTTTTCTCCTCGGCGACCAGTTTCCGCTTACCGCGCGCACGGAAGTGGCTCGCGATTTCGGAGGTATGTTTGCGGAAGCGCTCGATCACGTGCCGCTCCAACACTGGAGCGGTCCGGTGGAATCGAGCTTTGGCTGGCATTTGGTCTTCGTAAGCGCTCGCGTTCCTCGACGACTTCCGCCCTTAGCGGAAATCCGGGAAGCAGTCACACGCGATTGGTCCGCGGCTCATGCGCAGTCTTATGTAGCTAACGAATATCGGCAGGCGCGTGCTCACTACACTGTTCTTGTAGAAGCGCCCAGGAATCAATGAGCAACGTCGACACCCGAGCACCCACCCAGTGAAACGGATGCACGCACGACTGCTTCCGGGTGCATTTCTGTTGCTTGGCCAGACGATCTTCGGCCACGAAGTCAGGCCTGCTTATCTCGAGATTCGCCAGATTGCCCCGATCCGATATACGGTGTTTTGGCGAGCCCCCGCTTCCGGCGGCATGCGTCTCGCCATATATCCCCACTTCCCGCGTGAGTGCAGCGCGCTGGGTGAAGGTGGGGCCGGCCGCACCGGCGATGCCTACGCGGAATATGGGGTTCTCGATTGTGCAACACCGCTCAACGGGCGGTTAATTACCGTCGAAGGTCTCTCTTCGACCGTGACGGATGTTCTTGTTCGGTACATATCGCTCGCGGGGCAAACGCAGACCGGGAGACTTACGCCCGCTAGACCGTCCATCGTAGTCGGGGCTTGGAACGGGAGCGCAGTTGCTCCTACTTACTTCAGGCTAGGTGTCGACCACATTTTGTCCGGAGCAGATCACCTTGCGTTTTTGGTGGGGCTGCTCATCCTAGTGAACGGTGCGCGTCCCCTGCTGGGTACAATCACTGCCTTCTCGGTAGCGCACAGCCTCACGCTCGCCGCCGTCACGCTTCGCTTCTTT
>Ga0210384_10008217_pt1 | contig 10909 bp, 10 predicted proteins | sample IncBWH2MmetaG_FD_160574 | JGI IMG/M metagenome (GOLD analysis project Ga0210384, IMG submission 160574) | Forest soil microbial communities from Barre Woods Harvard Forest LTER site, Petersham, Massachusetts, United States - Inc-BW-H-2-M | ecosystem: Environmental > Terrestrial > Soil >...
GACAAAAACGTCAGCAATCTACGTTTGTCCCATGGATCCGGAGGTGCGGCAAATCGGGCCAGGCGCATGTCCCAAGTGCGGCATGGCACTGGAACCGGAAACGGTGACGGCGGGAGGGGAAGAAGACAATTCTGAGTTGCGCGACATGCAGCGCCGCTTCTGGGTAGGAGTGGTGCTGACAGCACCTCTGTTGTTTGTGGCGATGGCACCGATGTTTGGGTTGCCTCTGCATTCGCTTCTGCACTTGCCTATGCAAAGCGGCGTCTTGCCCTGGCTGGAATTTTTGTTGGCAACTCCGGTGGTGCTGTGGTGCGGCTGGCCGTTCTTCGTGCGCGGCTGGGTGTCGATAGTCAACCGCAGCGCGAATATGTTCACGCTGATTGCGCTAGGTGTTGGGGTGGCCTACGCGTACAGCGTGGCCGCAACGGTGGCGCCACAGTTATTTCCCGCGGCGTTCCGCGGCATGGAGGGGCGACCCGACGTCTATTTTGAAGCAGCAGCAGCCATTGTCACTCTCGTGCTACTGGGCCAGGTTCTGGAACTGCGGGCGCGCGGTCAGACTTCGAGTGCTATCCGCGCTCTGCTGAGTCTTGCACCACCTATCGCGCACCGATTGCGCGACGACAGGGAACGCGACGGTCTGGAAGAGGACGTCGCTCTGGAGCTCGTTCACCCTGGCGATAGGCTGCGGGTGAAACCGGGCGAAAAAGTTCCGGTGGATGGACTGGTAGAGGGCGGCTCCAGCACTGTGGACGAAGCCATGATCACGGGTGAGTCTTTACCTGTCGAAAAAAATCGCGGAGCAACCGTGATTGGCGGGACCATTAACGGCACCGGATCGTTTGTGATGACAGCCCAGCGCGTCGGATCGGAGACGCTTCTCGCCCAAATTGTGAGCCTGGTGAGCCAGGCGCAGCGCAGCCGCGCGCCGATCCAGCGCTACGCCGATAAAATCTCCGCCGTGTTTGTGCCTGCGGTGGTGGCGGCTGCGGTGTTGACCTTTCTCGCCTGGGGACTTTGGGGACCACAACCACGGCTGGCATATGCACTGGTGAATGCGGTGGCCGTGCTGATCATTGCGTGTCCCTGTGCTTTGGGGTTGGCGACTCCCATGGCGGTGATGGTAGGCACGGGACGTGGAGCGCGCGCGGGCGTCCTCATTAAGAACGCTGAAGCGCTGGAAATTCTGGAGAAGGTCGATACGGTTGTCATCGATAAAACGGGAACCCTTACGGAAGGGAAGCCACGCGTGGTGTTGATACAGCCGGTTCCGGGACGCGGCGAGGAAGAGGTTCTTCGTGTCGCTGCGAGTTTGGAACAGGCGAGCGAGCATCCGTTAGCGGCGGCACTAATGGCTGAAGTGAAAAAGCGTGCGTTGACGGTGGAATCTGCCCAGAAATTCCAGTCCCACACAGGGAAGGGCATCACCGGCGAAGTCGATGGCCAGGCTGCGATGGTGGGGAATGAGGGCCTGTTGCGCGAGCAGTCCATATCGCTTCCCGCTTCTGCCTTACCCGCCACGAACCAAATGCGAGAAGCCGGGCAGACTGTTCTCTTCGTCGCGGTGGATGGGCAATTTGCCGGACTGATCAGTGTGGCGGACACCGTCAAGCCGGATGCCGCAGCCGCAGTCCGCGAACTTCGGGATGCCGGCGTGAATGCGGTCATGCTCACTGGGGATAACGCGGTCACGGCCCAGGCCGTCGCAGAGCAAGTTGGTATTTCGCAATTTGAGGCGGGGGTCTTACCCGAGCGCAAGGCGCAAGTCGTCAGCCGTCTGCAAAAAGAAGGTCACGTCGTGGCCATGGCGGGTGATGGCATCAACGACGCTCCCGCGCTGGCGCAAGCTCAGGTTGGCATCGCCATGGGGACAGGAACCGATGTTGCTGTGAGCGCAGGCAACGTGATTCTGGTGAAGGGAGATTTGCAGGGCATCCTGCGCGCGCGCAAACTGAGCCAAGCATCCATGCGCAACATCCGGCAGAATCTGTTTTTCGCTTTTGTCTACAACGTGCTCGGAGTGCCGATTGCGGCCGGGGTGCTCTATCCGTTCTTCGGATGGCGGCTCAGTCCGATTCTGGCCGCGGCAGCTATGAGCTTTAGTTCTGTGTCGGTGATTTCGAATTCATTGCGTTTGCGGAACGTGAAGCTTTAGCGCAGTCACAGTTTGGTCAGGTACTCCATCATTTCCTGTTCCGTCCAGTTCGTCTCGCCGATGATCTTGCGCCGCAGGATCCCGTTGCGATCGATTATGTAAGTCTCCGGAAACACGAAGGTTCCGTAGAGGTTGTTGCTCTTCTTCGCGGCGTCGCGAACCGTGAGCATGTCCATGCCTTGCTCTTGGATGAAGCGGTGGTAAGCGGAGTCGTCATCGTCAATGCTTACGGCGAGTACGATCACACCCTTATCCCGTAAGAGGTGATGCATGGCGACTAGAGAAGGCGTTTCGGCGACGCAAGGCGGGCACCAGCTCGCCCAAAAATTCAGGACTACCACTTTGCCGCGCAAGGCGCTCAGCGTAACCTTACGATCTTGATCTTGGACGGTAAAGTCAGCAGCGAGCGTGCCAATCTTCGGCGGCGGCGTGCCACTGTTGCAGGCAGAGAGAAAAAACGCGACGATCAAGACGGAAATCGGGGCAAATCGCTTCACAGAACTATAATAGCGAATCCATCCCATGCCTGCGTCTCCGCCCGAAACAAATCGACCCTTGGTTTCTGTGATTGTTCCTGCACGCAACGAGGAAGACTGTCTGGGATTGTGCCTGGAATCTCTAGTCGCGCAAAAAAAAGATGTTCAGTGTGAAATCATTGTAGTGGACGATCACTCCAGCGACGGCACGCGCGCGATTGCCATGTCGTTTCCGGATGTGCGCGTGGTAGATGCTGGTCCGCTTCCCCTAGGGTGGACAGGGAAGTGCAACGCCGTAACCTGCGGCGCGCGTATGGCACGCGGATCGTGGCTATTGTTTACGGATGCCGATACTGTCCACAAGCCAGGGTCTCTGGCACGTGCGATGCGGGAGGCGGAGGAGCGCGGTGTCGCTCTACTTTCTTATTCTCCGGAGCAGGAAGTTCATAGCCTCACCGAGAGAGCCGTGATGCCGGTTATTTTTGCCGAGCTGGCGACGCGGTACCGGCCCTCAGAGGTTAGCAATCCTAAGAGCGATGCGGCGGCTGCGAATGGGCAATATATTCTGATCTCCCGCGAAACCTACGATGCCGTGGGAGGACATGCTGCGATCGCCGGCAGCCTCTTGGAGGACGTAGAATTGGCGCGCGCGGTTAAGCGGTCCGGACGCCGCATTTTCTTTCGCCTGGCTGCGGACCAGGTCCGGACGCGAATGTATCGCACCACGCCGCAGCTCGTCGAAGGATGGACCAAGAATCTCGCCTTATTGTTTCCATCTCCCATCCAACTCGCGTGTCTGCGAGCGATGGAATTTGTTGTCATCTGGGCGAGCGCCATCCTGGGCTTGGTATTCCTTTGGCGCGGACAGCTGGCACTCGCCGGCTGGACGCTCGCCGCATGCGGCATTGCGAAACTCTTCTTTTTCCGCCGCATTCTGCGCGCTCACTTTGCCTTCAGCTCCATTGTCTTCGCCATTTATGGGCTGCCACTTTTTTCGTTCCTTCTGCTGCGTTCAGCCATCTCATACAGACGAGGCCGGGTAACCTGGAAGGGCCGCAACTACACCGGCGGTAGGGCCTCCTGATAAGCTTCTGACACGAGGAGTGAAAGGGAAGGCATGAGTTCGCTGGTCTACCTAACCCGCAAGGCGGAGTTTTCTTCGTCGCATCTTTATCACAACCCCGCGTTTTCCGCCGAGGAGAATAAACGCGTCTTCGGCAAATGCAATAACCCGCATGGTCATGGGCACAACTATGTGCTGGAAGTTACGGTCAAGGGCGAAGTCGATGCCACCACCGGATTTGTCGTTGACCTGAAGCAGCTCAAGGACCTGATGCACAAGGAAGTTCTGGATGCCCTCGATCATCGTTTCTTGAACAAAGAAATTCCAGAATTCTTTACCTTGATTCCGACTACGGAAAATATCGCCATCGTGTGCTGGCAACGGCTGGCGCCGAAGTTGACGGCCGCGCGGCTGCACCGTGTTCGTGTATATGAAACGCCGGATCTTTTTGCAGATTTCTACGGGGAAGCATGAGGGTTCATCTCACGCGGCGTTACTTGTTTGCGGCCTCGCACCGGCTTCACAGCGACTCTTTGTCTGAGGAGGAGAACCGTGCCACGTATGGCAAATGCAATAATCCGCACGGGCACGGCCACAACTACTTCGTTGAGATCACGGTGAGCGGCCCTGTGGATGCGCAGACCGGCATGGTCTGCAACCTCGCCGATCTGGACGGATGGGTGCGCGAGAATGTGATCGGGCGCTATGATCACCAGGATTTGAACCACCTGCCCGAGTTCGCTAACACGGTCCCCACCACGGAGAACCTTTGCGTGGAAATTTACCGGATTCTGCATCGTGGCTTCAAGAAAGCTCATCTAGACAGGGTGAGAATTGAAGAGACAATGATGAATTCGTTTGAATACAGTGGCGAGAACCCAGCGCTCCGGTGACTCGCGGGAAGGTTTTCCAGCAATGAGTATCAGCAGCCAAACCAGTTTGACCGGCGCCAGCTTTGAAGAACTGATGCGGGAAGTCCTTGTCCGTCTGGGCGAAGATCCGGACCGTGAGGGCCTACAGCAGACTCCGGTTCGCGTGAAGAGCGCCATGGAACACCTGACAAGCGGTTACAAGCAGTGTCCCGAAAAGCTGCTCAAGGGCGCCCTCTTCTCCGTGACCTACGATGAAATGGTAATCGTGAAGGACATTGAGATGTTCAGTCTTTGCGAGCACCACATGCTGCCGTTTTTCGGGAAAGTACACGTTGCTTACATTCCGAGGGGGCGCGTGCTCGGGCTGAGCAAGATTCCGCGTCTGGTCGAGGTGTTCTCGCGGCGGCTGCAAATCCAGGAGCGCATGACCACGGAGATCGCGGAAACGATTCAGCGCGTGATCGAGCCGCAGGGTGTCGGCGTAGTGATTGAGGCACGACATCTATGCATGATGATGCGCGGAGTCGAGAAGCAGCACTCCGCGACGGTAACCTCAGCTATGCTCGGATGCTTCCGCGAAGAACAGCAGACGCGGAGCGAGTTTCTGTCACTAATTCGAGCCAAGAACGGGAATGGTGGTTAGGGTCTGGCCCCGGGGCGCCTACCAGGTTCCGTAGCGATAACGGCCTTTGCGCTCGGGCAGTATTTTGATCAGGATCATGCCCGCGATGAAGCCTCCGACATGCGCCCAGAAAGCGATTCCGCCGGAGTCGCCCTGTCTCGCAAGGGCGACGGTGGAAACGGCACCGCTCAGGAACTGCACGACGATCCAGTAGCCCAATACAATCCACGCAGGCAGCGGAAAGAAAAAGAACGGCGGCAAAAAGGTGAAAACGCGGGCGCGCGGATAGAGCAGCAGGTATGCGCCCATAACCCCGGCAATCGCGCCACTGGCTCCGACCGTGGGAATCGGCGAGCCCCAATTCAGCAACACATGTAAGACGGCCGCACCGAGGCCGCACGTCAAATAAAACAGCAAATACACGAAGTGACCTAGCTGGTCTTCGATATTGTCACCGAAAATCCACAGTACCCACATGTTGCCGATTACGTGCATCCATCCACCATGGAGAAACATTGAAGTAAACATGGGTACGACAGCCCCAGCTAATCCACCCGCTCGCCCAGCCAATCCCAATGCCACATGATCTGGAATCAGCGCAAACTGGCGAAACAGATCGTGCAAGCCGCGTGGTGAAAGCGTGGTTTCGAAAAGAAAGATCAAGAAATTGAAGGCAATTAAGAAATACGTAACTGCAGGTGTGCCGAATGAGGGTTGATCGTCGCGAAGCGGTATCATAAGAGGTCAGGGTTAGAAGAGAGAACGATCTGAAATCTTCGCACACCAGTTGACCCGGGCGCTACCTAGGTCCATTGAACCAGGCCTCACGAACCTGGTCCCACGAACCAGATTCCACCATAACGGCACATCATGAATCAGGTTCTCATCATCGACAAAGCCGCCGGCATGACCTCGCACGATGTCATCAACCGGGCACGGCGTATTCTCGGGCTTCGCTCCATCGGACATTTAGGCACTCTGGATCCCGCGGCCACAGGCGTGTTGCCGCTGGTCGTCGGAAACTTTACGCGTCTGGCGCAGTTCTACCTGGGTGCAGAAAAACAATACGAAGGCGTTATTCGTCTGGGCTTTGCGACGGATACTTACGATGCCGAAGGAGATCCAGTCGGCCGCGAAAACTTGGAGGGAATCCGATTGGATGAAATCGGCGAAGATCAGGTCAGGGAAGCGGCTTCCCGCTTTCTGGGCAAGATTGAGCAGATGCCCCCGCCTTTTTCGGCGAAGAAGATTCGAGGTGTCCCCGCATACAAACTCGCGCGCAAACAGCAGGAGGTTCATTTCGACCCCGTAACGGTGGAGGTTCACGAGTTTGAGATACTGTCGCTGGACGGCCCTCGAGTGCGCTTTCATGCTCGCGTTGGCGCAGGAACCTACATGCGGTCCATTGCTCACGACTTGGGAAAAGCGCTAGGTTGCGGTGGACATTTGGAATCGCTGCGCCGCACCGCCCACGGAGAATTCTTGCTGGAGGATGCGCACACATTGGAGAAAGTCGCCGCAGCGGTTGTAAACGTCGAGGCTGGAGATCTCAGTCGGATGTTCTTGCATCCGCGCAAGCTCTTACCGCAAATTCCGTCCGTGACCGCGAATGAGGATCAGGTCGCCCTGATTCGCCACGGGCGGGCCGTGAATCTGCCGGAAATGTCGAAGTCAGGATACGTCAAAGTCTTTCAGGGCCAGACCGAGCTGATTGCGATCGCTGCGCGCGTCGCCGGCACACTTTTTCATCCGAAGATCGTGTTGTCCCCGGAGACCTCTTCGACAGGAGAGAATTGTGGACATGGCGAAGTAGCGGGAGTCCGACTCGGCTAGAAGTTGCACTCGCTTCGGGCCAGCGTGTTTCTAGTGATAATCGTAATGTCCGATAACAAGTATTATGTAAATAATGAGGCAAGGACTGAATTCCGTAGGTTTCCCGGGTATTCCTAGCCAACCAATTCGCCGAGCTTCTGCTTAGCCTTCTTCTGCCTAACCTGGTGGAAATCTTCTTTGTTGACTCCAGCTTACCTTCCAAGTACATTTCTCGGCACCAATTTGAAACTCGCGTATCCCCCCTCTCTACGCGAGTTCTGCTCGATCGCCACCTCATGTTGTCTAGGCCTAATCAATCGAGTGCCCAATTGGCTCGATGTACTTCGGTCGTTCCCGAAGCGACTGGATTCTTGTCACAACTCAGCTGCGAACGACACTTACTTCGTAGTCGCCGACTTGTATGAGCACGTGATTGGAAGCAATTCACGACATGGAGGCAATACCAATGAAAATCGAAGAAATACCCCAGAACACTCTTCCAAAATCCGCCGACAACCTTGATATCCCGAAACCAGAAACCGGCAAGTATGACATTAGCCGCCGCTCATTCCTGACCAGAGTTGGCACTGTAGCTACTGTGGCGGCTACTGCTGGGGCACTTGTGCCTCTAGAGCCTCTGCTTGGTGGCAAAGAGTCCGTGGCAGAAGCCGTCGAGATCGGTCCGCTGGATGACACAGCCCGCGCGGACGCGAGCTTCAACTACCGCGTCGCTATCGCGACCTCTGAACGTGCCAATCCGATCGTTGCTCATCCCTGCAATGGCGACGAAGCACTCTATGCTGACAAATGCGCCACCTTCACCAAGACACTGGTTCACGACAGCTTCGGGCGTGTGGATGCAAGCTCGTATAACAGCTTCATCAATGCGCTGACCACCGGGAACCCGACCGATTTCAACAACATCATCGTGGGCGGCACACGTCATTTGGTAGGTCCGCAAGGTGGACTGGCGTTCGATCCTGAAGGCGGCGATTCCCATAACTTCACCACTAACCCGGCACCAACCATGGCGGGCGCACAGTTGGCTGCGGAAATGGTGGAAATGTATTGGGCATCCCTCCTCCGGGATGTGCCGTTCACCAACTATGCCTCGAACCACGTGGCCCAGGAAGCCGCGGCGGAACTGAACCTTCTGCCAGGATATGTTGGCCCTAGGAATGGCAGCAATCAAGTGACAACCAATGAGCTGTTCCGCGGCGGTTTCCCTGGCGAAACAGTGGGGCCGTACGTCTCGCAGTTGATGTGGATTCCCACCAATTTCGGCAACCAGCCGCTTAGCCAGAGGTTCATCACTTTCCACCCTGGCATCGACTACATGACCGACTTCCCCGCCTGGCTGGCGGTGCAGAATGGCGGCAACACGGGCCAATCACTGATCAACGATCCCACACCGCGTTACATCCGAAACGGCCGTGATTTCTCCGCGTGGACACACGTAGACGTGCTCTATCAAGGTTATTTTGTAGCGTTCCTTGTCCTGGCGGGCATGGGCGCGCCGGTAAATCCCGGCAATCCCTATGTCGGCTCCACGACGCAAGACGGCTTCGGAACGTTTGGCGGACCAGACTTTGCCGCGACGATCGGCGAAGTGGCAACTCGGGCGCTCAAGGCTGTTTGGTTCCAAAAGTGGTTTGTGCACCGCCGCGCTCGTCCGGAAGTACCAGGCGCGATTGCGCATTTGATCAAAACCGGTCAGGGGAGCAAAACCGACGGCACGCTGAGCAATGATCTGCTCAACTCGCAAGCGCTCGCCGCCAGTTGGAATCACAATTCAAGCTATCTGCTGTCGCAGGCATTTCCGGAAGGATCGCCCGCCCATCCATCGTTCCCTACGGGACACGGTACTGTGGGAGGCGCTTGCATCACAATCTTAAAGTTCTTCTTTGACGGCAACTTTGTGATCCCGCACCCAGTTGTGGCCTCGCCAAACGGCACAACGTTGACGCCGTTTGTCGGCCCGCCGCTTACCGTCCAGGGAGAACTCAACAAACTCGCACACAATATCACCTTCGGTCATGGCATCCATCCAGCGATCCATTACCGCAGTGATTCCGACGAATCCTTGCTGCTTGGTGAGGCAGTTGCTCTCAGCATTCTCCAGGACAAAGCAGCGGCCTACAACGAGAAGTTCTCCGTCACCCTCACGAAGTTTGACGGGACGACGGCAACAATCTCGAACTAATTAACCGCACTGGGGTGCCCCGTCCTTGTCGCGTTCTTCAGCGACAGGGCGGGGTTTTTTCCCCAGCAAGTGCAAGTAATTCTGTTCCAACTTAGCTTTTATCCGTAGCAAGCACATGGCGTGTTTCCACGGTCTCGCCTTTCTCCGCAAACGCCTGCATCCATCCAATGACGAGCTGCCAGCCTTCATAGTGACCCTGCACGGCTGCCTCAGCCCCGGCGAATCCGCTGTGGCGTAAATGCACCAGGGTTCCGCCATCAGCCGATTCCAGTTCCCAGCGGACAAGAGTCTGGAGCGGTCCCGACCAACTTGCGATCCAGGTGTAAGAGACGAGGCGTGGCGGATCAAATTCCACATACTCTCCGTGGACATGATACGGCTTGCCATCCGTATCGCTGACGCCTTCGGATCGCCACTGCCCTCCGGGACGCAGGTCCCCTTTCCAGCCAGTGTGGTGGTAGATTCCCTTTTGTCCCCACCATTGCATCGTTTGTCGCGGATCGGTAAGCGCCTGGAATACGCGCTCCGGCGGGGCGCTAATGTGAACCTCGCCTTGAATCGCATCCTGATCGTGTGTGATTGCGCAGGTTGATGTGGCCATTTAAGCTTCTCCCGTTTCCGTAAATTGTTTGAGGTTTTCGACGACGCCGGTCCAGCCGCCGCTGTAATCCTTGCGGGCTTCCGGCTCCTCGGCGAGACCACTGTGCGTTACTTTTACGTGTGTGCCGGATTGAGTTGGCGTGAGATCCCAGCGCACGATGGTTTCTCTTTCTGGATCGACATGCCAGTTGCCGATCCAGGTGTAAACCAGCAGGCGCGGAGGGTCGAACTCAAGGATCTCGCCGTGACATTTAAATTCGCTCACTTCGTTGACAACGATATTGCTCTTCTCGTTGGCGTAGCTGTAGCTGCCGCCCAGCCTCGCATCCATTTTCCAGAACTTCACCGGGCAGCTCGCGCCCTTAAACCAACACCGGAGTTGATCCGAATTCGTAAGTGCTTGGAAAACCCGTTCCGGCGGTGCCTTGATCTCAATTTCTGAGATGACGGCATCCTGATCAGGAGTGACGATGGTTTTTGGCATTGCGTGCCTCCGTTTCTGAGCTGTCGCAAATCGAAGTTATCGCTTTCTTTCCCTCGACTCCTGATACATCATCCGTTCCTTGTTCCAGTCAATAGGTCCGTCGGTGAAGCGCCGTTCCAAGCGTTTCATTAGGTCGCCCCACCCACGGGTGAAGTGAACATATGCGTCGTCCCATTCGGGGCCTTCCTTCCAGCCCAGATGCGTCACGATGACGCGCGTCCGGTCTGCACCTTCAGGCCGCATTTGAACGACGACCCAAGTTCCGCCGTTGCGCACCTCTGGATATTCTGGCGGTGCATTCCATTGGAACGAAATCATTTCCTCGGGGGCATAACTCAGAATTTTGAGACCCTTGGTCCCCGATCGCTCGTCCTTGGGATCAAATTGGATCTCATAGGGTCCACCGATTGCCAGCCGGATATTAGCCTTCTCCGCAAAGAACTCCTCGGCACCCTTCGACGTGGTCCAGACGCGCCATACCTCGGACACGGGGACCTTGATCGTCGCCTCGACGCGAACTGCTCGCGCAGGATCCGTTTCCGCTGCTGTCTTTAACCCTTCTTGAGCTGTTGCGGGGTTTACCGCTAGTACCGCAGCCAGAAACAATGTCATCAATGTGATG
>Ga0210384_10008218_pt1 | contig 10908 bp, 9 predicted proteins | sample IncBWH2MmetaG_FD_160574 | JGI IMG/M metagenome (GOLD analysis project Ga0210384, IMG submission 160574) | Forest soil microbial communities from Barre Woods Harvard Forest LTER site, Petersham, Massachusetts, United States - Inc-BW-H-2-M | ecosystem: Environmental > Terrestrial > Soil >...
CCAAACAGATTTTCCGAAATACTGTGATACATCAAAATCGGAACACCGCCCGCCGAGCGCGATCGCAATAATAGTAATAGTGGATGACACAAATACACCGCGACCAAACGATCAAGTCTCGGCATGGCGATTCCGTCGAACACTTTAGAAGGATTCACGCAAGATTTAGTGAATTCAGGTCTTCCGAGTTCATGGACCAGATTCGCAGCCTTCCGGAGGACCAGCCGAGTCTCGTACCCCGGCCCGACCGGCGCATCAATTGCACTGTAGGGTGCTTGCTTACCGCCGTACTGATCCCGAGGGCGCGGCGACCGAAGAGACCCCATTTGAAGTGAACTCCAGGATTTCCCTAATCACCCGCTGCTGTTGTGCCGCATCAAGCTGTGGGTACATCGGAAGAGACAGTATCTCGGCCGCGAGTCTCTCCGCCATCGGGAAATCACCTTTTTTGTAACTCAGCGCGGCATAGGCGCTCTGGAGATGCAGGGGAATCGGATAGTGAATCGCGGCATCAATACCCGCGTTCGCCAGGTGTTTCTTCAAGGCATCTCTATCCTCAACGCGGATGACATACAAGTGGTGTACCGGGCGGGACCACTGTGGATGATGGGGCACGGTCACGCTTTCGCTCCCGGCAAATGCGTTTTCATAGAGCGCGGCCCGCTCGCGACGCTGCTCGTTCCAGCGCGCCAAATAATTCAGCTTGACCTTGAGGATTCCAGCCTGGATGGAATCGAGCCTGCCGTTGTACCCTTCGACATCGTGATAATACTTCTTGGCCTGGCCGTGATCGCGCAACATCCTGACCTTGCTCGCCAGCGCGTCATCGTTCGTCGTCACGGCTCCGGCCTCTCCACAGGCCCCGAGATTCTTACCCGGGTAAAAACTGAAAGCGGCGGCACGCCCCATAGAGCCGGCTTTGCGCCAGCCATTTTCGGTCGATGAGAAATACTCCGCGCCATGGGCCTGACACGCGTCTTCTATGACCGTGAGGTTGTACTGGGCCGCCAGTCCCAGAATCGGATCCATATCGGCGGTTTGGCCATAGAGGTGGACCGGAATGATTGCCTTAACCGGACTCTGAAGATTCCGGTGAACCAATCGTCCTGATTTCTCATCGAAAGCGCATTTCGCGTGCAAGTACTCATGAAGCTTTTCAGGATCCATCGTATACGTCCGAGCGTCGATATCGACGAAATCCGGACGCCCGCCCGCTTGAGAAATCGCTTCGGCTGTAGCGATAAACGTGAGAGGCACGGTCACAACAATATCGCCGTTCTGAACACCAGCCGCAATCAGGGCGAACCGCAATGCATCGGTTCCGCTGTTTACTCCAACGCAATCTTTCGTGCCGCAGTACCGAGCATATTCGCGCTCGAATTCCTCGACCATGGGTCCGCCGATGAATCCCGCTGTCTCCAGCGCAGTTCTGAAAACCGTAAGAAGCTCAGACTCGAGCTCTTTGTGCGGCGTCACTAGATCGACGAAAGGAATCTTGCCGTTTTGTGTCATCGGGCTATTTCTGCCTCACGTGTAATCATTCGAAGAACTTTTGCCGGATTGCCTGCAACAATCGCATTCGGTGGAACGTCGCCAGTTACGACGCTGCCTGCACCCACAATGGCGCCTTCCCCGACGGTCACGTTCGACAGAATCGTTGCTCCTGAGCCTATCGAGGCGCCTCTCCTTACGACGGTCCGCTCCACGTGCCAGTCTTTCTCCGTTTGCAATTGACCATCCGCAGTGGTCGCCCGCGGATAAGAATCATTGATAAAGGTAACGCCGTGACCGATGAAGACGTTGTCTTCGATCGTCACGCCCTCACAAATAAAAGTATGGCTGGAGACTTTGCAGTTACTGCCCACCTTTGCGTTCTTTTGGATTTCAACGAACGCCCCAATTTTGGTATTGTCGCCGACCTCACAACCGTAAAGATTGATGAACTTGGAAAGCCTGACTCCCGCTCCAAGTTTTACGTCGGGCGCGACACTCTGGTATTCCGTCATAGCTGAATGATTTTGCCTTTCTGCTCGAGGGAACGGTCCGCAGCTTCCAACATGCGTACCACGTGCAGTCCGGCAGCGCCATCGTTGAACGGCTGCTTGTCACTTAGGATGCAGTCGACAAAGTAAGCCGCCTCGATCTTCAGCGCCTCGACTTGTTCGACTCTCGGCGCCCACATGTCACCCGAGCGATAGCTCACCAGCAGCTTGTAGACGTCGCCGGTCATTTCTACGCCCTTGTCATAGATCTTGATCTTCTCGTCCGCTTCGAGATCGTTCCACACCAGCATTTTCTTTTCCCCGCCGATCAAGGTATTCCGCACCTTAACCGGCGAGAGCCAATTCACGTTGATATGGCCGATCATATTATTGGGATAGTAGAGCGTCAGAAAAGCGACATCGGCCACTCCGTTCAAGTGCCGCTCGCCGGTGGCCACCACTGCCTCTGGTTTCTCTTTGATCAGATAATCCATGATCGAGAGGTCGTGCGGAGCAAGGTCCCAGATCACGTTCACATCGTGCTGAAAGAGACCGAGATTGACGCGCGTGGAGTCATAGTAGTAGAGATCTCCAAGCGTGCCATCATCGATGAACTGCCGAATGCGGCGAACTGCACCGGTGAACAAAAACGTGTGATCCACCATGATCTTTAAGTGCTTCCGTTCGGCCAGTTCGATCAACTCTTCGGCCTGAGCTGTTGTGCAGGTAAACGGCTTCTCCACGAACACGTGCTTACCGTTCTCCAGCGCCGCTTTTGCAAGCTCATAGTGAGTCCATACGGGCGTTACTATACAAGCCACATCAATATCGGTCGCTTCGAGTAATTCAACGCAATCTTGAGTTACCGGTACATCGGGATGCGCCTGGCGAGCCCGCTGCAGCGATTTGACACTCTTGTCGCACACTGCAACGACGCGGGAGCGCTCCTGGGCGTGGAAATTCCGAACAATGTTGGGTCCCCAATAGCCATAACCGATCACGCCTACGCGCACGATGCCTTTCGTATGTTCACTCTCGGGAACGGCGCCCGGCAAAGTATCAATCCGTAGACTTGTGGCCATCCTCATTCACCTTCACTCTTGAGATCTGGCAACGGGGACGAAACCGCGAGTGATCGCCAGCCGAAAATTTGCTGCAGTGCCTACCCTGGCGCCGATAATCCGGGAGCCTTGAAGAAACTCAACGAAAGAAGCTTGCAGGGCGACGAGACTAGCTCGAGCAAGTCACAGAAGCTTGAACGAGCGCGTTGAGACGATTCCCTGACGAGGAACGCTCCGGAGCAACGAGAGCGGAATCGACCTCTACCGCGACCGAGCGTTGTAGCAGCGTGACTGATATCACTAACTTATTGTGACCCTTAATCTGGGTCAAAATGCCGACTATGCCGCGCAGGGGACCCGATTCGATTCGGACCTTCTCCCCAATCTCCGCAAATGGCCACGGCTGAGCGGCAGCGCCCGATGCTACCAATGTCCGGACGGAGCCTATCTCTTTATCGTCCACGGGAGTCGGGATGTGATTGAAGCCTACGATTCGCAAGAGCCACGGCGTCTTCAAAATCGGCAGCCGGTGATATGGATCAAATCGGCAGAATAGGTACCCAGGGAAAAGAGGCAGTTCCACCTTCTTGATTCGGTCAGACCAGCGCTTTCTGCAGGTGTAAAGAGGCAAAAACAACTCGTAACCTTTGGCGCTGAGTTGATCAGCGACGTAGCTTTCGCGCTGGGACCTCACCTGCAAAGCGAACCATGGTAATCCCTTGCCGCTTTTGTTCGGGTCTGTGTTAATTGATTCCGCCATAAAGTTTAGATAGGCTACCGCCCTAGAAGTCCCTTCTGGGATTCCTCAAATCACGATTAAGAATTGCACGCTTTATACCAGAGACAGCCCAGTATGTAGTTTGCGCTATATTATAGACATTAGGTTACTTACAGCCGATATGGGACTCTGAAACGGATCCCCTCAGGGCAGTTTTGCGAGACAATGGTGAACATTAACGTCACGAAGTGCCAAAGTTTTTCCACAGTCTAGGCATTAACCAAATACTTGAAGTTTTATCGGTCGGACCCACTGATGAGTCCCTTAAATGATCTGGTAACGTGAACCAAGAAATTCTAGTGCTCGGGAAAGCTCTTGGACAATCAATGAAAGGGTTTGCGCTATTCTTCCCCGATAGGATCCTTCGAATTCTCAGCCAAAATCCTGGCCTGACCATACATCGCACATAATACATGACTTATGCCAGGTTACTCGCTAAGTCATTATCTCGTGAAATTTGGCGATTTCTGGCAAGTTGATTGCCATGCTAAATACGCACCCGGTCTGACGGTTCAGGGTAGACCCAGGGAGACGAGATAAAAGCGAAATGGCGGATTACTCCACAATTGCATCTTTGATTGGTCTCAAGCCTCGCGGGGCCAACTCCAACAAAACTTCTGCTCTGGCCAGTGAAGCTGTCAGCCGGCCCGGTATTCCCTTTGATCAAGATGTCTTTCAAAGCATCTTGACACTTGAACGACGCCGTGCCGAGCGGTCCCGCCGGCCTTTCATTCTGATGCTAGTTCATTCGAATACTCAAAAAGATCCAGATCAACGCCTTATCCAGCAGGCTCTGCCAACCCTGATATCCAATACGCGGGAGTCTGATCTGATTGGATGGTATCGAGAGTTCACGTTGGGCATTATTTTCACGGAAATGGGAGAAGGCGAGAAAGCGCCGATCGCCGAAAGTCTCTTGGAGAAGGTTGAATCAGCTTTACTCGAGACCCTCAGCAGAGAGGATTTTTCAGAACTTGCAATCTCCGTACACATCTTTCCGGAAGAATGGGATCGAGAAAAGTCGGATTGGGTCGGTGATTCAAAATTGTATCCCGAGTTGCGGCCCCGGCCGGCAAAGAAGCGCGTTCACTTGGCTGTGAAGCGCGCCATCGATGTGGCCGGCAGCGCGGCGCTGTTGCTCATCCTTGGTCCATTTTTAGCGGCGATTGCGCTCATCATAAAGCTTACGTCCAAGGGCCCTGTTCTCTTTGAGCAGGAGCGGTTAGGACAGTTCGGTGCGCGTTTCAAATGCCTGAAATTCCGCACGATGTATACGAATTGCGACCCGAAGATTCATCGCGAATACGTGCAGCGGTTCATCGCGGGCAATGCTCAATCGGCGGCAGGAGACAACTCCCAAAACGCGTTATACAAAATCACCAGAGATCCTCGTATCACACCCATCGGGCGCATCTTGCGCAAGGCCAGCCTCGACGAATTCCCGCAGTTTTGGAACGTCCTGCGTGGCGAGATGTCTCTCGTCGGGCCACGGCCCCCTTTGCCCTATGAATTTGAGGTCTACGATATCTGGCATAGACGGAGAGTCCTGGAGTTGAAACCCGGAGTTACAGGTCTCTGGCAGGTGAGTGGACGCAACCGTATCCGATTCGACGAGATGGTACGCTTGGATCTGCGCTACTCGCAAAAGTGGTCGCTCTGGCTGGATCTTCAGATTCTTTTGGCCACCCCCTGGGCCATTTTTAACGGCGACTGCGCGTAGATCGTTCTTCCGGCTTCCGGCTGAAATCCTGAATAGTTGATCCCAGATCCGATCAAACCATTCGATTGCTTGATCCTCGCCTGGTAAGTGTGCCTTGCAGCGCCTGATTTAGAATCGTGCTTAACACATTAGGTAAAAGGAAAAACTCGGGAGGATGGATGTAATCGGCAGTTCAAAGACCGGCACTGGCTGAGGGATCAAAATCGCCGGCCTAAGTTATGGAATGACGATCGTGTCGCCAGGCTTCAGCTCCACGTTTTGTTCGGGCCGTTTACCGTCGAGTACCTCTTTATAATTGAAGAGGAGCTTTTCCCTTTTTCCGCTCTGTTCACGCATAACGTAGATTTTCTTTGGCTTGGCAAACGTTGTAAGACCACCAGAGTCCGACAGTGCCTGCAAGACCGTCATACCCGGGACCAAAGCAAATGCCCCTGGCCGCGCAACCTCCCCCAAAATATAAACTCGTTGGCTGTTGATCTGACTAACAATCACCGTGACTTGTGGATTAGTCATAAATTTGTTGAGACCTGCGGCGATTTGCGCCGTGAGCTCTGAAGGGGTTAATCCGGCGGCTTGCACGTCATTGAGAAGCGGCAGGGAAATCTTCCCGTCCGGCCGGACCGGCACAGCGCGAGAAAGGTCCGGTTCTTTCCAGACATTAATGTCCAGCACGTCTTGAGCTCCAATCAAGTAATTAGGATCATCGGTAGCTGGCTTGTGAGACGCCCCTGCTGCAGCCGCGCTCGCGCGTGCATCCGCGGTCTGCTGATTCGCAGCCTTATCTTGAGCTCGCGCCGATAGCACTAAAAATGTGAGTGGAAGCGCCATCCAAAATCGTACTTGCTTAGCCATGCCTTTCTCCTGCTTGAATTCTCGTCATCGGATTCTCTTCACTTTTCGAGGTTGACCCTATGCCTTGGGTGTCGTTTCCCTCACATAATCCTGTCCGTAGGTCGAATGGTAGCCGTAAGCGAGCATTTGCTCTTCCACCGCATTCAAGACTACACCAACGATCTTCCTTCCCTGGAGCTCCTGGAGGCCCTTCTCGAGCACTGCAGCCGGTGTCATGCGGGCCCTCACCACGAGAACCAGGGCATCACAGTGCTCGGCGAGAACGCTCGCATCCGCCACGGGTACAGACGGCGGCGAATCCATAATGACCCATTCAAAGAGTGGTGCGACGCGCCCCAGCAGCGTGGCCAAACGCCCATTGGAGAGTAGCTCGCTCGGGTTTGAAACTTCGCTTCCTCCCGCAATAACGCAGAGATTGTTGTCCGGGCTGTATTGAATTACGCCCACCTCGTTAAGCTCGCCACGCAAATAATCGCTCAGCCCCGGACTTCTCTGCGCCCCAAGCGGCACGTGCATTTGCGAGTGGCGAAGATCGGCATCAATGAGCAAGACGCGGCGCTCTGCTTGCCGAGCGATGGCGTGGCCCAGGTTGGTTGCCACAAAGGTTTTACCCTCACCCGGAATCGCACTCGTGACCAGCAGAGTCTTGAGCTGCTGGCTCATTCGAAGCTGGTAGAGCCGCGAACGCAGCGTGCGGAACTGCTCCGCCGCCTTCGCACTTAAGCCTGGACTGAAAACGTTGGCAGCAGGGTCTGGCTCCCACCGCCGTACGCAACGCGTCTGCAAATCCTCGAACCGAAGATTTGGCTGCGATTCAGGGGCGGCTGTTTTGGGTTGCGCGAGGGTCGGTATGCCAGCCGGAGGTGCATTCTCCGGCCTGATTTCGGCCAGCCGTTCGAGCTCTGACCTTGAAGCGGCAAAATCATCATACACGGACACCCGTTCCAGCTCAGCCTTTTTCAGAGCCTCATGGATGCGACTCATTCTTTTCCTTTCAGCAGGAGCCTCTTACACAACCGGCTGAAGCAGGCACAGTCATATTTCGTAGTCCCGACTTGTGTTCCACAAAGTGGATCCCTCACGTCCGCCCGAGCAAAACCCCAGTCGTTTTCTTGCTCCCCAACTTGGCGATTTCAGGAATAGACGCAAGCACCGGCAGCTGCAAGAGAGCCTCCGCCTGTTTTCCATTCCGCAGCGAGGTGTCCTGCAGTTCGAGCAAAAATGCAAGAGCCAACCCTAGAGCCAAGCCACCGCCCAACCCACTAAGTGTAAAAACCGATTTCTTCGGAAAGGAAGGAGCAGCGGGAAGATTCGCTGGGTCCAAAACCTGGAACTGTTCTCCCTCCTGGCGGCGCTCAAGATCGGTGGCCATTGCGGACTGATCCCGTTTCTTGAGTAGATCGTTGTAAAACTCCAACGCCGTCTGGTAACCGCGCGTCAATTCTTTGTATTCCTGCTCGATGGATGGACTCGACTGTACCCGCTCCTGGTACAGCTTGATTTGTCGCTGCAACTCTTCTTGCTGTGCGCTCTTCTGCTGAATCAACTGTCCGTATTGACGAATTTGGGCGCGGAAGGCCTGGATCTGCGCCGGTTCCACCGGCTCTTTCGTAACGGTCTCGGGTACATTCTTCTTTTGCTCTTCAGCGTCGGCCATCTTTCTCTTTAACGTATCGATGTCATTTTTGATTCGAATGACGTCGGGATGATCGTCTGTATACTTCGATTTCAGTTCAGTAAGCTGTGCCTGCAGGGCGGAAAGCTCTTTTTCAAAAGTTTCTGGATTCTGGCCATTTTGGGTAGCTTGCCAGGCCGATACTTGTTGCGCCAGAATCGATTCCGCGAAAGACTTATCCTGTTGCACACGGCTTAATTCCTGCGTAACGGCGTCGAGCTGAGACGTAAAACCCGTCAGAAGATTAAGATTGGCTTGCTCTTCCTCCGGAAGCGATCCCAGGTATCTTCGCTTAAATGCGGCGAGCTTCGCATCCTCACCGTCGAGCTTAGTTTTGGCATCATCGAGCTGCTTCGCAATGAACTGCGTAGTTTGTTCTGCCTGCTGCTGCCGCAGCCGCAGGTTTTCCTCCATGAACATGGAGGTGACTGTGGAGCAGATTTGCTGAGCGAGATGAGGATCCTCAAAAGTCACGCTGATAGTAAACCCTGGAAGCCCCTGTGACCTGGTTTGCGCCATCGGCTGAATCGGTGTGACCGTAACGGTTCTTCGCAAGCGTTCCACTAGGTCTTCCATCGATGCCTGATTGACTTCACCTCCAAACAAACCAAACTGCTGAATCAGAGGCTCAAGTCGAGTCCGACTCAAAATTTCCTGTTGCATCGACGCAAGCCGTTGGTTTGTGTCCTCGCTCACCACCGGCTTTACATAGTCTCCCGGGACCGTGGGCTGCGCCACGAGCACTAAAGTCTGCGAAGTGAAGCGTTTCGGCAGAAAGCGCGTCACTCCATAACCCAAGCCGCCTCCGACCAGCGCCAGCCCAAGGATGATTGGCCACCTGCGCCGGAGCATTACAATGTAGTCTTCTACGGTAAACTCTCGCTGGATCACGTGACCTCTTAGGGCTTTCTGCAGTCGGTCGCCCGCGCAAGCCGAGAGACACTCCTTTGGCGACGATTAGGGGAAAGCAATGTCGTTTCCAACTGTGTGACTCTCAGCCTATTTGCTTAAGGGCTTTGTATTTCGTAGCTTTCAAGCGTAGGCCCAGCCCCCCAAAATCGACTCTGCTCAAATCGCAGCCTCTAGTTCCCAGCAATCTTCCAATAAGTGGTAACGATCTTCCCTTATTTGATTGGATTGCAGGCTCGCAATCGTTTTTGGTCGCAATTCCACGAAAGAGAAAACCGTTGCCACAATGTGGTAACTGGCGAACAGCCATAAGCGCACTGAGAAGACCCCGCCCTTGATGGTAACCTACAGTAAACGTTGCTCTTAAGATTACTTCAAACGTGGTCCCCGCCGTGCTTCTCGCATTAAGCCAAGCTCTTTTTGAGGTGGTATGTCCCCGAAGGTCGAGGAGAATGCAGCACCCGTGGGAATAGTCGCTATTTGTTCCGACGTAGTTCCTTTTGTACGGGGCGTGAGCCCCGCAATGCGTGCTTTGGAACGTGTCATCGCTGACATTGCTCCGACGGACGTTCCCATACTCTTGGTTGGAGAAAGTGGTACGGGCAAGGAAGTCGTGGCGCTCGAAGTGCATCGCCGCTCCAGAAATTGCAATGAGCCTTTTGTGAAGTGTAATTGCGCAGGCTTGGTGCCTGAGTCCCTGAAAGTCCATCTAGGCAATGGCTGGAGCACTGGCCGCGAAGGAGTGGGTGGAAGTGGCACAACCTTCTTCGACGATATCAGCCGGCTCGATGCCGCTAATCAGAATGTCCTGCTGCAATTCCTGTCCGATAACGGCTCTGCACCTCACGGCTATTGTTTACGCGATCGTGTGATCTCATCGACGACCTGCAATCTCGAGGAAGAAATGAGGGCTGGGCGCTTCCGCGAGGAGCTCTATTATCGAATCAACGGCGTATGTTTGCGGTTGCCTTCCTTGCGGCAGCGGCAAGATGATGTGCCCTTGCTACTGGAGCATTTCTTAAGGAAATATGCTTCCACGTTTGAGCGGCCGCGGCCACGGATCAGCTCCAGGGCAATGGAGTTCCTGCAACATCATTCCTGGCCGGGAAATATTCGCGAATTGGAAAACTTCGTTCGAAAGTTTGTGATTTTGGGAGACGAGGAACTAGCTCTGAGCGACTTAGTTTTGGGAAGCGCCCCGAATGCAACCGAGCGGCGTCGCGCCCCCGCTGTAGCTGTAAATGATCATCCGAATAAGGCTCGCTCGCTCAAGGCGGCAGCACGCGAGGCGTCTCGTAACGTGGAACGCGAGCTGATTCTCGATTCCCTCGAGCGCACGCACTGGAACCGAAAGCGTACTGCCCGCGAGCTTCAGATCAGTTACAAGGCCCTGCTTTACAAGCTAAAACAACTGGATATAGACGGCGCGGCCGATTTGGAGCAGGAATCGGCAGAAGCGCCTCGCTAGACGCGAGGCTTGCACGATCTTCCAAAAGATGTGCTTACGACATCACAGTTCGGTACGAGGCTCGGTCCGAGGCGAGCGATGAGAAGACTCACCTTGATCGTTGGCTTGGTTGCGGCCGCATTGCTGTGTTTCCCAGGTGCATGGGCGCAGCAGACGCCGAAGGATTCTCAATCCGCCGGCCCCGTGACGCCGATCCAGCCGTTGTCTCCATTGACGGATGGGAGTGGCGGCAATCAACCCATACCAGTCAATGGAGTACTCACTCAAAGCGGTCCACAGTCAGGAGCTTTACCGCAACAACAGCCTGATACTCATGTTCTCTCGAGCGCCGAGAGTCTCGGCGTGGGTTCCCTGCGCGGGTTCCGGCGTCTCTTTGATCCTGCACTGAACCTTTCGGAATTTGACGAAACGGGGCTAGTGGCCGGACAAACTACTCTCGTGAGCAATATGGGCGGCAGTCTAG
>Ga0210384_10008220_pt1 | contig 10907 bp, 11 predicted proteins | sample IncBWH2MmetaG_FD_160574 | JGI IMG/M metagenome (GOLD analysis project Ga0210384, IMG submission 160574) | Forest soil microbial communities from Barre Woods Harvard Forest LTER site, Petersham, Massachusetts, United States - Inc-BW-H-2-M | ecosystem: Environmental > Terrestrial > Soil >...
ATCACCGCTTTGGCAAATTCAGGGCTGTGGGCAAAGACGGTACTTTTCGCTACTTACGATGAGAATGGCGGATTTTTTGACCACGTGGCGCCGGTTACAGCCCCTCTGGGCACGCCGGGCGAATACGTCACCGTACCGGTCGACCCTACCGTGGCAGGCCCTCCTCCGTTGGGCCCGATTGGATTGGGTTTTCGTGTGCCGATGCTAATCATCTCTCCGTTTAGCCGCGGCGGGTTTGTGTCCTCGGATCTCTTCGATCACACCTCTGTGTTGCGATTCCTGGAAACACGATTTGGCGCTGAAGTGCCTAACTTGAGCGCTTGGCGTCGTACCGCCGTGGGTGATCTCACTAGCGCATTCAATTTTAAAGCGCCTGACCAGTCAATTCCGACTTTACCGTTCCCCCTGGTAAATTTTCCGCAGATAATTCAAGAATGTGTAGCGAACCTCGCTGGCACAACTCCATTTACGGTGCCGAACACGCAGTCCTCCCCGATGCAGGAGGCTGGAACGGCGTCCCGGCCAAGTGGTAAGTGCTAGTTGTTCTCTAAGATGGGAACAGGCGATGCAACTCCCGGGCAAAGCCCATAGGGCCTTGCAGGAAATTCTTCAGAACTCCGCGATGTTCGCCAAGGAGAAGAAGAAGGAAAAGAAAAGCGAGTCGTTGAGTGGTGTGGTGAGGCTGAGCGTTTCTGATTCTGTGCGTCCCTGGCAGTCCTTCTGCGATCGTGTCACGATCGTGCCAAGGAGACCCGGCACAGAATCGAAAACAAGATGGAAACCAATAGACCCGCCATTCGAACCACAGGAGAGGCGCTTGCTCCTACGAAGCGTCCTTCTGGTTTTGAGTCTGGCCATTGCTTTTGCGGTTGCTGCGGTCTTCCCCGTGTGGGCTCTCGTTGTACTGTCCATCATCGCTTATGATGGCATCAAACCACGCAACAGCTAGTGTAGTGTCCAACAAATAACTAGACATATAGAGTGGCTTGGTGTACGTTGAGTCATGCCGCGATTCGCTCCTGCCGTCAGTCTGAGTATCGGTGATCAGAATGAGATTCAGGGATGGTTGGTGGCCCATGGAACGCCACAGCAAGTGGCCCTGAGGAGCCGCATTGTCCTGGCCGCGGCTGAAGGGCGCTCGGACAGTGCCATTGCGCGTCAGCTACAGGTGAACCGCCATACGGTCATTCTGTGGCGGCAACGCTTTTTGCAAGAGGGCAAGGAGAGTTTGTGGGAGGTGGCGCCGGGCAGGGGCCGCAAGCCGACCTATGGACCCGAGAAGATTCAAGCCGTCGTGGACGCGACCTTACAGACCAAGCCCAAAGGGATGACCCAATGGAGTTGTCGATTGATGGCGGAAAAGCAAGGGTTGAGCAAGTCCACGGTCAGCACCATCTGGCGCAGCCATAATCTGAAACCGCACCGAGTCAAAACGTTCAAACTGTCGCGCGATCCTAAGTTTCTTGAGAAGCTGACCGATGTGGTGGGGCTGTATCTGAATCCGCCAGAAAAGGCACTGGTGTTGTGCGTGGACGAGAAGAGCCAGATCCAAGCGCTAGACCGCACTCAGCCTGGGTTACCGATGAAGAAGGGCCGCTGCGGCACGATGACTCACGACTATAAGCGAAATGGCACGACCACACTGTTCGCGGCACTGGAAGTCTTACAGGGTCGGGTCATTGGCCAGTGCTATGAGCGGCACCGACACCAGGAATTTCTCAAGTTTCTTCACCGACTCGAGGGAGAGTTTCCTGGAGACGTTCCGCTGCACTTGATAATGGATAACTACGGTACTCATAAGCATCCACGGGCGGTGTCCTGGCTCAAACGACACCCTCGCTTCATCTCTCACTTTGTGCCGACCAGTTCCAGTTGGCTGAATCTGGTCGAACGCTGGTTCGGAGAGCTGACTTCCAAACGCGTGCGCCGAGGTTCGTTCTTCAGTGTCGACGATTTACAAAGCGCCATTCTAGATTTTCTGAATGCCTGGAACGAGGATCCGAAACCCTTTGTCTGGAAGGCGACGGTCGAATCCATCCAAGCGAAACTTTCTCGCTGCCGCCAGACCCCGGAGCAAATCCAGCCCGGATGCACGAGGCCGCGAACCAAAAAGAGGAAGAATGGACTGTCTAGCTAATTCTTGGACACTACACTAGACTAGTCTAGAAGGTTGTCGAAGCAGGTTAGACTTGATCAACATTTCCGGTTAGCTCGGGCTAAATCCGCCTATTGTTAGGCTTTACATCGCTTGCAGGTGACTTTCAGCCGAATCCCTAGTCTTGAACAGGCAGAAACCCTCGCAATGGGCGGTTTCCCAACTTTTTCTTTGGCCGAGCATGTTGAGCCGAATACCCGCCATATTTTCCAAGACGGGCCTGATCTCTTAACTCTCGAGAGTGTTCCTAAGCGAACAGACATCCCATTAGAGGTTTCTTATGATGTGGCGTGCGCAATGACCTCGAGTAAATGAGCGTCAGCGCAGTACGCGGCAACAGGATTGCTGGTTCTCGCGCTCAGAAGCAAGGAGATAAAAACATGCTTGGGATAATCGCTGCGGTCTTGATTGTTCTCTGGTTGCTTGGGTTTCTTGCATTTCATGTAACCACAGGTTTCATTCACATCATGCTAGTCGCTGGCCTAGTTCTTCTCGTCTGGCATTTCCTTGTAGGTCGAGGAGCTGCCGCCTGAAGGGCTTTTGACTACCGGCCGTGGTCGATTCCGTCGCGTCGGCCGCTCGGAATGGTGACTGAACAACAGGGATCAGCGCCTGGTGAGGCCAAGATGGGCAGCTTTCAACATCCCCTTCGCACGAAGCTGCCTCTCGCCAGGCGCGTTTCACCGGTAGACAGGCCCGATGACACGTGCGTGGCTCGAGTTCTCAAAACTATCGTAGGGGAAACGAAGCGGTATCTGGGCGGGTCAGTACGGTAGAGCTAAAAAGGACAACTTTTCTTCCTACAGGGAGAGAAAAAACGCTCCATCAGAGCTGCGAGGGGCTGTCGTCCACCACCCAGTCCACCCTGTATACGAACCGGCGGCACTGACTGAACTGTTTCGCGCAGCGTCCAGCCGCACCGCCAACTTTCGTGCGATAGCCACATTCGCCATCCCGAGAATGCCACGGCGAAAACTTCAAACGCAGATAGTTCCGCCGTCTCACACGTCTGATAGTCAAACTCCTTGAACAGGGGTGCGGCACGGCCCGTTTTGCGATGCTTCCGTTCCGCCTGCTTCAACTCTGTCTGAATCTTGGCCTGCCGACGATCGTTTTTTCGCCCTAGCACGTAGTCCGCACTCTCGGCTTCCCATCAGGCCATCAGCTCTTCCCGACAAAACCCCGAGTCGACTTGCACCAGGATGCCCACGGCGGATCACACGGAACGAATCTGCATCAATGTCCGATGGCCGCAACCGCGCACACAGCAGAAACTCCCCCAGAAAATGTCGATAGCAGATAGCAATAGTGGCCGTGACAGGAACGCCCTTCCTGATTTCTATGCAGCGGATTTGTAGCGCCCCTTCGCGCTGGCCTGGGTCAGTTCCAGCCGGTTCACCGTGCTCTTGCCTGGCAAAGCTTCTTTGTTCGGATCCAACTTTGCGACCAACACCCCCAGCAAGGATTGTTCCGTAACTCGTCGTGGGCGGTCAGATCTTCACAGCCGAGTGCCAGGCCACAAGGCTGATGCTGCTTTTGGACAAAACTTCTTTCGGCAAAAAGAGTTACGCCAGAAGCGACAGCCGTTTTCTATTTTTCCGTGAGAAATCCAGACTAGCTTTTTTCAAACACGATTCACTGGCGGGAATCGAGTCTCACCTCAAAAAGAGTCTGCTGACCCCAACAACCGTCCCGAGATTCCTTAGAAGACAATCTTCAGAGCAAACTGGACTTGTCGCGAGGTCGTGTTTGTGTACGTAATTTGACCCGCGTTGCCAAGCGGAGTTTCGTTCGTGATGCTGCCGGCGAAGATGGTGCCGTTCGGTAAGCCGAAGTTTGGGTGGTTCAGGATGTTGAAGAACTCCGCACGAAACTGCAGCTTCCCGGCCTCGCCGAGGAACCCTAGCGCCGAGTCTTTTCCCAGCGAGAAGTCCCACGTCCGCAGCCCCGGTCCCCGCAACATGTCGCGGCCGGCGTCGCCAAGATACCCAAAAGAACACATCGATAGCAGGTTTGCCGGGTCATTCGACGGGCACGGTGCTGTCTGTTTCTGTCCTACCAACGTGAACATGTTGGGATTGAACCACTGGTTGGCGTTGCCGCCGGCGTAGATCGTGCCGTGGTTGTAAACTACGGCATTAGGGTTGACGGCCTTCGCCCCAGCCAAGTTGGCAGTTGTAACTAAGTTGGGCCTGTCCCCCTGGTCGCCAGCAAAGACACCCGAATTCGAGATAAGGCCCACGACGTTCGGCGCGAAAGCTAACCCGGACTGGATGGACACGATGTTCCCGATCCACCAGCCGTCGAGGAACTTAGCGGCAAAGTTGTCAGACGCGATGTTCGGGAAGCGATACAAGACGTTGAGGCTAAAGTCATGTGGCTCGTCCGTGCAGGACGGGCCCTTGTCATGGATCGGGAAGATCGGATCGACACCGTGGGTAGAGCCTGGGGCGTTTATGCCACAGTCGTTCGAGTACTGCTGAGCCTGGGCGGTGTCTAGACTCTGCGACCATGTGTACGTGCCCTGGAACTCTAACCCGTGGGACACGTGCTTGGTTACCTCGACTTGCAGAGAGTTGTACCAAGAGTCAGCGCCGGCCGTGACCATAGCTGCGGTGCCCCAGTTTGGGTTGACCCTTGTGAGTATCGAAGGATCGGGACCCCAGAACTCGATCCCGTTTGTGACCGAAAGCGGAATGTTCCAGTTGAATTCTCTTATGGTGAAGAGGTTGCGTCCGCGACTTCCCACATACGACACAGATAACGCCATGTTGCCCGGCAACTGGCGTTCGCCGGTCAGATTGTACTGCAGCAGGTAGGGCTGTCCGCTGTTGTAATTAAACGAGGCTATTTCGCGGCCAGCGTCTGCGGGCGAGAAGGTGAGGGGGAGCGTGATCACTTGACCAGTCGTGTTCTGGGCGTTACTCGAGGTAGTAAACGGCGGAAGCGCCCTTGCCTGGTTATTGAGCGCGCTGCCTATATTTCCAACGTCGTAGTACACACCGACCCCGCCACGGAGAGATGTGTTCCCCTTCCCCGTCACATCCCAGGCAAACCCGATCCGCGGACTAAAGTTTTTCAAGGAGGCGTTGCGCATGATCGGGCCCTGTGTCGTCGTCGCATCCGTCTGGACGTTCAGGAACCGATAGTTGTGCCCGTGGGATTCCCGCGGCGTGGTAGTGAATTCGTACCGCAAACCCCAGTTCAGCGTCAGCCGCTGCATCACGCGGAAGTCATCCTGTGCGTAGAACCCCAGCGTGTTGAAAACATAGAAATGGTGAAGGAGTGAGCCTGGCGTGATAGCGGTTAAATTACTCGGAATTCCTGCCAGGAAGCTCGCGACGTCGGGAAAGCTCAATCCCCCGCGCGCGTTCGGCAAACCATTCAGGCTCACATTGAACCGGTTGAAGAGCACGCCAAATTTCAGCGCGTGGCGCCCCTTGGTCCAATAGACGTCATCGCTCAAGGTGTAGACGTTCTGGACGCTGGAAACAGGCAGGCTGGCTATGCCACCAAAGTCGTTCAGCGCGCCATTGCCAATGGAAATGGTCCCCATCCGCATTCCCTGCACGAACGAGTACTGGGGACCTATCAGATTTGTCGGAAATAAATCAACGGCATTTGTGGGAGTGCGGCTAAACGACATCCGGGCCGTGTTCAGCAGCGTCGGCAAAAAGATGTGATTCTCGGACAAAGTCGCAAACTCGTTGCGACCTGCAAACTCGGTCGCGAAGCCAGGATCCTGCAGCGGGGTATCGGCAACACCATCGTCAATCGTGTAGCGGGCAAAGAAGGTGTCCGAGGCCGAGAGGTTCTGGTCCACCCTGATTTGAGCATAGTTTATGTCGGTCCTAGCGGTGGACGGAAAGGTGAACCGGTCGTTCGGCGCGGCCGGTGTAACGCTCGGCAAGTTCGGGTACGGGTAGAGATTCGCCAGCGGCACAATGACCGGAGTCACGGTGCCGCTGCTGAGGCTCGCACACGGGTTATTTATCGTCAGGATTTGCTTGGACCTGGGATCATAACAGTTTGCAGGTATCACTGCGTCGATAGTGGACTGGCCCAAGTTCTGCCTCAAACCTTCATAGACGGCGTAGAAGAAAGCCTTGTTTTTCTTGAGCGGGCCGCCGAACGATCCCCCAAAATTGTTCCGCTCGAAGCGCGGCAGGCGCGGGCCACCACTTAGGAAGCCGTAATCGAACCAATTCCGGGCATCCAGCGCGCTGTTTCGGAGGTATTCGAACACGTCTCCATGGAATTGGTTCGTCCCGCCCTTACTCACCATCACCAGTTGGCTACCCATCGACATCCCGTATTCCGCGCTGAATGAGTTCGTGATTACCTTATACTCCTCGATTCCGTCCACGCCCAGGGTGGTCCCGGCTTCTGTACCGGAACTACCAGAAAAAGCGTTCGTCAATCGTGCTCCATCGAGCATAATGTTGTTTGACCGCATGGGCGCTCCGTTGCTACTAAACCAGGTGCCGGTCGTGCCCTGGCCATTCCCGATGGCCGCGGCTTTTGCGACTCCCGATTGCATCAGGGTTAGGTCGATATAGTTCCGGCCGTTTAGCGGCAGGTCCGCCATTTGATCTGAGTTCACCAGGCCGCCCAGCGAGCTGTTCGTCATGTTGACCAGTGGCGGTTCCCCGGTGACCACTACCTGTTCCTCCATCCTGCCCACCTGGAGCGTGAAGTTCACCACCGCTTCCTGGGTCACGTCGAGCACCAACCCTTCATGTGTCTCGGTCTTGAAGCCTGTACTCTCGGCCCTCACGGTGTAACGGCCGACCGGCAGCGCCGGGAATCGATAGGCCCCTTCCTCGCTCGTCAGGAAAATTCGCCTCAGATCCGTTCCGACATTCAACACGGTTACAGTCGCATTCGGAATCGATGCGCCGCTCGCGTCCTTCACTAGCCCCAGAATCGTGCCGGTGGGTAATTGCGCAATCACTGGCATCGCCCTGAACAAGAGAATCAACGCGAGTAGCCATACAAACCGGCCAGGACTCCCACCGACACTCTTGTTCCCACTCATGTCGCCTCCCTCGCGATGCGAGACTTTCTGCCGCCAGGCTGCGCCAACGCGAGTCGTCTGCTCTCCCCGCATGGCCGTGCCTATATCCGTCGCGTTCTGGTCATTTAGATTAGATCCGCGAAGGCCTTCTCTCCGTAATCGTAACTCTGCTTCATCGCGTTCAGAAATTCTGCGCGTATCTCTATGTTCTGGTACTTCTCCGTGAGTTTTTCCGATTCCTCCCGGCTCTTGTCTGCCGCTTAACCGATATGCGTGTCGTGATCGACGATCATGTGCGCTACGAGCTCTCGAAAACTGCGGACTTCCTGAGTTGGTCTGATGCGAACCTCCTCGACGTAACCATGAGACGTCGGCGATATCGATTCAGAATTGTGATGTCGTTCGGTAAAAATACCATCAAAATTCCGGTTACGCCCGGTTTTTAAGCCGCGATGGTTGTGCGTTACGCGGGCTAGCACACCTTTTGGGAGAATCCTGGCCCAAAACCGGCGGAAACCGAGAATTCACGACTTCGGTCCTCTGATTCGAAGTTAGTAATTCCAGTCCATCGTGGCCGTCGTGGATTCAGATTGCTTTCTGAACCTGGTAGAGCTAACATCGATTCAGTAGTCACGATCTTAATACTCGACTGAAATCAGAAGTACAAACCCTCCCAAAGGTTCAAATGGTCCGACAGCCGAACAGCGTGTATTACCGCGGAGTTTCCTGTTCTCGATGCAGAGAGCCAATTCCTGTTTCTGCCAGGGTCATCGGCTTGCAGCACGAAGTGGGCGCGTTTACGCTCAGATGTAAGGTATGCATGGGAGAAAGCGTTTACGCGGTCACCGAGATTCAGGATTTCGAGGGAGAACCAAGGTCGCGACGGTCGGCGACCTACCAGAATTCTTTGCGTTCACGCGCGGCGAACGGATAGACTGTTGGCCTACAGAGTCCTCGCAATCAATGCCGAGTTTTCCCGATCACCTGGGACCTGCCGCATAACACCCGCGGAGTGCCTCGTCGGTTTAAACATGAACGACGCAAGGGTCTGGGAGCCGTGCTGACTAGACAGCCCTGTTTCTTGCCTTCTCGTCTTGCGGCGAAAACAGTTCGTTGACTTCGACACGGTCGGCTGTCAGAGTAAAACTACTCTCAGTTCGAAAGGAGGGCCCCATGCCCCATTACCTAGTACAGGCTGCGTATACTCCAGAAGCTTGGCAGGCCCTGGTCAAAAACCCGCATAGCCGCATTGAGGCAGTCCGTCCCGCGATTGAACGCCTGGGCGGAAAACTTATCGGCGGCTGGGCGGCGTTTGGCGACTACGATACCATCTTGATCGCCGAGCTTCCCACGAGCGTAGACGCTGCTGCGATTGCCATCGCCGCCGCGGCAGGCGGGAGCTGCAAAGCAGTCAAGACGACGGCGCTGCTGACAGCCGACGAGACAGTTGAAGCTATCAAGAAAGCGTCGAACACTGGATATCGGCCCGTAGCGGAAAGCTCAGCCGCCGCGGCTAAGAGATAGTCAATCCTGAGCCGAAAACCCGCAACGCCTTTCGGGCACCTCGGCCCACGCCTGCAACGCCGGGGTGCCCGAGTTATTTAAGACGCTGTCGTGCAGATCCTTGATCTCGTCGTTCAGCAATCGATCTTTACACTGACCTATTACAACTGATCGGCAGAGGAGTCGATTGTCGAAACGGCTGCTGCATCCGATGACACTAGAGTCTCGTGTATGGTGAAACGCTCCCCCTTGGGCGTTGCCCATGAGCAACTGTAGGCTAATGCCCCGCGTCACGATTTGCCAAAAGTCGCAAATGCCCCGTGCACGTATACACTTGCGGTCCGCTTCCTGTTTCTCGTTCTGCAAATCGAATGTCGTCGTGGAAGGGACCACTGCTCGTGGATCTCAGCACGCGACCGCGCGCCAGCCGGAGTTGCGGCGAGAGCTTCGCGACGCTCTGCGACCTGGAAGCCAACCCAAAGTCCAGTTGTGCCGACAACGCCGGTTTCGAGAAAACTGCGGCGATCCAGTCTGCGAGTAACAACGCCTACTCCGCGCCTCCAACTTCGGCGTTTGGTGCGCTCGCAATTAGTTCCGCGCTCGCACCGGTACTGTTTGTGTCGGCCTTCCAGGCAGCACTATGCAGCTTTGCGGCGTGGTGAATCGCCGCGCGGATTCGTTGGTAGGTGCCACAACGGCAGATGTTTCCGGTCATCGCAGCGTCGATTTGCATGTCAGTCGGTTCTGGGGTCTTGGCAAGAAGCGCCACGGCCGACATAATTTGGCCGGACTGACAATAGCCGCACTGCGGAACGTCCATCTCGATCCAGGCCTGCTGCACCGGATGGCTGCGATCGGGGGAGAGGCCCTCGATCGTAGTGACTTTTTTCCCGGCGATGCCGGAGACCGGCGTGATGCAGGACCGCGTAGCCTCACCGTCGATGTGAACGGTGCAGGCTCCGCACAAGGCCATACCGCAGCCAAATTTTGTGCCGGTCATGCCAAGCGTATCGCGTAAGACCCAGAGGAGTGGCATGTCAGGATTGACGTCGACCGTCTGCGGTTTGCCATTGAGATTGAACTGGATTGCCATCAGAACCTCCCGACAACTCAGAGCCAATCTTACTGCCGTTTTAGTAATTCCTGTCTTAATTCTGCTTTGGGGCAAAGCGTACGGCAGTCTCCGTGCCACGCTGCTCTGCCAGCACTGGGATTTCCCCGTCAAAGATGGTCTCGCATCGAGTGGAATTTGGTTTGGAAGCGCAAATCGGTAGTCTTAACTGCGAGTGCGTGGGCTTCCGATTCGAGTGGCAGCAGACGCGGGCGGAGACGCTTTAACACGAGGCTTTACTATGCACCCGCCATTCTCGGGGAAACTTGGTTTCCTTTTTCGTTTGGACCGATGGCGCCAACCAGCCATCCGCGAGGAATGGCTTTTTTACCTGCGACAATCCCTTCCCGTGGCTACTTCTCGACGGTCAGTTGATTCGTAACCGAAAACACGCCCGGAACCGATTTTGCGCGCACGTCGGCGAGAGTCTTGTCGGCGGCGTTTGCGACCACCCCAACCAGCGTCACGTGCCCATTTTTCACGATGACATGGATGGGTGGTACGGCTTGCATCGCATATTTCTCCATACCGGGCGCCGAATAAATCGCGCGATATTCTGCTAGGCGAATTCGGTCGTCGTTTGGAGAGACCGGCAAGACCTCGATTTGGTTGTCGACAGCCGAAACGCCCTCGATCGATTTGACTGCTGCTGCCGCGTCGGACTTGAGTGTTGGTTTGACGACTTGGCCCAGCAAGGTAACGCGGTCGCCGTCAACCTTGAACGCCAAGTTATCGAACACCGAGTAAAACGGCTGTGTCACCAGGACGTGCCGCACTTCCTTCTCGAGTCGGGCCTGGCCTCCCGGGTGCTGCTGACCTTGCGCCAGAGAGGAAACCGCCAAAGTCATCGCAACAAGCCATCCAGCTACCACAAGACGGGCCATTTTCCAGGAAAGGGTCGACATGATCGTTCCTCCTACTTGCAAAGTTAACTCCGAAACCGTGCGTGTAGGTGGCCTACTAACACGCGAGGTATAGCACATTTATCGGATTGACGTCGGTTTATTCTCATTGGACGGAGCCCTGCGCCCGATGGAGAAGCTTATTATATTCTGCTGATCCGTTCTGGTGTTTTGCTTTTCCACTCGTTGGTGATCGGTGCAGGGCAGCGGACATTACAC
>Ga0210384_10008222_pt1 | contig 10906 bp, 9 predicted proteins | sample IncBWH2MmetaG_FD_160574 | JGI IMG/M metagenome (GOLD analysis project Ga0210384, IMG submission 160574) | Forest soil microbial communities from Barre Woods Harvard Forest LTER site, Petersham, Massachusetts, United States - Inc-BW-H-2-M | ecosystem: Environmental > Terrestrial > Soil >...
TGGATCGAGATATTGCCCCTTGACGTAAACTTCGCGGACGCTGCGCTGCTGCCCTGCGATGACGGGAGTGGATTGAGGGTTCGACGACAGGCCAGAGGAATCATCTCTCGACATGAGCCGGAAATCGCCCAGAACGTTGGACGAAAAAACATGCTGGTAGGAGAGAATGCCGATCGTTTCGTTGCTGCTGCGATCCTGGCGTTGTCTGACGGCTTGCTGCAAAAATTCGTTGGGGACCTGAAACACCGTCTGCTCGTGGCGAACGATAAAGCCGAGACGATCGCGCTCCGTGAGATCGCGTTCGTAGTGCGCCGCAAAGCTGCTGGTAGTGGCGCGATTGGTGAAGTCGTCGAGCACCGGCGGATCGAGGTAGCGATCGGTAAGAGCGCCTTCCGCGCTGACTCCGAGAGTGTTCTTACCCCAACCCTGCTGCACCATCAGATAACCGTCTGTAGTGTCGAAGCTGCCGCCGGAGGCGACAAACTGGCCGTGGAGGCCAGGCCGTGAATCGTGGGTCGTGGAAATCTCAACCACCCCACCAAGTTTTCTCCCGTATTCAGCTGGGAAATTCGCGGTCAGTATGGTGACCGACTCCGCATCGTCGGCCTCGATCTCAGGCGCGAACGAGGGTGAACGGTTGTCGGTCAAGGGAACTCCATCCACGACGTATTGCGTCTGGTACTCCGAGCCTCGCGGATGCAACACGCCATTTGATTCCAGCAGCCAGCCCGGCTGCGAATTCACCAGATCAATGACCGAGCGCCCGGGCAGGGCCGTGCTGCGATGTTCGAGAGTGTCGCCTCCTACTCGATTAAGCGTGCCTGTACGGTGGGGATCAACCAGGGTATCGGAGTCCCTCACTTCGACTGCGGTCTGCGTAGTCGCGACCGACAGCTGAATCCGAAGTTCGACTGAAATCGCGGACCGAATTTCTACGACGCTTGAGTAGAGAGCGAAGCCGGGGCGTTTCGCGTCGACGCGGTACATGCCGAAAGGCAACTTTCTCGCCACCAGAGCGCCTGCCTGATCGGTGACATAGCTCTGGCGGAACTGATTTGCGTCCGAAACAAACTCCACCGAAGTTTGCAGACCCAGCCCGGCCGGGTCAACAACTTTGAGCCGCACAACTCCCGAATTGCTCTGTCCGAAGAGCTGCCCCACGAACAGACAAACCAGCAGGCACTTCCTCATTATTTTTGGCCCTACGGAAAGATTCTACCGCGAGTTGCACTGCTTCTGGTGCGGCGGGTAACCGGTGCAATCAGGCGACTACACAGCTCGTCTTGGATGGCACACGTCGCCACGACGACTGTATCAGACAGGCTATTCCAACTGCTTCCCCTTGGTTTCAGGCAACTGCGTGGCTACCAAACACGCCAGCAAGAAAGACGCGCCGCACAAATAGAAAGCCCAGCTCAAACCCTTTGTTTGTCCCACGTGCCCGATCACGAACGGTGCAATCGAACTCATGGTGCGTGCGCCGTTGTAGGTAAATCCGAGGGCCCGGGCCCGCACTTCAGTGGGAAAAATTTCGCTTCCGATGATTCCCGAGCCGGAGAAAAATCCGGTGCCGAAAAATGCCAGCACGGTGCCCAGCACCATCACGGCCCACGGTGCCCGAGCCGTGGCATAAATCGGCACAATCAGGGCTGCCATGAATGTATATAAAAGAAATGACTTGCGCCGGCCCAGCCAGTCCGCGACCCAGCCAAAGCTGGCGTACCCGGGAAACATTCCCACCAGATTGAGCACCACCAGTAAAGTTGTGGTTCCCATGATTCCGAAGCCGCGCCCGCCTTGCTCCACAGGCAAGGAGAGATATGGCGGAATCCATGTAAACAATCCCCACCAGGCAAACATCCCAAAGAAATTCGTAAAAAGCAGCGCCAGAGTGTATTTCGCATAAGGAGGTTTGAAGAGGCCAACGAATTCGGTTTTCGCTCCGGTCCCGGCTGAGTTGCGGACTACTGTGTTCCCGCTCCTGGTCTGACGTTGCTGCCACATCTCCGACTCGGGCACCCCGCGGCGAATCCACAACACCACCAGCGCGGGCAGAATGCCGACGAAGAACGCCGCGCGCCAATCCGCAAAGTGAAACACGATCCCGACTGCCAGCGCGGCGAGAGCATAGCCGATCGCCCACGAGCTTTGAACAATCGAGATGGCTTTGGCCCGCAACTCAGTGGGCCAGGTCTCGGCCACCAGGGTGGCGCCGGTGTTCCACTCTCCGCCCATTCCCAACCCGAGGATGAAACGGAAAACGGCCAGCATCAGCACCGAGGTCGCGAGGCCGGATGCGAACGAACAAACTGAGTAGGTAAGGATGCTCAGCATGAGGGCGCGTTTACGGCCGAGGCGATCGGCAATGAATCCGAAGGCAACCCCGCCGATCCCGGAGGCCAGCAGGGTCAGGCTGTTGAGGAAACCGGCGGTGCCCTTGGTCATGCCCAGGTCGCGCATGACGTGCGCCAGCACCAGGGCATACAGCATCGCGTCGAAAGCATCGAGCATCCAGCCCAGGGCGGCAGCCAAAAGCGTCCGGCGTTGGGCGGGAGTGGCCTGTGCGAAGGGGAAGCCGAAGCTTGTTGGCATGGGACGGATTGTTAATGGTCGGGAGCCAATTGGCAAATTTTCTATGCGGTTTTCAAAAGATGGAAGTATCGGCGAGCTTTGCGGACATCTCGCGCTATCTGTTCCCGCAGCGCTTCCACCGAGGGAAACTTGATCTCATCGCGCAGACGCTGTAGAAAATAAATCTCCACTTCGGTCTCGGGTGTTAATTCGATGGGATGAAAGTTCAGGAGGTGGCTTTCGACCGCAAACGATTCGGCACCAAATGTAGGGCGACCACCGACGTTGGTCACCGAGTCGAAGCACTCGTCCCCCACGCGGGTACGCGTGACATAGACGCCGTCCCGGGGCACAAATTCTTCATAGCGACTCAGGTTAATGGTGGGAACGGTGTATTTCGAGCCGTATCCTCGTCCCCGGCCCGGGGTTGAAAGCATGCTGAACGGATGCCCCAGCAAGTGCCGGGCGCGGCTGATCCGGCCTTCGCTCAAAAGTTTGCGCACATGGCTGCTGGAGACGGGTTCGCCCCGCAGCTTCATCTCGGGATAGACTTTCACTTCGAACCCCATCTCGCGTCCGAAATCCGCGAGCGTCTCCACATTTCCCTCCGCTTTGTGCCCAAAGTGAAAGTTGTAGCCTTCGTGCACTTCGCGGGCGTGCAACTGCTTCCGGAGGATCTCTTCGGCAAACTGCCGCGGAGTCATCAGCGAAAGATCGCGCCCGAAAGGCAGGAGCAGGACTGCATCCAGACCACTGGCTTCCAGCAGACGAAGCTTTTCCGGAGTCGGAGTGATCAGCTTGAGCCCGGAGTCAGGCCTCAGGATGCGCACCGGATGAGGCTCGAAAGTCACCGCCATCGCCTTGGCGCCCTGTTGCCGCGCCCGCTCCACGATCTCCTTGAGCACGTAGCTGTGGGCGCGGTGGACGCCGTCAAAGTTCCCAATGCTTACCAGCGCCGGGCCAAAGCCGGGGGGGACGTCCTCGAGTTTGTGGAAGACATGCATCAAGAGCAGCTTCTAGCTCCTAAAGCTTCTGGCTAAATCCAAGACCTTATCTAGCCGCAAAAGCAGCGGATCGTCTTGGATTCCTTTGCGCCCTTTGCCGTTAAGACTTTCTCTTCCCGCCTAAATTTCAAATTCCAGTTTCATCCCGTCGTACGAGAGCCGCACATTCTCCGGCAGCGACGCATTGGTCTCTTCATGCGCCAGATCGTGGCAAATGTGTGTAAAGAAAGCACGCCTGGGCTTGACGCGTTCCACGATGCGCAGCGAATTCTCCACTGTTGAATGTGTGGGATGCGGCTTGTGCCGCAGGGCGTCGAGAAACAGAATGTCGAGATCTCTTAGCTGTTCGAAGGAGGCTTCAGGTACGGCGCTGTGGTCAGTCAAGTATGCAGCCGATCCAAAGCGATAGCCGTAGATCTCAGTTTCGCCGTGGATAACGGTCACCGGCTCAAAATGAGCGCCGAACAATGCCAAGTTTCCATCTAGCTCCTTGAGTTCCACCTGCGGTAGACCGCCAAATTTATATTCCGCGTCGAAAATGTAGCGAAACATGTTGCGGATGAATACGGCCACATCAGGACGAGCGTAGAGCGGCAGTTTGCCGGGCTTATGTCGAAAACTCAACGGCCGCAAGTCATCAATGCCAAGAATGTGGTCGGCGTGAGCATGCGTGTAGAGCACCGCATCGAGGCTGCGAATATTTTCGCGGATCGCCTGCTCGCGGAAATCCGGCGTGGTATCGATGAGTACACTTTTCCCGCCATACTCAATCAGCACGGAAGGCCGGGTGCGCCGGTCTCGCGGGTCGGATGATCGGCAGACTGCGCAATCACAGCCAATGGTGGGCACGCCCATGGACGTACCGCTACCCAGCACCGTCAGCGTGGCTTTCATCGTTTCGCAGGATTCGTGCCCGTCGCCTGTGGAGGCCGGGCCAGGGCGTTGGTTACCTCTACATAGGCCATGCGCAGTTCGTAGAGACAGTTCTGCAAGAAGTTTTCTTCCGCGGGCGTCAGATTGCCCTTGGTTTTTTCCGCGAGCAGGCCGAGCGTGTCGACGGTTTGGCGCGCCCCGAGCAGATCAATCCGCGGCTGCCCCCTTTCCTCTTGCATCAACCCCAGCTGCAGCATGGCGGTCATGTAGAGCGAAGCCATGAAGCGCTCGAAGGTCATGGTCATTTCTTTCGCGGAGTGGCCGCTGAGTTCGACGCGGGCATCGAGCTCCTTGGCCGATTTGCGATAGGCATCGGCCTGTTCCTTTTGCTCCGCCGCGGTGGGTGGCGGCGGCACGGAATGATCGAGCTCGGCCGCACCCGGCCCCGGCTGATCCAGCGGGGAAGGCTCGGATGCAATCGATGTGACCTTGGTCTCCGCAGCCACGGCTGGAACCGGTTTCGTTGACACTTCTTCTTCGCTGACTTCGCGACGCAGTTCACCTTCAGATGTGAACAGTCGCCGGTCAGTTACGGTAAAACTTTCCTGCTTTTTCTCTGACATAATTCTTTTTCCTTCTTCGATTACCTGAATATTTCCGTAAACGGCAAATTTGCCACGCTGGCGGCGCTGCCGCCAGCCTCGACAAGTTTGCCAGGCGTGGCAGCCTCGCGGCGGATATAGCCCAGTGCCAGGAGGCGTTCGCCGCCGGCTACAGGCAGGGAAGAGGCGCTCGTAATCTCGCCGACGTCTTTCCCCTCTACTTGAATCTTACTGCCGACCGCAGGCAGTTTCCCTTCGATCGCAAAACCGGTGAATTTGCGGCGGACCTGTCCGCGTGAGCGGATGCGCTCTACGATCTCCTGGCCAACGTAGCAGCCCTTGGAAAAATTCAAAGCGCGCTCTTGCTCGGTCTCCTGGGGTAAGTCACGTTCGCGGATGTCGACGCCGTAACGCGGAATTCCGGCCGCGATGCGCAATAGGTCGAGCGCCGCCGTCCCCACCGGCCTGGCGCCGACTTTTGACAGCGCTTCAAAAACTCTGTCGTTGTTACCGGGTGCCAGGAATAACTCGAATAACTCCACCTGCGGGTTATCTCCGCGGATCAAGGTGACGCCGACGTCTCGCCAGGTGGTCTCGACAAATTGCAACGGCTTGAGGTCGGGTACTTCAAATCCCGCTGCCTGAAGCGTTTCTCGGGACTTCGGCCCCGCGATCCCGACCGCGGTCAGTTGGTCGCCGACGTTCGCTACCTCGACGTCGTCCATGATGATGTACTTGTCAAAGACAGCGAGGATTTTCTCCACCTGCGACTGGTCGGTGTCAACCAGCAGTGACTCTCCGCGATTGTAGGCATACAAATCGCCCAGGATGTGTCCCTGCGGGTTGAGCAGAAAAGCGTAAACGCCGCGTCCGGGCTCGAGATCGCGGACATTGTTAGTGACCATGCCGTTCAGCCAGCGTACCCGGTCTTCGCCGGTGAGCGAAATCTTCGCTCGCAAACTGAGATCGTAGAATGCAGATCCGGAAACGAGGGCATGGAACTCGCGGTGTACATCACCATAGTCGGCCTTCGGCCCCGCCACGGCTGGCTGCGCCACAGGTGCGTCCACGCTATTATTCTGTGCCATTAGGCTCATCTTCTCTGTGATTTGATTATAGCGGAGTGGCAAAGGACGGGCGTCCTCGCCCGTGTCTGCCGCAACACGGGCGGGACGCCCCCATCTCGGACGGAGTGGAATGACAATCGTCGACCGAGTTGATAACCTTCAAACCCGTGAGCCAAAAGAAACGAATCGCGGTTATTCCCGGAGACGGCATCGGCCCCGAGGTCATCGCACCGGCGGTGAACGTCATCCAGGCGTCCGGCGCCGAGGTCGAAATGACCCATTTCGACTGGAGCGCCAATCGCTACCTGGCTGACGGCGTCACCGTCCCGCCCGATGGCTTCGCCATGCTCGAGCGAGATTTTGACGCCATCCTGCTAGGCGCATTCGGCGATCCTCGGGTGGCCTCGAATATCCACGCCAAGGAAATTCTGCTGGGCATGCGCTTCAAGATGGACTTATATGCCAACGTGCGCCCGGTGCGCCTGCTCGATGCATCGCTTTGTCCACTGAAAGGAATCGAACCCATCGACATTGATTTTGTCGTGGTGCGCGAAAACACCGAGGGCGTTTACGTTGACGCCGGTGGTGTATTCAAGCTGGGCACGCCGGACGAGGTCGCAGTGCAGGAAGACATCAACACCCGCAAAGGCGTAGAGCGAGTGATCCGTTATGCCTTCGAATACTGCGAACGTCACAAGAAACAGAACGGCAGTGCGCGCAAGAGCGTGCTCATGTGTGATAAGTCGAATGCCATGACCCACGCCGGAGGATTGTGGCAGCGTGTGTTCAAGGAAGTGAGCCGCGAGTATCCGCAGATCACGCCCCAGCACATGTACGTCGATGCCCTCTGCACTCAGATGGTGCGCGACCCGAGGCAGTTCGATGTAATCGTGACCAACAACATGTTTGGCGACATCATCACCGACTTGGCTGCCGGTCTGCAGGGCGGTCTCGGCATGGCCGCCAGCGGAAATATTCATCCGGGAAAGACGTCAATGTTCGAGCCAGTACACGGCTCCGCGCCGCCGCTTGCGGGAAAGAATGTAGCGAACCCGTTGGGCGCGATCCTGACGGCAACCATGATGCTGGCGCATTTGGGCATGTCGCGAGAGGCTGAAAGGATCGAAGCAGCGGTGTTTGAAGCGGTGAGACAAAAGAAGACCACTCACGATATCGGTGGGAGCTTGGGGACGCGGGAAGCGGGAGAGTGGGTGGCGAAGAGTGTCACGAACTGAGTCGACCCCGCGAGAATGCGCAGCGGCTGAAGCCGGCTTCTGTCGTGACGCTTTCGCACGGCTGGAAGCCGTGCGCTTCCACGGCGGTTTCAACGTCGATTCTCATCGCAACGGGGATGCAAAGATGTGATGTTGATCACGCGAAGAGCGAGCGATTCCCGAAATGGCAGCACCTGCAAGGCCTAATTCCACGCCGCGCTCAGCCTGCGCAGCCCTACTAGCGCGGCAACATATCTCTTATCCATGGCGTAGGCCGCCGCGTAACATTCTTTCGCTTTCCGCCAGTCGTGTTTGTGCTCGTACACCCGCCCCAGGTTGAAATGGGGATAGCAGCGGGCTTCGTAGCGCTTCGCCACGATGGCTTTCTCGAACCACGCAATGGCGTCGTCCCACTTTTCCTGCTCGATCAGATAGGCCCCGATATCGTTGTAAGGGTTTCCGAAATTGGGATCTACCTCTATGGCCTGCAGACACTCGGCGATGGCGCGATCGTAATCGCCGAGGAAAGAATAAGTCCAGCCGCGGAAAGTGTAGGCCTCGGCCGTGGGGAAAGCATCGATGGAATGGGTGTAGAGATCGATTGCTTGGCGGTACTCGCCGGCCATCTGCTGCTCGTAGCCTTTCTGAAAGTACTCAGCGGCGGTTTGGCGAGGATCAGTATCCGACATAAACAAGTTAAGTGCGCCTGCCTGTGAGCAGGGCCAGTTCACGCCACTTCCAGTGGCAATCCACGTCGCTGAAGCCAATCTCGCGCAGCCATCGCAGTTGAGTTTCCATATCCAGCAATTTGTTGGAAGGGTCTTCCGTCTCTAACGTGCACCCAATGCGGCACAGGAATTCTTCGTGAAGCTCGGGCGTAGAAGAAGCTACATGCTCTAGGTTGCAAAAGACTCCACCGGGCGCGAGGCATGCATAAATCTCGGCGTAAAGAGCCCGCTTGCGTTCATCGATGAGATGATGAATGGCGAAGCTGGAAACCACGGCGTCAAAGCTGCCCAGTTCGGGAAGCGGGTCTTCGAGATTGTGGGCCACAACCGTTACGGAGCGATCGTCGGCAAAACGCCGGCGCGCCGCTTCCAGCATGGCGGGAGAAAAATCAACGGCCGTCGCTTTGACATCTGGATGGTCGAGTTTGACCAGGGCCAGCAGACGCCCGTCTCCGGTGCCGAGATCGAGGGTATGTTTTGCGGTCGGCGGGATAAATTCGAGAAGCGTCGACTCGCCTTCGACCCGGTGCGGGATCGAGTCGGCGCGGCCGAGATAGTCGAGCGCGTGTTCAGTTGAGGTCCACAGATTGACACTCATGCGGAGAGTATAAACTCATCTCAATGGCCAAATTCAAAACGCGATCTCAGGCCCCGATTTTTCGACTGATTCTGATACTTCTCCTCCTCACGGCTTTCGGGCGGGCACAGGCGGGGCAGTCGGACGAGAAACAAAAGGCCGCGGGCGAGGGCGCGCGCGCCACACAACCCAACCCACAACCAGCCCCGCAAGCCGCTCCCGAAGAACAGAAGATTTCGCCGCAGGAGGCGGAGAAACTCTTTCGCTCGGTAGATGAGATTCTGCGGTTCGCCAGCAAAGACACGTTGTTTCCCATCAAGCGCGAGGTCAAGCGTCGACTGGTCAGCCGCGACGAAGTGGAAGCCTACGTCACCAAGCACAACAGCGAGGACGAAGATGCCAAGCGTCTACGTCGCGCTGAGTTGGTGCTCAAGAAGTTTGGACTGCTGCCGCGAGACTTCGATCTGGGCAAATTCCTGGTGGTGCTGCTGAAGGAGCAGGTCGCGGGATACTACGATCCTAAGACCAGGACGGTGAATCTCCTCGATTGGCTGGGCGCGGACCAGCAAAAGCCGGTGTTGGCGCACGAATTGACGCACGCGCTGCAGGACCAGTCTTTCAATCTCGAAAAATATATGAAGCCGGCCGACGCCGATCTGGCCAGGAAGAAGGAAATAACTGCACAGGACATCGAGAACGACGAGCTGAGCACCACGCGGCAAGCCGTCGTCGAAGGCCAGGCCATGGTTGTGCTGGTCGATTACATGCTGGAACCGATGGGTCTGTCGCTGAAGGATTCGCCTCAAGTGGTCCAGGCCCTGAAGGACGGCATGCTGGTCGGCACCCCCGACGCCGTGCAATTCCGCAATGCGCCCATTTACATGAAAGAGGCTCTGACCTTTCCATACCGGTATGGCATCGATTTCATCGCCGACCTGGTGATCAAGGGTGGGAAAGACAAGGCCTTCGCCGAGCTTTTCCGGAATCCTCCAAAGACCACGCGCCAGATCATGGAACCACAGACTTATCTTGCCGGTGAGCGCCTGGAGCCGATGAACGTCCCCGACTTCCGGGAGGTCTTCAAGAGTTATGAACGCTTTGACGTGGGGTCGGTCGGAGAGTTCGATGTGGCCGTGCTGGTTGATCAATATGCCGGGGCCCAGATTTCTAACAAGTTGTATCCCCACTGGCGAGGTGGCTACTACTATGCGGTGCGGTCGAAGGGCGATCCGACCGCGCCATTAGGTCTGCTGTACGCCTCGCGCTGGTCCAGCCTGGAGAAGGCGTCCAATTTTGCCGCGATCTATGCTTCGGCCCTAGGCAAACGATACCTGCATGTGCACGACGTGGCGGAAGAGGGCAAGGAGGCAGCGATTCCGACCGACGCTTTGGAACATTTGACCGGCAGGCGGGCGTGGCTGACCGAGGACGGACCTGTCGTCATTGACGTGCAGGGCGACACTGTGGTGGTTACCGAGAGTCTGGATCAGACGACGACAGATAACCTGGAGAAGGAAATATTCGGAGCGGTTGCCGTGGCTGCCAAATAGTTTCTTGATTGTGTGGGACCGGGTCTCCGACCCGGTCAGGCGGCCCGGAGGGCCACACTTCCTTTCTGTGGGCCAGAACCAGCGGTGCTGCGCACCGCCCGACCGGTCAGAGACCCGGTCCCACACGGTCCGAGCAGCTTCGTTCTGTATAATCACGACTTTGTCGGTAGATCGCGAAACTTCTGAGGAGACCTGTTGGCACAAGCGGAAATCGGAATCATCGGCGGCAGTGGGCTGTACTCGATGCCCGGCCTCACTAAAGTCAAAGAGGTGCGCCTCAAGACGCCATTCGGCAAGCCTTCGGACGCCTACGTCCTGGGCACGCTGGAAGGCCGCAAAGTTGCGTTTCTGGCTCGCCACGGACGAGGGCACCGTATTCTTCCCACTGAACTGAATTTCCGGGCCAATATTTACGGCTTTAAGCAGCTGGGCGCCGAGCGCATCGTCTCGATCTCCGCCGTGGGGTCGCTGAAGGAAGAGCACAAGCCGCTGGAGTTCGTGATCCCAGACCAATTTTTCGATCGCACTCGCCACCGCGTCGATACATTTTTCGGGAACGGCATCGTGGCCCACATCGCTTTTGCCGATCCCATCTGTCCCCAGCTTGCTCAGGCTGTGGAAGGCGCGTGCAAGAAGGCTGGAGTGACCGGCAAGCGCGGTGGAACCTATGTCTGCATGGAAGGTCCGCAGTTTTCGACCAGGGCCGAATCCAACGTCTAT
>Ga0210384_10008223_pt1 | contig 10904 bp, 11 predicted proteins | sample IncBWH2MmetaG_FD_160574 | JGI IMG/M metagenome (GOLD analysis project Ga0210384, IMG submission 160574) | Forest soil microbial communities from Barre Woods Harvard Forest LTER site, Petersham, Massachusetts, United States - Inc-BW-H-2-M | ecosystem: Environmental > Terrestrial > Soil >...
CCAGCGAAGCCCGATCCCCAGTGCCATGAGGCAGATGCCGATAAAGAACACCAAAGTCCGTTTCCACGATATGGTGGCTTGCGGCAGCAGCAACGAAAATGAAAAATCCAACGCGATTCCGGTCCACCAAAGTAGCGCGATGAGAATAAGGGAGCCTCTGTCGCGGGCTTGCGCGGAACCACTTGCTCGCTTCACTCTCCACGCGACCATTTCCGGCAGTATCCACGACGCGAACGCGCCCCAAAACATCAGAGCGTAAATGGGTCCCGCGAAAAAAGGCACAGGGCGCAATTCTGAAATCTCTCGAGCAAGTTAACTTATAAACCCGGGTCTGCACTCTTGGCGATGGAGTTATCCCAGGTCGAATCATCTGAAACACCTGTTGCGCGTGGCGTTGTGGGGGCGATTTAGGTTAACGAAAATCCTGTAACACTTCTGTAACAGAATATTTCTGCAACCCTCGCTAAGATTCATTTAGTTTCTATAAGTTGCGCGAAAAGGTTTTATCGCTGTGATCGAAAATTGCTATTGGACAGGTCTCCCGTCGTTCCCTATCGTGGATAACATGTCTACATCATTACCCTTGGATGATTCGTCTGTTGATTTTCTGCACGAACTCGGCAGCAGTATGGCGTCAGCGGACGCTTTGCATGAGGTCCTCGCGCGCGTTGTGGATTTTCTTTCGGCCCTGGTAAAGTGTGATTCCTGCCTGATTTATGTTCTCGAAGACGAGCAACTGCTGTTGCGGGCCTCGAAAAACCCGCACCCGGACGTGGTCGATCGTCTGAAACTGAGTGTTGGAGAAGGCATCACCGGATGGGTGGCGGAACACCGCGAACCGGTGGCGGTCTCGAAGAACGCTTCCAAGGATCCGCGCTTTCAAGTCTTCCACGAATTACCCGAAGACACTTACGAAGCCTTCCTCTCGGTGCCCCTGATGTCGCGTGGTCGCGTGGTGGGCGTGATCAATTTGCAGCATCGCCGCCCTCACGTTCACAACCAGCGGGAGATCCGGCTCATCTCGACCGCGGGTTTTCTGGTGGGAGCTGAAATCGAGATGGCCCGACTGGAAACCGAGAACACCAACCTGTCGCAGCAACTGGAAACCCGAAAAATCGTGGAGCGCGCCAAAGGCATTCTGCAGCGCGACCTCTCGCTGGATGAAGAGCAGGCTTACCTCGCCTTGCAACGGCAGAGCCGCCAGACCCGTAAATCAATGCGCCAAGTGGCTGAAGCGGTTGTGCTGACCGATGAGTTACGGCGCAACTCCCGAACTAACTAGCCACCACGGTATTGCTTCTTTGCAGATTAAGCCAATACAGGAGATGCGGAAGCGGACCATCAGGTTTGGTGGCCGCTTCCGCTTCTGAGTTTTACTTGGCTGGTTGGGAGTCGGGGATCGGGCCTAATCCTGCCGTTTCTGCAACTGGAGTCGCCAGCTTCGGCGAAGCAAATTGCAGCGCCATACCAATGTCTTTCAGTCGCAGTGTACCGACGACTGACTCTCCGCCTTCCTTGTGGAGAACCAGACTGCTGGCGTCCGTGGGTTTGTCGGCAGAGATCGACTGCGGCAAGAGCATTGCCACAATGGAACCACCAACCTGGCGGACTGTGATTCGAGATGGCGAATCCTGAGAATCCAAGGAGAATGTGTAGTCCCCAGGGGGCAGCACGGCGCCGGCCCAGCGGACTCTGTGAACAAGGCTAAAAGTTCCGGTGACGGTCTGCGCATGGGCTGGAATTGCAGATGCACCCATGGCGGCAATGGCCAGCACAAGCACCTTGGAAAGCGAAAACCTTCGAATTGATTTCATGACCTCGTCTCCTTTTGTGGGTTGTCGCGAACAGACACACCGGCACCTGCGCCAAATGGCGTCGCTCACGGGGTTTGAGTTGGGACGACGAGGTCAGAAAACTACAGGCCGGAACAACAGGGGTGAAAAGCGGAACTGCAGTGTCCGCACCACTCAACCTTGCAATTGATTTCTCACAGGGTAATGGACATTGCAACTCTGCCAGCACGGACCGGCAATGTCCAACTCAAAAAATGGATTGGCGGGATTCACGTAGCCCCGGGACGCCCTCGTTCGCGCGGGCCAGCGCAAGCTGGCCAGTTCTCGCGGAGCTTCGCTCCACCAGGCGGGTGTGGGCACCCGCCCCTACGTGGTCTGTGGCGCCAAAAACAAAAAGGCCGCCCGCGGACGGCCCTTTTTACAAATACGTTTTACGACGTGACCCCGGCTCCCGCCTGGGGCGTTGCCGCGGCAGCGGTCGCCGCGGCTGCTTCGTTTAGAATGCGGTGGTGAATGGTGAATAGCGCGAGCTCCAGCCGGTCTGAAACACCAATCTTGTCATACACGTTGCGCAGGTAATTCTTGATGACCTGTTCGGTGGTTCCCAGCTGGGAAGCGATTTCCTTGTTCTTGTATCCCTGCACGATGAGAGCGACGATGCGCAGCTCTTTGGCAGTCAAGCGATCGCGCACCCGCAGTCCTACCATATCGTTTTCGGTCAGTTCGCTGGGCACGGCGATGTCCTGCACCCAGTTCCCGCCGCGCGCCACCTTTCGGACACAGTCAACCAGCGCTGCGCTGGTGACATTGCGATAGACCACGCCGTTCGCGCCCGCGCCCATGTAGCGCTGCGCGCTCTCGCCCGTGTCCGCCAGCACGACCACGCGGGTCTTCGCCTTGCTGGCGGCGACCAGTATGCTGTTGAAATCGGAGTGAAAGCCGCCTGCAACCACCAGAACGGCGGCGCGAAATTTGTCCAGAGCCATAAACATCTGCTCCTGGGTCTGCGCCTGCGCCACGATGCGCATTTCGTCTTCGACCGCCAGCACTTTGGCGATGCCTGCCCGGAAGATCGCTTGATTGTCGGCCAGAATCAATTTCAGCATCTCTTCAGCTCCTCGCCTCTAGTGGCGAACGAAATCGTAGGAGTCAATCACGCAAGCCACGCCGCGTGCCTCCGTGGGACTGCCGCCGTCAGGTTCATCGGTACGGACTACACGACCCCGGCACTGAATGACCACACCTTCTTTGGCCCCGGTCATCTCGGGCGGTAAAGTAATCTCAAACTCGACGGTTGATCCCATCTCGAGAGCGGCATCAGCCTTGATGTACACACCAGCAGCGCTCAAGTTCCCGGTGAGACCGCTATGCTCGCCGCCGCCATCTTCTTTGTGAATCTTAATCGGTAGTTCCAGAGGAAATCGCTTCCCCGTCCGTGCGTCGGACACAAAGCCTCCTCGCTCCTGCCCATTTCTACCTGCGAAACCCAACGCTACGCTGGATTTCCACGAATGAAGCCAGAACGATCTGCTTGCGCGGTTATATCATGGAAGACACCCCCCGGAACAGCCTGATAAGGGCCCCCACAAGGGTAGGAAGTAGGTTCCCCCAACCCCCAAGACCAAATTCTACTGTGCCTGGGTGCGAAAAGGCCGCCTTTCCGGCCAGCTTCAAACTCCATTCTTCAGCTGTTCTCTTTCCAGGCAAACCTAGCCCAGTCAATGGCAACCAAGCCTTCGATGAAACTAAGCCCAGGACATGCCACGCGCCGGGCTGACGGAGAACTGGCCCCGGCCTACGCCCGATATGTCGGGATTTCCGGGAACAACTTCATGTCCAACACCTGGCGGGCGGACAGCGAGTCTGGCGTGGGCGACGCCTGCCTGCGCACCGCGCTCGGCTTTGCGGGACGAATGGGCGGCAACGCCTTTGCCGAGTTCTGGCCCACCCTGACCAAGCACCTGTTTCACAAAAAACGCTGATACACGGGCAAATCCGGATTGGCCGCGTTTCCGTACTCTAGGGCAGACCAGAGGTCGAAAACGAACCATGCCTGACGATTCCCGGGAACAACTGCAATTTGACGTGGAAAGGTACGTCCGCTTGTCCAAGAAAGTGGATATCAGCGGCCTCGACTTGAGCCAGGCCGCCCGCTATCCCATCAGCGACGAAGAGGTCCGCGCGCTGACCTACATGACGGACATCGAATCGCACACCATCGTCTACCTGCGCGCCATTCTCAACACCTGCGCGGTCGAAGACCCGCAGACCACTGCTTTCCTGAGCTGCTGGGCCTACGAGGAATTCTTCCACGGTCACACCCTGCGCCAGTTTCTGAATGCGGTAGGCGTGCCGATATCGGCCACCCGCATTGCTGAAGTGCAGAAGGCCACGTCGTTTCTGGAGTGGCTGAAGGAGCTGGGATCGTCAGTTCTATGCCGTTTCTCTTCGCATTTTCACGCAGCCTATCTGACGTACGGTGCGATTTCGGAACTCTCGACGCTCGAAGGCTACGGTGTGCTGGCGCGTAAGACGCAGAACCCGGTGCTGGCGGAAATCGTGCGCCGGCTTGCCAAGGACGAGCGTCGACACTTCTCTTTCTATTACAACAAAGCCCGCCTGCAGTTGCGGTCACGCAATGCGCAGCGCCTGACCAGTTTTATCATCCGCAATTTCTGGCTTCCGGTTGGCGGCGGAGTAAAACCGGACAGCGAGGTAGACTGGATCCTGTCATTCATTCTGGGTGATCCTCAAGGCCTCGACATCGCCCGCCGAATCGACGCAACCATCGCCAAGCTTCCCGGCCTCCACTGGTTTGATCGCCTGTCGCGCAGCCGCGAAGAGGCATTGCTGCAAGTGAACCGTCCGTCTACAGCAGCGACGGGCGTCTGGACCCGTCAAGTTTCGCTACCGTAGTGCAAAGTCAGAGGCGGCGGACACTCCTGTCCGCCGCCTTTGACTTTGGTGTTTTAGAAAGCGCTTCCCCCGCCGCCGCCGAATCCGCCGCCCGAAAATCCCCCGCCGCCGCCACCGCCAAAGCCTGAACCGCTCGAACTCGAGCGCGGCGCGGAGACGAATACCTGATGCATGTCTGATGCCATGTTATGCATCGAACTGGAGAAGAAGATCGGATTGAAGCCGGTCGTCCCGTTGGGCGAGATATACCAACTGGGAGGGTTCTGAATGATTCCCGCAAAGGCCTGCGCCCAGTGGTGCTCGACGCCCAGTGCCATCGCGTAGGGCAGATATTTTTCAAACGTATCTGGCGGCATGCGCTTGAGTCGGTCGGCGTCCACCCGGTTCATGAACTCCTGAAAACCCAGCACCGCAACCCGGGTACGGCCGCCTTGCAAAGTCTTGGCCGACATCTGGCGCGCGAACAACCACCAGATAATCGCGGAGACGATGCCGCTCGCAATGAGAAGAACAACCGAGTTGAATACCTGTTTGTAGCCGGTGAACTGCGCAATCAGGAACGGAGCGACAATCACCAGGGCCGCGACAACACTGTAGCCGTTGGCCGAATCGGGATCGAGCAGATACATGCCTTTATTCTTGAGCGCCGCCTTAATGTCTTGTTGGATGACCGGGATCGCGGTGTAGAAGCGGTTCTTCAAGCTGGACAGCTTTGTCTCCTGACCGCCGGCGAAAATATTCTCCATCATCACTCGTTCGTGCGGCACCATCCCCTGCCATTCGGTAGCCGGCTTGAGCGCGTGAAAAACGTAATCCTTGGAATGGAAGATCAGCAAAGTGGTGTCCACCGTCTCTTCGATTTTCACGTAACCACGCACTGCCAGGTCCACAATCGTGGAGGTAATGTCCCGGGGATGAATGGTGTCATCGATCAGCGTGCCCGCCTCGGCGGGAGAAATGCCGGGCGGAGGTTCATACATCGGCGCGACCGATCGCCCCGGGTCGGGATCGCGGCCCTTGTACCACCACAGAACGAACATCACGCCAAAGGTGACGAACGGTAGAAAGACAACAGGATTGCTGCCGAGAAACCAAAAGAATCGAGTGATCGCGCCCGGCTCTCGCAAAATTTCCTTGGGGATAAAGATGTCGATCGTCATTCCCCCGCGCATGGGCAGCGGGTTGGCGGTCTCGAAAGCCACGTCGGCGCCGTTAATTTCAGAGGTAGCATCGCGCTGGGCCGATCCGTAGGCGCCGGTGAAAGCCTGTGCCCGTAACCTTCCGGCTGCTGCTTTGGGCAGGTAAACATGCGCCTCAGCGTGATCGATCGGCACTGGCCAGTCATTGCCGGTGACATTCCAGTAGAACTCGTCGTGGTCTTCGAAATAACGGATGCCGTTACGGACGATGTAGCCGATCTCTACAGTGCGCGTGGTGTCCACTGCGTCAGGAATATAGATTTTCAGGTCGCGGTAACCGCCGGAGGTTTTGGATTCGTACTTCAGTTTCTGGCCGGCGGCGTCAGTGACCCCCGTGACGTCGAGAAACAGGGTGTAGTTCGTGCCCCGCGGGCCGGGATACTCGAGGGGGATGGTACGGTGGATGCCATGCCATTGGCCGATGAAGACAAGATTGACGCGTTCCTTCACCATGGCCGATCCATCTTCGCCGATCAAGATGGCGTCCTGGAAGTCGGCGATCCGCCAGCTCTGGGCAACCAGGGGAACGGTCAGAGTGGCGAAGCAAATCAGTACCAGGAGCTTGGATAGTAAGGCTTTCGCCCCACGCCGCGAAGCGGCACAAGAATGTAGCCCATGGCGTAAGCCGCGGGTAAGCAGCCGGCGAAGATCGAGCCCCGATGGGGCGGAAGAATCGTTCAGAATCGACAACTCCTGGGCGGCGTTTTCGCACGGCTCTTTCGCCCCGGTGGGGCTCGCGAATCGCCGCTTCGGGACCCACGGCTCGCGACGTGGGCTATATTCTTGCGCCGCTTTGCGGCTCAAAAAAGCCTCAACTCGTTAAAATTTCACGGCCACCGGCTCGCGGTCGGCGGCGGCCACCTCGAAGAACTGACGCGGCTGGAAGCCAAACATTCCGGCGAGGATGTTCGTCGGAAATGACTGGATTTTCGTATTCAGGTCTCGTACCACTGCGTTGTAATACCGGCGCGCGTTCTGGATCGTGTCTTCCGTCTGGCTGAGCGAGCCCTGCAGTTGGGTGAACTCCTCTGACGCCTTCAACTGGGGATAGTTTTCCGCCACGGCGAATAGGCTTTTCAGTGCGCCGCTGAGCTGGTTCTCGGCTTCAGCCTTGTCACCAGGCGTCGTCGCCTGCATCGCCTGCGACCGGAATTTGGCAATGTTCTCGAACGTGCTTTTCTCGTGGGTGGCGTAACCTTTGACCGTCTCGACCAGATTGGGGATCAGGTCGTGACGCCGTTTGAGTTGCACATCAATGTCCGACCAGGCGTTGTCGCAGCGGACACGCAACTGCACCAGGCTGTTGTACATCCCAACCAGCAGGACGGCGATCACGACCAGAATACCCAGGAAGAGTAGAGCCATAAACGTCTCCCTCGCGTGAAAATAGGGAACAGGGGCGACGGTAGCACACGGCGCACTCCGGTGCAATCGCCTGGCCAGCGCCGGTTGGAAATACGGAGTATCGAGGTCCGGCTCCAACAGTTTAAAATTGTTTCGAGGTGGAATTATCGGCTACGCAAGGAACTTCGCGAAGTGGCTGCCCGTTTTATTGATTTCCTTATCGGCGGCGCTCGCCCATGCCCAGACCTGCCTGACGACCAGCGATATGGACGAAGCCACCGCTTCGGCTCTGGTGGCCACAGCGACGCGCTTCTACGATATGGCGGCGCGGGGAGACTCGGCAGCGCTGCGGCAGAATGCTATCGCCAGCCTGGCATCGAATTTTTCCGGCATTGAAAACGCGGTAAAGGAGAACCAGGCGAAGCTGACTGGAATCCGGCCCATAGCGCGGCCCCCATTCGTGCTCAAAGCTGAGGGAACTGCGCCGCTCGAACGCGCCGAGTTCCTGTGCGGCGTCTTCGGAGCCCAGGGACAGACTCGCGACAGCGCAGTTTTTGTAATTCCCAATCTGCCATCGGGTAATTACGGGATCGTCACCCTCGATGCCGCTTCCGCAGAAGGCGCCGAGACCGTTTCTTTCGTTTTGCAGCAACAGGGGAATGAATGGAAATTGGGCGGATTTTACGCCAAGCCCGCCCAGATTGCCGGCCATGACGGCACCTGGTTTGCCACCCGTGCCCGTGAGTTCAAAAGCAAAGGACAGCTTCGCAATGCCTGGTTTTACTTCGGCGAGGCGCGAGAACTGATGGTGCCCGTGCCCTTCATGGCCACCGCCACAACCGACAAGCTTTATGACGAGATGCAGGCGGTGAAGCCGCCGGACCTGCCTCCTCTCGATCTGACGGCGGGCGCAAAGACCTTCAAAGTCACCGATCTGTTTCCCGTGCCGGTCGGCCGCGACTTCGACCTGGTGGTGAGGTACCAGTCCGCCGACGTCTCCGACACGGGCAAAACTTTTCAGGACAACCTGGCGGTAATGAAGGCGCTGCTGGCGAAATATCCGGAATGTCGCGATGCCTTTGGGGGAATTGTTGTCCGCGCGGTCGAACCCTCGGGAAAAGATTACGGGTCCATGCTGACGATGAAAGACATTAAGTGAGTTTCTGGTTTCCGGTTCTGCTGGTTTTGAAACCGGAAACCAGAAACTAGAAACTGGAACTAGCAATTGTCCCCCGAACTATTTGCTGTAAAACACATTCCTTCGGATCTTTGTCGTCCCGCAGTCTTAGAAAAACAGGAGCACGCAATTTCATGCCTCCTTCGGCGCTCTCATGGGTCCATTCCGTGAACTTGATTTCCGCCACCAGTTCTGGCTTCAACCAGTGCACCGTTCGCAGCGCTTCCGCGCCGTGGGGGAAGGGGCTGCGCTTCGTTTCCAGCTTTTTGAGCGCCTGCCAAACCTCCTTCAGCATGGCCTGATCGAAGCCCGTGCCGGCCTGGCCCACATGAATGAGCGCACCGCTCTTGTCGTACAGGCCCAGCACGATAGAGCCGAAGTACGAGCGCGTACCCTCGGGGTCGGTGTATCCGCCGACAACGCAATCCACAGTTTGAGTGATCTTGATCTTGAGCCATTCGCGAGTGCGTCTCTCCTCGTAAACACTGCTGCGGCGCTTGGCGAGAATACCCTCGAGGCCCTTCTGCTTAGACACATCGAACAGCGCCTTACCCTGGGGAAAATGATTAGAGTAACGCACGGGGCCATCCAGTCTGGTAATTTTTGCCAGTAGGTCTTTGCGCTCTACCAGTGAAACTCGCCGCAGGTCGTATCCGTCGAGATAGAGCAGATCGAAGACGTAGTACAACACGGAAATATCCTGACGCGAAGCGGTGCGACGGCCTCCCGAACGAATCCCCGTACGCTGCTGCATCAGGCTGAACGACGCGCGGCCCTGTTCGTCGAGCGCGGCGATTTCGCCGTCGAGGATGGCGGTCTCCGCTTTGATGAAAGACGGAACGCTCTGCAGTTCGGGATATTGGGCCGTGAGGTCATTCTGATTGCGCGATACCAGACGAACTTTGCCCTCGCCGATGAAGGCAATCGCGCGGTAACCGTCCCACTTGATTTCGAACAGCCAGTCGGGATCGTCGAAAGGGTCGTCGACCGATGTCGCCAGCATGGGGTGGATTGCGGTGGGCATCGGACGTCTAACGCTGCCCTCTAAGTCCTTGACCCCGGAGGGCGCGGTGGATGCAGAGGAAGTCTTCCTGGTCCCCGCATCCTTGCCAGCTCCAGTACCCCTCGAACCAGCTAGAGCTTTATCTTTTTCGTTTTTTTTTACTGCGTGTTTCTCTGAGTTCTCGGCGTTCTCGGCGGTTACTGTTTTTCTGCTTTTCTTATCAAACTTGGCAATCGCATCGGCCAGCCAGGGTGCCTTTACCGCTCCACGCGACGCCGGACGACTGCTTGACCACTGCTTCGAACCCGCGTCCCCCGCGATATCGGCCATGCTGCGGCCGGTGAGCGCCGACTCGTCGTACTGGTCGATGTCGTAGCCTTTTACCACCGCGTCGTCCTGTTTCTTGATCAGTAGCCACTCCGTGCCCTTGGTACCGGGGCGGCGCGAGCGCATGTGGATCAACGCGAAGTCGCCATTGAGTTTTTTGCCATGCAGCCGGATCTTGAAATCGCCCTTCTTCAACATGGCCGACGCTTCCGCATCAGTGCCCGGAACAAATTTCCCTTTTACTGGCTCGGGCGAAAGCGGTTCCCACGTGCCTACGTCCCAGACCATCACCGTGCCCGCGCCATAGTTGCCTTCGGGAATGGTGCCTTCAAAGTCGAAGTACGAAACCGGATGATCTTCCACCTGCATGGCCAGGCGTTTGTCTGCGGGATCAAGCGAGGGACCCTTGGGCACCGCCCACGATTTAAGCACGCCTTCCATCTCGAGACGGAAATCGTAGTGCAAGCGGGTAGCGCGGTGCTTCTGCACCACAAAGCGGTGCTTGGACTTTTTCTCCAGCTTGGGAGGCGGTTCGGGAGTTTCTTGAAATCGGCGCTTGCGTTTGTATTCGTCGAGGGACACAGCAACATTCTAGCCTTGCCGCGGTATCATTTGCCCTCCCTCTTATGAAACGTGAATATCCGGATTTCCCGCTGGTTGGAGTGGGCGCGATCATCATTGAGGATGGCCGGGTGCTGTTGGTCAAACGCGGACATCCGCCACTGGCTGGCGAATGGTCCATTCCAGGCGGTGTACTTGAAGTGGGCGAAACCCTGCGCGAAGCGGCAATCCGCGAAGCCCGAGAGGAAACCTGCCTCACCGTTGAACCCGCTGATCTGCTGGGAGTGTATGACCGGGTGCTGCGCGACGACGATGGCCGCGCCGTCTATCACTACGTGCTGATCGATTTTCTATGCTGCCGGGTGGGGGGAGAAGCCCGAGCGGCCGATGACGCCGACGAAGTTCGCTGGTTCACCCCGGAAGAAGCCGGCGAACTGGCTTTGCCCGAGGACACTGCAGAAGTAATCCGCCTCGGATTCCAAAAGGCCAACCGCTAGACCAACGCTTTTTGCGTTGACCTTCCGTCATCTGCCGCTGTGGCAGCGTCCCTGTTACAGGCTGTCATCCTGAGCGGAGCATTGCGT